>Ga0105048_10002337_pt1 | contig 30746 bp, 33 predicted proteins | sample MAT05_FD_78382 | JGI IMG/M metagenome (GOLD analysis project Ga0105048, IMG submission 78382) | Freshwater microbial communities from Lake Fryxell liftoff mats and glacier meltwater in Antarctica - MAT-05 | ecosystem: Environmental > Aquatic > Freshwater > Ice > Liftoff microbial mat | place... | reverse complement strand
CACTCTCCAACGGAGGGATGTGGGGTCACAGGATTGAGTTTGGAGTCCGGCCTTAAGGCCGTGCAGGGGAAATTGCGGTCAACGGAACGGGCTGAAGCCCGGACTCCGAACACGAGTCCTGAGGTTTCGCCAAAAGGGTCAGGCTCGAGTTGTCCCGCTTTGGCCGCCGTGGGCTGAGAGACGCCAGCCTCAATGGGTCAGCTCGTTTACTTTGTACTGTTGGGCGGGTAGGGGCCGAGGAAACTGTCTCGCGAAATCTCCGAGCAGGGTGCAACCGACCAGTGGTCGCCGTCAATTTGCGATTCGACTGTTTGCGTCAACTACAAACCACACGACGCGACCCCTTAAGTCCCGACACGCGGAATTGAAAACCGAGCAGAACGAATAAAACCGCGTGCTCACGGGCGACCGGATTTTCCGGCCGCATTTTTTGCGCCTGCGAGGAACCCAACGATGCTCTCTCAATTACCCACGACTACGTCCATGCCCAACACTTCATTGATGATGTAACCGCCACGATCCGGATCGCGCTTCGCTGGCTGCGTGCATCCTTTGGCATCGAAAGCGCGGACCATTAACGTCGCCTTCCCGGGATTCGCCGGCGTGAGCCACGCATATTCCCACAATTGCCACGCGTGCCGGTCACGATGAACGCCCAGGCGCGCTTCCTTCCACCGAGCCCCACCATCGGTGCTCACCTCGACCCTAACGATTTCAGCCTCACACGACCACGCTGCGCCACGCACCAGATACGACTGTCCGCGCGGCACGATCTCCCGTGGTCCCGGCCGCGCGATCTGCGCTTTAACCTGCATTTCGGTGATCGGCACCAGCGACGGTTCGCCCTTCGTGCGCTGCCAATAGGCGTAGTCCACCGATTGATAATAGCCGCGGAACGGACAGTCGGTTACGACGATGTCGCTCAACCATTTGACCGACGCCATGCCATACCAGCCCGGAACGATGGCACGCAGCGGAAATCCATGAGCCGGTGCGAGGTCCGCTCCATTCATCTGCCATGCGAGCAACACGTTGTCGCAAGCTTTGGCGAGCGGAAGGCTGCGCGCATAATGAATCTTTCCTCCGGGCCGGGGCGCTTCATCGATTTCGCCCCGATCGCTCCCGATCAGAATGATTTCCGCCGCCGAAGGCTTCGTCGCTGCGCGCTCCAAAACGTGTTTGAGGAGGACACCGGTCCACACGGCATTGCCAACCGCTCCGCGCTCCCACTGCGCGCCGCTGACTTTCGGCGACAAAAACACCCGGCCGTTCCCGGCGCATTCGATCGTCGCTGTGATCGACGATCCGGGCATTTTCCGCAGTTCTTCCCAGTTCAACTCGAACGGATGCGCGACCTCGCCGCTGATGCGGAGTAGCCACCGGTCACGCGAAATTTCCGGGATCGGAAAATGGCAGCGAATGAAAAAATCCTCCGTTCGCGTGACGAATCGATCGAGAGCGCCAAAGGGCATTTCGACATTTAGCGGTTCCGCTTGCCGCACGATCATTCCGCTGTGCGCCGGCCTGGAGTCATCGGACGCGACCGGTGGGTTCATGTGGATCGGGACTCAACGAACGGTGAAGCGGGCAAGACCCACAAGCACGCCAACGAGCAAGAGGACAAAGAAAGGGATGAAAACGGCGCGCGAAATATGCAGAGCCTCAGGTAGCATCAGTTTTCCTTTGTCGCCCCATTTTTCGACTGTAGCCTTCAGCGTTTTAGAAAACTCCGCGTAGACGAATGACCCGATGACCAATCCCGCCATCGCGAAGAGGCCGTCGTAGTTCCCTTGGCCCAGCGCTGCCGCGACCGTGCCGGGGCAATAACCGATGAGCGCAAACCCGGCGCCGAAAATCAAACCTCCAATAATGTTCGAACCGATCCTCGTCGGTTTGATGTGAAGATTCACCTTCGCGAAACGGTGCAAAGTGAAGATGCCGATCATTCCGACGACGATCGCCGTGAGCATGACTTTCACGACAGTGAAGTCCTGCAGCAGCAGCTGCCCGATAAGAACGTGGTATTTTCCCACACCTCCCTTTTGAAGGAGGAATCCGAAGCAGAGTCCGAAGATCAGTGCACTGAGGATGCGTCCCCCCTTCTCTACGGCCGGTCGATCTGCGACATTTGACGTCCTAACGATTTTGCCCGGGTCTACCATCGAATTATTGAGCGAAGAGGAGCATCGCGACTGCGATCCCGCCGATGAAAAAACAGACGACCGCGATCCATGATCCGACGCTCAGTTGAAGCGTCCCACTAATGCCGTGTCCGCTTGTGCAGCCGCCGGCAAGACGCGCGCCAAAAGCCATCGACATTCCCCCGAAGATCGCCACCGCGGCACGCAACCCGAGGGTGCCTTCGCCAAAGCGTGCTTCCCACATGGGCGGAAGCCACTGGCCGGTGAGCTCGCCGCCGCTGAACGCTGCGATGAATGCGCCGCCGACCGCGGCGATGACAAAGGCAAATTCCCAATCCGCGACCGGCGGATTAGTTTTATAATACGCGAGCGACTCCGTGTGTTTCTTTGCGACGAGTTTTCCGATCATCCCCGCCAGCGTCGCGTAGAACGAAGATGCGCCGATTGGTTTGTCGGAGAAATAAAAAGTCAGCCATGAAAGGACGCCCAGCAAAGCACCGACGAGATAAGGCGACCATGCGGGACCGGGATACTGGCGCGCATCGACCACGATTTCCGCCGCCGACATGCTTACCGGCATCAGGGCCGCAATGCAGGCCGTTCCGAGCAAAGCAATGGGCCGAAAGCGCTTCATTTCTCCTTCTTTCCTTCAATGGGAAACTTTGCCTTTTTCCACGCCTGCCAGCTGCCGGGAACGTTGCTCACAGTCTCGAAGCCCTCCTGTTTTAGCATGCTGGCACCCAGGCTCGCCCGGTAGCCGCTATCGCAATACACCGCGACTGGCTTTCGCTTTTTGAGTTTCGCGGCCTTCTCCCTGAGTTCCGGCAAAAATATATGTAGCGCACCCGGCACGTGGCCTTCTTCCCATTCGCTGGACGAGCGCACGTCGACGACCTGCACCCGGCCTTTCGCCGCTTTGATCTCGTGCACGGTCACTTGACCAATTCTATCCAGCTCGAAGCCGGCGCTATCCCACGCCGTCATGCCACCCGCGAGGTAGCCGGCAAACTTGGTGTAACCGGTCCGGAGAAAAAGCTTGAGGACTTTTTCGCTTTCGGTGTCCTCCTCCAACACGAGGAGAATGGATTTTTCCGGGTTCAATAGCCAGCCTGCCCAGATCGATAGCATGGGCGAGCCACCGATGTTCAACGCGCCGGTAATGTGCCCGCCGCCGAAACCCAGCATCGTTCGCGTGTCGATTAACACCCCGGCTTTTTCCTCAATGGCCTTTTTGAACGTCTTAGGAGGGAGCGCCGGTATTATCGGAAGGTTGCCGAGAATGTCTGGCCCCTTCGCATTCACCTTTTTCATCCGCGGATAATAGGTTGGAATCGGTGGCGCGGTGCGCAGAGCGTAGTCCTTGAACGATTTGAAATCTGGATAATGGAGGAATTGGTTGAACTTCCGTTCGTAGCCAATGGTGCTTTCCAAGCGGTCGCCGATGTCGGCCCCGCAAGGGGAGCCAGCGCCGTGGGCGGGATATATGATTACAGAGTCAGGCAACCCGAGATAAAACTCACGGAGCGTTTGAAAAAGCTGTTCGGTCAGCCTTTCGGTCTTGCCACCCATGAGATCCGGCCGTCCCGCCGAATTCACGAACAACGAATCTCCTGTCAGAACGCCCCAGGGAGTTTCTAAATGTTCCTTCTCCGCGAGCATGTAAGACATATGTTCGGGAGTGTGACCGGGGGCGTGTTTCGCGGTGACGACCAAGTCCCCGAATTCGAAGCGGTCGCCGTCGCGAACGGCTTCCGTTTCGAAACCATAACGGGCTCCGCCTTCGTGGCTGACGAAAATCTTGGCCGAACCCAGGCGGGCGCAAAGCTCGCGCGATCCGCTAACGAGGTCCGCGTGAATGTGCGTCTCAAAAATATGCGTGATCGAGACGGAGTGTTCTCGGGCGAGTTGGACATACTTGTCCACGTCGGGGGTCGGATCGATCAGGGCCGCCACCCCCGCACTATCGTCGCCAACGAGATAGGAAAGCTCAGCGATACCTTCCGTTTGAATTCGTTGAAATACCAAGGCCATTTCGGGTGTATGGTTTGAATCGGTTTCCAGCAAAATAGACTTACAGATACGCAATCAGTTCCCGGCACACCGAATGGGCCCCACACACTGTCGTTCGTCATCGCACTTTCTGCGTCGTTTGGGGTCCTAAAAACATCATGCCTACTCATCGCGCTCTCTTGATCGTTGACGTGCAGCGTTCGGGCGCCCCCCCAGAACGCTTCACACGAAAACTCCGGGAGTATTCGAGCCGTTTTCCCTGTCGCGTTTTCACGCGCTTTATCAACCCGGCCAATTCGATGTTTCGCCGGCTCCTTAAGCAAACGTGTTGTTCGCCAGGAACACCCGACACCGAACTCCTAATCTCCCCTAGGAAGGGCGATCTTATAATCAGCAAGTCGACCTACGGCCTGACGCGGGCTCATATCCGAAGGATTAAAAAGCGCGGCATCAAAAGCGTGACCGTTTGCGGGATGGATACCGATGCGTGCGTGCTTGGCGTAATGTTCTCTCTATTTGACGCGGGGATTGAGTGTCACCTCAAGGAGGAAATGTGCTGGAGTTCGTCACGGCTGCACAAGCCGGCGCTGGCGATTGTCCGGGCTCAATTTCCACAACCGAGTTGACGTGTGTTTTGCGATCCCGTGTAGCCGACGTTGAAAGCCGGGAGAGAAAGCGCCCTCCGGTGCTGCCCACAAGTAGCCGTGTTGCCGTGCATAGAGCATGAGCTGTCCCTTCGAATACAGGCGTCGTCTTCCGGAAATAGCGCGATGCGGGATACGTCGGGGAAGAATATGAACCCGTCCGCCGTCCGACCCCAATGACCTTACCCAGGCCAAGCCCGCCCGCCGTTCACCCGAGCCTAACCCGAAACGGGGCGGTGGCCGCGTTGCTCCTGCTCGGTGTCCCACATTGCGCGGCGGCGGAGGCGCCCGTCATCATGACGGTTCGCGGGCCGATCCCGGCGGCCGCGCGACGGGGAGCATGGATCTCGCTCGACGGGTGGAACCCGATGCTGGCGGTGCGGCATTTGGAAACGCTGCGTCAGCTCAAGGCGGCGGATCAACTGCACCGCGTGTTGCTCTCGCACGACGGCAATCTCTACCCGGCGCGCGGGGCGCGGCCCCGGCCGATCGACTGGCTGCTGGGCGAGGGTCGCGCAGCCCTCGCGGCCGCGGGCATCGCCGAGACGGAGTGGGTGCGGATGACGGCGACCAACCCCGCGACCGCGTTTGCGATCGGCGTGCGGCGTTCGCCGGCGGCGGCGTCACCGTGATTCCGGCGGTCGGCTTAAACGGGTTTCTGAGGAGGACAGACTTCCCGGCCCGCCGTCGGTTAGTCCACCAACGGCGTCGACGAGATACTTGGTTTGAGGCCCGTAAGCGATGCCGGCCGCGTGTGGTTTTGTGTCCCACGAACGAAGGAGTGTTCCGCGAATGGCGAACCGTGGAGACTTTTCCCAATCACGCGGAGCGCTGTCGAGCCGCCGTTCGTTCGGGATGCTCGAACGCATCGGCGTAGTTTTCCAAGTCGCGATCCGACATCCCCAGCGCCCGGCCGGCCTCGCGCCACCCCTCAACGGCGCGTTCCACCTCGCGCAGGATTTCCTTTGCGCGCGGGAGCGGAAGGCGGAAGTAGGCTATGACGGACATCAGGGCATCGACCGTTGCCTCCGGGCCGGTTTCCGCCGACACCCATGTCTTCAGTTCGCGCGCCCGATCCGGAAACGGATTGAGGTCGAAGGCGGGTGCGAGGTGCCAAAGACCGCGCTCCGTATGGAGGAATCCGTGATTGTGAAGGTGATCGTCCACATTGGTGATGAGGATCGAATACGCCATGCGCCGCCAGAGTTCCTCGATGTCGGCTTGAGCTGCCGCTCCGTTTACGCGCAGGGCGTCCACGATTTCGGTATAGGCGTGTTCCTGGGCATCGCCCGATTCGACGCCGCGCAGCGTCGCGGCCGACACATACATTACTCGCTTGCCATCCAGTGTCCGGTCAAACCGGCGAATCAAGGCCACCGGCACACCTTCGCTGTCTACAAGTCGCGCCGAGGCGACCGCCAGGCCGGCGGCTCTGGCGAGCGTCATCGCCAAGACCTCTCCCTTGGTGACGGAGCGTTCGTCCTGCACACTCGCAAACTTCCCAATAGCCAGCATGCCATCGTCATCGACCACGGTGCACTTGGGGCGGAGCGGTCCGCCGATCCGCCTCCGCAGCCCGTTGAAACACGCCACTCTCATCGCGGAAGCGTAGTGCGCCGACCCGGCTGCCGTCGTCCACCGCCAGCAGGAAATCGACGGCATTGAGGCGGGGCGATCCTGCGTCCTCGCCGGCACGCCGCGTCGTTTGGCGCCGCTTGGCGTGATCGCGCGAGATCACGCGCCGGCCCCAGCCGTCCGGTTCGGTGTCGGCAATCGCCGCGTGGAAGACCGAGCCCTCCGGAGCCTTGCGGTGGAACTGCGCGCCGGTGACCAGCGGTAGATTCGGCTCAATCGCGAATCGATCCGGCGCGGCCAGCCAGGTTTCGTCGTAAGTAAACGCGGCATGCTCCCGCGCACCGTTTCGATCGTAATGCAGGGTGCCCACGAGCCGGCCATCGTCACCGACGAAAACGTGAAGGATACGTTTCATAACGAGGTCGGGGTTTTCTTGACGCGCACGCGCTTCGGAAGCCGGGCTTGATCCGACTGGAGGCCCACGTCGTCGCGCGTGGGATCGACCAGATCGCCGAGCGCGTTGCCGAGGCCCAGGACAAAGAGGGCCTCTTTCAGGAAAATGTCCGCGTCCTTTGACGTGTACGGCGCGAAGCGCGCCACCATGGGATCGCCACGATCGGCGTAAAACGAAGCCCAGAGATTGACCGCCTCGGTCAGATTGTCGTTCGCACGCGAATCTCAGATCGCCGGCGGGCGCGCTTCGCGATCGATAACAGCCAAGCGCGCTCCTCGCAACTCGCCTCACGCGCGAATGCAGGATCCGACAAAGCATCACTCTCCAACGGAGGGATGTGGGGTCACAGGATTGAGTTTGGAGTCCGGCCTTAAGGCCGTGCAGGGGAAATTGCGGTCAACGGAACGGGCTGAAGCCCGGACTCCGAACACGAGTCGTGAGGTTTCACCAAAAGGGCACGCGCGTGCTCATGAACTACGCGGCGACATTCCTCGTTTCGTTCAGCGCCGCCACGCCCGACCGGAATCTCTACCGCGTGAAGCGCAACCTCGTGAACGTCGGCTTCTCCTATCGGGTCCGCCCGTCCGTTAACCTCACGCTCGACATCGTCAACCTGAACAACGTCCCGTAGCGGCGCTACCGCGGCACCTCGGAAAACATCGAATATTTCAACTGCCCCCGGCACAACGATCGACGTCGGCGTCAACGGTCGGACCTAACTTCTCTCCTATGCGTCTCCCCTCCCTGCTCTTCGTCTCGCTTTCTCTTCTCGTCGCCGGCTCGGCCCTCGCCGCAACTGCGCCGGAGAGACCGCTCAATATCGTCGTGCTCCTCGCCGACGACTGGCGTTACGATACGCTCGGCATCGCGGGCAACCCCGTCGTCAAGACCCCTCACCTCGATCGGCTCGCGCGCGAGGGCGTGCGCTTCACCCAGAACTGCGTCACGACCTCCATCTGTTGGGTGAGCCGCGCCAACCTCTTCACGGGCCAGTGGCTCTCCCGCAACGGCTCCGCGGCGCAGGGCGGCGAGTTCACGACTCCCTGGGCCGAGACCTATCCCGGCCTCCTCCGCGCGCGCGGTTACTTCACCGGTCACGTCGGCAAGTGGCACAACGGTAAATTTCCCGCCGACCGTTTCGATTTCGGCGCGGGCACCATCACCCCGATGCTCCATTGGCTCCAGCAACCCGACGGCACCGAGATTCACGTCACCAAGAAAAACGAAAACGACGCCTTGGAGTTTCTCCGGACGCGTCCGAAGGAGAAACCGTTTGTGCTCACGCTCGCCTTCATCGCGACCCACGCCGAGGACCAAAACCCGAAACAATATCTCCCGCAGCCCGAAAGCATGGCGCTCTATCGGGACGTAACCGTGCCGGTGCCAAAGACCGCGACCGACGCACACTTCAAGCGTCTCCCGCCTTTCATCGCGAACGACAAAAACGAGGGCCGCAATCGCTGGAAGTGGCGCTTCGACACCCCGGACCGCTACCAGGAATACATGAAGAACTACTACCGCATGGCCACCGAACTCGACGCCGTATGCGGACGCGTGCTCGCCGAACTCAAGGCCCAGGGTACTCTCGACCATACGCTCGTGATCTTCACCGGCGACAATGGCTACTTTCACGCCGAGCACGGCCTCGCCGACAAATGGTATCCCTACCAGGAAAGTATCCGCGTCCCGCTCATTATCCGCGACCCGCGCCTGCCCGCCGCCCAACGGGGCACCACCCGCGACGACTTCACCCTCAACGTCGATCTCGCACCGACGATCCTCGCCGCCGCCAGCGTCCCCGCGCCCGCCCGCATGCAGGGACGCGACATCGCCCCGCTCTACCTGGAGGCCACGCCGCCCCGGTGGCGCGACGAATTTTTCTACGAGCACGCCACCGTGCGAAGCATCGATTTCATTCCCTCCTCCGAAGCTCTCGTGCGCAAGGACGTGAAATACATCTGGTGGCCCGATTTCAAACACGAGGAGCTCTTCGATCTCCGCGCCGATCCGCTGGAGGAACACAACCTCGCCGCCGACCCCGCCCACGCCACACAACTCACCGCCCTGCGCGCCCGCTTCGCGGAGTTGAAACGTGCCGCCCGTTGATTTCCCTGATCGTGGCACTGTCGTCCCGACCGTGTTCCCACCCCACTCCAACTTTATGAAACGCCCCGCCCTCGCCCTCGACAATAAAGGCCGGCCAGGGCACGCAGTTGAGCGACGGGAAGTGGGTAACCGCAGTTTGGATACGCAAGACCTACGGCCATCGAACCTCGATTCCGAGTACCCGCCGACACCTGGATCTTTGCCAGGTGGCGGCCTGGATGCCGGCGCGGCGGTCGCAGGACAACTTCTTGAAATACCTGCGGGAACAATTTGGTTCGGACAAGCTTATCGAGCACGGAACAGTGCCGCTTCCAGAGACCGCCGTCGTCGTCAATCCGGCGCACCGCCAGGCCGACCAAATCGTCCGGCGCGAGCGCGCCAAGCCGGTGCGATTACAAGTGCAGCTGGCCGCGCACACCCTGCCGCACGCCCCCAGCCCGGAGCGGATCACGGCCTTCGCCGAGCGCGGTGAGCAGCTGCGCGAGCGGATCGGCGTCCAGTCCGCGTTGTTCGAACGAGGGAAGGAAAAACGCGGGCAGATCTCGCGCAAGGTCCAGCTCAAGGAGTTGCCGGAAGCCGAACGTTACCGCCAGCTGTGTCCGGAAAGTAAGCACTTTATCGATACGATCAAGATGATCGCCTACCGGGCCGAGAATGCGCTGGCCGGAGAGCTCGGCGAGCACCTCCAACGCGGCGACGACAAACGCGCGCCGATGCGCCGCATTTTGGTGACGCCGGCCAATCTGCGACCCGATTATGAGCGGAAGATCCTGACCGTCGAACTGCACCGCCTGGGCAGCCCCCTGCAGGATGCGGCGGTCGCGAAGTTATGCGCGCAACTCACCGCCACCGAAACCTGTCTCCCGACGACCGACCTCAGGCTCGTTTATCGTCAACTGGGCTCAGATCGATTCCAGTGGAGATCAGGATGTCTGAACGTAGGCACCGAAGCCGCGGGCGGGTGCCGGCGACTTGAAAGCGGATCGACGCTGCCACGTTTCCTGGCCGCCCCCTCGCGACCTAAGTCCCGGGCCCGGACAGAGGCTCCGCACGCCAGACCCGGATATCGTCCAGAAGGCCGGTCTTGCCGGCCACACTGAAACCGATGCGCGCCTTCGTGGTATGGGCGATGCCAGACGATCTGAATTGCGCGACCGGCAAACCGTCTATCGTAATGCGCATCGAATCCACTGCAGTTTCGACCGCCAGACAATACCACCGGGCCTCTACCAGTTTGACGGGGTAAACGGCCCGGCGGGCAGCCAGAAGTCGCGACCGCTCGTCTCTTTTCGTCGGGTCCTGACTCATCGCCAATATCCGGTTGTTCATCCAGCCGTCGCGATCGTCAAAGATCACCACCCGGTCTAGGTAAATCTGCACTCGGCTGATATGCCCGTTGCGCGCCTCGGCGCACGTCCGATCCTCAAACTGGACATCGATCATGGAGGCTCCCTCGAAACGTATTTTCGCCTCCACGACGCTGTCCCGGGTGGGCACATCGAGCAATATCACCGCCGGATGAGCCCGGATCTCCGGCCTGTCTCCAGCAGCCGTCGTGGATTTGTCACGCGCCTGAATCCCCACGAGCACTCCGGCCTTCACTTCGAATGCTGGAATGGCGACCTGCCATACCTGCCGCAACCCGTCGGCCGAGAAATCTTCCGTGAACACCAGCTCCCGCTTGATCGCGACGGGGCCGGCCTGGACGATTGGTTGGTCACCGGCGATGCCACCAGACAGCCCAAGCGTCCAGAGCGCCAGAGCCACGCCAAACCGGGTGTGCGAGCGGTAAAAACTGACGGCACTGTTGCTCACGGCTCACCTCGCACACCACCGAGGCCAAGCGGATCGTCCTTTGTCGCGAAAAAGCAGCTGGCAGGCAAGCCCTCGTCGTTCACCAGGTTCGCCGCAGCCGGCATGCTTGACCAAGCGTAACGGACCTGCACCGGCCGTGGCACATGTGGGCTCGAAACCACGACTTTGCCATCCTCGATGCGTGCCTGGGCCCAGTAGATTTTCCCATCCGGGCCGGCCAGATCGAAGAAGGCCGGTGCCCGGTTGTCCTTGGTCCTCAGTCCCTGGGCATGGCGAAAGGAAACTACCACCTCGGCATCGCGAAAGTCCACCCGTTCGAGCAGCGGCCCACCGGGGCTCAGTTCCATATCGTAATCGTGGTGCATGGCCCAGCGCGCCAGACGCCGCCCCACATCGAGCTTGTTGCCCGGATGGACGTTCGCGACCTCGCCGATATCATTCGTCACCACCAAGCCGGAGCGGCCGATGATTTCGTGAGCAATCCGCTGCTGATTCTGGAGAAATGGCCAGCTATACTGGACCCGTTCGGGATTCACCGGCTCCGGATTCTCCCCTGGGCTGCGAAATCCGGCGAGCTGCACGATCAGAAAGGTGAAATCGTGTCCGAAACGCTGGCGCCAGTCGCGGACCATATTTGCCATCGTCTCGGCATAATAGCGTGGTTCCTCGGCAGATCTGGTGTTGTTTTCCCCCTGATACCAGATCGCTCCGCGAAAACCGTAGGGAATTTGCGGGCTGATCATGCCATTGAACAACACGGTGGGCTCCCAGTTGTCTATCCGCGGGTCCATCGGCCGGCGCGGCTGGCTGCCGTCCGCTTTTCCAGAGGCCTGCCACGCCGCGAGTCGGGCTGGATAGCTCCGCTGCATCTCCCCTGAGTCCCAATCCGCGATCTGCTTACGCCAGGCTGCCAGCTGTCGGCGCCCCAGATCGGTCTGCACCAGAGTCTCCTGCGCGCAGTAAGATTGGATCGGGCGGCCTCCAACCGCAGACTGGATGATGCCCACCGGCACCTCGCCAAGATAAGCCCGCAAGTTCTTTCCAAAGTAGTATACGGTGCCTCCGAAGCGAAGCGCCTGGCCGTCTGTAGCGGAGTACCACCGCGAGAGCTCCTTGAAAGCGGAGCTCTTGCCCGTCGCGTTGAACTGCGGCTCAGGAGCTGCCGTCAACCCGACCGTGAAGACACGCATCTGCGGATCGCTATGCCTGACCGTTTCCTCCCTGCCCCCATTGGAAAACTCTAGAGGATGGGCCAAATTCGACTGGCCGCTGGCAAACCACACCTCGCCCACCAGCACATCCTTGATGACGATCCGTTCCTCGCCACTGCCGATCGTGAGGGTCGTACCGGCTGTGCGTGTCTTCAATCCGGAAAATTCAACTTTCCAGCGCCCCTCGGCGTCTGCTCTCGTGCGCAGCTCATGTACATCGCCAAGGTGCACGCGGATCTCTGCGTTCGGCGACGCCTTCCCCCAAACCGGCGCCTTGAGTTGCCGCTGCAGCACCATGCGGTCTTGAAATATGTAGGGGACTTCCAATGCCGCCCCTGCCCCTACGGCGCCCAGCAGGGATGCGGCCAGACTCCAGAGGATCAGTCGGTTTCTCATAACAATGGACGAGCGGGGTACAAACGGGCAGCCCTCTCAAAGGAATCGCAATCGGCCCGTCGATACCATTTCCCGGGTTGGCTCGCTACATGGATAGTCTCAAAGTCTTTTGCTCTTTCCACATCCGGTGCCGTCAATCGGAGCTGGCCGCGAAACGGCTCCAAAAACGGGATTCGTGAAAGTTCCTTCGCTCCCAGCGGCTCTTCTATTTGCTTCTGTTGGCAAAAATACAGGCGTGGCGACGATTCAGAAAACGCCCTTTACCCCCACCGCAAACTGGGCGCCAAACTCCCGCACCCAGTAAACACGGGCATGGGCGGGAGTGCCGGAACCGTAGCGCAGGTTGACGAGGGGCTCGTTGAGGAGATTGGAAACGCTGGCAGTCAGCGAGAAACGCCGGGTCAGGATGTAGTTGGCGCTGACATCGAATGTAGTGCGGGGCGCGATAAATTCGAAACCGTCCGGACCGAAGGTCGGCTGCGGTGTACGCTTGTCCAGACCGCGGTAGTTCCAGCGCGCCGTTAGGGTGAATTTTTTCTGACTGAAGGTCAGACCCCAGTTCGCGCTCTTGGGAATAAAGCTGGAGAAGTTCGCGTCCCGACCTCCCTCCAGTTGGAGTTTCGTCGCGTTCGCAAATACCACAAAGTGTTCGCCAATCGACCCCAGCGCTCGCAACGGATAGCGGAAATTGAACTCGGCGCCCTTGACCCGCGCATTACCGGCATTGAAATTAGTGGTGATGACCCAGTCGAGAAAGTTTCCGTCCAGATTCAATTCGTCGAGATCCGCCTGTGTCGCCAACCGGGAACCGGTTCCGAAGAAGTCCTCGATCTCCTTCAGGAAGACGCCCGCGCTGATCATCCCACCGTTCTTGTCGTAATACTCGAGGGATAGGTCGTAATTGTCGGCAGTCCACGGATTGAGCGCGGCATTGCGGATGGTGAGCGTGCCGCGGCCTGCGGCGGGAGTAGGATCGTCGGAATCTAAGTCGGCGGAAGTGGCCACAGTCCGCGGGACGATGTCGGTCAGGTTAGGACGGCCATAGGTCTTGGCGTAGGCCAAGCGCAGCAGTAAGTTCTCCGCGATTTCATAAGTCACGTGGAAGCTCGGGTAGTACCCGTCGAAGGTGCGATGGGCGACGGCCCCGCGCTCTACGCTTGTTACACGCAACTGCTCCATCGAATTTGCGGCCCCCGCCTCCGGCTTCCTGATGCGGGCACCGGTCGAGGTGCGAACATAGTTGCCGCTGGCATCACGCTGCCAGACCCCGTCTGCATTGGTGAGCCGCCCCAAGCCCAAGTTCTTGGTCTTCTCATACCGGACGCCACCCAGCAATTTGAGACGATTGGAAAGCAGATCGACCTCGCCCTGCAGATAACCCGCCGAGACCGTCTCCTTAAAATACTCCGAAGTGTTGAGGCGGCTATTTTCCGTCGCAAAAATCTGCGCGGACGTCTTCGTGTATAAAAGCGGGTTCTCCTGAAATGCTAACCACGCCTGCCTTGCCGACAACCACTCGGTGCCGAAAAAGAGCGGATCAGAGTGGAAATCTCCCTTGAAGACTTGGGTACGGTAAGGAACCATCGAGGCCGTGGCACCCGACCTCCCGTCCGGGCCCGTGAAGGTCCATTGGGTTTGCACGGTGCCGGTTGTATCAAAGACTCGCTGCCGCTCTGACGCTCCGGCTTGGATTGCGGCCGGGAAAGAGAACATTCCTAAAGCGCGCCTGACATTCACGAATGTGTTGTCGGCCTGGGAAGTATCTTTCAGCTCGCCTGTCAAACCATTGGTGCCCCGGTAGTTTTGCAGCTTGTGCCAATCGAACGGCTGGTTGCTGTTGTCGTAGGCGTTGATCGCGGCCGGGAAGCCGGCCTCGCTGCCGGCCTGATAGGCGATCCGCACCGGAACATTGTTTACCGCCAAGGTCTGCCAGAAGAACCCCGCCTTTGCATAAATTCGCTCGATCGTCGTATCCGAACGGCTGAGCCCGGCTTCCACCCGCCAATAGCCGTTGTCGTAGCGATAATTGAGACTGTGCGTGTCGGTGTTTACCGGAATTTTTTGGGCATTTCCGCTCATCTGGATTGCTCCCCGGCCGGTTGCTCCCAGCGTGAAGGTCGGTCCCCAAGTCAGGGGGGTCCCGCCGGCCACGGTTGGCGTGCCGTCCGTCCCTAAGTCGAAGTTGAGGATGGTGTTGCCAATCTTGGTGGTCGATCGATTGAACGTGGAACTCAAAGAGAGCACCGAATATTCCGTAACCTTCCAGTCCGCCTTCAGGCTCAGGGAGTTGCGGGTCAGCGTGCGGAAACCGCCCTGGATATTATAGGACCGCACGAACGGATTGCTCAGGGAGGCGCTGCTGGCATTGGTGCCCGTTCCTACACCGATCCAGTTGGTCTGCCGGGCGGTCGACTCGGAGTAGACGTCGTTGCTCAATCCCGTGATTACGATGCCGAAGCGCTTTGTAATGGGCCAGGTGAAGTCGAGGTTGATACCGGGATGGAGCTTGTGGGTCATCTCGTCCAGATAGGGAGTGGGTGTCTTGTTGAAGGACGTGTTATAGCTGTTGCCCATCATACTCAATCCCACCCGGATCTGCCGTCGACGGCTCTCAAAGGCACTCTTGCTGATGAAATTTACTGAGCCGCCCAACGAGTCGGCCGGCGTGGACGGGGTGGGCACTTTGGTAACCTCGATGCGCGAGATGTCGTTCAGGGCCATCGAACGCAGATCCACGGTGCGCGATGCTCCCACCCAGCTGCTAGATCCGGGCGCACCGTTTACCGTGACAGCCGTCTTGTCTCCCCCCATACCGCGCACCGACACACTGGAGATGTCGGCATTGTCGTACTCTGCCGTCACCCCTGGGACGAACTTCAGGAATTCACCCACGCTGCTGCCCAACACGTCGCCCAAGGCATCCGTCGCCAGTACGTTCTTGATATTCGGGGAGAAGCGCTGTTCGTTCGTCGCGATGGCTTGCGCATCGGTTTCCTTATCGGCCGAAACCACGTAGGGGTCGAGTTTCAGGCCGCCGGAGTTGGCACCGTAGCGGGCGACGCTCGTGAGCGCGACCGACTCTTGCACCGTTCCGCCCTTGGGCACCATCACAGTCACGCGGGCGATATCCAACCCGGTGTAGAAGATTTCCAGTTCCGTGGTGCCGCTTGGCACCCCTACAAGCCGGAAGGTACCAAAGCTGTCGGTGAGTACCTCCTGTCCGGTGCCGACGATCACGACGCGCGCCTTGTTAAGGAATTGATCCGTAACCTCGTTTCGCACTTCGCCGGTGATGGTGCCGGTGCTCAAGGCGCCAGATGTGGAATCGGCCGCGGCAAGGGAATTAGACAACGCGGTGGTTAGGATCGCCGCCAGCACTAAGCCGAAGGTGCAACGCGAGAGAAGACGAGGGGTGATCGGGGTCATGGTGGGGTAGCTGTATTCTAAGTATAGGTGGAAACCGGGCCGCCCTCTACAACTCATGACTCAATCGTCATCGCTATTGTCTCAAGGCGGGGACGGCTGGCCGGGCTTTTCTTCGGACGTGTGAAAGACGGAGTCGGGGCTTTGCGCACCCTGGATGGGCGTCTGGTAGGCCGGAGGGTTTCGCCAAGATTCGAGATGCTCCTTACCCCGCTAGCGCGGTCGAGGCGATCTTCCGGGAAATCGCGGCCCGAGGCAGTCGCCTCCACCATGGCCACGCAGTCCATGAAGCTCGCGTAGCTGCGTGAGGATCTCCGGGCGGCTTTTCGCCATGTTGTGAGTCTCCGCCGGATCCGCCTCGAGATCGAACAGCGACGGTCCTCTCCCCCGTCTTCGCCAAGCGGCAGCCTGAGGGGCCATCCACACAGGCCAAACGGTTGAGAAACCGAAAACCCGATCTGCTCCTCCCGCAATGGCACATCGACAGGGGCGGTTCGAGTAATTGCCGGCGATAGCTCTGAGATCGTGGAGTTTGGCGTGCTTTATCTTGGCATGTTCGAAAACCGATGTCTTCAACGGACGCGAGGTCCGCTTTCCGGCTGCCGCGCTTTTCGGAGGATTTGGATTTTATCCGCATGCAGGGTCGGCCGGAGGTGGAGGCATGGAAGAAGACCATCACCCGATATCTGAGGAAGATCGGCGTGATCCCGCACCCGCATGCGTGGCTCGACCCGGTTCAAAACGTTTAGGGAGCTGAATGCCGAATTGAAGGCACAGCGCACGCCCATTGGCTGGCCGCGGCAGAAGACGACGATCCGGTGCTACGCGACATCATCGAGTTCCCTCTGGAGGGGCACGCTGACGCGATTATTTTGCGCGACCGGCGCACCGAAATCTGCAATACATGAAGTTGTCCCCACACACGCGGACGACCGTCCGCGTTCAAGCGGTAGGCCGGCCATTGATCGCCGAAATTGCGGACTGCGCGCCGCACCCACGCGTTCGACGGAAGAGCCGAGACTTCTAATCGGTCGGGTGACGGTGGGTTCGCACTGTATCGCTCACCAGCGATAATTCACGCTTATCTTCGCCTCGCGAGGACGTGCTAAGCCCACGGCGAAACTCGCTTCGGAACCTGTTATGGCGTCTTTGACATTGGTCACGTTATCGATGTTTACGCCTACTGACCAGCGCTCAGCCTTGTATCCTGCCAAGACTGTATAAAGCGTCCAAGGCGGTTGCTTGGCGATCCCAGTTCCGACCTGTGCTCCCATGTCAGAAACTCCGCCGCCAATGCTAAATCTCTTGATCGGTCCTGAAGTGAACTCGTATTTTGTGAAGAAGGTTCCCTTGTAACGTGCAACACGGGCCGGACGACGACCTTGCGCATTACGCGGATCGGCATCGTAAAGTGTGGCCAAGGCTAGCAGTTTTCCAGGGCCCAAATCAAAAACTGCACCTATGTCTAACTCATACCCCTTGTTGGTCTCCTTGGCCGTCTGGACATTCCCAAATATAGGCAAGCCTGTATTCGGATCCGTTACTTGGATTTGCGTAAGCACCGGATCATTCGCCATGTCAAAATATGCAATGGATCCGAACAGCCGACCATCAAACAGGTCCAGCTTAAGGCCTAGCTCACTGTTACTGCCCACTATGTCTCTCAGCGGACGCCCAAGGACATCTACGCCAACAAGCGGACGATAAGATTCAGCATAACCGTAGTAAGCAGAAAGTTCCGGCATTATTTTTATTACGGCTCCAAAGCGGGGCACATTATTGCTTGGAACATTTGCGGGCGTGACTGTATCTGAAACATGTCGGACGCCGGCCGATAGTATGATGCGATCGTTCCAGAAGGTCATCGCATCCTGCACATAAGCCGTCCAGCCTTCACCACGCGCGACGACATTGTTGAGCAAGGCCTGCCATGTAGATCTGGCTGAGGCAGGTGGCCGATTACCAACCGGAGATCCGATAATCAAATTGGGCAATACTCCCGCAAACAGCGATTGCGCGCTGTCGGAATAGGAGTGCGCCCACCCCCCTGTGATCCGGTGCTTAGTCGGACCTATATCCACCTGCCAGGTAGCATCCAATTGCAGATCGCGGCGGGTTTCCTCCAAGTCGAAGTTCAGATGCCGCTGAGCAACCGAGGTGAAATTTGGCGCTTGCGCCGGAATCAGTCCAGGAAATGGCTGTGGAACGTTATATCCGTATTCATTTTGCAATGTGCCAAACAGGAGCCTTACACTAAGGTTCGATCGTGGGGTGTAGATTGCTTCGATGCGGGACCGATATTGATCGGCCCAAACCTTGGCCCAATCTGCCGTTGGCGCGAATGATTCTGGCAGAAAGGTCGCCAACTTGCCAGTAGAGGGATCGACCAGATAGCGTACAAAATCCCGCCGCGTCACATTCGTGTAAAACGCATCGAACCTTACCATCAAATCTTTGGTCACTTCCCAATCAAGGCTCCCGCTTACCAAACGGTTGTTCTCATACTCAAGTTCACGAAATCCATCGTACCTAAGTAGTCCCCCCGTTATTCGATAACGGACAGACCCGTTGGAGTTAATTGGCCCCCGCTGCGTCACGTCGAATCCATATCGGCCATTTTCACCAGTGACCAGAGTTGCATCGCCTTGGCTTTTTCTCGTGGGACGCTTCGTCACATAATTCACCGTGCCTCCCAAATTCGACGCATTGCTAAACACAAGTGCCGTAGGGCCTTTAATGATCTCTATACGCTCAATATCGTAGATTGGGTTATTTCCGTATGAAGTACCTTCAAGTCCGTCACGAGTCGGAAATTCCCGAAAGCCACGAATCGTGACATCATCGCGGTAACTAACGCGCGGATTCACCGCACTCGAAGAATAAAACAACACATCTTGCAGGGTATTTGCCCCCAAGTCTTTGATGAAATCGCGCGTGATGATGCTTATATTTACGGGGACGTCCATAATGTTCTCCGCCACGCGACTACCGGAGAATGTCTTCTGCGCTTTCCAAGCCGAGTTTGTTTCATCCTCAACCGTGAAAGGATCGAGTGTTATCACTTTTTTCTCATCTTTCCCGGCACCGCTCGTAGGTTCTGGCAATATTTGAGCCTTAATTCCAAGGGCAGAGATGCCCAAAAGTGCGGACAATAAGACAAGGCGAAGCCAAGATGGACTTTCGCCGATAATTGCAGACGTATTGGTGGTATTCATGGTGTGGGTATAGCATACTGGATTCCGAACTATGAGTGTTTGCACAATCTGTGTTTACTCGAGAATTTGGCTATTGGCTGATTTGCGTAGACCAAAGCAGCTACAGTGATTGCATCCACTTACAAATCATGTGGTGAAGACGGACTTTGATCCCGGAAGCCGCATCGGTTCGTGAAACTTTTTGCGATAATTTTCGCCATTTTCCCGCAGACGAAGCCAATGAGTCCTGTTCTGGCTCCCCGGGGTCCTCAACCGGGCAAAGGGCACTTGCCCTCCCTACCGCATCGATTTTTAAGAAGCGACGTCGGCCTTATGCGTTGTAGCTCTCGATTGTGCACGGTGCTGAAAATTATGACCGCCAGAGTGACACTCAGTTCTTTTTGTATGCAAAGACAGGAGAAATGGATCCATAGCCACTGTCAAGAATCAATCGGAAGAATTTCGAGCTATCTATGGACAAACCCGGTATCACTTAAGTCGCCTCAATCCAGGCACAAAGGGCACAAAGAGGAGTGTACCCAAATGTTGACGTGGAGATATGTGCACCACATCGCGAGGACGATACTAAGGCAAATAATTTCCCTTAGAGGTTGCGCCTGCCCACTTAGACCGAGGCGTGAAACACGCCCAATTCGGGTGGTATCGGGTCCACCCGGCTTCGCTCGTGACGCGCCATCACCACCATGCTGCGATCAATGATCTCTTTCAGGTGATCGTGCATCGCACTTCGGGCTGCATCTGTCTGCTGAGCGACGACCGCGTCAAAAATCTTGCGATGACTCTCCAACACAAAATGCCGTCGTTCGCGATTTCCTCCTAGAGGACTGTCGATGGCTGGGGTGCCGGAGTTTATCCTAGGGAAATTGATGTTGACGAGTTTGTTGAAAAGGTGAAGGCGCAGCACCTCCACTCGCAACAGGTTGTTGCCCGCAGCGTTCAGAATGGCCATGTGGAATTGGATGTCCTCGCGCGCCAGTTGCTGCACCAGTTGCTCGCCACCAGGGTTTTGATCGAGCTGCGTCACCAACTGCTGCATCTGCTGAATGGCGTCCTCCATCTCGACCAGATCCTCGGGCCCGCGATTGCGAGCGGCCAGTTCGGCAGCGAATGATTCCATCGCTAGCCGGAGTTCGCACATTTCCTTGAACTCTCGAAAGGTGATCGTTCTCACCCGCGCGCCCTGCTTGGGCCTGATGTCCACCAGACCCTCCTGCTGCAACTGCCGCAACGCTTCCCTCACCGGGGTGCGGCTGACCTCGGACTCCTTGGCCAAGTCGATCGTCTTGAGGCGAAATCCTGGAGGATAACCGCCAGACAGAATCTGGTAGCGGATAAATTCGGCGGCTTTCTCTGTGTGAGCGTTTTTCTTGCGGGTCTGCACAATCCAAAACGGGTGTAGGGATGATTATCAGGGATTACGAACCACTTGAATGCAAAACTTCCACTTCCTGTCAAATTCCGATCAATTGAACCCATTGGCCGGCGGGACAAAGGAAATGAGAATAAGCCGATTGACAAGATTTCAGTTATTTTGCATGCAATATTAGAGTTAAGTAGAACCGCAGCCCATTGCGCATCTGTTGCAGACCACTTTCAACGGCCCTTACCGGCATCGATCTGGTTCATTTGTCCTACATTCATTAGCCGCTGAGATGGCGATCCCGCGCGGTTTCCCTCGCCGAGATCCCACCACCTGATGCACCGCAATCTCAGTCTTTAATTCGCCTATTTTATGAAACCACGTCCAAGCCGCGTCCTCAAAATGCTAAAATCTGGGCAGGTGCCCATGGTACTCAAAATCAATTTGTCTGACCCACGGGTCATAGAGCTGGCTGGTCTAGCCGAGGTTGATGCTGTCTGGCTCTGCACCGAGCACGTGCCCAACGACTGGATCGGAATCGAGCACCAAATCCGCGCCGCCCGAGTTCACGGCATCGATTGTCTCGTGCGTGTGGCCCGCGGCAGCTACAGCGATTACATCAGGCCGCTCGAAGCGGACGCTACCGGCATCATTGTGCCTCATGTGGAAACTCCGGAAGAAGCCCGGCAGATCGTGGCTTGGACACGGTTTCATCCGCTTGGGAAACGGCCGCTCGATGGCGGCAACGTCGACGGACAATTCTGCCAGGTGCCCATGGCTGACTACCTGCACCACGCCAACACGCAACGCATCATCATGTTACAGATCGAGTCGCCGGAAGCACTCGAACGCGTGGAGGACATCGCTGCGGTGCCAAACTACGACATCCTCATGTTCGGGGCGGGTGACTTCAGCCATCGAATAGGCAAGAGTGGCCAGACCAATGCCCCGGAAGTTGTGGCCGCCCGCAAACGCATCGGAGCGGCCGCTCGCAAACATGGCAAATTCGCAATGGTGCCTGGGCCGATGGCTCCGCTGCCAGAGTTGCTGGCCGAAGGCTATGGCATGATTGGCTGCGGATCTGATGTCTTTGGCCTGGGTCTGTATTTCAAGGACCGAGTCGTCGCCTTACGGCAACAAGCGGACGACGCGAATCTAGGAAAGCCTAGTGAACGGAAGTCCAAAGCTCGCACCCTCTACTCCTGAAATTCGCCCGACAACTGCGCACCTTGGGTCGCAGTCGTGTGAAAGTGGGCAAGCTAAACTTGGTTTGCGCAACCCTCGATCGGGAGATCACTGCGGAGAACGGCTTCCCCCTGATGAATCATGCCGTGAGCCAAAGGACTACGCCTTTTGACACCGCCGAAGCTTACGGGAGCCTCCAAGTCCGAGACCAGAACCGGGCCCGTTCCGGGATCTCAGATCGGCGCGAAGTCTACGATGAAATAGAAACGATCGGCCTTTACCTTTGGTCACGCCGCGCCGGCAGCACAAACGTAAGTGAATCATCATATACAAATGACATTTAAGCCTTCCTCAATTCTGGCTACCGCCGTCATTCCTTGGGATGAGAAATTCATCTTCGATGAATCCAGATTCACCAATCAAGTGGCCAGGCTTGCTTCCGGATTAACCCGGCATGTCTACATTTTTGGAACTGCCGGCGAAGGCTATGCTGTAACCGATCAGCAATTCCAGCGCATAGCCTCTTGCTTCGCCCGCTGTGCCGCCGCAAATCAGGTCAGACCGATGATCGGCGTGATTTCGCTGTCACTCGGCACCATCATCGAGCGCATCGAATTTGGACGTGCCTTGGGAATAAAGGAATTCCAACTGTCCCTGCCGTGCTGGGGTGCACTCAATGATACTGAAGTCGACCGGTTTTTCGCAGAAACCTGCGGGCGTTTTGCCGACTGCCATTTCCTGCACTACAACAACTCGAGGAGCAAGCGAATGCTGACTGCCCCGGAGTATCTGCGCTTGGCCGACCGACACCCGAACCTGGTCGCAGTCAAAACAGGCGTTTCTGATCCTGCCATCTTGAGCGAATTGCTCAAGGTCCGTCGGCTCCGTTTCTATTTCACTGAGTTCGGCTACGCCGCCGCCCGGGCGAATGGTGCCGAGTGCGGATTGCTGATATCATTGTCGTCGGCAAATTCCGAGATGGGTATCAAGTTCGCCACCTGTGCAACGGCCGAGCGTGAAGCGATGCTGGCCGACATCAAAAACATCCTCGCAAGCCTTCATCAAATCGCAGGTGGGCGCTACCACATGGACGGCGGCTACGATAAGCTACTCTGGTCGGTGCACGATCCCGACTTCCCGTTGCGAATGCTGCCGCCCTATTCGGGCCCCGAACCGGAGGATGCGGCGGCCTTCCGCCGATCCCTGCCGGCCGGCTGGCTGCCACCGGCCTGATCCTCGTGCCTGTCGCCATCTTTCCATCTTCCCGACCCAGCCTTGACAGCACCCCTCCACCTTTGGCTCCTATTCCAAGTCGCAAAATTTCCAGCAGTGTTCTTCAACATAAAGGCGACAAGAATGACGTTGTGGACGGTCGCGTGGGGCGGCTGCCGGACTCGTCTCCTGCACCGCGAGGCGGTCCGTGCTTTCGGCCGTCTTACGTCGGACGGAACGAAAGCACGTCTATCAGTGAGAGCATCGACCAATCATTGCAAGGTGCGGACCATCGTGAGCCGGCCGATCGCCGGCCTGGCCCTCGCAGTCGAGCATGCAGCGATCTCATTTTTATATACTGAGTTGGACACCCTTGTCGGGGCGCAAGCCCAGTCCACGACTCGGCGACTCCGAACAACGCTTCTTGAAAGAACTTTCAGCGTAGGCGATCGAAATGTAGCCGTTTGTCACATCCTCTTGCACCGAGGCTGCGGAACGGTCCTCGGCGCGCCCCCAGCCACCGCCACCAGGGGTTTCGATCCGGATGCGGTCGCCGCGTTTGAGCGCGACGCAGGTTTTGGTCGAGAGCTCCCGCTCAGTGCCTTCGGCAGAGGTGATGAAACTGTGAGCTCCGCGGGCGTTTCCGCCGTGATTTAGGCCCCACGGCGTAAAGCGCCGCCGGTCGGGACTGAGCGTCATCATCGCGCGATCGGCTCCGACCGGGGCTTTAACTCAAAACCGGGATCACGCCAACGGGCGCAGCGCGATATCTTCGACGCGACCTGCCCACGGGATCCACGCGTGCTCACGGTCCGCTTTGCCGAGGAGCGCTTCGAGCGGCTCCAACGTCGCCGCGGTTCGACCGAAGCGCGCGTTTCGATCTTCAAACAACGAGCGGCCCGGCGACTGAGCGAACGAGGCTTTGAGCACCGCTACCTCGCCGTCGCCTGGGTGTGCTCGGCCACAATCTTTGGTTTGTCGCACTGCTGTTGCTCTCCCAGCAAGGAGTACTCGTGGCGGCCCGATTGTAACCAGTTTTTTGTGACAAATGAAGACGCTGCGGATCTTGGTGCCCGGATGACAAGGTCAATTCCAGAAACCTCCCGATTGATGCCAAATATTCACAGGTCGAGCGACGTGCTGACAAATCAACCCACTGCTTTTTGATGATCCCATGCCCATGTCAAGAAAACGGGAAATTGAGACGGGCTCTTTTTAATTTAATTTGCGTCACGGGTTGTCCCTTTTTCAGGGGGCTTAGCGATACGCCATTTAACAATGCCGACATGATATCGCTGATGATGCGCATTTCCTTTTGAGTAAAATGCGGTAACTAGGCTTCCGTCGCGAGCAATGACCGTGGATGGATAACCACCATCACGCCCCATGCCATGCCGATCCTGAGCAACGTGCTCATTGAAGCGGGTAACTAGGCTTCCGTCGCGAGCAATGACCGTGGATGGATAACCACCATCACGCCCCATGAGACCTGTTTCCCCGTCGTGGGCCTCACCCAAATCCGCCAATAAAATTGGAGGACCCCAATTGCGAGCCATCGCATCGCCAAATCTAACCCAGATACCCCATGAACCCTCATTGCGACTGCTGTAGCTCAAGAGCAGTCGTCCGTCAGGGAGGTGAATCATATCCGCCGGATGCTGTCGCGGCAGAGTAAGCCGCTCTTCTAGCCGCCAAGTTAGACCATTGTCCGACGAGCGTAATCCATCGATGCCACCATCATCCCAACGCCGTGCCGCCGCGTATAGTTCACCATTCTGCAATCGCAACCAAGTTGTCTCATTGTGCACACGCCCAGTGCTGACAATCCCCCGCTCACGCCAACTGATGCCATTATCATCACTTGTGTAAAACAAAACGTCGTCCATGTAGCACATTACTCCAAGGGTTAATCCAGCAATAGAAGTCACACGCCCATACGGGATTACATTCTTGCCGTCAGCCTGTTGAAATACCTGCTCCGGCTGCGCAACCCAAGTGTGTCCAAAATCAGCGGACCGAGCAACAACTACCCCCTCAGCATTAAGGCGCACCTTCGGCGGCATGTAGCTGGTAACATTTGCAATCGTGGGCTTTTCGGCCCATCCACTGACCACTGCAATGTAATTGCCGTCCGCTGCCATGCCACCAGCGACATTTAGCCGAGCTACTCCAGGTATGTTCATAACCGGAACGCCCGCCTTGGCCCATGTGAGGCCGTGATCCGAACTCACCCAGCTCTCGGCCGCGCCTTCGTGATGCCCATGATTTGGATAAGGCCAGATTAATGCAGCTAAATCACCATTCGGCAGGACGGTCAACACGGGCCAAGCGCAGGCCCCGTCCATAACGACGAAGCGCTTTAGAATGCTAATCTGACCGATATGCGTGGATGCCCAAGCACAAGACGATATATTCACCCAAACAGATAAAAGAGATAAGAATATTCGTTTATATTCGTTCATGGTACAATTCATTAGAATCTGTATGTGCTCATCACTGAGACCGTTCTCGGTTGACTGGGATCCACAAGCCATGCTGCTTGAGCGGAGATGGGATATATCTCATCCGTAAGATTTTCGACATTCAATCGGAAACTCCAGTTGTTTTTTGTATAAGTCACAAAGAGATTGTACTCTGTGGCCTCATCCAGTCTTATAGTTGGAACAGGCGTTGGAGTAATGAATTGTGCAGACGTTCCGGGCGTCGTTCGGCCTCCAATCCGGGTTGCCCCGGTACCCAAACCAAAACCCTTCAACCACCCATCACGAAAATTATAACGCGTAAGAAAACTCGATGAAGATGTAAAACTGCTTGGAGGCTGAACGCCATTTACATCTTTTACATCCCCGGAGTAAAAAGTGGCGATCAATTGCCAATTTCGCGTTACTAGCCACGTAATATCACCGTCCCAACCATCATTAACTGTGGTCCCGATCGGCTCGAAGTATGAGAAGAGCGGAGTTCCTGTCTGTCCGCGAAAAATGGCTACATTCGTGGTTGTATTTTTAAAATTTGATATAGTCGAAGATAGATTTCCACCAAACAAGGAGAATTTGACGCCGTAGCTGGTTCCATCACTTTCTTGCGGGGGCAATAGCTGGCGATTAATATTCAACTGGGATTGAACAGTTGCATTGGTCGCACTGCTGGCGAATAATGAAACCTGCTTGAGCGGTGAATATACCGCACCGATCCTGTTCAATATAAAGTCGCCCCTGGTCGTATTGGCCGTGTTTGGAATAATCCCTGTGTTCACAACATTGGATGTTTCTGCAGAGAAGCGGCTTACCCCTCCTACCAATATGAGTTTATCAGGTATAATCTCAGCAGTATGGCTGTAGTATAGGTTAATGCCGGAACTATTGTTCCGAGTGCCGGGAACCGTTGGATTTCTTATGATAGAGCTGTTGGGAGTTTCTGGTATTGAATCGACATCAGGATTACCTATCGGGCGACGACCGGGATTTGCAAAACCATCTACAATAAAGTTTTTATTGTTATTAGTACTAAGATTGGAATACAGTCCGGCTGCACCTTGATGCGCAATTTTCCCTGTAGTAAACTCCCCTTTGAAATCCGCCGTGTAACCATAAGACCTTTGATATAAATCCGCCACACTTCGGTTCCAGCCTATGGTCAGATCGTTCCAGTTTACTCCCGCCGCGGAAAATAGCTGCTTGGAATAGCGATGATACGAGTAGTCATGCACCATGAGTCGCATTTCCCAGCCGGGGAAAAAAGTATGCAGCAATGTCGCCCTGGTTGTGTAGGTTTTGGCATGCTCGTTACTCCAAGAGGCAAAGTATCCCTCATCTCGCCCTGCACCATAATACAATTTTCCCTCAGGTGTTACGAAGTTTATTGACCAAGGATTATGATCGAATATCTGATACTCATACTGCAATCGGACTAATGTATTTTTATAGTTAACTTGCAGGGATGGCGCAATAACTTGCCGCTTATCCTTCATATTTTTCCTGAAGACTTCACCATCTTGGTAGACACCGATTAAGCGGTAAGTAAATCGCCCATCCCCTATGTTACCAATTGGACCCGTGGAATCAATTTCACCACGATACATACCCAATTCGTCCGCACGTAGCGAAACCGTATGCTGGGAAAAAGCCAGTGGCTTTTTTGTAGTCTTGAGGACGAGCCCACCTAGGTCTGCCCTTGGACCGTACAGCACCGCAGCGGGACCTTTGACAATCTCGATCGAATCTACAGTCGCATTGTCCATGTAAGCAACCCCACTGGACACTTCATCCACCAGTGCATTGGATATGCGCGTGCCACGCAGCATGATGGATTCGCCACGAAAAAAACTAGTGGCCCCCACAAATTTCAGCACCTGTGATGTATCAATGCCTGCAGTGTCATCGATCAAATCGCGCGTCAGCACTGTGATGGGCTGCGGTAGCTTCATGATGCTCTGGTTGGTTTTCAGTGCACTGGCAGCATTTCCCGTCACGTACCCCTTGCCAGCGGTGGTTGTGACTTCAAAGGCCGAGAGAGTTTTTGTATCGTCTTCTTGATCGGGTTTCCGGGCTTCTTGGGCTTGAAGTGCTACGGATGCTACACTCGCGCATGTAAATAGCACAATAGAAACGCAGTAATGTCTCGGACTTTTCGCAGTTATTTTGAAGGTGGTGTTCATCGAATTGTGGTGGCGGAGATCTGATTGCATGCAAAAATTATCTATTTGTTAATTTTGGCCCGCAATCGTTCACTTACGCTAATTTTCTAGGTTAATGGCTAAGTTTGCATGCAAAATAGCGAGTTTGAATTCACTTTTTTTGTCAAGCAGTCATTTCCTAGGATTGATTGGCCCAAAAAAACACTCAGTCGCGACGAACGCTATCGCAATGACTGCTTCTCCAGTAGCTCTTAAAAAGCAACTGGTTACGGGGCAAGGGTTGTCCTGAACTAGGTTGTCAGCGGCGGACTAATGGGGCGTAGCATTGAAGTTTCGTTTGGCTTCTCTCGCGGCGAGCCATGGAGACCATGTTGCGATTAATAATTTCTTTGAGATGCTCGTGCATCGCGGTCCGCGCCATTTCGGGCTGCCGCGCGATTACCGCATCAAATATCTTGCGATGGCACTTAAACACGTAGTGCCTCCTCTCGCTGTCTCCGCCCAAAGGAAGATCCCTACCTTGCGCACCTGAACTCATCCGGGGGAGGTTGATGTTGACGGGTTTATTGAAGAGATGGAACCGAAGCACTTTCCCTCTCAGTAAGCTGTTGCCCGAGGCGTTCAAAATAGCTAGGTGAAATTGAATATCCTCCCGTGCAAGCTCCTGCACCAGTTGTTCACTCTCCGGGTTTTGGTCGAGTTCTGCCACCGGCCGCTGCATCTGCCGCATGGCATCGTCCATATCGACTAGATCTTCAGGGCCGCGATTTAGGGCGGCGAGTTCCGCAGCAAATGACTCCATCACCAAGCGAAGTTCACACATTTCCTTGAATTCCTAGAAGGTGATCGTTCTCATACGCGCACCGAGCCGGGGCTTGATCTCCACCAATCCCTCCTGCTGTAACTGCCGCAACGCCTCACGCACAGGCGTACGGCTTACGCCAGACTCATTGGCGAGGTCGATGGTTTTGAGGCGGAAGCCAGGAGGGTAGTCACCTGCTAGTATCCTGTACCAAATGAATTCGGCCGCCTTCTCCGTGTGGGCGTTTTCCATGGACGTCTCCATAAACAAAGAGCAATGAAAGTTGATTCTCAGCGATTACCCTTAGTTTGAGTGCAAAGAAATTCAGGAACTGTCAAATTTCGAAATTGAGGTCCTACTTGCACGATAGCCTGAATAGAATTAATCCATTTGACAGACCTACGGATAGTTTTGGATGCAAGATTTATTAAGTAGTTCTCCCAATGGCCTATTTACATGCGCCTGCAACACTCTCGGAATGCCCGTCTCTCATTTCTCCGTGCCGATTTGCCAACGTTCAATCTACCTTTGTCTCACACTGATCGGCTGCACACTCATGCGAGGAGATCGGCATTCATTGGCGGCGGTGATAACAGGGTGGGAGGTTTGGGTTGCCTGCCGTCTCGCGTACGCGCTCCAAAGCATCCTTCGCAGCCTACTTTAAGCTTTCTACGCGCAATCGAAAGGCTTCGTCACCTCTCTATATACCGCCCGCCCTTTACCCTTCGAAGGAAGGGTCGAAGTAGTGGAGGCTCGTCACCTGCTGTATTCGAGGCCGCGAATAAAACGCCCTGTGTATTTCACCGACGGAGTCCCCCAATCTAAATCGCATAATATTCATGAAACCCACCCCCAGTCGTGTTTTTGGCTCTGCCGCGCAGCGGTAAGGTACCCATAGTGCTCAAGATCAATCTTTCGGATCCACGCGTCATCGAGCTCGCCGGCCTGGCGAAAGCCGATGCCGTCTGGCTATGCACGGAGTATGTGCCCAACGATTGGGTCGGCATTGAAAACCAGATCTGGGCCGCCCGGGTGCATGGAATAGACTGCTTGGTACGCGTGGCGCGCGGTAGCTATAGTGATTATATCCGTCCTTTGGAGGCCGACGCCACCGGCATCATCGTGCCCCATGTGGAGACACCCGAGGAAGCCCGTCAGATCGTGGCATGGACTCGCTTTCATCCCATCGGCAAGCGCCCTCTAGATGGCGGCAATATCGACGGACAGTTCTGCCAGCTTGCGATGGATGAATATCTCCGTCACGGCAACACGGAGCGCATTGTCATGCTGCAGATCGAGTCACCTGAAGCTCTCGACAAGGTCGAGGAAATCGCCGCCGTGCCGGGCTACGACATCCTCGTGTTCGGCGCCGTCGATTTCAGCCACCGAATCGGCAAAAGCGGCCAAACCGGGGACCCCGAGGTGGTCGAACCCCGCAAACGCATTGGAGCTGCGGCGCGGAATCATGGCAAATTCGCCATGGTTCCTGGACTGATGGCCCCGCTGCCCGAACTGTTGGCGGAAGGATATGGCATGGTGGGCAGCGGTTCGGACGTTTTCGGACTTGGCCTGTATTTCAACGAAAGGACGCGCCCCGTTTACTCCTAACCTTTCCAAGATCCATGCGCGCATTGGGTCGCAGTCGCAAAGTTTGGGGGAAACTGACTCCGCTCACCCTTTTCCATGCATGGTAGCCAACCACCGAAGAGCGTCTGCGTCCGTGAAAGTTATTGCAGGCCACAAGCATGGATTCGCTTGTGGTCTTCGCCGAGTCGGACGACCGCAATATCTCCGCCCAGGCCGGGCATCACAATGCCCACCTCTGGGATCGCGTCGACGTGTTCGAAATCGTTGTTCGGCATACCCGCCGGCCCGAGTACCGCGTATTTCATGTCGTTCCCAACGGGTTGACGCCCGATCTGCGATATCCCTAGTTGTATGCTTCCTGCGCCATCGGCGTTGCGCCCTACCTGTTGGGCCGCCCGCACTTTTTCCGCCTGGGTGAAATGCGACCCGGAAATTAAACCGCTGGCGAGTCGCCGCGACGATTCCGGCCGCCAATCTGGGCCCGGTCCGTCTACTCAAGGCGGAAACAGATGCAATTCTCCTTCTGTAGCTACGATTGCGGACCCGACCGCCCCCCGAACTTTTCCTCCACCTCACCACATTCAGCGTTAGATTTTCACCGCGCGAAGGACTGGTTTCATTTCCTCGCCCCCAGCTTTTTCGTCAACCGACCAGAATTCAGAATTATGACCTTTTCTCCTGTTTCATCAACGAGCAAGGTGGTCGTCCATCGCGGCGGCAGCATCGCCTTCCTTCTGTCGGCCGCCGCCGGCTTCATCACCGGAACCAACCTGCCCGCTGATGGCGGATACACCGCAAATTGAACGCGATGATTCAACCCATGATCTTTCAGCCTTCAACCATTTTGGCCACCGCTGTCGTCCCTTGGACCAAAGACTACGAATTTGACGAAGACCGCTTTGCCCGCCACATCACAGCGCTGGCGGCTGGGTTGACCCGGCATGTCTACATTTTTGGAACTGCCGGCGAAGGCT
>Ga0105048_10002336_pt1 | contig 30759 bp, 31 predicted proteins | sample MAT05_FD_78382 | JGI IMG/M metagenome (GOLD analysis project Ga0105048, IMG submission 78382) | Freshwater microbial communities from Lake Fryxell liftoff mats and glacier meltwater in Antarctica - MAT-05 | ecosystem: Environmental > Aquatic > Freshwater > Ice > Liftoff microbial mat | place... | reverse complement strand
TGAGCCTGCACACCGAGCTACCGCGCCGGCTGCCCGCCGCGATCGAGGCGGCCGCCTACTTCGTGGTCGCGGAAGCACTCACCAACGTCGCGAAGCACAGCAGAGCTCACTCGGCGAATGTGCGTGCGGCCGAGCGCGACAGCGTGCTCTTCGTCGAGGTGTTCGACGACGGGGTCGGCGGTGCGGACGAACTGCACGGCGGCGGTCTGCGGGGGCTGCGCGAGCGAGTGACTGCCGTGGAGGGCCGACTGCGCGTTGCCAGCCCTTCCGGAGGGCCGACGGTCGTCAGCGTGGAGTTGCCATGCGCATTGTGATCGTCGAGGATTCCGTGCTGCTCCGCGAGGGCGTCAGCAGGCTGCTCGAAGAATACGGCCACTCGGTTGTTGCTGCCGAAGGCGACGCCACCCGCCTGTTGACGGTTGTCGAGGAACACGCACCCGACCTCGTGATCTTGGATGTTCGCATGCCTCCGACGCACACCGACGAGGGCCTTCGTGCGGCCATCGAGCTGCGTGCGGCGAGACCGGCCACCCCGGTGCTGGTGCTCTCGCAGTACGTCGAGGAGAGATACGCAGTCGAGCTGCTGGCGATGGGCACCGTCGGTGTCGGCTACCTCCTCAAGGAGAGGGTGGCCGACGTCCGCGTGTTCGTCGACGCCGCCGTGCGCGTGGCGGACGGTGGCACCGCACTGGACCCCGAGGTCGTGTCGCAGTTGTTCGCCCGCAGCCGTCGTCGCGACCCACTCGCGAGGCTCACGCCGCGCGAACGGGAGGTTTTGTCATTGATGGCGCAGGGTCTTTCCAACAGCGCCATCGCGGCGGCGCTCGTGGTCAGTGCAGGGGCTGTCGAAAAGCACATCTCCTCGATCTTCGCGAAGCTCGATCTACCACCGTCGGATCTGGAACATCGCCGCGTGCTGGCGGTACTTCGTCAGCTGACGGGGTGAACCGTCTGCACGGAGCGGCGTGGTCCTGCGCCATCAGACTCGCTGGTGTAGGCCGACTGGTCAGGCCAGCGCTGGAATCGGTTGTGGTGGTGGTGGGCCGATGTAGCGAGCGCTCGGCCGAATGATCTTGTTGTCAGCTGCCTACTCGAGCGGGTGACCGACGCATCCGCACAGGGTGCGATGTTGATGGCACTCGGCAGGTTGCCCGGGTTCGGGCAGGTGTTGTATCCGTTGGGCGACCCGAGGGCCGCGCTCCCTCTGGAGATGGTGCGCGATGCCGCCGACTTGCATCCCACCATCGAGGCCGCGGACGCATTGATCGCCGCTGCAGCGCGCCGCCGTCTGCCACCACCCAACGTCGACCTCGCACTGGCCGTGCTGGGGATGGTGGCCGCGATGCCCGAGGATGGTGGCGAAGCAATCTTCACTCCGGCGCGAGTCGTCGGCTGGCTCGCGCACGCAATGGAGGAGTACGACGATCGGCCGCTGCGGTTTCGTCCCCGCGCCGTGTACGTGGGTGCCAGTGGGTGACGGCAGTCAGCCCGAGACGGGCAGCGCGACCGCCGCCATCGCGATGGCGAGCGCATGGCCGAGGTTCAACGAATCAACGCTGTGATGCATTGGAATGCGCACGTTCAACTGGGCGGCGCGACGGGCCACGTCGGTCAATCCCGGACCCTCTGCGCCCGCGATCAGCGCAACCTTTTCGGGCATGCCCATTTCGAACAGACTCTTGGCCTCCGCCGCTGGGGTCAGTGCCCAGGTCTCGAAGCCGGCGTTCTCGAGGTACTCGATCGGGCCCGGCCATTGCTCGCAGCGCATCACCGCCAGGTGCAGCATCTCACCCATCGAGACGCGCACCGCACGACGCGAGTACGGGTCTGCGCAGGTGGGGTCGAGCAGCATCGCATCGAAGCCCAACGCCCGCGCCGACCGCGCGACCGCGCCGATGTTCTCCTTGTCGTTCGACCCCTCCAGGACCAGCACCCGTCGTGCACCTGCCAGCACTTCGGGCAGTGTCGGGTTCGGGCGGCGCTGCACCGAGGCCAACACCCCTCGGTGCACGTCGTAGCCGGCAATCTCTCTCATCACCTCGCGGCCCGCGACGTAGACCGGCGTACCGGTGGGCGCGATGACATCCTTCAGGCGCTCATGGCGCCCGGGAGCGAGCAGGAACGACCTGACGGCGAACGTGGACGTGACCAGCCGGGTGATGACCAGTTCGCTCTCCGCGATGAAATGGTCAAGACCGTCGGCGGCGTTGCCGCGGTCGCGAAGGCCCAGGTAATCGGCAACACGCGGGTCGTCGGCGGAGGCGATCTCGATCGGCACGGACCCGACTCTACGAGTTCCGGCGTCGGGAGGAGGTTGCGAACAGACGTTCGCCGCGCCAAGATGGCGCGATGACCGGCCCCACCGCACCGCTCGTTGCCACGAACGCCGAACTGATCTGGCAGCAATGCCTGTTCGCCTTCGAAGAGCCAAAGGTCGATGCCGGCTGCAGCGGTCTCACCCGTACCTGGCTCGACGAGACGTCATGGGTCGACCATGTGCCCCGCTGGCTCAGCGGGGCCGACCTCGTGTTCGCCGAGCTGGTGGCCAAGCTGCCGTGGCGCCAACGCGAAGTCACCATGTACGACCGCCGCGTTGCCGAACCCCGACTCACCGCCTGGTGGGGGCCGAACAGCGGTGAGGCAGAGCCGCTACCCGTGCTGGCGGAGGCCCGGGCCGCACTCACCCGTCACTACTCGCGCCCGTTCGATTCCATCGGGTTCAACCTGTACCGCGACGGGCGCGACTCGGTGGCCTGGCACGCTGACCGCGAGCGCTACCTCCACGAAGACCCAGTGGTCGCCATCATCAGTACCGGCGCACCGCGGGCGTTGCACGTTCGGCCCAAGCCGTCGGCGAGCAAGGCTGGGCCGGCGCGCACCTGGCACATCGGCCAGGGCGACCTGCTGGTGATGGGTGGCGCCTGCCAGCACGACTTCGAGCACTGCGTGCCCAAAGCAGCCCACGTCGAGGGCCCACGGCTCAGCATCATGTTCCGCCACGACATGGCCGATTGGCAGCCGCCCGATTCCGGCACCTACAACCAGGCGTGAGCACCAACTGTTCATCTGGCCGGTCCGGCTGAGCGGACCGGGCACGGGCATACTGGGGCGATGTCTACCGACACCGTGCCACCGAACGACTCCGTGTTGCTCAACGACTCGACGCGCTACGCGTTTCTCCCTGGCGCACCTGTCTACCCGACCATCGTCGCGGGCGACGGAGTCTTCCTGATTGCCGACGACGGCCGACGCATTCTCGACGCTGCGGCAGGCGCCATCGTTGGCAACATCGGCTGGGGCCGCAAGGAAGTAGCCCAGGCAGCGGCCGTCGCAATGGAGACCGGCTATGTCGTGCCGCTGTGGCCGACCCCGCACCGATTGGCGCTGCACGACGAGCTGGTACAGCACTGGCTGCCGGCGGGTTTCAACCACGTGTTCTTCACCAGCGGCGGCAGCGAGAGCACCGACTCCGCACTCCGTTTGGCACGTGCGTATCAAGTGGCCAAGGGTCGCACCGATCGGTGGAAGGTCATCGGCCGCCACCCCAGCTACCACGGCATGACCACCGGCACGATGGCTGTCGCCAGTCACGACATTCGCCAGAAGGGGTACGAGCCGCTGCTGCTTGCGTTCCCGAAGGTGCCGTGGGACGACCCTGAGCAGGTGCTGAAAGTGATCGAGCAGGAAGACCCGGCCACCATCGCGGGCTTCATCGCCGAGCCGATCACGGGTGCCGCGGGCGCCTGCCTGACCGCGAGCGACGAGCACTGGCAGGTCGTCACCGCTGCCTGTCGCGAGCACGACATTCTGCTCATCGTCGACGAAGTGATGACCGGCTACGGCCGCACAGGGCTCAACTTCGGCCACCAGCATTTTCCGCTGGTGCCCGACGTGATCGTCGGTGGCAAGGGCTTGGGCGGCGGCTATGTGCCGCTGGGTGCCGTCGCCGCATCGGACCAGGTCGCCGAGGCGTTGACCGGCAGCGGCTTCATGTACTTCACCTTCACCGGCAACGACGGCGCCTGCGCCGCCGCGGTCAAGGTGCTGCAGATCATGCGCGAGGAGCAACTGGTGCAACGCGCCGCCACGGTGGGCGCCCACCTTGGCCAGCGTCTGCGCGAGGAGTTCGGTGGGCATCCGGCCGTCGCCGACATTCGTGGTCGCGGCATGTTCTATGGCTTGGAGCTGCACTGCAGTCGCGACGCAGTGGTCCAGTCCGCGATGGATCGCGACATGTGGGTGTACCCCGCTGGTTCTGGCCCGGTGGCCCAAGCCGTCATGGTGGCTCCACCATTCGTCATCACCGAACCCGAGATCGAGCTGCTCATCTCCACGCTGCGCGCCTCGATCGACGCGGTGTATCAGTGACGACCAGCGACCTGCCAGATGTCGGGAGCGACCCCCGCAGGCTGATCCAGCTCGATGCGGTCCACAATTTCCGTGACATGGGTGGCTACCCGGCCGCTGCCGGCACGACCACACGGTGGCGCACGCTCTTCCGTGCCGACGGCCTGTACCGCCTGGCTGGCGACGACCTGGAAGTGGTGCGCCGGTTGGGGCTGCGCACCGTGATCGATCTGCGGAGCAACGGAGAGCTGGCCGAGCGGGGCACGTTCCCGCACGACCTGCACCCGGTGGACTTTCACCACGTGCCGGTGATCGACAGCACGTGGCAGCACCTCGACCGCAGCGATGCCGACGATGACCCGGTCGCCTTTCTCGAATGGGCATACCACGACATGTTGCGCGAGGGCCCACAGCGGTTCGCACAGGCAATAGAACAGCTCAGTCGACCGGACGCGTTTCCTGCGGTGTTCCATTGCGCCGCGGGCAAGGACCGCACTGGCGTGCTGGCGATGTTGCTGCTCGGCTCGCTGGGCGTGCCCCAGCACTACATCGTGGCCGACTATGCGCTGACGGTTGAAGGCATCGAGCGCATGCGGGCGTGGGCGCAGCGGACCTCCCCCGAAATGTTGGAGCGCATGACCGACGCGCCGTCGGCGTTCATGTCGGCCGCTCCCGAAGCGATGGCCCGAGTGATCGACACCATTTGCCTGGACGGCAGCATCCGCGACTACACCCTCAGCCTGGGCGTCACGCCCGGGGCACTCGACCGCCTGGCCACGCAACTCCTGGAATGACTGTCGAGCAACTGTCGAAGTAACGACAGGAACTGACGCGGCGTACGCTCCGTCGTATGAACGCCAGCAGACTGAATGGCACGATCGCCTTGCAAGGCGGCGGCCCCTTTACCGCCAACGACGACCTCGACCGGCGGCTGCTTGCCTCGGTCGCTGCCACCCAGGTGGTCGTACTGCCCACGGCCGATGCCTTCGAGCGCCCCGAGCGGCTGGTTGCCGCAGCGATGAACTGGGGTGAGCGGCTGGAGCTGGGAGTGGAAGCGTTGATGGTCATGCGCCGCGGCGAGGCAATGGAGAGCGGCCCTGCGAACGTGGTGCGCCAGGCGAAGGCCGTCTACTTCGTGGGGGACCAGCCGATGCACCTGCGGTCCGTGCTCAAGGACACACTCCTGTGGGATGCCCTGCGCGACGTGCTGATGAACGGCGGCCTGGTGACCGCCGTTGGCGGGAGTGCGGCGGCGATGTGCGACCCGATGGTCGACCCCCGTGGCGGCGCATTCACCCTCGGCCTCGGGCTGGTGCCCAATCTGGCCCTGGTCACCGAAGCCGAGACCTGGTCGCCCGAGCGCCTGCACCGCACGCGCAAACTGGCCAACACCGCCTTTGCAGTCATGCACAGCGGCGACGCGCTGGTGCTCTCCTCGACTGGCTGGGAGGCCGTCGGCGGCACCGAAGTACACGGCGAGCTGCCGTAGCTGCAGCCGGCGACTGGAATGGTCAGGTGGTGACGGTTGCCGGCGCGCCCGGCGTGACCGACATGATGTCGACGATGAACGACAACGCGCCTGCCGGCCTGCCCTGCGCAGCGGCGTCAGGTCCGTACGCCAGGTCCTCCGGGATGTCGATCTGGTAGCGACCGCCGACCTTCAGCCCGACAAGACCCTGCTCCCAGCCCTCGATGACCGAGCCGCTGCCGAGAACCACAGGAATTGGAGCGCCGCGGTCGTAGCTGTTGTCGAACACCTCGCCGTCGATGCTGGTGTAACCGAGGTAGTGGACCTCGACGGCGTCGCCGACGATGGCGCCGGTACCGGTTCCATCGGTGATGGTGGTGACCTTCAGCTCGGTCACCGGCGCCGTCGGAATAACGACTTCCGGCTTCGGCGGTGTTGTCGTGGTCGGGGCGTTGGGGTCGACGGTGGTGGTCACCTCGCCAGCGATGGAGCTCGTGGTGGTGGTGGGCGTGGACGCTGTGTCGTCGCCCCCGAACAGCGAGATGCCGGCAACGAGCAGCACGACGGCGCCGATCAGCAAACCGATCCGCAGACCGAGACGCTTGCTCTTGTCCTTACGCGCTTGCTTGGCAAGCTCCTCCAGTCGCGATTGGCGATTGGCCTTCTGTCGTTCACGCTTGGTGGTACCCACGAAGAGTGGAGTCTACAGGGGCGCGCCCCACCCTTGCTCGCCAGCCGTTCCGCAAGGATTGTTCAACTTTGTGACGCGCGGTGCCGATGCCTCTGAACGTTGGTGGAGACGAAAGGGTCGCAACGCATGAGGCGGATGGAGCATTTGGGTGCGAGGGCACTGACCGCGGTCGGCCTGGCTGCGACCCTTTGCTACCTGATCTGGCGCGTCGGCTTCTCCATGCACGACACCGATCTGTGGTTGTCACTGCCCACCCTCGCCGTCGAGATCGTCGGTTTCCTCGGAGCACTTACCCTGACCTGGGCATTGTGGCCGGTGCCGGAGCGCCGCCAGGCACGCGGCACCGTCACCGTCACCGTCGCGAATCCGGTCGATGCCGTTGTCCGCGTCGATCAGCAGCCGGTGCACGAAGTGCGCGCCACGCTGTTGGCACTGCGGTCGGTACAGCACATCGATGACGTTGTACTGGTAGACCTGTCTGCCCGGCCGGCGCTCGCCGCCCTCGCCGCCGAGTTCCAAGCCGTCTACGCCGCGACGGACGCTGGAGACCGCAACGGGTTACGAGTCATGCTCGCCGCCGTCCGCACATCCCAGTTCTTGTTGATCGATGCCGGCGACATCCCGACGATCGACATCGTCGAACGATTGCTGACCGACTTCATCGATCCGCGCGTCGCAGTTGTGCAGGGCATGGGCGTATCGTTGACGAACGACTCTGTCGAGCACGGCCCCAATGGCCGCCACGAGCTGCTGTTCGAGCGCAATGCGCTGAACCCAGCGCTCGGCTGCCGTGGTAGCGCGGCCTGGTTGGGCACTGGTTCGATGGTGCGCACCGACGCTCTGCGCGACGTTCGGTTCGAGACGTCGGACGCGTTGGAAGCCCAATGGTTGGCCGGTGTGGCGTTGCTCGCCGCTGGCTGGCGGGTGACCGCCCCAGGTGACGCTCCAGTGGTCGCGCACCGTCTGCTCCATTCCGAGCTGGCCGTCTCCGCAGATCGCGTGCAGCGTGCTCGCGCGGCGCGGCGAATGTTGTTCGCCAGCACGGGCGTGCTGCGGTCTCGTTCGTTCAGCGCCAGCCAGCGAGTCGCGGTAGTGGCGTGGACGGTACGGCCGCTGTCTGGTCTTCGGCGAGTGGTGTTCCTCTCGCTTCTCGGCTCCTCGATCCTCGCGGGCTCCGTGCCGTTCCACGCATCGGCAGCTGTGCTGATGTGTGGCTGGCTGCCTTCGTTCGCATACACCTCTCTCGGCCTTGCGCTACTCAGCGGCTGGACTCTGCGACCTGGCGATCGGGCCCGCTGGTCACTGCACTCGATGGGTGCTGCTTGCCGCAGCCTGCGCTCTGCAGGTGAGCGTTCGGAACGACGTGCGCCGATCATCTCCCTGCCCAGCCCGCAGTACGGGACGGGTTTGGTGATCGCGGTGGTCGGGCTCAGTGTCGTGCTGGTGTTGCGCGGTATCAGCGACCGGTTGACGCACACGCTCGGGGAGCTGCCGCAGACCTCGTTGATGGCACTGCTGATCGTGACGCTCTGGTTGCTGGCGCTGTCGCTCGACCTACTGCGAGTCCTGGCCCGGCTGTCGCAGTTGCGCCACACCGCGCGCGTTGTCTCCTCGCTGCCTGCCACCTTCGGCGAGCGCGCCGTCAGCATTGTCGACCTCACCGCACTCGGAGCCGGTCTGGTGAGCCAGACCGGTGTCGAGGTCAACGAGCGGATGCTCCTGGACTCTGCGATTCCAACTCGAACTGGTGTCACCACCATGCAAGTTCCGTGCATCGTGCGCAACGTGTCGCGTCGAGCCGATGGTGACTTCCGCGTGGGTGTCGAGTTCGGTGACACCAACGATGCGACCGCCAATGCGCTGGCCGAGTTCTGCACCATCGAGCCCATCTGGGAGCGCATGGGCACGGTACCGCGCAGCACGCCGGACGGTGTGCAGCAACTGCTGTACGTGGACGAGCCCGAGGCCCAGCCGGCGACCGGTCGGGTCGCCGTGCGCCTGGTGTCTCTCTTGGCACTCGTCGGCGCGGTGGCCAGTTCGGTGCCCGCAACGGTTGATGCCTCGGCGTCGATCAACCACCGCCTCAGTGGGGTCGTCGTGGCCGTCGTCACCGAGACAGATCCGTCGGTGTCGGCGTCGACACCGACGTCGGTTCCCGAGACCATCGCCGTCGACACCAGGGCTTTCACCACCGTTGTGGACACAACAGTTGTGGACGCGACCCTCGTGAACACGACACTGGAGCTGAACATGACGACGCTGCCGCCCGATGTGTCAATCGGCGATGCGGCACCCGTGCCGGGCGCGGTCGTGCTGGCTGTCTGCTCACTGGATGTCGGCACAGACGGCGCGTGGGGCACTTCCGACGATCTGTACGGCGCGCCCGTCTCTGTCATCACCGAACCCGATGGCACCTATGAGCTCACGCTGGTCGGTGAGGCGTGCTGGGCCACGGTGGCCCCGCCCGAGTTGCTGACCAACCCGGATGGTGGCGAAGCGGTGCTGGCCACGGTTGATGTGAGCGGGCCCTCGACGAGCGGCCGGCGAGTAGTCATCCGGCGCAGCGAAGCAGCGACGTCGCCTCCCACGATCAGTGCGATCGACCGTTCTCCGGGCGGCAAGCTCTCGTCGTTGGCGCTGGTGGACGCCAGCGGGCGCACGGTCGGCATCGTGAAAGGTGACGCGGCACGCGGGCTGCGGTTCGCCACCGTTGCCGGCAGTGCGCTGCCTGCCCCTGCGGAGTCGCAACTGGCTGCCACGACGACCCACCAGCGTTCGACGCTGTCGATCTTCGTGCTCGCCATCGTGGCGCTCCTGGCCCTCAGTATTCTGTTGGGCGTCGCCCGTCCACGCTCGGCGCGCCTGAAGCCGCTACAGGTCGCCTGACGTGCCTGCACCATCGTCTTCGTCGCCGTCGGCGGCCTTCGCGATCAGGTATCCGATCGCACGCTCTGCCTTCGGGTACCGGCGCGCCAGTTGCCAGAAGTCGGCACCGTGACCGTTGACCTCCAAGTGCGCCAGTTCGTGGACGATCACATAGTCGATCACCCAGTCGGGGAAGGCGGCCAGCCGAGTGGAGATCCGAATGTGGCCGGTGGTCGTCGTGCACGAACCCCACCTGCTGACCATGTCGTCTGCCCAACGGATGTCGCGCGGTCGCGGCAGTTCGTAGCGGCGGGCAAGTGTGGTCGCGCGCACGGTCAGGTCGATTCGCTCGGACGACAGTTTGCGCTTGAAGCTGGCCGACATCTTGGCGACCCACATCTCGGTCTCGGCGCTGCTCATCCAACTGGGCACGGCGACGGTGAGCACGCCTGCGTGCAATTGAGCGCCGACTGTGCGCTTGCGCCGTGCCGAACGGATGACGGTCACGCTGAACGGCTCTTCGGCGCTGGTGACGGGGACGTGCATCGGTCGATCGAGTTCGGGGCCGAAGCCGGGCAGCGGTTGCGCGTTGGACACGAGGGGCTAGAGCGTGTCGCCGAAGGACTGCGGGTCGATGAGATGGACCGCTTCGCCGGCGGTGACTCGACCATCGGTGTGCACCTCGAACCAGCAGCCGCCCAGGTTGGTGAAGCGAAGGTCTTCAGCGCCCATCGACCGGCGCAGGGTGCGCAGAAGACCGGCGTGAGTGACGACCAGAACCTCGCCACCAGGATGCTCGGCGCCAATTCGGCGCAGCGCGCCCAGAGCCCGATCGATGACTTCCTCGGCTTCCTCGGCGCCGTCCGGTCGGCGGTGCTCGGCGAGGTAGTTCGGCCAACCTGCGTCGATCTCGTGGATCGTCAGGCCCTGCCAGGGCCCGAACGCGTTCTCCATCAGCCCAGGGTCGACCTGCACGGGGCCAATTCCCAGCGCCTCGGCAATGATGGCCGCGGTGTATGCAGCCCGTTGCAGCGTGCTGGCCCACACGGCGTCGAACGTGCCCAACACTTCGGACGCGGCGACTGCCTGCAACATACCGGCGTCGGTCAGGGGCGGGTCAGCCTGGCCCTGCCAGCGGCCAACCGCGTTCCACTCGCTCTCGCCGTGGCGCAACGCAAGGACGCGAGTGACGGTGTGGGCAGTCGACGACACTCGGTCGAGGGTAGCTGTCGGCGTGCGTATCGAGGCCACTACCATGCCCGTATGGCCACGCTCCGTCTCTTTGCTGCAGCCCGCGAGGCTGCGGGTACGGGCACGGCGCAGTTCGACGGTGGCACAGTGGGCGAAGTGTTGGCCGCAGCGGTTGCGCGCTACGGCGAGAGTTTCCAGACGGTGCTCGGCAGTTGTCGTATATGGGTGAACGGCGACGCCGCCGAGCCGCAGACAGTTGTGGGTATCGAAGACGAAGTGGCGGTTCTGCCGCCCGTGAGTGGAGGTTCCACATGACTACTCCCACGCCCACCGCCGCTGAGCTCGAGCCTGGCACACTGCCGCTCGACGAGCTGCGCGCCCTGCGTTCCGTGTTGCAGCACGAGGACGATGCGATCAGTTATGTGCGGCGCCTCGCCCAGGCCCGTCTCGACCTGCTGCGCGCAGAGCTACACAACCGTTCCGTCGGTGAAGAGAAGAACATCACCGGCGAACTGCCAGCCATCTTGGGCGCTCACCTCACCGGTGGCCAGCCGCGCCCACCGCGCCCGGCCGATGACTTCAGCCACCACCCGCTGGCGCTCCAGCTCGAAGAGTTGTGCAGCGACGCGGGCAGCACCGACCTGCCCTCGATGAACGGTGACGAACTCATCGAGTACCTGGCCCGGCTGCACGAATTCGAGCAGTCACGGTCGCAGGAGCGCAAGGAGTTGTTCGTGCGCATCGATGCCCTCAGTGCCGAGCTTGTTCGCCGCTATCGCGACGGCGAGGCCGACGTCGACGGCCTGCTCGCCCAAGACTGATCGGGTCACGCTGTGGCAGACGCCCGCGACGAATTCGACAAGCGTCTGGCCGACGTCGGCGAGTTCATTCGAACCCAGCGCGAGGTGGCGCGGATGAGCGTGCGTCGTCTGGCTGAGGTAGCCGGCGTCAGCAACCCCTATCTGTCCCAGATCGAGCGTGGACTGCGCAAACCGTCTGCGGAGATCCTGCAGCAGATCGCGAAGGCGCTGCAGATCAGTGCCGAGACGCTGTACGAACGCGCCGGTTTCATGGACGCTGACTCGTCAGCGAGGGGTGTCCGCGAAGCCATCGCCGCCGACGTCCTGCTGACCCAAGAACAACAGCAAGCGCTCCTCAACGTCTACGAAAGCTTCGTCAGCCAAACCCGCGGCTGACCGCTCGCAGATGCGCCTTCAGCGCAATGTTGTGCGAATCCGGAATGTCGACCGGCTGGATAGTGTTTCGGACCGTCGTGCAACGCGTCGCAGTGCTCTCTCTCCACACGTCGCCGCTGGCTCAGCCAGGCTCCGGTGACAGTGGCGGCATGAACGTGTATGTGCGCGAGCTGGTGTCAGCGCTCTCGCAGGCCGGTGTGGAGTGCACCACCTACACTCGCCGCACCAGCGCCGACCAGCCCGAGGTCGTACTCGTCGAGCCCGGCCATCGTGTGATCCATGTGCCCGCCGGCCCCTTCGACCTGCCCAAGGAACAGCTGCCCACTGTTCTTCAAGCGTTCGGCGACCGCGTGATCGACCACCTGAAGAATGACTCGCCGGCTGACGTGGTGCACGCCAACTACTTCCTCAGCGGTCTGGTCGGGCACCGGATCAAGCACGAGCTGGACATCCCGTTCGTCAGCACCTTTCACACACTTGCCAAGGTGAAAGCCGAGGGCGGCGACCTCGAGCCGGAGTGGCGGCATCGCGCCGAGCAAGAGATCATCGCCTGCGCCGACGCCATCTGTGTCAGCTGCACAGAAGAGGAAAGCCAGTTCCGCCGCCTGTACGGCCATCCGAAGGGGCGCATCGAGATCGTCGCCCCCGGCGTGGAGCACGCGTTCTTCGCGCCGGGCGAGCGCGGTGGTGCGCGTCGCGCGCTCGACCTTCCCGTCGACGCGCCGGTGCTGCTGTTCGTCGGTCGCATCCAACCGCTGAAGTCGCCCGACATCGCGGTACGTGCACTTGCACAGCTGAACCGTCCAGATGCGCTGTTGATGATCGTCGGCGGTGCCAGTGGCGTGGACGGCGATGGCGAGGTCGCCGCGCTGACAGCACTGATCGACGAGTTGGGCCTGCGAGACCAAGTCCGCTTCGTGCCGCCGCAGCCGCACCACATCCTCAGCACCTACTACCGCGCTGCCGATGTCGTCATCGTGCCCAGCCGCAGCGAGAGCTTCGGGCTGGTGGCGTTGGAAGCGTCGGCCTGCGGTATCCCTGTCGTTGCCGCCGGCGTGGGTGGCCTGCTCACCCTCGTCGATCACGGTGAGACGGGGTACCTGGTTCCAGATCGCGACCCTGCGCTCTTCGCGCACTATCTGCGCGAGATCATCGACCATCCCGCCCACGCAGCGGCGCTCGGTCGTCGTGGTGCCGAACGCGCCAAGCGCTACACGTGGGGCTTCACCGCTGCTCGACTACGCCGGCTGTACACGGACCTGGGCGCACGCGAACTCGTTGCGTGCGAGTGAGCCGCACGTGACCGACTATCACCTGCCTCCCGCGTTACACACGCTGGAACTGTCGATCTCGCAGTGGCTTGCCGCCTTCGCTGCTGCGGACCCGACGTTCGAAGCCATCGACCGTGGCGAACCCGGTGAGCCCGAGCCCCGCTGGTACGTCCGCCTGCGCGGTGAGGAAAAGGAACACGTCACCATCTGGATCACGCTTGGTCAGCGCACGCTGCGCTACGAGGCGTACGTGCTGCCCGCACCGCAGGAGAACGCGGCGGCGGTCTACGAGATGGCGCTGCGCCGCAACGACAAGCTGGTCGGCGCGCACTTCGCGATCGGTGTCGAGGACGCCCTGTTCCTGCGCGGTGAGATCCCGCTTGCCTGGCTCACCGAGCCCGAGCTCGACCGAATCATCGGCTCGATCTACAGCTACACCGAGCAGGCTTTCCCCGGCCTGATTCATCTGGCCTTCGCCAGCAAATTCACCTGATCTTGCCGTTTCGCGAATCTCACCATGCCCAGTACTAGTGCCGGGCGGGTGGCGGCGTCGGGGAAGTCGCGCCACCCGCCCGGTGCTACCGCAGAAGGGATCGTCGATGACCGGTATGGTAGTTGGTATGTCAACGAAGAAGGTCACTGTCACGCTGGAGGCCGAGCAGCTCGCGCAGATCCAACAGTTGGTGGCGTCCGGCCAGGCTTCCAGCGTGTCTGGGTTCGTCCAACACGCCGTCGCCGTGGCGCTCGATGACGTTGCCGGCTGGGGGGCGATGCTGGCGCAGGCGTTGGAGGAAACGGGTGGCCCGTTGACCGGGGATGAGGTTGCCTGGGCAGACGAAGTCCTTCGGGTGCCGCCGTCGCCGCGTCGCTCGGTGGCCTGATGGGCCGTTCGCTCGGCCGGCCGGTCGGCGGAGTGACGCTCGACGCTGGTGCACTCATCGCGCTCGACCGTGACGACCGTCGCGTGATCGCACTCCTCGTGCGGGCCGCGCAGTCGGGGCGCCGGGTGACGGTTCCTGCTGGCGCGCTGGCGCAAGCTGTCCGTCAGCCTGAGCGTCAGGTCCGGTTGTCGCGGCTGGTCCGTCAACCCACCACCGACGTGGTCGCGCTGGATCGTGTCGACTCCATCCATGTCGGACGATTGCTCGCAGCCAGCGGCACGTCCGACGTGGTCGATGCGCACGTGGTGATCTGCGCACGCCGAGCAGCTCAACCGGTGGTGACGTCCGATGCCGGCGACCTCTCGCGACTGGACCCGCAGCTGACGGTGGTGGCCCTGTGAACTGAACGTCGGCCCGTGACTGATGGACGCAACGCGTAGCCTGTCCCGATGACGACGTATCGGTTGGCAGTGGTGGGCGGCGGCAACATGGGCGCGGCGCTGGTCGGCGGTCTGCTGCAATCCGGCTGGGCCGCAGGCGACCTTGCGGTCGTCGAGGTACTACCTGCTCGCGCGGCCGAGCTGCAGCAGATGTTTCCGGGTGTCACCGTCACTGGCGAGACCCCGGCATGTGAGGCCGCACTCATTGCGGTCAAGCCCTACGACGTCGCTGCCGCGTGCGCCACCGCGGCTGCGGCAGGTGCCACTCGGGTGCTCAGCATCGCTGCCGGCATCGGCATCGCAGCCCTCCAGGACGCGGCCGGAACCGAGGTCGCCGTGGTGCGGGCGATGCCCAACACACCTGCGCTCGTCGGCCAGGGAGCGGCCGCGATCTGCGGCGGACCGACCGCCGATGAGGCGGACCTGGAGTGGGCAGAGTCGATCCTCGGCTCGGTCGGGATCGTGGTGCGCGTGCCCGAGTCGCAACTCGATGCGGTCACCGGTCTTGCCGGTAGTGGGCCGGCCTACCTATTTCTCGTGGCTGAGGCACTCACCGAAGCAGGTGTGCTGGCCGGGCTCAGCAGAGCCAACAGCGAGGCACTGGTGACACAGCTGTTCGTCGGCTCGTCGGCCCTTCTGCAGCAGCGCGGTAACCCCGCCAACCTGCGCGCAATGGTCACTTCACCAGGCGGAACGACGGCTGCCGGCCTGCGCGAGCTGGAGGAGCACGGCGTGCGGTCCGCATTCCTGGAAGCCGTGATGGCAGCCACCGCACGCGGCGCCGAACTCGGTCGACCGACCTGATCCGTTCAGCGGTTGTTCATCTCCGCGAAAGAAATCTTGCTGTGACTCTTTTCTCACCGGCAGTTGTGTGCCTATTCTTCGCATGGTCGCAAGACCAACCAAGTGATTCGTCACTCGGGTGTCGCGCCCCGCAAGGGCTGCGCCGCAGAGGGCTGGTGCCATCGGGGGGTTGGCATCGGCCCTCTACGTATTTTTCGACCAGCTAGCGTACGACACCCATGGGCCGCAGCTACGACACCATCTCGTTCCTCAGTGACCTCGGCGTTGCCGACGAGCACGTCGGTGTGGTGAAGGCAATCGTGCGCGACCTGGCGCCGCATGCACAGGTGATCGACCTCACCCACGGCATTGGGTCGTACGACGTACGCGCCGGCAGCCTCGCGCTCGCGCGTGCGATCGGTTATGTGCCGTCGGGTGTGGTGATGGCGGTCGTCGACGCCGGCGAGCGACGCGCAGTCGGGATCGAAGTTGCCGACGGGGCCGGCGTGGTGATCGGGCCCGACAACGGACTGCTCGCATCCGCAATCTCGATGGCCGGGGGTTCGGGTCGTGCGGTCATCCTCGACAACCTCGAGTTTCAGCTGGCAAGCCCGGGCGCAACCGTTGCCAGTCGCGACGTGTTCGCCCCGGTGGCCGCCCACCTGTGCAACGGCGTCGATCTCGCAGAGCTCGGCACACTCGTCGATGCCGACGAACTGCTGCCCGGAGTGGTGCCGTTGCCGCGCGACGCCGATGGCGGTGGCATACACGCCGAGGTGCTGTGGATCGACCACGGCGGCAACTGTCAACTGAACATCGGTCTCGACGACGTGATGCCATGGGGGGTCGCCGAAGGCACTCGCCTGGAGATCACGGCCGGCGATGTGGTTCGCGTCGCACAACGAGTGTCGCGCGCCGCCGGCCTCGGCCCTGGGTCGATCGGGTTCGTCGTCGATGGCTTCGGTCTGCTGACTCTCGTGCTCGACCGCCGCTCGGCCGCCGACGAAATGGCGCTCGCCACCGCCGACCAGGTCATCGTGCGCCCGCTCGCCGAAGGCTCGAACGGCCCTGGCGTCAGCGTGCCCGTTTCCCTGTCGGAGCCGCGCAGATAGCGTGACGGCATGCGCCCCGCGACCACTCTCACCCTCGGCTTACTGCTGCTCTGCATCATGGCCGCGGGCATCCTTTCGTTGCTGCGCCTCTGACGCCCAGCGGTGCCCTGCACACGACATGCGTCCAACGACACACGCGCCGGTAACCGGCGGGTAACATCCACTCAGCCGCAAGAGGGGGCTGGCATCACGTGAATCTGGCGCACATCATCGATCCGCATCCGGCCGACAAGGTGGCCATCATCAGCCGCGGCCGTCCCACCACGTACGGGGCGCTGCGCGACCAGGTTGCGCACGTGCGCGGCGGGCTCGCTGCGCTCGGCGTCGGCAAGGGCGACCGGGTGGCGTTGCTCTGTAGCAACGGGCGGTATTTCGTCGATCTGTATCTCGCCGCGTTGGGCCTCGGCGCGGTCGCCGTGCCGCTCAACCCGTCCAGCCCGGCCCCGGAGATCGAGCGCGAAGTCGTCACCGTCGGCGCCAAGGTCGTCATCGTCGAGCCGCAGGCTGCGGGCGCGTGGGCGAAGATCGATCGTGCCGACGTACCGAGCGTGCAACACGTCGTCGCCACCGAACCCGGCACTGTCCACGGCGCGGATTCCGCCTTCGACGACCTGCTCGGCGCGCCCCAGATGCAGGCCATCGAGGTCGACGACGACGACATCGCCGCACTCATCTTCACCTCCGGTACCGCCGGCTCGCCGCGGGCCGCGATGCTCAGCCATGGCAACCTGCTGTCGAATCTGGAGCAGGGCCGCAGCACCGACGGCATTGTCGAGAACGATGTCGTCTTCGGAGTGCTGCCGATGTTTCACATCTTCGGTCTCAACGTGGTGCTCGGGCTCACGCTCGCCCGCGGCGCAACGGTCATCCTCGTGCAGCGCTTCGACCCGTTCACTGCACTGGAGACCATCACCGAACGCGGCGTCACGGTCATCCCTGGCGCCCCGCCACTGTGGCTCGCGTTCAGCCACTTCGGTGACGTGCCGGCCGACAGCTTCGCCACCGTGCGGCTTGCGCTCACCGGCGCAGCAAAGATGCCCGAAGAAGCCACTCGGCATCTGGAAGAGCGCTTCGGCATCGTGCTGCGCGAGGGCTACGGCCTCACGGAGGCTTCGCCGGTGGTGACGTCGTCGGCCGGCCTGGCACCCAAGGTCGGCTCGGTCGGCAAGGTGCTCGATGGTATTCAGGTCCGACTGGTGGACGAGAACGGCGACGACGCGTTGGCGGACGATTCCGGCGAGATCTGGGTCAAGGGCCCCAACGTGTTCAAGGGCTACCTCGACGACCCCGAGGCCACGGCGCGTGTCTTGACACCCGACGGTTGGCTGCGCACCGGCGACATCGCCGTGGTCGACGGTGACGGCTTCCTCTACCTGGTCGACCGTGCCAAGGATCTCGTCATCGTCAGTGGCTTCAACGTCTACCCCGCAGAGGTCGAGGAAGTACTGATGGAGCATCCCGACGTGCAGGAGGTCGGCGTGGTCGGCGTGCCGCACCCACACACCGGTGAAGCGGTGAAGGCGTTCGTCGTCCTGCGCCCCGGCGCGACGGCCCACGAGGACACGCTGATCTCGTGGTGCCTAGACAACCTGGCCCGCTACAAGTGTCCGGCCAAGATCCTGTTCGTCGACGAGTTGCCACGGAACGTCAGCGGCAAACTCCTGCGCCGCAGCCTGGTCTGACACGGCACGAAGAGTCGCACGTCACACCTGACTCTCACCCTGTGAACTTTGTGAACGTGTGCACGAGTGCCTAACGTGGGAACTCGCATGGCTCCTGACCGCAACCGCCGACGCATCCCCGATGCCACCGTCTCGCGGTTGCCGGTGTACCTGCGCACCCTGGGCGAACAGAGCGCAGCGGGCGTCGACAACATCTCGTCGGAGGGTCTCGCCGAGCTGGCCGGCGTGAATGCGGCCAAGGTCCGCAAGGACCTCTCGTACCTGGGCAGTTACGGAACCCGCGGCGTTGGCTATGAGGTCGATTACCTGGTGTACCAAGTGCGCCGCGAGCTGGGCCTCACGCACGACTGGCCCGTGGTCATCGTCGGCGCCGGCAACCTCGGTCAAGCACTTGCCGGGTACGGCGGCTTCGGCGAGCGTGGCTTTCCGGTGGCCGGCATTGTCGATGTGGACGACACCAAGGTTGGTTCCGTGCTGGGTGGCGTCCGTGTGCGCCACATCGACGAGCTGCCGCAGATCGTTGCCACGAAGCAGGTCAACATCGGTGTGGTTGCCACCCCCGGCGGCGCCGCGCAGGAAGCTGCCGACCTGCTGGTCAAGGCGGGCGTCACCAGCATCTTGAACTTCGCCCCCATCGTGTTGACCGTGCCGCGCTCCATCGAGGTCCGCAAGGTGGATCTCGCCGTCGAGCTGCAGATCCTCAGCTATCACGAACAGCGGCGGTCCGGCGGTGCAATCCATGCCGTGCCCGGTACCCCTCCCCGCTCGGCGACGGCGTAGATTGGCTGACGTATGAGCATCGTCGTCATCGGTGTGAACCACCGCACGGCTCCCATCGAGCTGCTGGAACGCGTCTCGCTGTCGGGAGCCGATTTGCGCAAGGCGGTCACCGGGCTGGTCAGCCGTGCGAACATCCGTGAGGCGGCAGTGCTCAGCACCTGCAACCGCACCGAGGTGGTCTGCGTTGCCGAGCGCTTCCATGGTGCGTACGCCGACATCCGCGATTTCTTCTGCGAGCTCGGCGGCCTGCAGCCCGATGAGCTGCACCAGCACCTGTACAGCCAGCACGACGATGCCGCAATCACTCACTTGTTCGAGGTCGCTGCCGGGCTCGATTCGGCAGTGCTGGGTGAGAGCGAGATTCTCGGCCAGGTCCGCGGTGCGTGGGAGATGGCGCAGGCCGAAGGCGGCGCCAAGGCGACGCTCAACCTGCTGTTCCGTCATGCCATCGAAACCGGCAAGCGGGCCCGCACCGAAACGTCCATCGGCAAGCACACCGCCTCGGTCAGCCACGCGGCGGTGGAGATGGCGCAGGAACGCTTGGGCGGTATCGCCGGTCGTCGGGTCCTGGTCGTGGGCGCCGGCGACATGGGCGAAGGTATTGCCGTGGCGCTGGTCGGCGCCGGCGCCACCGACATCACGGTCATCAACCGCACCGAGGCTCGCGCCGCTCAGCTGGCCGAGCGCGTGGGCGGGCGCATCGCACCGTTCAGCAAACTGGGTGCGGCGCTACACGAAGCCGATGTGCTGCTCACCTGTACCGGTGCGGGCACCATCATCATCGATCACGATTTGGTCGTCGGCGCTCGCGAGGGTGTCACCACCCCGTTACTCGTCGTCGACATCGCCGTTCCTCGCGACGTCGCATCGGATGTCGAGCAGGCTGCCAACGTCACACTGCTCAACCTCGACCATCTGCGCGATTGGGCTGCTCGGGGCATTGCGTTGCGGGCCGCCGAGGCCGCCCGCGTGCGCGTCATCGTCGGCGAGGAAGTCGAGCGCTTCGGCCTCGAGACCACCGCCCGGCAGGCTGCACCGCTGGTCGCACAGTTGCACGAGAAGGCCGACGTCGTTCGCGTTGCCGAGCTCGAGCGGTTCTCGAACCGACTGGCCTCGCTCGACCCTGCCCAGCGCCTAGCGGTCGACGCGGTCACCAAGGGCATCGTTGCCAAGCTGTTGCACCAGATGTCGGTGAAGCTGAAGAACGATGCCGGCAGCCCGCAGGGCGAGCGCAACGCCGCCGCCGTGCGCGACCTCTTCGACCTCGGCTGATGGCCACCGGCCCAACGACGTTGCGGCTGGCGACGCGTGCCAGCGCGCAGGCGACCGCCCAGGCAACCGCCGTCGCCGACGCGCTGATCTCCGCCCACCCTGGCCTCATCGTGGAACTGGTGTTCGTGGAGACGTTGGGCGACCAACGCACCGATGTGCCGTTGCACACCATCGGCGGCCAGGGCGTGTTCGTGAAGGAAGTGCAGCGAGCGGTACTCGACGGCTTTGCCGACCTCGCCGCGCACAGTGCGAAGGACCTGCCATCAGCGCCGGCGGATGGTTTGCAACTGGCCGCGTTCTGCGAGCGCCGCGACCCGCGCGACGCGCTGATCGGCGCCGCACTCGCCGATCTACCCGACGGCGCGACGGTGGCAACGGGTTCGGTCCGCCGGCGGGCGCAACTGCGTGCAGTGCGGCCCGACCTGCAGTTCGTGGAGTTGCGCGGCAACATCCACACCCGTTTGTCGAAGCTGCCCGATGGTGGCGCGCTGGTGATGGCGGTCGCGGCGCTGCAGATACTGGAGCTGACCGAGCGAATCGCGCAGCACCTGCCGGTGGAAGCGTTCGTGCCGTCGCCCGGGCAGGGGTGCGTGGCAGTCGAGTGCCGCACTGACGACATGGAGGTCGCCGAACTGCTGGCTGCCATCGACCATCCGACCACGCGGACGGCGGTCGAGTTGGAGCGGGCATTCCTGGCCGAGTTGGGCACCGGTTGCTCGCTGCCCGTCGCCGCCTACGCGATCGAGGGCCTGCTCACCGGCTTCCTTGCCGACCCCTCCACGGATCGCCACGTGACGAAATCCGTGACGCTGCAAGGCGGGCGTGACCAGCAGTTGCAGCATGCCGCCGAGCTGGCCCGCTCGCTGCAGGCCGAGCTGGGCTGAACCGATGGGTGCGCTCGCCGGGCGTCGTGTCGTCGTCACTCGTGCGGCTGAACAGGCCGACGAGCTGGTGTCGCTGCTGGAGGCCGAGGGTGCAATCGCCGTCGTGGTCCCGCTGATCGAGATCGTTGCGCAACCGGTCGGCGCTGCCACATTGTCCGCGTTGAACCCGACCGACTTCGACTGGCTGGTCGTGACCTCGCCCAACGGTGCCCGGGCCTTCCTGGATGCGCACACGACAGCGCCCATCAGGGTCGCTGCAGTTGGAGCCACGACAGGTGTCGTGTTGACTGCCGGCGGGCTGCAGATGTCGCTGATCCCCGCCGACCAGCGTGCGCTGGGCCTGCTGGCCGAGTTTCCGGCCGGCAGTGGTCATGTGCTGCTGGTGCAGGCCGTCGACGCCGAGCCGACACTGGTCGCCGGTCTGCAGGAGGCCGGCTGGCAGGTGACCGCTGTCAGCCCCTATCGCAGCGCACCTGCGCACCTGACCGCAAGCCAGCAACTCACGGCGTTGAAGGCCGATGCGGTGCTGTTCGCCAGCGGTTCTGCGGCTCGGGGCTGGGTTGGCGTCCTGGGGCAGACCACGCCGCCGATCGTTGTCGCCATCGGGCCCCAGACCGCCGCCGCCGCGGAACAGGCGGGCCTCAAGGTTTCACTTGTTGCCGCCGATCATTCTCTGCCGGGATTGGTGGCAGCGCTGAAGAGCCACCTGGCCGGAACCGAGTAGCATTCCCACAGTTCGCACCCGAAACGGCCGGAACTTCGCACACACACCATGCACATCTCGTCGACCCCTCGGCGCTGGCTCCTCCTTGGGGGTGCAGCTGCAGTTCTCACGGCACTTGGCGTCAGCCAAGCCGCCGCTGTTCGGTCCGCGCCCCAGGCCAGTCCTCAGTTGCCGACGGCCATCGTGGAGAGCACTGCTTCGCAGACCCCGTCCGTCTCGGCAGATGGCCGCTTGGTGGTCTACGCCGGCGCCCCCACGGGCGCGAGCGACACTCGTACGAGCACGACGTGGCTGAAGGATCGTGCCAGTGGGTCTGTTGTCGAGCTGACCGTACCGTCACCGGATATTCGCCCAGGCGAGTCGATCTGGCCGGTCATCAGCGCCGACGGTTGCTCGGTCACCGTCATCACCGAGCTGGCCTACGACCTCTTCCGCGACGAAAACACCGGCAGCCGGTGGGACGTGTATCGCCTGCTGCTCCCTGCGTGTGGTGGCGAGTTGGGCGACTGGGAGCTCGTCTCCGCGTCTCGTGGCTCCGGCCTCCAATCGACTGCCGGCGACAATGTCAGCCCGCTGTACCCGCCCGCCGTCTCTGCTGAGGGCGGCCTGGTGGCGTACACCGGCCAGTTCAGTTCGTCGGCGCCGGGCCTCACCGGCATCACCGTTGTCGACCTGTCCATCGCCATTGGCGAGTCGGGTCGTTCGGTGCCGGTTGCGGGCACACCCGCGCAGGCACCGAACAGCACATACAAATACGTGGGTCTCCGTGAGCCTGCGCTCAGCGACGACGGTTCGGTGCTGGCGTTCACCTCCGATGCCAACTCCTCGCTGATGTTGGCCGAGTGGGGCGAGGGTGCGCAGCCTGGCGAGCTGGCCACTTCGAATGTGTACGTGTGGGACCGGCGCAACCTGGACCGCAACACCAACGTGCGCCGCGCTTCGGCGACACTGAAGGGTGACTTCGGTGATTCGGTCAGCCCGGTCCTTTCGGGCGATGGCGATCACCTTGCATTCGTCTCCACCGCCACCAGCCTCGTGGCCGGTGCCGTGCTGCCCACCTGCAACCCTCTGTGTACCCCGCAGGTGTACCTCGTTGATCGCACCGACGGTTCGGTGCAGCTGGCCAGCCGAGTTCCTGCTGCACCAACCCCGCCAGGTGCGTCGCCGGCAGCGCCGATTGCCGCCGATTCGGCTGCAACCCAACCTGCGCTCAATCGGGGTGGGACCGAACTGCTCTACGTCTCGCGTGCTGGCAACCTGTTCGAAACGCACAGCAGTGCTGCCGGTGGCCACACCGATGGTGACATCGTGCTGTTCGTGCCGTCATCGGGCGCCGTCGAGCGAGTGTCGGTGCTGGCCGATGGCGTCACGCCGGCTCCGGCAGCCAACTCGCATCCCAAGTTGTCGGCGACCGGCCGCGTCGTCGTGTTCGACACGTTGGCAGGTTCGGCATTCGGAAACCCGGTGACCGCTGGTCGTCAAGTGGGCATCGTCGATCACCCGCCGGTGCTCGAGCTGGCCAGCCTCGATGTCGGCACTGTTGCTGTCGGGTACCCAGGGCCCGAGTGGTTTCTGGTCCTCAACAACCGTGGCCCCTCGTCGTTCGTGCCCGCGCTGGCGACGACCACCAACCCCGACTTCTTGATCAGCGGGGGAACCTGCGTCACCGCGGTCCCCACGCCGGTGCCGCCCGGCGGAACCTGCACGGTCAATCTGATGATGTTGCCCAGCGTGGCCGGCATCATCAGCGGCGCCCTCACCGTCAGCGAACTCGGCTTCGATGCGGCGTCGGTCACGACGCAGCTCGCCGGTCTTGGCGGTGACCCGGCCTTGGCCCCCACGCCCGGCGGCGCGTACGGCGGTTCGCTGGTCGTTGCGTCACGCGGCGAGCCGATGGACTTCACGCTCTCCAACGTTGCCTTCAACCCAGTGCGCGTCACCTCGGTCACAGTGTTGGGCTCGAATCCCGAAGACTTCCAGATCAACCTCGACGAGTGCACCCGCAAGACCGTCGACGCCGGCATGGCGTGCGACCTACAGGTGATCTTCACCCCCACGGGTTCCGGCCGACGGACCGCCAATGTGGTCGCGGTCACCGATGGGGGCGTGTACGCGACCCTTTTGGTCAGTGGCGACGGTCGCTACGAGCCGAAGATGGCCGCCAGCAACACCACCATCATTGCTGGCTCCCGCATCACGCTCACGGGCATCGGCTTTGCGCCCAACGTGGCGGTCACCATCTCGTGGGGCGACGGCAGTGGCGCACCGATCAGCGCTGTCACGTCGGGTTACGGCACACTCGAAGTCACCGTGGTCGTACGACTCACCGAGCGAGCGGGCAATCGCACGCTGGTGGCACAGACAGCCGACGGCCAAGCCGCAGTTGCTGAAGTGCTGGTCGTCAACCGAACGCCTGGTATGTCGCCCGGTTCGGCCAACTGGCCCGGCCGCTGACCCTCTCTCCGCGACCCGCTACGCTCGATCGTCGGTCACGCCGGCAACAGGATGCCGCTGACGAACACGTTCTGGAAGCAGGTGGTCAGCGTCTGATCGCCTTGGCTGGTACACGTGACCTGCACGATCAATTCCTCGCCTGCCAGCAGCTCGATCGGTGTGATCACCTGCGCAGCGACGTCCGGGTAGACATTGGCGAGAGCGAACGTGAACAGTGGTAGGTCACCGCGCAGGATCAGCAACGAACCCTGGTCGAGATTGGGATTCTGCACGAGGAGGTCGGTGACCCGCAGCCGTTGCCCGGCGGGCACCTTGTAGACCGCAGTGTCCGACTGACCGACAGGGACGGACACGGAGAGCGGAATGTTGATGATGGTGCCCTCCGCCTCCTGCGGAACCGTTGGCTGCACGGTGACGCCGGTCTGCGAATCGATGGTGGTGGCTATGGTCGTCGTGGTCTCGGGGACGGCAAGGCGCACCGCAGTGTCGGCAGCGTCGCGGATGGCAGGCTTGACGACACCGAACCATCCGGCCAGCAGGACCGCGGCGACGGTGACCAGGCCAACGACGCGTCCGACGAGATGCTCGGGAACCATCGGCGTCTGTACGAAGGTGGCGTTACCGGTGGCGGTGGGGCTGCCCGGCTGGTCGGCGTCGATGCGGAAGGGAATGGTGCGGGCACGACGCTCCCACTGGAAGCTCTTGGTGCGCACCTTCATGCGGATGAGCGTGCTGCCGCCGGGCTCGACACCTGCAGCCGGGGGGTCGAACTCGGCCTCCACGCGCCCGGAGGAATCGATCAGGTGCAGGCGGCAGCTGGCCTGAGTATTGCCCCGGTTCTCCAGCATCATTTCGTAAGTGGCGCTGCGACGGCCGCGCAGCGCGGGCTGCAAGATGTCGAGGCGACGGTCGAAGCTCCCCGCAATGTTGAGCGTGGTCTCGGCGCTGCGAACGTCGTCAGGGTCGCTCTGCGGGATGATGCGGATGGACAGTGAGGTCGGGCCGGCCGTGGTGCTGGGCAGCAGTGGCGCGAAGACTTCGATGTCGACGATCTGCTGGGTGCCACCGAAGAGTGTGAGGGTGGCCGGGTTGATGGTCGTCCAGCCAGCAGCCATACCTGCGGTGGTGAGCACGAATGTGTCGGTCGAGTCGCCGAGGTTGACCACCGTCAGCTGCAGAACTGCAACTGTGCCGGGAGTGACATCGACGTCGCCGCGAGAGAACCATGCCTGGGCAGCCATCGCCCGAGACGCTACCGGCCCTGGCTGCCGGGTCAGCGGAAGGTGACGCGGTCGCGGCCGGTCTTCTTGGCGATCTGCAGGGCGCTGGTTGCGTCCGCCAGCACTCGGCTCGAGTCGAACGCGCCACTTCCTACCGATGCGCCGATCGATGCGGTGATCGTGACGCTGCTCGGAATGCCGTGCCACGTGCGTGTTGCAATCAGCATCCGCACACGTTCGAACACGGAGCGAGCATCGCCAGGCGATGTCTCACGTAACACCATGACGAACTCATCGCCGCCAAGACGCACCACCGAGTCGCCACGCCGACAGACACGCTCGAGGAGGCCAGCGACTTCTTGCAGAACGCTGTCGCCTTCGAGGTATCCGTAATCGTCGTTGACCTGCTTGAAGCCGTCGAGGTCGATCACACCGACGCAAACCGGTGCACACTCTTCGAGAACTTCGGGCAAGAGGTGTGCAAGGTGGCGGCGGTTGGGCAACCCTGTCAGCGGATCGCTCTCGCTGAGGGCCTCCACGCGTAGGTGCTCGACGCCGAGGCGAACGTGTGCCCAGCGGGCGGTGCGCTCGTCGTGCAGGCCACGGTTGGCGTTGTCGAGATTTCGTTCGAGCGCGGTGCGGGCCTCCTCGAGGCGCCCCATCTTCCACAGCACTTCGACCTCCACCTTCAGTAGCGGCGCGAGGTATTCGGTGTAGTTGAGCTCGACGGCGAGCGCGACCGTATCGCTGATCAGGTCGGCGACGTCTGTGCTCTGGCTGGCACCCCACAGCGCCATTGCCTCGCCCGACATCGCGATCACTTGCTCCTCGCGCATGCCGTGTTCTTCGGCGAGGGCGCGTGCGTTGCGGGCGTCGTCGAGCGCGGCGTGGTAGTGGCCGATCTCGGCGAGCATCATCGACCGGTGGGCCAGCGCCTGACAGGTGGCCATCATCTCGTGGCCGCCCTCGGGGTCGAGCGCGGCCGTCGCGGCATACAGCCCGTCGTGAACGAGGCGGTTGCGTTCATCCGGGTCGGGCTCGCGCTGTGCGGCATAGTGGTACGCGCCCGACATGCTGGAGTAGGCAAACTGGCGATCGTCGTCGGTTGCGGCCAGGCGCAGTGCACGGTCGTACAGCGCGAGCGCTGCCTCCACGAAGCCGCACTGCGCGTACGTGACCGCCATGTTGTGCATGACCTGGTAGTTCGCTGCCTCGTTGGGAAGACGATCAAGGATGTAGACGGCCTCGGAGAGCAGGTGTGCTGCTTCAGCGAGGCGATTCGAGCGGCTGTGGTGGTCCACCATCACGCCCAGTGCATCGGCCAGCTCGGGCAGGTAGCCCTCGGCGCGGGCCTGCTGGGCGACGACCTGGGTGAGCGCCGCAGCTTCGTCGTACCGCTCGACTGCCAGCAGGCAGCAGGCTTGGCGGATCTGCAGGTTCAGCTGGATCTGCAGTTTCTCGGCAGAGTCAGCGGCCATTGCGAACAGACGGCCGGCATTGTCGAAGTCGCCGGCCTGGCGCGCCTCCACCGCCTGCTGCTCCAGCGAGGCCAGCACTTGCGTACCGGGCTCGCGGCGTGTCGTGGGTCCATCCATCGGTGAAAGGTATCGGCGCGCTGGGGTGCAGACCTGAGGAGATCGTTACGCTACGTGGTCGTGTCCGGTTCTTTTCCTGCCTCGCGGCCCCGGCGTTTGCGCAGCTCTTCTGCGATGCGCGATCTCGTCGCCGAAACTCAGCTCGACGTGCGTCACCTGGTGGCGCCGCTGTTCGTGCGCGAGGGCATTGATTCGCCGCAGCCGATTTCGTCGCTGCCTGGTGTGGTGCAGCACACCCGCGCCAGCCTGCGAGAGGAAGTTCGCCGGCTGGCCGACCTGGGCGTGAAGGCCGTCATCCTGTTCGGTGTGCCATCCGTGAAGGACGAGATCGGCTCGGGTGCGTTCGACCCGAACGGCATCGTGCAGCTGGCCCTGGCGGACCTCGCCGGCGATGTCGGCGACGGTGTGGTGCTGATGACCGACCTGTGCGTCGACGAGTACACATCCCACGGTCACTGCGGTGTGCTGGATGGGCCGGCGGGCGACCCGAACACCTCGGTCGACAATGATGCGACGCTGGAGATCTACAGCCGCATCGCGGTTGCGCAGGCCCGCGCCGGCGCCCACGTGGTGGCGCCCAGCGGGATGATGGACGGCCAGGTGGGCGCCATTCGCGCCGCGCTCGACAGCGCCGGGCATGGCAACACCTCGATTCTGGCGTACTCGGCCAAGTATGCGAGTGGTCTGTACGGTCCGTTTCGCGACGCGGTCGACTGCGCGATCGTCGGTGGCGGCGACCGCAAGGCCTACCAGCAGGATTGGCGCAACGCCCGTGAGGCGATCGTGGAAGTGCAGGCGGATATCGCGCAGGGCGCGGACATGGTGATGGTCAAGCCGGCGCTCAGCTACCTCGACATCATCGCCGCGGTGAAGGCTTCGGTGAACGTGCCGGTCGCGGCATATCACGTCAGCGGCGAGTACGCGATGATCAAGGCCGCAGCGGCGAACGGCTGGATCGACCACGACGCAGTGGCCACCGAGCAACTCACCGCCATCCGCCGTGCCGGTGCCGATGTCATCCTCACGTACCTCACTCGCTGGTACGCCGAGACCTTCTCCTGAGGAGCATGCAGTGATCGATCAGCCTCGTACGAATTCCGAGTTCTTCGCCCGCTCGTGCGCAGTCATTCCCGGCGGCGTGAACAGCAGCATTCGTGCGTTCAAGTCGGTGGGCGGCACGCCGTACATCGTCGATCGCGCGGAGGGCCCGTATGTGTTCGATGTGGAGGGTACGCGCTACTTCGATCTGGTTCAGAGCTACGGCGCCATCATCCTGGGCCATGCGCACCCGGCCATCACGGCTGCCATCACGGCTGCGGCGGCAGGTGGCACCTCGTACGGCGCGCCGACTCCAGGCGAGATGTTGCTGGCGGAGGAGATCGTTTCGCGCGTACCCAGCTGCGAACTCGTGCGCTTGATGAACTCCGGCACCGAAGCCACCAGCACGGCAGTACGGCTGGCGCGTGGCTTCACCGGTCGCGACCGCATCGTGATCTTCCACGGCAACTTCCACGGCGCCACTGATGCCCTGTTGGCGGCGGGTGGCAGTGGTGTGGCGACGCTGGGGCTGCCCGGCACTGCCGGTGTACCTGCCAGCGCGGTGGCCAACACGCTGGTCGTGCCGTACAACGTGGTGCCGGTGTTGGACGAGAGGGTGGCGGCAGTGTTCGTCGAGCCGCTGGCCGCCAACATGGGCGTCGTCGCGCCGGCGCCGGGCTTTCTCGAAGGCCTACGTGCCGAGTGCGATCGTGTCGGTGCGCTGTTGGTGTTCGATGAAGTGATCACCGGCTTTCGCCTCGGTATCGGCGGTGCGCAGGAGCAGTTCGGTGTGCGCGCGGACATCACCACCTTCGGCAAGGTCATCGGCGGAGGCCTGCCCATTGGTTGTGTCGGTGGCCGTCGCGACATCATGGAGACGCTGTCGCCGCTGGGCCCCGTGTTCCACGCAGGCACCTTGGCGGGCAACCCGCTGGCCACGGCGGCCGGTCGTGCAGCGCTGTCGCTCCTGACACCCGAGGCCTATGTACTCCTGCGCGATCGCGCCGCGCGGCTTGCCGCGCTGCTGTCCGCCGCGTTCGCTGCGGCCGGTCTTGCGGCCACGTTCCCCGTCGTGGGCACGCTGGTGGGCATGTACCTCGGCGATGCGCTGGGTGCGGGGGTCGCGCCCACCAACTTCGCCGAGGCGAAGACCACCGACGAGGGCATGTTCCGGGTGTTCTTCCACGCAATGCTCACCGAGGGCATCGCGCTGGCCCCCGGTGCGTACGAAGCGTTGTTCGTCGGACTGGGCCACACCGACGACGTCCTCGATGCGATCGGTGCTGCAGCCGGTCGCGCCGCGTCGACGACTGCTGCCGCTCTGCGCGCCGGCTGACCTACGCTCTCGCCGTGCGGCAGTTCTTCACCCTGCGTTTTTGGATGACCCTCGCTGCGCTGGGTGGGTTGACGTTGGTGGTGGTCGCGTTTGCCAAGAGTCGCGAGTCCGAAGCCGGGCGGGCAGTCGCAGATGTGGGTACGGCCAGCGCGGAGCGCACGATCGACGTCGTTGCGTGGGTCTTCGCCGTCCAGCAACCGCCAGGTTTCGCCGTCGTCGACGGTCGCGCCAACAAGGACATGGCGCTGGTCATCGACGGCACCCGAACGATGATCATCAAGGCGGGCACGCCCGGCGAGATGGACTGCCCGCGATACGCCGAACTGGGGCAGTGCACGGTGGCCGCCGATCTGCTGGGTGACGGTGTGCTGTGGTTCTCGATCATCAAGGGTGTGCCGGGGCCGACGGTCGAGCTGCCCGCTGTTGCTGAGCTGCTCGACGGTGGCTGGGTGCGGTTGGAGAACGGGTGGGTCGTGCAGCATGCGCCGAAGGTCGAGCGCAGCTGTCCGGAGGACACCTCGTCGCTGAAGGACTTCATCGAGCTGTTCGGCTCGACGGCCAAGTCCACTTTCAACTTCGAGCGGCAGCAGGTCGTGAAGGTCACCTGCCCGAGCGGATCGAGTGCGACGACGTCGACCGTGGGGCCCACGACCACCCTCGACCCCATCGGCACCGATCCCACCGCGACGACGCTCGAACCCATCACCATCGACACCAGCGAAACCGGCTGAATTCCCAGCCGTCGCCCGCCCCCGTCCAGTTCGCCCGACACGTATCTCACCCATTTGCGCGCGCAAGGAGATTCTGGGTGCGAGCTGTCCCAAGAAGCGATCTGGGTGTCTTCCGTCCCGGAAGCCGGGACTGGACACACCCAGGTTTGTCTGCGATCGGCGCGGTGCGAACGGCAGCTGGCACCAGATGTTGTCTTGGGCTCCAGCGTCGAGATTCGTGCCAGCGTTTGACATTTGAACGGCGCTGACGTCGCTGCCCCACACTCGACTGAAACTTTCTGGGTGTCGTTGCGTGTGTTGAACTGTGAATGTGTTGCGGCGGGTGGATCGGGGCGAGCGAACCGCTGCCTGGCGGCCAATCCATCCCGATGGGCAGTCAGGTCCTCGTAGCGGGCGGCTATCTCAACGACAGCAACATCGAACGCCTGGCTGACTCTGCCGCCTCCGACCTCGCCAAAGAATGTGTCGACAACACCTACGGTGAGATCGCAGTGGTCAACAACCAGCCCGATGTCATCGTCGGCGTGAGCTAGTTCCAACGCTGGGCCGGGATGTTGCACGTGCTGCGATATTCCGGCCCAGCGTTGGCGGTTCGGCCCGACTTACTTCAGCGAGTGGGCGTTGGCGTGGGCGATGTGGCCCAATGCTTGCCAGATGGCAGCGAGGATCACGGCTGAGCCGACGAAGGCGAACCAGAACGGGCCGGTGACTCCCCAACGGTGGGCAATCCCGCCACCGACCGCGGCACCTACCACCAGGCCACCCTGCACGCCGATCATGTAGACGCTGCCGACGCGA
>Ga0105048_10002335_pt1 | contig 30775 bp, 20 predicted proteins | sample MAT05_FD_78382 | JGI IMG/M metagenome (GOLD analysis project Ga0105048, IMG submission 78382) | Freshwater microbial communities from Lake Fryxell liftoff mats and glacier meltwater in Antarctica - MAT-05 | ecosystem: Environmental > Aquatic > Freshwater > Ice > Liftoff microbial mat | place... | reverse complement strand
GCGCCGATCGATGCCGCCATGCTGCCGAAGTATCGCTTCTTTGTCAAACTCGGCTTCTTCGGCGTGGAACCGACACCGCGCGGGGCCGCCCGTTTCTTGCGAACAACCGAGGCCATCTTTGCCGAGCCGTTCCGGACGCTCTGGATCACGGCCCAAGGGCGGTTTGTCGATCCGCGTGAACGGCCGATCGAACTTCGACCGGGCGTCGGTTACGTCGCTTCTCGATTGAAAGAGGGGTGGATCATCCCCATTGCCGTGGAATACCCGTTCTGGGAGGAGCGAACTCCGGAAGCACTGGTGCGATTTGGCGATGCCCTGCCGTTGGGCGACACGGCTCGCGACGGGCGCGAGTGGACCTCGGCAATCGAATGGGCGCTCACCCGCTCTCAGGATGTGCTCGCGCAAGAAGCGATCCGCCGGGACCCGGCCGCGTTCGAGGCGATGGTCTCGGGCAAGACCGGCATCGGCGGGTTCTACGACTTCTGGCGGCGCTGCAAGTGCTGGATCCGCGGGCGTTCGTTCGATGCCGGTCACGCATCGCCATCGGTTGATGCGATCAAGCCGAAGGGGAATGCATGATCCTTCTGGCCAGCTTGGCGTTCTTCTGCTCCGTCGTTCCCGCGATTCTCTACGCCCGCAACGTTCGGCTTTATCGACGGCCATTACTTCCGGATGGTCCGCTGCCGGCCATCTCGATTCTGATCCCGGCCCGCAACGAGGAGAAGTCGATCGGCGCCGCCATTGAGGCGGCCTTGCAATCGACTTTGGTTGAATTCGAGATCGTCGTGCTCGACGATCATTCCGAAGATCGCACCACGGCCATCGTTCAAGAATATGCGGCCCGCGATTCTCGAGTGCGGCTGGTTGAATCTCCGTCCCTGCCGCTTGACTGGTGCGGTAAACAACACGCCTGTTACGTCTTGTCGAAGGCGGCACGGCATCCGGTGTTCTGTTTCATTGATGCCGATGTTCGACTGGCTCCCGACGGTCTGGCCCGCATGGTCGGTTTTATGGAATCATCGAAGGCGGATCTCGTCAGCGGCATCCCCCACCAGGGGACAGGCACGTTTCTGGAGCAACTGCTGATCCCGCTCATCCATTTCCTGCTGCTGGGCTTTCTTCCGTTCGGGTCCATGCGAAGAAGCAACCGGGCCAGTTTCGCGGCCGGGTGCGGGCAACTCTTTGTTATCCGGCGGGAAGCGTATGAGAAGTCCGGAGGGCACGAACAAGTGAAATCGTCGCTTCATGATGGCCTCACGCTCCCTCGGGCCTTTCGCTGTCGCGGCTTCCGGACCGATCTGTGCGATGCGACCGAAGTCGCAAGTTGCCGGATGTACCGGTCAGCATCGGAAGTGTGGTTCGGCCTCGCCAAGAACGCCCGCGAGGGCCTGGCGGCGGGCAAGCTGATCGTGCCCATGACCTTGGTGCTGCTTCTGGGCCAAGTGCTGCCGCTGTTTCTGCTCGTCGTGTTCTTAATTTTATTCAGCCTGGAGATGGCCCTCGGACCGAATTCAATCGGTGAACTCATGAGCGGTTACGAATATGTCCATGGGGGCGCCGGTCTGGTTCTGAGCCTGTTCGCGATCGCCGCGATGTATTATCCCCGTCTCGATGCCGCACGCCGATTCCGGCAACCGCTGATAGGGGCGTTGCTACATCCGGTCGGCATTGTGGTGCTGTTGGCCATTCAGTGGTATGCGTTCATATTCCGGGGTCGGTCGTGGAAGGGGCGGCGGTATGGTTGAGCCGCGAAGCCGATCGATTTGAGTCATTTTCGTTCACACTGGGACGATTTGTCTGGTATCTTCGTGCTCATGGAAACCGATTCCTTTTTTTGGCAACTCCTGAAGCAGTTGCCTGAGACGCTCTTCGCCTTGCTCGGGTTGCCGATCGAGCGGGCGAACGCTTATCGGTTCGATGCGGTCGAAATCAAGAAGTCGTATCGGCTCGATGGGTTGTTCATCCCACCGCAAGCCAATTTGCCGGTTCTGTTCGCCGAGGTGCAATTTTATCATAAGCGACGATTTTACCCGAACCTGTTTGCCAAAGTGTTTTCTTATCTTGAAGCCAACGATCCCGATCAGGATTGGTTGGCCCGTCGCGATCTTCGCTGATCGAACTTACGAGCCGAAAGAACAAGCGGCCTATCGGGACCTGCTCGCTTCGCCACGTGTTCGGCGCATTTATCTCGAAGAAGTGAAGGTTTCCGCCCAGGATGCGCCAGGGTTGCGAATTCTTCAACTGATTACCGCTCCCCGAAGTGAGGCGCAACACTTGGTCACGGAGTTGTTGCACAGGCCGGATTGCGAACCGTCAAAAGTCGTCGTACAATTAGTGGAAGAATTGTTGATGCGACTCTACACCGAACTAAACCGCGAGGAGATTCGCCGCATGTTCAAACTCAACGACATCCGCGAAAGCCGTGTGTGGCAGGAAGCCCACGAGGAAGGCCGAGAAGAAGGCCGAATCGAGGAACGCGGGGAATTTGTTAGACTGTTACATCAAGACGGTCAATCGCTAAAAGAGATTGCCAAGACGCTCAAAATTCCTCTCGCGGAGGTCCGCCGATTGGTGCGTGGTTGATTCGCTAAGCCGATCCAAATCGGAGATTCGCCGAATGTTCAAACTCAACGACATCCGCAAAAGCCGCGTTCGGCAGGAAGCTCACGAAGAAGGCAGAGTCGAGGAGAGACAGGAACTTGTGAAGTATCTGCGTAAAAAAGGGTGGCCGTTCAAGCAGATCGCGGAGTGGGTGGAAATAAGCGTCGCGCAAGCCAGCGTCTCGCAACGACAAAGTTACAGTGAAATCACTTTCCCAACCGCTCCAGAGAATCGCGGGCATCGCGTGCGGCGATGCCGGTTCCACGACTTGCTTTCTTGAGTAGTTCACGAGCCTCCGCCGTTCCGATACGTTCCAGAATCTCGATCGCCCGCAACTCACGCAAGCTTTTCCCGTTGAGAATGGGCTGTTCGATCGACTGCAAGATTCGCTCGACACGCCGTTCCGTCTCGGGGCTCGCCCGCTTGAGAGCGAGTTCCAGGGAATCCTCGACTTTCTCCGCGATCGCTTCCAACTCGCGGGTTGCTGTCTCACGGACAGCGTAACGGTCCGCTTCCAGATCTGCCAACAACGCCGTCAACCGATTCAGCGGAACCGGTCGGACGATCGTGAATTTCTTCTTGAGCAGTTCGATCGCTTCCTTGGGGGAAGCGAGAAACCGACCGATGGCATTGAACGCGCGAGGGGCATCATCATTCGCCAGATCTTCCCAGGCGGTCGCTAACTCGATGGCCGTCGATTTCTTCAGGGTTGGGCGAGTGTCCCACAGCAGAATTGTCCCGTTACCGTGTCCCGAAGCCACCATGCGGCCATCGGGTGAAAATAGCAGGATATGAACGCCCTCGTTGCCTAGATCCCATTCTCGGACAATCTTACCCGAGGCGACTTCCATCATGATGAAGCCATTGTTTTGCGCTTGGGCTAGATATCGCCCATCCGTGGTCAAGGTGAAGGTAGGCTGCGGCACGGCGAACCGCCGCCAGACGCGGCCTGACGAACGATCGAAGATCAAGAGGGTCGAATCCTGTTCAACGTAGGTTGCGGCAAAACGCTGCACTCGCCCCTTCCCCGGTGTGGCCGTGGGTCGAAACTCTTTCCCGGTGGCCAGATCCCAGAACTGGATGAGACCTTCTAAGGTACAGGTCGTCAGGGTGCGTCCGTCATCCGCGAAGGAGACGTGATCAACAATGCCTTCAGTCTTCGGACCGTTCGGGCGCGGCTTGCCGGTCTTGGTGTCGAGAAGGGATATTCCTGATTCCGCGAGCGATTGGACGATCAGTGATCCATCGGGCGAAACCGCGAGAGCGGTACGGCTTATTTGATCCTGGGTCAAGATCCTGGGTTTGCTTCGTTGGCCCGTCTCCCACGAAAGAACCATGCCGTCCTCGGAGGCAGCAATCAGTTGACGGCCTTCGTTCGCGAAGATCACGTTCTCGATTCCACTGCGATAGGGGGTTTCGAGAATCGAGTGCTCGAGGCTGCGGATGCGATCTTCCGCGATCGTCCCTTGAAGATTCAGCAGCGTTCGCCGCGGCGACAGATCCCACGTGCGCAAAGAACAATCTTCAAAGCTTGCCGAAGCCAGCATTTTTCCAGAAGGGTGAAAGGCCAGGTCGTTGACGACCCCGCGATGTCCGGTCCGAGGAAAGAGCTCGGCGCCCGTGGCCGTTTCGAAAAGGCGAATGGTGCAATCGGTCTCGTTGACGACCGCCAGAGTTCGCGAGTCCGGCGAAAAGGCCAAGGCTCGCAATCCGCCGGTAGGGAAGCGAACAAACCGTTTCCGCTTGCCGGTGGCTGGATCGGAGAGGACGAGAAAGCCGTTCATGCTTCCGCACGCCACAGTTTTTCCATCCGGAGAGACCACGACGGACGAATTGTCGCTAACGAGTTCGATGTTCGGATCAATCGCCTCGAAACGGCAGCCGACGACGACCTCCGGCGGTCCATCCTTGCGGACCGCCGGCTTGATGTCCCAGCGGATCACTTGCATGCTGCCGGCCATGATCAGCGATTGGCTATCCGGCGTGAACGCCACATTCAACGAGACCTCGCCTTCGATGGGCGGCAACGACCAGATGCGATTCGTCTTCGTCTCGATCAGGTACAACCTGCCGACTAAATTCGGATTTGATTCGCAATACCCCACAGCGATCCAGCGGCCGTCGGGCGAGACATCGCTCCGGTATGAAAGGAACTGCCCTTTCGCGGGCAAATTGCTCATGTTTTTCGGAGCGACGTCGCGAGCCAGGTCGTGCAAGCGAATCTTGATTCCACTATCGATGAAAGTGTGTGCGACCGCCCAGCGGCCGTTGGTCGCGAGTTGAATCGTGCGGGCATCAGAAATTTGACGATTCGTGAGGGGCCGGCGCAGCTTGCCGTTGGCCAGGTCGAGATAGACCGGAGCTTCCATGCCCGGACCGCCCAGCACAAGGGTATTGTTGTCCGCGGTGAAGACGATCGAACCGAGTTGATTGACGTTATCGATCGGAATTTGCTTGAGGAGCAGGCCGCTCGGGAAATCGAAAATGCGAATGTGGGAATCGACACAAGACGCCGCGACCAATCGGCCATTGGACGAAAAAGCCACTGACTGCATCGGATTACTGGCGCGCCAGCGACTCGTTCCCAATCGGGCGATCGCTCCGCGCGGCAACGGATCGCCGAACGAATCGGTCCGAGGAACACGCACCTCGAGCGGTTCCGCCGCCCGGAGCGGCCAGGCACTCAGCGACATCAGCAGGAGTGCGATCGCTGTTCGAAGCATGCCAATGAGCCCTTCGGGGGAATCCAAGTACTCTCATTAGAATAGCGGACCGACCGCCATTGTGCCACATACATCCCCAAACACGTGACATGAAAGAAGCGTTGGCGATTGCGAGCGAATCGCTCGATCTGCTACACTTCCATCACAAGGGGCAACTACATGAAGACACATGAAATGGGTCGATCGACTCTACTTCGCCCCAATGCAATAAAGGTACTTCTCACCTCGCAAGAAGAGTTGCTTGCCCACGATCGCCGGCGACGCGTCAATGGCGTCATCGAGCCGATTCGTCGCCAGCAAGTCGAGCGTCGTTCCGTCTTTCAAGACGAGCGTGATGCCGTCGCGATCGGTCAAGTAGACACGGCCGGCGGCCGCCGAGGGCGAGCCGTAGAAACTCTTGACCGACGGCAGACGCTCCTGATCCAAAACGGGCTTGCCGGTCTTGATGTCGAGGATGGTAAGCACCTGCGTATTCGCCTGGGTGAACCAGAGTCGGTCGCCCAGCAGCAACGGCGAGGGGACATAAGGCGTCCCCTTCGCGTAACGCCAGCCGACCTTGCCGTTATCCTTGAGATCGCCGGTCGAATCGAGCGGAACCGCGACGGCAGCGGCCCCGCGATAGCCGCTCATGATGTAGGCCATGCCGTCTTTTGCCACGGCCGAGGGGATCGCGTTCGTCGTCATGCCCGCGCATTCCCAGACGACTTTGCCGTCCGACAGATCGTAACCCCGAGCCCGATTCGTGCCGTTCAAGATCACCTGCGTCTTGCCGGCGTGCTCCACGATCAAGGGCGTATTCCACGAGGTTTTCTCCTCGCGCGGCATCCGCCAGCGCTGGTTTCCCGTCTTCGTGTTCAGGCAAATCAGCGACGAATCGGCCTCCTGATCCCAATTCAAGATGAGCGAATCACCATGAAGGACCGGCGTCACCGCCTCGCCCCAGCCGAGGCGCGTGTTCAACTTGCCGAATTCTTTTTGCCACGTCAGGTTTCCGTCGAAGTCGTAGCAGAAAATGCCGAACGAACCAAACGACACATAAAGGAATTGCCCATCGGTCGTCGGCGACCCCGCGGCATACGAGTGCGAGTTGTGCGTCCCTTCGTGGGGCACCGCTTCCGCAGCCACCTTCTTCCACTTCAGATCGCCCGATTGGCGATCGAAGCACATGACGATGAACTGGTGATACGTGTCCGGCGCCGAGGTCTTCTTCTCGAAGCGAGGATCGATCTTGCCCTTCTTATCCGGTTCGACCTTACGTTGGGTGTCGACCGCGGTCACCACGAAAACGTGGTCGCCCCAGATGATCGGCGTCGCGCTCCCTTTGCCGGTCAACGGTGCTTTCCACTGAATGTTTGTCTTGGCGTCCCAGGTCGTGGGCGGATCACCCTTCGGAGCGACGCCCGTCGCCAACGGCCCGCGCCACTGATGCCAGTTGTCCAGTTTTTCTTTCTCGAAGTCCGCCGCGACGAGAGAGTTCACAAACACAAATGCCACGAGCAGAGAGAGGATACGCATGATGTTATTCTCCGTTGCCACATTCCCTTGCATCACTGATGTGATGGAGAGTGAGCCGACCGCGATTCTTGTTCCTTTTATTTTAGTGAGATTGACCTTCCGCCGTCTGCCTTGCCTGCCGCTTCCTAGAATAGGATGAGATCGGCCCCAACACTCTTAACCCGCGACATTACCATGGTTTTCGCCGTACAGTGTCCGAATTCGTCCTGTCGAAAGTTCCAGCTAGTCGAAGAGCGAGACCAGGGCAAGGTCGTTCAATGTTTGATTTGTAAAACGGCGATCCGAGTGGCCGCTGCCCCGGCCGCGACGGGAAAGCCCGATGCCGCGAAACGAGAACAAAAATGAAGAATTCATTGTGAATTTGTTTCTGGCGGCACGAGTCTCTATCATAATAGTCGAAGCATTGCCCACCTCTCCTCTCCACGGGCCGAAGCCCGTTGGATTCCACGGTTGGACATTCCGATGAATGGATCGCGAGTCTTACGACTCTGTGCGGCGGTCCTGTTGATGATTGAGGGACGAGGAGAGAAATGTTTTCGCAAACGGTTGAATATGCTCTGCGCGCGGTGGTCTACTTGGCGGGTCAGAACGACGCTCGGACGACCCAGCAAATCGCAACGGTAACCAAAGTTCCGGCAGCTTACCTGGCCAAAGTGCTTCAAATCCTGAGCCGTTGCGATCTGGTGCGATCGCAACGCGGCTTGCATGGCGGCTTCGCTCTCGGCCGAATGCCCGCGGATTTGACGATCTGGGACGTGGTTCAAGCGGTGGAACCGATCCGTCGGATCAGGTCATGCCCGCTCGATCTGGAAGCTCACAAGCTGAAGCTGTGTGCACTTCACAAGAAAATGGACGACGCCCTGGCTGAAATCGAGCGATCTTTTCGTGAAACGACGCTGGCGGACATTCTCGCGGAGCCAGACTCGGAGCTGCCGCTCTGCGCGTTTCCCCATTCAAAGGAAGTCTTGGCGAATGGCCGAATTGCCTTGAGTTGATTTATCCCGCCCGCAACGTGACGTAGCCGCGTAACGGATTGCGGGCTTGCACGATCGCCTGGTGGGCCGCCTCGACCTCGGGCGAATCCCATTGATCGTGCCGGACGACCAGGTAGACGGCATCGCCCAGGCTGGCCCACTCGGCCGAACCGCCGCTCCCCCATTCCGGGCCGTTCACCAGCAACCAATCAAACCGTTTGCGTAAGAGATCGACAACTCCCGGCAACCGTTCCTCGGCCTCGTGCGGCACTGGCAGGTCGGGGTCGCCCGGCGGCAGGATGTAGAGATCCGGCTGGGCGGTCGCCTGAATCGCGACGCTCATCGGTACGGTTCGATTCAGCAATTCCCTCATACCCGGTTGAGCATTGACGCCGATCAGTTCAGCTAGAAGCGGCTGCTCGTGATTGGCCTCGATCACCAGAATGCGCTTGTTCTCTTCCCGAGCCCGGGTGATGGCGACGTTGAGGATGACTCGCGCCGCATCGGTCACGTGGCCGACCGTCGTGAAGGTGAGTAGGGGGCAACCCACGCCGGGATGCTGAGCCTTCAGCCCCGCCAGCATCGCCCGATACTGTCCACTAACGCCATGGTCGGGCTGATGGAACGCCAGCAGGTCTCGCGAGACTCGCTTCGGGTCGGGGACGATCCGATCGGAGAGAGGAAAGAAACCGACCGCGACAGGCGTGGGTGCGGTTGATGACGGCGTCGGCAGAAGCTGGACGGACGCCGGTTCTAGCTTCAACGGCCGTGGGTTGGGGATCGGCGTGTTGGCAAGATCGGGGCTTAAAAGCGGAGGCGAGCCTTTCGGGCCTCCCACTTCGATATAGGGCACCGATTGATCGTCCTTGCCCAATTCTTCAAGTGCGGTATCTTCCGACTCGACGTTTACCACGAAGTCGGAATCCTCCAGGAGACGGGCTTCGGACACGGGAGTTTCGGCTGGCGCCAGCGGATAAATCGTGGTCGGCGGGATCGGGCCCATCTCGGGCTGGGCGATCCGCTTCACACGGCTGTGCGACAGGGCATCGTAAGTACGGCCCATCCCGAACTACTCCCTCGTGTCCCCGTGGACAACTCGGTTCCCTTATCCCACCTTCGACGTCGGCACCGGCCGAGTCGGTTCAATCGATCGGACGACGCCGCTATGCGGGCCGTTATAAATGTACATGGGCGGCAGGTCTTCCCGCGCCATTTGAATCGTCGTAGTCGGCCCCTCTTCGTCGGGAGCCTGGGGCTTTACTGGAAACGTGTCGTTTCCCATGGGCAGGTTTGCCACTTCTTCGCTGCCCGTATCAAGTCCCAATCGATTGATCGCTTCCACCGCCGCTTCCGCGTCGACAATGCTCGACTCGGCCTCGGCCGCCAAGGTAAAAGCGAGGTGGGCGGTCTGATTTAACAATCGCGGAATGCCGCGGCTGGCGTGAGTGAGAATGTCGAGGACATCTTCACCCAGGATTTTCTCCGGCCGGCCGCCCACCCGGCGAATCTGGTGCATCAGATAGTCGGCCGCTTCTTCGTCACCGAATGGTTCCAGGCGGCAACAGACCGTGAGCCGTTGGCGTAATGATTCCAGCCCCGCTTGTTCCACCACATCCGCAATTCCCGGCAGACCCAAAAGTACGACCTGGACCGCCCGGCCGTCTTTCCCTTCCAGATTGCTCAAGAGTCGCAATTCTTCCAGCAACCGAGCCGGCAACGAATGAGCTTCATCCACGATCAGGATGGTGCGACCGTTCGTCCGGAAATGATCGAGGCAACTTTCCGTAAGAGCGAGGCGAAGTTCCTGATCGCCCATCTCTTGGTAAGGCAGCCCCAGGTCGAACAAAATCGCCTGAAGCAGGCAGGTGCGATCGGGGAACGACCCGTGAGTGAGAAAGACGGTACGGAAGCGCTCGGGCAATTCTTCGAGGAGACGATGGGCGGCGATCGACTTGCCCGTTCCGGACTCGCCTTGCAGGAGCAGGATCGCTTCGTCGTCGTCGATGCCGCGGCGCAGCTCGGCGAGAGCCGACTCGTGGGTCGAGGACGGATACCACGATTCCACGTCCGGCGAGGTGCGGAACGGTCGCGCGCGCAAGCCGAAATTTGTGAAATACATGGTCCCCACCCCTCCATGGATGGCTGCTACAGACGTTTTCCCCAAGTGCTTCTTCGTCATTTTCAGCACAGATCTTCAATCATCCGTGATCGAATTGCCACTTCGCGAATACGGCGACAGAAGGTGCGCCGACCAACCATTTGAGGTAATTGACCCTGTCAAGTTGACATTCTGTTGAATGTAATATTGTTATCCCTTTTTTGGCTCCCAAATGAAAACGAACGTAGGTATTATAACCTACACGAACAGCTGGATATTATGGGTATTTTGGCCAATATTCTGATTGTGCCTGAATTTACAGTTGAATCAAATCTTGCTTTCGCATCAAATCAAATAGTCAACTGATGTGTTGAGATGCGAATTTCATCGCGATCTCAAGAGTAGCCCGCTTTTTCAGCCTATACCTAGTTTTTTGAGGCATGGCGCTAAGGACTTTCAGTCTTTGCAGAGAAATTGAGCTTTGAACATCTTTCAGAAGAGGCATGAACGGTTATACTTTCCTACGTCAAATGATTGTCACCCCTGATAATTCAGGCGGTGGCAGACCCCCCTCTCAATCTGTTCTCGGAGTGAATTGAAATGCGGAAACTGCGAAAATCGATCGTGGCGATTGGCCTGATGGCCTTCCTGTTCGGCTTCTCGGCGTCCAACGTGGCCCGGGCCGATGACGCCCCACCGAGCGACCCGACGCTTACCGCGTCAGGCGGCGGCAATCAAGGCCCCGTTGTAGCGTCACCCGAAGCCTGGGACCTCGCCGCCAATATCATCTGGTCCGTGTTCGATTGCCCCGACGACGAAATGGTTTGCTATTACGCTCTGCTCTGGTTCAACCTTCTGCCGCCCCAATACTAACTCCGAAGACTCGCGCACAAAGAAAGCCGGTGGGCTCGTCCCCACCGGCTTTACGTGTTCTCCGACCATCTCAATCGACAAAAATGAAGTCCTTCACGTTGAACAAGACATGAGCCAGTTCCGCCCAGCCTTGCGGCTGATCGGCTAAAAATTTCTCGCAACTCTCCTGTTCCACTTGAGACGGGTGTCGACCGAACGCCCGTTGATACATGGCGTCGATTCTCGCGGGCGCGGATCCCGATGCCATGGCCATTTTCTTGCCCCACAAGGCCGCCATCTGATGGACAAACGGATCGTTCATCAAAATGAGCGCCTGGGCCGGCACGTTGGAGACAGACCGCCGACCGACGGTCGAGAAGGGGCTCGGCGTGTCGAACGCCAGCATCATCGGCGACAGGAAGTTTCGCCGCACGGCGATATACAGGCTACGCCGCCCGTCCCCGTCGATCGGCCCGCTTGCCGGCCGACCTCGGCCGTCAAGAAACGGCGTCAGGTGAACAGGCACGGAAGGGCCATACATTTTCTCATTGAAACGGCCGGAGACCGCCAGCATGGCGTCGCGGATTGCTTCTCCTTCCAACCGGCGCAGACGCATCCGATGCAGCAACAGATTTTCCGGATCGGCCAGATCCGCACTCGCTTCGGGGGTTGAAGCCATCTGGTAAGCCCGGCTCAAGACAAGTTCGCGAATCAATGCCTTGGTTGACCAACCCTGATTAGTGAAGCGTAATGCCAGATGATCGAGCAATTCCGGGTGTGTCGGCCGTTCGCCCAGCACGCCGAAGTTATCGGTCGAGGCCACGATTCCCCGGCCGAAGAGATGATGCCAGACGCGGTTGACCATGACTCGCGTGATGAAGGGATTGATCGCCGGATCGGTCATTTGCGTCGCCAGTTCGAGCCGGCCGCTGCCGGTGCTGTCGATGCCCTTGGTTCCCGCCAAGGCTTCCAGAAAGCGGCGCGGAACCGTTTCACCCAGTGCCTTATGGGAACCGCGGATGAAGACCTTTTCGTTGTGCCCCGTGTTGTCAATTAGGGCGAGAGCCAGCCGAGATTCCTTGCGAATCTGCGCCGCCAGCTTCGCCTGTTCTTCAAGGAATGTCGCGGACGCCGCGCTCACTTTGTCCCAGTGGGTGACACCGAGCAGCCCGGCGTTGTCGAGCATCCAATTGGCGAGACGAGCGAGGGACTCTGTTCGCAATTCATCCTTTTCAAAGGCATTGCCTATCATGAGCAAACGCAAATCACTTGTGAATCTCGCTGCGGTGAGCGGATCGAGGTCGCCTTTCTTCAGTTCAGGTTCTTTCGGGGCGTCCACGATCGGTTTGTCGCCCTGAACAACTTTGGCCACGGCGAAATCGTTGTCGTCGCTGGGCGAGAACTCCATGTGGGCATGATGGCCCTGGTAATTCTTGAGATCATGCGCGATCCATTGCCATTTGCCCGCCGTGTTGAAGTTGCGGAGGAGAGCGCCATGCAGCGGACCGGCAATGATGGTGTGGGCGTCAACCGCGGCGTAGGACTTGCCGCTGCCCTTGACGAGGAAATGAACGGGGCCGGCCCCAATCGTGAAGCCCGGCGTGTGCAGAGTCCGCCCCGTACGCATGGTGATGCCGAGCGCTCCATGATCGTTCTGCGAACCAGTCGCGGCTTTCACTTCGCGCGTCGCGGGGTCCGCCTCGGCCGCGGCGACTTCGTGGAAGCGCAGAATCGGCCGAAGCTTATCCGTCCCAAATCGAGGTTGCCCGGGCACCACCAGGTGGAAGCCCACGTCATCCGTCAGCCATTGGCCGGGTTTCAAGTTCCCGTAGTCGACAATCGATTCGTAGCGTTCGAACGGCGATGGCGGCACGGCAGCCGGGAGCCCGTCGATCGCCCAGATATGGAACGGATCATCCGGGTTTCGCCGGGCCTTTTCCAGATGCGTCACCCAGAAGCGGACCAACTCGTTATCCGAAACCTTCCCCGATTTCAGCGAAACAATGGCTTCATCCCGGATCTTGGTCAGTTGCTTGAGACCTGGCTTGAACGTCTCTCCCAGCGCGGCAAGCACGGCCGGGCGGTGTTTGTCTCGCAGAGCTTCGAGTTGCCGCACGATCTCCCGATTGTGTTCCAGCGTGTCGAAACGCACCTGCCGGTAGCTGCTGCTGCGGAGGAAGCCGTAGATCGCGTAGTAGTCGTTGGTTGAAATCGCGTCGAACTTGTGGTCGTGGCAGCGGGCGCACGAGACCGTCAGGGCCGTGAACGTTTTGCTGAAGACATCAATGCGGTTATCGAAGCGGTCGGCCTCATCGGCCCGGATGTCGACGGGCGAATGCACTTCCTCACCGAGATGCCAGAAACCGGTGCCCAGAACCGATTCATTGAACCGCTCGGTTGGGTGAAGCCGGGGCTTGGCCAGGAGATCGCCGGCCACGTGCTCCGTGACGAACTGGTTATAGGGCACATCCGCATTCAGGGCGCGGATGACATAATCGCGATATTGCCAGGCGTTGGGAATCGTCGGCTCGAACTCGTGGCCACGGGATTCACCGTAGCGGACCAGGTCAAGCCAATGCCGGGCCCAGCGTTCCCCGAATTGCGGCGAGGCGAGTAAGCGATCCACGACACGCTCGATCGCCGCTTGCGACGCCGCGCGATGGTCTTTTTCGAAAGTCTCCAGTTCGATCGGCGTCGGCGGCAAACCGATCAAATCAAAATAGATGCGTCGCAACAGCACGTTGGCCGCGGCCGGCTTCGCCGGAGCGAGGCCTTTTTCCTCGATTTTCGCGAGAAGATAACGATCGCTCGTCGCCAGCGGCCACTTCGTGTCTTTCACGGCCGGCGGCGTGGTCTCTTGGATCAGCCGCCACGCCCAATGAGATTCCTTCCGTTTCGCGAGGTCGAACGCCTTCGGGCCGGCAACTTCGGTCTCGGCTTTCCCCGGCCACGGCGCGCCTTGTTTGACCCATGCCGTCAGTTCGTTGATGGCCGCTTCCGGGAGTTTCGCGCTGGGCGGCATTTGCAAATCGACATCTTTATAAGTGATTGCTTGGATGAGTTTGCTCTTCTCCGGCTGTCCGGGAACGAGTGCCGGCCCGGTATCACCACCCGTGAGGAGCAAGGGACGAGAATCAACGCGCAGACCGCCCTTGAGCTTTGTCGCCATCGCGGAGTGGCATGAGTAACAGTGCTCGACAAGCAGCGGACGGATTTTCTTTTCGAAGTGCTCCGTCTCTTCCGCTGTCGGCTCGGCGGCGTGAACGGGGAGTGCCGTCAACACCAACGCCCAGATCAACCCTTTAGCATTCATCGAGAGCCCCGTAAGCCCGTAGCATGAAGAGAGGCCCGAGCAGAGTGCTCGAACCTGCTATTCTGCTGATGATAATCGGGCCACGGGTTCGGGACAATAAGAAACATGAAGAGCTACTGCTGAAAGAACGTCACATAGATCCACAAGAGGAGCAAGGCGAGGCTGAAGATCACGAGTGCTTCGCTCAGGATGCGGACAATGGGATTCGAGAACAGGCTCGGTTCGAGTGGAAATTCGTCGCGCCGAACCGCGGGCGTTGAGCTAACAGGCACGATCGGAGGATTGACGGGCGGACGCGGCGGCTCGTTGATCGGCGTTCGATCCGTGGTGCTCGCCAGACGTTTGGTCTCCGTGGTCGGTCGAACGTTCGGCGCGGCGGGGGCGGGTCCGCTATTTTCCGGCGGACCTTCGAAGAACGGTTTCTTGATGGTCGACGAGCCGGAACCTCCGCCACCATGGTTGCTTGGCGGCAGTACGGCAACAGACGGGCTGGAGTCGGATTTCGATGGGGCAACAACGGGCGGAACGATCGGCGCGGGTTGCGGAATGCGGCCGCTTTGCGGCTTCGCCATCGACCCCGAGCGTTGCTGGATGCCTGCGCGCAGAATGGCCGAGTCCTGACGGAATGAGCCCGACATGGAAGAGGGCGACCCCATCGATTGTTCGCGAGCCGCCGGGCTGAGGATCGGCATCTCGTCGTCAGGCGGCACGGCGACTTGCTGATCCACGTAGGGCATCAACGCCTGATAGATCTCCTCGGGAACTCGGTAACGATCTTCCACCGACTTCGCGAGCATCTTTTTCAGGATGACTTCGATCTCGACCGGCACTTCAGGACGTAGCTGGCGGATCGACGTGGGTTCTCTCGTCTGATGGGCGATGAGCTTCTGGGCGATCGTGCCATCCGGGAAGGGTGGGTGGCCCGCGAGCAGGTAGTAGAAGGTGGCTCCCAGGGCGTAAATATCGGCGCGCACATCGACATTGTGGCTGTTGACGGTCTGTTCCGGCGCGACGTAGTCAGCGGTGCCGAGGACGCTCTTTTCGTCGTACTTCAGCGTCAGCATGTCGTCGTCGGCGTTGTAGAAACGGGCAAGGCCCATATCGAGAATTTTGGCCGTTCCGAAACGATCGACGAGAATGTTGCCGGGCTTGATGTCGCGATGGATCACTCCGACTTTGTAGGCGTGATCGAGCCCTTGAATGGACTGCCAGGTGTAATGAATCGCCCGCTTGATGCTCATCGGCCCGATCTTCTTGACGATGTCGAGAAGACTGCTGCCGTCAACGTATTCCATCACCAGGAAGTGCAGGTTGCCGTCCTGGTCAATATCGTGCGTGCGGACGATGTTCGGATGATCGAGAGCGGCGGCGGCGCGGGCTTCGCGATAGAAACGGCCGAGCGCGGCCGGCTCTTCGGCCTTCGCGGGCGGCAAAACTTTGATGGCGACCCGGCGGCGCATGTACATATGCTCGCACAGGAACACTTGACCCATGCCGCCGAAGCCGATTCGCTCGAGCAACTTGTACTTACCGATCGTGAAGCCACGCCACTTGCCCAGCAGGAATTGCTCCGCCTGGAAGTAGGTGAGCATCCCGTCCTTCACCATGCTGCCGGCCAGTTTTTTGACGTCCGTCGTCATCGACCCCGGTTGACGGTGCTTTTCGAGATACGCTTCAAGACGTGGTTCATCCACCATGCCGCTTTTGCGGATGAGCTTGAGGAGGTCATCAATAGAGGCCGGTACTGGCATCGGAGGTCTCGAACCGAGGTCGCTCGTCCAACATTCTCATCCTCGGGAAGATGGAACGATTGCGTCGACCGCATTGATCACGGTGTTTCGTCTAGCATTACTATAATGTGTGATCCCACAAGAAGGAAATGAATTTGTGGCCTGAATCGATCCTGACCTCTGTAACGGATCGGGTTGTAACGGCCGACTTTCTATCGATCGTTATTGTGTCGTTGAGTTGAACACTCCATCGATTGATTGCATGTTGCTCTTCTTCGCTTATAATGCCGCTTGAAACGATCGACTCTCCACCCACCGCGTTGCCTCCTCACTGAGTAACAACTTCCATGAAGTTCACCACACTTTCACGTCACGCTCGCCTTCTTTTCGGTGCGATGGTTCTTGGAACGCTGTTCATCACCATGTCGTCGGCACAGGAGATAAAGCCGAGCCTCGTGTTTCCCGGCCATCAAGATGCCGTCTACTCGGTGGCGCTAAGCCCGGACGGCACCCTGCTGGCAACCGCCAGCTTCGACAAATCGGTGAAACTCTGGGATGCCCGGACGGGGAAGGAACTTCGCGTTTACACGGGGCCCAACGGTCATCAAAACAGCGTCCTGAACGTGACATTCTCGCCTGGCGGCGATAGCATCGCCACGGCCGGGGCCGACAACACGGCCCGCATCTGGGACATTCCTGTCAACACCCCCACGAAAGAGTACGTCCCCAGCGGTCCCGTGAATGCGGTCTCGGGGACGGCTGATGGCAAAATGCTGGCGGCCGCGGGCAAAGATGGCTCGGTTAAACTCTGGACCATCGCGGACGGCAAACAGGCGGCCAACTTTGCCGGTCATCCGGGCGGCGCGACCAGCATCGCTTTCGGCGCCAACGGGCAACTCCTTCTCTCCGGTGGCGTCGATCAGACGATCCGCTACTGGAACCCGGCCACGGGCCAACCGATCGCCACCATCGGCGCTCACGCCGCGCCCGTCACGGGTGTCGCGATCTTCCCCAACAACAATCTGGCCTGTAGCGTCGGTGAAGATGGACTGATTAAGTGGTGGACGCTGCCGATCGTCTTGCCGCGAGCCTTGCCAGGTCATGGCGACGCGGTCACGGCCTTGGCTCTTTCAAATGATGGCGCCCAGGTTTTAAGCGCGGGGGCCGACAAGACGGTCAAGACTTCGAACTTCACCAATGGGCAGGTCCTCAAGGAATTCGCCGGCGCCGGAGCGGCCATCAATACGTTGGCGCCGGCCGCGAACGGGAAGCAAGTCGTCGGCGGCGGCGCGGACGGCAAGCTCTATGTGTGGAACAACGACGACACGAAGTTGGTGGCCCAACCGCTCTTGCACGCGGGCGCGATCACCAGCCTTGTGTTCCACCCCGCGCAACCGCAACTGCTGACCGCGGGGGCGGACGGCAATCTCAAAACCTGGTCGTGGCCCATCGCTCTGGGTCGCATCATCCCCGCGGCCGATCGCGTCTTGGCCGTCGTGCCGCGAGCAGACGGCACCCGTCTCTTTTACGCGGGGGCCGACAAGATCATCCGTTCGCATTCGATCACTGCGGGCATGCAAGATCGCCAGTTCGCCGGGCACACCGGACCCGTGACCGCCCTGGCACTCTCAGCAGATGCCGCTCTCTTGGTCTCGGCCGCGAGTGATGAGAGTATCCGCTTCTGGAACACGGCCAACGCCACGCAGACAGCGCAACTCAACGGCCACGTCGGCGGGGTCACCAGTCTGGCGCTCGCCTCCCAGGGGAATGTTCTCGCTTCCGGCGGCGAAGACGGCACCGTCAAGATCTGGCAGACACCCCCGACGGCCGCCAAGACCCACACGCATCCGGAGCCGGTTCTCGCACTGGCGGTCTCGCCCGACGGCGCCCGGTTTCTGACGATCGGCAACGACAAACAGGCCCGCCTCTGGAACGTAGCCTCCGGACAGAGCGAGCGGTCGTACACGGCCGGCTCGGGTGTCATTTCCGCAGTTGCGTTCGCGCCGGACAACACGACGGTTGCCATCGCGGGGGCCGACAAATCACTGGTGATCTCGAACGCCGGCAAGGAAATCAAGAAGTTCGATCCGCTCCCCAGTGTCGCCCAGGCCCTGGCCTTTTCCGCGAACGGCGCGACGTTGGCAGTTGGGCTGGCTGACAATTCCCTGCGGCTCTTCAACGTCGCCGACGGCAAGGAAATCAAGAACATCCCCGGTCACGGCGGGCCGATCAGCGCCGTGCTCTTCAACGCGAAGGGCGATCTGTTGCTCTCCGCGAGTGCCGACAAAACGGTGCGGTTGTGGAACCCGGCTGACGGCACTGCCAAGGGGCAATTCACGCACGCCGGACCGGTGACCGCCCTGGCCATTAGCAAGGACGGCACGCGCCTGGCCGCTGGCGGCAGCGACAAAACCATCAGCATGTGGACGCTCGCGGACAACAAACCCGCCGGGACGATCTCGACCACGGCCGAGGTTCGCGGCCTCTCGTTCAATCCTGACGGGACGCGGCTCGCCGTCGCGGGTGGCGACGGCAAAGTTCGTGTCTTCGGTCTCGATGGCAAACTTCAGGAGAGTTTCACCCATGACGGCCCGGTCTCGGGCGTTGCATTTCTTGCCGACGGCAAACGGCTAATTTCGACGAGTGCTGACAAGACGGCCAAGCTCTGGACCGCTTCGCTCGTTGCTCAAGGCCATCACACGGGTCCGGTTCGGCAAGTCATCATCGCCCCGGCAGGCGACCGTATCTTCTCCGTGGGCGATGACAAACACCTACGAATTTGGGACGCCAAGACCGGCAAGGAACTCAAGGCGATCGCCGCTCACGATGGGCCAATCCTCGGCCTCGGCGTTAGTACCGATCTTGCGAAAGTCGTGACCGCCAGCGCCGACAAGACGGCCAAGGTCTGGACAATCGCGGACGGCAAAATGGTGACGACGATCCCGTTGGCCGGACCGGCTCAGGCGGTAACGATGTCGCCCAACGGCAATCGGTTGGCCGTCGCGTTTGCCGATCCCGCCACGCATGTTCGCGCCTACGATGCCGCGACTGGCAAGGAGTTGCAGGCCCTCGCCGACCCCGCCGCACCGGTCCGTTCCCTGAGCTTCCTTCCCGACAACCGCACCATCTTGAGTGCGGGCGACGACAAGCAACTCAGCTTCCTGGATGTCGCGGCCCTCGGTGTCCTTCCGGTGAATGCCGGTGGAGTGGCTGGCGTCGCTCTCAGCGCGAACGGGACGCAGGCCATCACTGCCGGGAAGGATAAATTCGTCCGCCTCTGGGACCTGGCCGGTGGAAAAGAGTTGAAGAACTTCGGAGCCATGGAGAGCCCGATCACGGCCCTGAGCGTCAGCCGCGATTTTGCCGTCGTGGCCGCGGCATCGGGGAAATTGGTCAAGGTTTGGCAGATCGCAGACGGCAAAGAACTGGCGGCGATCGTTCACCCGGCCGACGTTACTTCGCTTTCGTTCAACACTGACAAGACACGCATCTCCACCGGAGCGATGGACAATCTGGCCCGCGTCTTCGAGGTGGCCACCGGTCGACTTGTGCAGGCGATGAGTCACGGGGCGGCCGTGCGCGGCGTCGCGTTTCATCCTGTCCAGGCAACGATCGTCACCGCCAGTGCCGACAAGACGGTGACCGCTCATCCCATCACGCTTAACAAACTCGTCGCCGCATCTGCCCAGCCGCTGCGAGCCGTGGCCGTCACGGCCAACGGGCAAAACGTCATCACCGCGGGCGACGACAAGAACGTCAAAATCTGGAACGCGGCCAGCGGCGCGGAAGAGCGCAGCTGCACCGGGGCCGAGGGGCCGGTACTAGCAGTAGCCGTTTCCAAGAACGGCCAACTGATCGCCGCCGCCGGGGCGGACAAGACCATTCGCATTTACACGCTCGCCGACGCCAAACTCGTCGGCGCCATCCCCGTCGGCAACGTGGTCCGCGGCGTGGCGTTTCATCCGACACAGCCATTCCTGGTTTCCGTTCAAGACGATCAGTCCGTCACCGCCTGGAACATCGCGTTTGTGATCGGTCAACCCGTGCCGGCCGAGTTCGGTAAGGCGCATCAGGGCTTCACCCATCCGCAGTCGGCCCTCGGCGTGGCATTCAACGATCTCGGCAATCTCTTCACGGCCGGCAACGACAAGACAGTCCGCCAGTGGAAGGTGGCCGGCGACGCCGCCTTCCGCAACTTCGCCCATCCTCAACTAGTCGACTGCGTCGCCTTCGACCCGACGGGGAAGATCCTGGCCACCGGCTGTCACGACGGGCAACTGCGTTTGTTCGACATCGAGAAGAACAACGCGCTCAACGCAATCCCCGCGCACACCATGCCGCAGCCCGCGCCGATCTACGCCCTCGCCTGGCACCCGGACGGTAAGCAGATTGTCACCGCCAGTTACGACAAGAGCCTGAAACTTTGGGATACAGTAGGGGGCAAAGTCATCCGCGAGTTCAAGCCCTACACGGAAAAGATGTTCGACAAGGGCCACCGCGATCAGGTCTTTTGCGCGGTCTTCACCAAGGACGGCAAGTTCCTGGCCACCGGTTCGAGCGACCGCATGATCAAACTCTGGAACGTGGCCGACGGAACGGTCGTCCGCGAATTCGCCAACCCGAACATCAAGCAGCTCCCCGCGCCGGAATCGCCTGAAGCCCATCCCGGCTGGGTTTACGGTCTCTGTTTCTCGAAAGACGAAAAGCAGCTCTTCAGCGTCGGCTCGGCCCCCAAGAATAGCGGTTACCTTGCCGTCTGGAACGTCGCGGACGGTAAGATGATCACCAAGCACGAAATACCCAACGGCCCGCTCTACAGTGTCATTCTGACGAAAGACGGCAATCAGCTAGTCCTCGGCTGCGGTCCTCGTAATCGGCAAATGCCGATCTCCGAGGCGCTGATCGTGCCGATTCCGAAATGAGCCAGAGCGTCGCGAATGTCGTTCCTAGTTCTTCCGCGAGGACCGACAAGATTTCTTCGTTCGTAGTGACCTGCTTCAGCGGGTCCGGACCCGCTGAAGCGGGTCACTACGAACGAAACAGGTAAGAAGAGTCAAACCTGTCCGAAAACGTTCCTCGATCGGGAAGATCTGAAAAAATCTGGCGAATTTCAGATTGTTCGCTTGCTAACGAGTTGGTGTTCAATTAAATTCCAGGAATACTAGACGTAGTTGAAGCGTCTATTAGTTAGGAAGGGCCGGGGCAACTCGACCGGCTTTTTGATTCGCGCTCAAATTGTTACTTTTACCTGCATGTCTGGGCCTAAGAGGTCTGGCCGATGGGACTCGCACCCCGCGTACCGGATAACGCCGGCAAGAAAACGGCTGCCAACAGCCGTCGCGGCGACCTGCGCGAACTCGGTCCCTATCGCATTCTCCGCCTCATCGCCGTCGGCGGCATGAGCGAAGTCTACCTGGCGTATGATCCGAAACACCGCCGCCAAGTGGCGATCAAGGTGCTGGCGGAACATCTCGCGCCGAACATGACCTTCCTGAATCGCTTCCTTCGCGAAGGAAAATTAAGTCAGGAGCTCTCCCATCCCTCGATCGTGGACGGGGCGGACTACGGTCGCGATACCGCTAGTGGCAAATACTTCATCGTCATGGAGTTCGTCGACGGCCCCACCGCTCAAGACCGCCTCGAAAAACAGGGCCGGTTCCCCGTGGCCGAGGCGACCCGCGTCATTCTCGACATCGCCCGTGCTCTCGACTATCTGCACGGCGAGCATTTCATCCACCGCGACATCAAGCCGGGCAACATCCTCCTGGCGCCGGACGGCTCGGCTCGCCTGGCGGACTTGGGCGTGGCCAAGCACCTGGAAAATTCCAGCAGCTTGACGACACTCGACCAGGGCGTCGGCACCCCCTATTACATGCCCTGGGAACAGAGCCTCAACGCCTGCCTCGTCGATCCGCGCAGCGACATCTTCGCTCTCGGTGCGACCTTCTACCATCTGCTCACCGGGCATGTGCCGTTCCCGGGCGATGACGAAAATGAGATCGCCCAGAAAAAGAACCGCGGCGTGTATGTGCCCGCGACCGAACGCCGACGAAGTTTGCCTCCATTCATCGACAATATCCTCGATCGCATGCTGGCACGCGACCCGCGCAAGCGCTTCTCGACTGCTCAAGAAGTGGTCGAAGTCATGACGGCTTCGGGCCTCGCGGACGGCCGACCGGTCGACGATTCCGATCTTCATATTCTCGAACCCCAGCCGTTGGCTCCTACCCGTGCCGACCTGAAGTCGCATGTGGAAGTCGACACCCCGCTGGCTCCGGAACAGGAGACGGTTTGGCTGGTCAAGTATCAACGGGACGATGGTGGTTGGCGGCAAGTTCGCGGCCGAACGCGTGAACTCATCATGCTGTTCGAGGAAGGCGCCCTTCCCGATGAAGCGATTGCCGCGCGAGAAACGAGCAAGGTATTCCGGCGGCTCAAAGCCTATCCGGAGTTCCGGCTGGTGGAACGCAAGGTGGTGAAACGGGAAAATCCGTTGCGCCGGCCGCGCGGCTCCGCGATCTCGGGATTCGCTCGCGGCATCTTGGGCAGTCTGGTGCTTACCAGTTCGGTGATTCTCCTCCTCGGCATCTCCGTGGCCGCCATCATGCGGTTGCTCGCTTGTCAACCGTGACCGCACATCCGACAATCTCTCTCATGACATCTTCTTCCGCTGTTCGCCGCGCCCGGCTTTACGTCATCCTGGCCGCCTTGCTCTGGAGCGTCGGGGGCCTGTTCACGCGCATCTTGAGGAAGGACACGTTCCTCGGCGTCAACGATCCACTTCTGTCGCCTCTCCAGATCGCATTCTTCCGGGTTCTCTTCGCTGGGCTGGTCTTCCTCCCCCTGTTGCGCTACCGCGACCTGACCTATCGGCCCGTGATGATCGTCATGGTCGGTTGCTTCACGATGATGAACATCCTCTTCGTCTCGGCCATGGTGCTCGGCAGTGCGGCCAACGCGATTCTTCTGCAGAATTCCGCGCCGTTCTGGGTCTATCTGGTCTGCGTCTACGGTTTTCGCGAGCCCCACGATCGGCGAACGCTGCAATCGATTCTGGTGGGCATGGCCGGCGTCAGCGTCATCATCGCGGGAAGCTGGCTGCGCGACGGCTTCGGCCGTCTCGACGTCACGGCCATGGCCCTCGTCAGCGGCATGATGTACGGGGGCATCATTCTTTGCCTGCGCGCGTTGAAGGATCATTCATCGATGTACTTGACGGCGCAGAACCACCTGGGCAGCGCCTTCTTCCTGGGCGTGGGCATCGCGGTCATCCACGGCACGGTATTCTTCGCGGATTGGGTAACGACACCAACCACCCGCCAACTGGCGTTCCTGGCCTTCTTCGGCACCGTGCAGATGGCCCTGCCCTACGCTCTTTTCGCCCGCGGGTTAAAGCACCTGACGCCGCAAGAAGCGGGCATGATCACTCTGCTCGAACCGCTCTTGAATCCGCTCTGGACCTACATGATTTCACCCGAGACGGACACGCCGACCACCGCGACTTGGATCGGCGGGGCGCTCATTATCGGGGCGCTGGCCTGGCGCTACGCGCCGCGACGAGCTACGGCTTGACACCCAGTTCGTTCAACAAAAAGCTCCACGTATCCACTTCCTCATCAAGCAACTTCGAACGCGGCTTCCCCTGCCCGTGGCCCGCTTTATCCTCCAACCGCAGCAAGATGGGACGATCGGATGAGGTCGCCGCCTGCATGAGGGCGGTCATCTTGCGGGCGTGCAGCGGGTCAACGCGCGTGTCCGATTCCGCCGTCGCGAAAAGCACGGCCGGGTACTTCGTGTCGTTCTTGACCCGATGGTACGGCGAATACGCGTGAAGCGTCTTGAACTCGTCGGCATCGTCGGGATCGCCGTACTCAGGGATCCAGAGTTTCGCGATCAAGAACTTGTGATAGCGGAGCATATCGAGCAACGGCACGCCGCAGACGGCAGCTTTGAAGAGGTCGGGCCGTTGCGTGACGGCGGCGCCGACGAGCAGGCCGCCGTTCGAACGGCCCATGATCGCGAGATGGTCGCGATCGGTAAGCTTCTTCTCAATCAGGTACTCGGCCGCGGCGATGAAATCGTCGAAGACATTCTGCTTCTTGGCCAGCATCCCCGCTTCATGCCAGGTCTCGCCGCGCTCGCCGCCGCCGCGGAGATTGGCGATGGCCATGATGCCGCCATACTCGCAGATGGTGAGAAACCGCGTGGGATTGAAGGTCGGAAACAGGCTGATATTGAAGCCGCCATAACCATACAGAACCGTCGGCGTCTTGCCGTCCGGCTTCATGCCACGTTTGTGAATCAACGTCAGGGGGATGTCGGTTCCGTCTTTCGAACGCACGCCCACATGATAAACGACGAGCGTTCCTTGCTTGAACGGGGCCGTCACTTCTTTCCATACTTCGGAGGCGCCAAGACCCTTCGGTTCAATGGACCGCTTCTCAATCATCGACGGCACGAGATAGCTTTGCAGGGTGTAGTAGACCTCCTTGCCTGTTGCTTCGCCGCTTAGACTGCCGTAACTACTGCTGTAGGTGACCGCGCCGTCTCCAAGCGGCTTGCCATCGCGCGAGTAAGTCATGAGGGTCGACCGAAACAATAGCGATCGATGGGCGACCAGCACGTCCCCGATCGGGAGCACCCCTTCGAGAATATCGTCGGACTGGGGAATGATCTCCTTCCAGTTCTCCCGCTTCGGCTTTTGCGGTTCGACGGCCAATACCTTATAGTTCGGCGCCTTCTCGTTCGTCAGAAGGTAAATCCGGTCGTCGCGCGGGACGACTTTGAAGGTGGCCTCGACGTTTTCGACCAGTGTGACGAAGTCCTCGTTCTTCAGCATGTCCTTGAAGTAGACTTCGGATTTCGCCCAGCCCTTTTCGACCGTGACCACCAGCCAGCGACCGTCGGGCGAGAGTGCCACCTGCGGCCAGTCGGCGGCATTTCGACCTTCACCGAACACGAGAGCGTCGTTGGCCGAGTCGTCACCCAATTTGTGGAAGTAGACCCGGCGGTTGTAGTTTTCCTGCCCCTTCGGCACGCTACCGGGTTTCGGGTAGCGGGTGTAGAAGAACCCCTTGCCGTCCGGGTTCCAGGCGAGCGAACAGGCCCGCGTTCGTTCAATGATGTCAGGAAGATCTTTCCCCGTCGCGAGATCGCGGATTCGCAGCGTTGATTGTTCGCTTCCGCCTTCCGATAGCCCATAAGCGACGAGCGCCCCGTCTCGTGACGGGAACCACCAATCGAGCGTGGTCGTCGCGTCTTTCGAAAGGTTGTTGGGATCGATGACGACTTCGCTCGTGCGTTTTTCACCTGAGGTGACATCGACGTACAGAATCGGTTGATTCTGTTTCCCTTCGCGTTTCATGTAGAAAACGCGGCTGCCGCGCGGCACGGGCGACGAGACGCCGCCGACATCGAGAAAGCGATCGAGCGTCGCCCGCAACTTGTCACGCCCCGGCAAGGCGTCGAGCCACTCGCGTGAGAAAGCATTCTGCTTCTTGGTCCACTCTTGCGTGGCGGGAGAAGTTCCGTCCTCGAGCCAGCGATAAGGATCCGTGATCTTCACGCCATGCAGCGTGTCGACGACCTCGTCGACCCTGCTGGGCGGATAAGCGGGCTTCGGCGGTTCGGCGGACAGGATCATCGAGAGTATTGCAAACAACGGCATGGTTCATCTCCCGTGAAGTCACGCCGGGTTTCCAAAGCGGAGCGCTCGGCACACGACGTTCTCTCCCCCTCGTTGTATACTGCTCTGGGACATGGTTTCTTAATTCGAAAGGTCTGTCCATGTTCGATCTTCCCGCTGTGCAGGCTGCCATTCGCGCTCAGAACATCGATGGCTGGCTGCTCTACGATTTCCGCGGCCTGAACGTGCTCGCCCGCCGGGTCGTCGGCATCGCGCCGGACGCCCACACGACGCGCCGATGGTTCTATTTCATCCCGGCCCAGGGTGAGCCGCAAAAACTCGTCCATCGCATCGAGCAAGGATCGCTAAACGGTCTTCCCGGCTCGGCCACGTCCTACTTGAGATGGCAAGAGCTCGAAGCCGGCGTGAAGAGCTTGCTGGCCGGCTCGAAGAAGATCGCGATGGAGTACACCCCGCGAAACGCGAACCCGTACGTCTCGCGCGTCGACGGCGGCACGATCGAGCTCGTCAAGTCGTTCGGCGTCGAGATCGTCTCCTCCGGCGACTTGATCCAGGCGTTCGAAGCGACCTGGGACGACGATCAATGGGCCATGCATCTCGAAGCGGCCAAGCACACCCGCTCGGCATATGACGTCGCCTTCCAGTTCATCAGTGAACACATCAAGTCTCACGGGCAAGTGCTCGAAACCGAGGTTCAAGCCCGCATCATGAAGCACTTCGCCGATCACGGGATGGTCACCGATCATCCGCCGATCGTCGGGCAGGGGCCGCACTCGGGCGACCCGCATTACGCTCCCGGGCCAGGCAGCGACGCACCCATCAAGAAGGGTGATTTCGTCCTGATCGACCTCTGGGCGAAGCTCGACAAACCCCGCGCGGTCTACAGCGATGTCACCCGTGTGGCGTACGTTGGCGACAAGGCGCCTGAGAAGTACGTGAAGATTTTCGACATCGTCGCCGCCGGCCGTGATGCGGGAATCGCCTGCGTTCAGAAGGCCTATGCCGCGGGCAAGCCCCTCCAAGGTTGGGAAGTCGACCAGGCGACGCGCGACGTGATCGAGAAAGCCGGTTATGGCGAATACTTCTTCCATCGCACCGGCCATTCGATCGGCCAGGAGACGCACGGCAACGGCGCGAACATGGACAATCTCGAAACGCGTGAGGAACGCCAGGTAATGCGCCGCACCTGCTTCTCGATCGAGCCGGGCATTTATCTCCCGGAATTCGGCGTCCGCAGCGAGGTGAACGTCTTTGTCGACAAAGACGGCAAAGTCCACGTCACCGGCGGCGATCCCCAAACCGAGATTCATCTGATCAAATGACCGACGAACGTCGATGAATTACTGGTCTCAACACGTGTTCTTCGCTACATCATGGGTACGTCAACCGTGTTTTTTGTGAGAGGACGCACATGATACCCGTAGACCTGTCCGGCAAGACCGCCCTGGTGACCGGCGTCGGCGACAACGAGAGCTTCGCCTGGTTTATCGCCAAGGCGCTGAACGCGGCCGGGGCCAAGATCTTGCTGGCCTGCCATCCGCGCATGCTGGGCATCGTCGAGAGCTTTCTATCGCGTGATCAGGATGCCGAGTCGCGCATCCTGCCCTTCGGCCGGGGCGAACTGAAGGTCGAAAAAATCCTGCCGATGGACGCTCGCTTCGACACCATGGCCGACGTCGATGCCGAGACCCGGGCCGACAAGCGTTTCAACAAGCATGGCGACTTCTCGATTGAGCACTGCATCAACACGTTCGGCAAGGAATTCGGCCACATCGATATCCTGATCCACAGCATCGCCTTCAGCCGTGAGATCACGAAGCTGATGCTGCAGACCAGCCGCTCGGCCTACTTCGAGGCGCTCGGCATCTCGGCCTACTCGCTCACCTCGATGCTGCGTTACGCCGAGCCGTTCATGACCGTCCAGCCCGGCGCCTCCGCTCTGGCGTTGACATATCTCGGCGGCGAACGCGTCGTCCCGTATTACGGCGGCGGCATGTCGACCGCCAAGGCCGCCTTGCAGATCGACGCCAAGCAACTCGCTCACAACCTGGGTTCGAAGGGGATCCGCGTCAATCTCATCTCGGCCGGCCCGTACGCGTCACGCGCGGCCCGCAGCATCCGCCCCGGCGAGTTCGAGAAATCGATCGAATACGCCGCCATGCGTTCCCCGCTGCCCCGCGGCATCAAGCCAGAGGAAGTCGCCAACGCGACGGTCTTCCTCTGCAGCGACCTCGCCTCGGCCATCTCGGGGCATACGCTGTACGTCGACTGCGGTTATCACACGATGGCGGTGTAGTGTCGAAGCGAAGACAAGAATGGAACCACGAATCAAACGAATCTGACGAATGAAGAGAAGACCGCAAGCCTACTTCTTGCTTTTTAGTAACTCTTTTTCTTATTCGTTCGATTCGTTCGATTCGTGGTTCCATTCTTATCTTCTCTGAATGTCCCACTTAACTCATCGAATAGACTTGCACCGCTCCCGCCATGTCGCCGCCGAGCAACCAGTTGCCGTCGCGGGAAAAGGCGATGGCGCAGACCCAGTCTTTGAACTGGCCGCCGCGAGCCTTGCCGAGCTCCTTCACCATCTTCCCTTCAGCCACGTTCCAGAGCCGTATGACCGTATCACGACCCGCCGAGGCGAAGTGCTTGCCGTCGGGATGGAAGACCACATCGGTGACGCCACTCTGATGGATCGGCGTTAGCTCTTTCACTTTCTTGCCAGTCGAGTCGTAAATCCAAAGCTTGCCTTCGCCCTCGCCGGTTCGGCCGAGAACGAGCGTCTTGCCATCGGGTGAATAAGCAGCCGAAGACAGTTGAATGCCCTTGAAGTCGGCATCCAGGTCCTTGAAGACTTCGCCCGTCTCGGCGTTCCAGATCTTCACGGCAGCATAACGGCCGGTGTCGAAGATCAACGGCTTGCGCTCGGAGACGAACACCTGCTTGGCGTCCGGCGAGAGGCACATTCCCTGCACCCAGCCCTTGGTCTTCCAACGGCGGATTTCCTTGCGCTCGGTCCAGTTCCAGAGGATGACCACGCCGCCGTCATCACCGCTGAGCAGGTGCTTCTCGTCAGGCGTCATCGAAATATTGCTGACCCATTCCTTGTGGGCATCAAGCGTGACGGCGGCGCTCTGGATGTCGAGCTTCACCGGCAGCGGGGCGGGCGGCTTGGGGCCGTTCTTGCGGTTCTCGGCATCGTAGATCGCCCGGGAATTGAGGACGACCGTGTCCGTCTCCTTCGGCGCGGCCTGCATGTCCCAAAGGCGGATCGTGTGATCGTAGCTGGAAGAGATCAGCCAGCGACCGTCGGCACTCGACAGCAACCGGCTAACGACGTTCGTGTGGCCAACCAATTTGCGGATCGGGTTCGGAACGGCCGCCCCGGCCTTCTCGGGGAGTTCCCAGATGAGAATCTCGCCAAGGTTGTTGCCCGCCGCGATCCGGCGCGACGTGCCGATGAACGAGACGGCGGTGACCCAGTCGGCGTCCCAGGGGAGATTCCAGGTCATCGCGGCTTTTTCGAACATGATTCGTTATCCCTCTTCGCGTCGCGGCTGTACGGTCAGGCGATCAATTCGTCGATCGGCTCGGTCCCCTCGGGCGTAGCCCAGACGGGGCGGACGCCGACATAGTGCTTGACGCGCGGGTTGATGCCCAGCGTCTTGTAGACGGTCGCGAACAGGTCGCCTTCGCTGACCGGGTTGTCTTTGACTTCTTTGCCGTCGCGGTCGGTCTCGCCGTAGAGTTGCCCGCCCTTCACGCCGCCGCCGGCGAGGACGATGGTCCAGGCACGGATGAAGTGATCACGCCCGGCGCGGTTGTTGATGTAAGGCGTGCGTCCCACCTCGCCCATCCAGACGACGAGCGTGTTCTTCAATTGGCCGCGTTCTTCGAGATCGAGCAGCAGCGACGACCAGGCCAGATCAAGTTGCAGCATGTTCGCCTTGTGGCAGACGAAGTTGTCGGCATGGCTGTCGTAGTTGTCGTGCCCGACTTCGACGAAGGGAACGCCGGCCTCGACGAGCTTGCGGGCCATCAGGCAACCGCGACCGAAATCGCTGTCGCCATAGCGGTCTTTGTAAGTGGGCCATTCCTTGGAGATGTCGAAGACCTGCTTGGCCTTCAAGAGACGCCAAGCTCGTTGCTTGGCGAGCCGATGGCTGGCGAACGGCTCGGCTTGATGATCCTTGGCGAATTCGTCTTCCACGAAATTCATCAGTTCCTTGCGGCGCTCTTCGGTGGTTCCGAACGGCGTCGTGAAGCTCGGCATCTTGCCGTCGCGGCCGACGGAGAACGGTTCGTATTGCGGCCCGAGGTAACCGGCGCCGGCGTTGCCCGTCGGCCCCATGCGGACGAAGCTGGGCAGATCGGAATCGGCATTGCCGAGATAGCGGGCGATCATGGCGCCGATTTCCGGGTGCGGCGTGCGCTCGCTCATCTTATAGCAAGTGTGCATGTGGTAGATGCCTTCCGGATGGTCCGGCGACTGTGTCTTCATGCTGCGGATGATCGCCAGCTTGTTCACCTGCTCGGCCATCTTGGGCAGGTACTCGCAAACCTGGATGCCGGGGATCTTCGTCGAGATCGGCCGGAACGGCCCGCCGGTCGGCCGGCCTGGCTTAATGTCGAAAGTATCAATCTGCGACGCCCCGCCGTTCATCCACAAGAGGATACAGCGCTTGCCCGCCTTCTGGGCCTCCGCGGCGATGGAGCGAGCCGCGAACAACCCACCCCAGTTGGCAACCGTGGCCCCAGCGCCGGTGATCAACGTCCCCTTCAGGAACGTACGACGGGAAAGATGTTCATTCATCGGCAATCTCCAACAAAGCAAGAAGGAACCACGAATCAAACGAATCAAGAAGAAGCAGATCAATAAATGATCCGCTCATACTGCAGGTCGGAGGGCCTGCCGTAATTGACCAAGAGACCAAGACGAAAACCTGTTGCTTTCAAGTAATTGTGAACCTGAGCACGATCAATGTCCGTCAGCGTTGACTCGGCTTTGATCTCAAGGATTATCTTCTCAAAACAGACAAAATCGGGCTCGTATTTCTTCTTCAGAATCCGTCCCTTGTATTTCAATTCAAGCTCATGTTTGGGACGAAACGGAATCCCTCGCAGCCCAAGTTCAATCTCGAGACACTCTTGATAGACGGCTTCCAAGAAACCCGTTCCGATCACGTTGTAAACCTCAAAGCACGCGCCCATGATGGCGTAAGCTTCTTCCCGATAGAGTATTTCGGCCATTTCAATGACCCTCTTGGATTTCAGTCCTATCTTCTTTCTTGATTCGTCCGATTCGTTCGATTCGTGGTTCCAT
>Ga0105048_10002332_pt1 | contig 30776 bp, 28 predicted proteins | sample MAT05_FD_78382 | JGI IMG/M metagenome (GOLD analysis project Ga0105048, IMG submission 78382) | Freshwater microbial communities from Lake Fryxell liftoff mats and glacier meltwater in Antarctica - MAT-05 | ecosystem: Environmental > Aquatic > Freshwater > Ice > Liftoff microbial mat | place... | reverse complement strand
GCGAGCTCATGAAGTCCGTACTGATCACCGATCGCGGTCAGCTCCGCGTCGGTCGGGTCGACTACACCCAGCCAGACGAACGATCCGTCCCTGGACGAATACTTCGTCTTCTGCGCCGCCTCCCCATAAGAGAGGTCACCGGCCTGTCGCCGGCCCCCTTCGTAGAACGCGCAGTCAACGATCATCGGTCGATCGTGGCAAACCGGTCGGGGGGAATTGGTTCCGCGATCAGGTCCCGTTCAACCATGAAGTCGGAAAGGCCGGTCAGGCTGTCCGCATCGAAGGTGCCGACCTTCCCGGTGTCGCCGATCAGGGGCTCGTAAGCCTCAAAGGTCTTGAGCGCGAGGTCGCTGTCGATCCCGTTGCCGGCTTCGACCAGGTCGGACACTGCCTGCCCGGGATCGGCCAAAGCGTCCTGATATCCCTTCACGGTGGCCGCCACGAACCCGTCCATCAGGTCGGGATCCTCTTTGATCCTCGATTCCGTGGAGAACGCGACCAACCCCGGTGACGCCGGTCCGCCGAACTCGTCGAAAGCGAAAGACCGGGTCTTCTGGCCGGCATTCTGGATTGCAGTTGCGTCGGCCGCTACGTAGCCCGTGAAAGCGGAGATCTTTCCGGCCTGGAGCGCCTGCACCCCGTTGAAGCCAATGGTCACGACCTTCGACTTCGAGGGGTCACCGCCGGCATCCTTGACCATGGTTTCGAAGACCGCCTTGTCAGACGGAACTCCGGTCACGCCAACCGTTTTTCCTTCAAGGCCAGCCGGGTCCACGATGTCTTCGTCGGCCAGGGTGACCAGGCCGCCGTTGGGCCTCTGGGTGATTGCCATGATCCCTTTGGCCCCCAGGCCGTTGTCGATCTGGGTGGCGATATCGAGGCTGTCAGCCAGCCCGAAGTCGGCTTTACCCGCTTCGATGAGTCGCAGGGTATCGGCGGTGGAAGTCGGCGTTATGACTTTCAGGTCGATGCCTTCATCTTCGTAGTATCCGGCGGCCAGCGCGTGGTAGATGCCGGCGTGAACACCATTTGGCAGATAGTCGAGAACGAGTGTGGCTTTGGTCGCTTCGACCGGCTGGTCGGATCCTTCGCTGCCGGATTCACCGCCGCAGGCGGAGATGGCGAAGGCCAGTACGAGAGTTGTTGCGGCCCCCAGGCAGATTCGCCTGAGGGCCGTTCCAGACGAACTCACGCTCATGGCACGCGATGGACTTCGAAGAGGTTGGTGCCAAGATGGAGGTCGGTGAGGCCGGCGACGATTGCGATCAGGTCGCCCGACTCGGCGGCACCTTCGGCGACGGCCACGTCGGCGCACTCATAAAGCAGGTCGCGGATCTCGGTGACCTGGTCATAGAGGACGGGTTCGACCCCGAAGACGAGCCGCAGACGGCGGACCGCCTTGACCGTGTGCGTGACTGCCAGCACCGGCACCTGCGGACGATGGGCGGCAACGACGATCGCGGTGCGGCCGGTGGAAGTGGGCACGACGATCGACTTCAGGTTCAGTCGATAGGCGGCAACCACGGCGCTCTGGGTCACCGACTCGGAGACGTTCATCTCCTCCTGTTGGGTCCGGTTCAGCAGCCAGTCCCAGTAAGGCAGGTCGGGCTCGGTGGCCCGGGCAATCTGGTCCATGACCTTGATTGCCTCGACCGGGTAGGCGCCAACCGCGGTCTCTTCGGAGAGCATCACCGCATCGGTGCCATCGAAGATCGCGGTGGCGACGTCGGTGACTTCGGCCCGGGTCGGCCTTTTGGCCGTGACCATCGACGCCAGCATCTGGGTTGCCGTGATCGCCGGCTTGGAAGCCAGGCCGGCAGTCTTGATCAGGCGTTTCTGGAGGACCGGCACTTCGTAAAGCGGCACCTCGATGCCGAGGTCACCACGGGCGACCATGATGCCGCCGTTCGCTGCGGCCACGATCGCTTCGATTGCTTCGGCAGCCTGGGGCTTTTCGATCTTGGCAATCACCGGCATGTCGGAGTCCAGCTGTTTGAGACGGTCCATAACCGGGTCGAGGTCGGTCGGCTCACGCACGAAGGAGACGGCCAGCAGGTCAAGTTCGTTGCTGACCGCAAAGTCGACCCAGCCGAGATCGACGTCGGAAACGGCGGCCAGGCCGGAATCCACACCGGGCAGATTCATGCCTTTGTTCGATGAAAGGGGACCGCCGATCTCAACCTTGGCGATCAGTGCACCTACGTGCTTCTGGATCACCTTGAGGCGGATCGAACCGTCGGCCAGGTAGATGATCGCGTCAACGTCGAGGACGTCGGTCATCTCCACCCACGGGACCGGGATGTGTGTCGCCGAGCCGTCTTCGTCGCCGCTGGTCAGCGTGACTTCGGAACCGGCAACCAGTTCGACCACACCCTCGGGGAAATGGCCGACGCGCAGTTTCGGTCCCGGCAGGTCACCGAGAATGCCGACCTCACGCCCGGCCGTGTTGCTGGCGGCACGGATGTCGTTCACAGTGCGGGTGTGTCGCGCTACGTCAGCATGGGAGAAGTTGAGGCGGAAAACGTCGGCTCCGGCCTCGATCATCTCTACCAGCGTGTCGGGTTCCCAACTGGCCGGCCCGACTGTTGCAACTATCTTCGTTTTTCTGACTGCGCGTTCGTTCACGCGTCTATTCTGACGTGAGCTTACTTCGGAGGCTGGCCGCCGCCGGATTTCTTCTTCGGCGGGTGTGCCCGCAGCGATCCCGCGTGGGCCTTCATCGACGGATCGCGCTTCGACTTGATCAGGCTGGCGACGGTGGTCACTGTGAGCACCACCGCGATCACAGCGAGTGAGAAGGGGGTTGAGATTTCAGGCACACGGTCCCATTGCAGGTGGCCCCAGTGGAGACCAAGCTTGACACCGATAAACGCCAGGATAAGAGCGAGGCCGGTTGAGAGGTAGACCAGCCGGTCGAGCAGACCGGTGACCAGGAAAAACAGTGCCCGCAGCCCGAGCAGGGCGAAAGCGTTGGCGGCAACCACGATGTAGACCTCCTGGGTCACGCCGAAGATCGCCGGGATCGAGTCGAGCGCGAAGAGGATGTCGACGCTGCCGATCGCCAGCAGCACCAGGAACAGCGGTGTGAAGTAACGCTTGCCGTCGATTCTGGTCGTCAGCTTGTCTTCGTCGTACTCCTCGGACACCGAAAGGTGCTTGCGGGCGAACCCGACCACCACGTTGTCTTCGACCGAGGGGTCTTCTTCCCGGTGGCGGAAAAGCTGGATCGCGGTGAAGATCAGCAGCAGGCCGAACAGCAGGAACATGAACGAGAATCTGTCGAGCAGGGTGGCGCCGAGCATGATGAAGATCACCCGCAGGATCAGCGCCAGAAAGATGCCGATGATCAGCACCTTCTGCTGGTACGCCTTCGGTACCGCAAAGGTGGTCATGATCACCACGAAGACGAACAGGTTGTCGACCGACAGGCTCTTCTCGAGAATGTAGCCGGCGAAGTACTCCCCGCCCCACTCCCAGCCGGCAACGAAGCCGAAAATTATGCCGAAGGTGATCGCGACCGCGATGTAGAAGATCGATGCGATCGCGGCTTCGCGGAACTTGACCTCGTGCGGCCGGAGGATCGCCTGCCCGAGATCGACGATGAACAGGGCGGCGATCACACCGATCGTGACCAGCCAGGCGGTTGTCGAAACGTCGAGCATGATGCTGATACTTGCAGATCGGACCCTCGGGCCGCCCCGAGGCCCGGGGGCGATCAGCACGCACTATGCGTGCTGATCGCCCCCACCCCGGTTGATGCCTGCTAGCGGTGGCCGTTAAAGCTGATTACCTGCTGAATGCCCGAGGGGCGGTTCGTGTAGCGCATGGTGATCAGCGGCAGCGGACCGAACTTGATCTGCTCCTTGGTCGCGCTTGAACGCCAATCGGCCGGGTTGGCGCTGGGCTGTGACGGAGCGAACACTTCGCCCGCCTTGGCGATCGCGGCCCAGACGGCTGCCTGGCACTTGGCCTTCTTGCCATTGCCGCAGTAGCTGACCCGGAAGTCGTCGGTCTTCATGCCGAGGAGTCCCTTGATGTCGCGGTCGAAGTACTGGTACCAGCCGGAGTACTGACCTGACGGCGGTGCGTCCCAGCGGTTGAACAGCGAATCGAGCTCATCAAGTTGCGGTCCGAGGACCGGCTTCATGAACGCATCGGCGATTCCTCCGGACAGGACGTTGGCATCAGCGTCAGTGATCTGATCCCAGGCCGCATCCATCGAGGCGGCTCCGGGGGCATCGATCAAACCGTCGTCGTTGCGGTCCAGGCGGCTGCTGCCCGACTTGTTCCAGGCGACCATCTGGTCAAGCATCTGCTTGGCCTGCGGCGTCGGGGCCTTGGAGCCCTTGAGCAGCTTGGCCAGGAGCGGGGTCGTCACAACCGACCGGATGTCCTGGGTGCCGCCGGCGTTCATTGCCGAAACGACTGCGGCCATCGTCCACTTGCCGTTGCGTTTGTTCTTCTTGAGGTTCCGGTTCAGCAGGTCGACGCGGGCGACTGTGCCGGCGCGGCCCCACTCGTCATCGGCGGAGCCGAACTTGTGGGCGACGCTGTTGTTCCAGTTGACCATCGCACCGGACTTCGGATCGATTCCGTGCGGATGTTTGTTGTCAGCCAGGAAACCCTTCCACTCGTACTGGCCGGTGCCCTTGGTCGGCAGACCGGGGTCAACCGCCTTGTGGCGCATCGGCAGCCTGCCGCTGGTGTATTCGGCAACGTGCTTGTTGTCGATGTAGAACGAGTTGAACGTCTGCGGGGTCAGCGCTGCAGCCTTGAAGAAGCTCTGCGGACTCTTCACCTGGCCGTTTGAAAGGCGACGGTTGAAGAGCAGGTCAACGACGTCCTTGCCGTAGCTCGAGCGCTTCGAGGAAATCGCGACGCGCTTACCCTTGACCGTTGCGTATCCGACAACCGGACCGTGAACGGTGGTCTTGAAGTTGACTGGCTGGGTGTTGAGCGTCCCGGCATAGAAGTCCTTCATGTCGAGGCACTTGCCCTTGTACTTGTACTTGGTGTCGCTGCCACCACAAAGGGTCTCTGCGTACTGGTCGATTACGTCACCGCTCGCCGAAGTCAGCGTGGTGGCGAAATCCTCGCCGCGGCCGATCAGCATGTAGCCGGGGAACGGGGCCGAGGTCGCGCCACGCCACTTGAGGCCCGGGGCGTCCATGTCGATCTCATAGGTGAGACCGGGGAAGAAGTAACCGATCTGCGGGCCGCCAACCATCAGCGGCTTGCCGGTGGCGGATGCCTTCTTGGTGATCATCAGGGTGTTTGATGCCTGATGACGGGCTTCGTCCTGCGGAATTGTCTTTGCGATCGCCGGCGGGACCACCTCGGTCTCGACGTAACTGTCGGGATCGAGGATGACGCTGCCCTTGCGGCTCTTCTTGGGGATCGGTGCGTAAGGGAAGTTGCCGTCGATCGAGGTCGGGCTGCGATCAGAGGTGTGCTGGCGCAGGTCGTTGAAGACCTTCCAGCCCTTCTTCGCGCCGAGGCGCTTGTTCAGTCCGCCGAGGAACTGCGAACGGCGGGCTTCGTCGCCTCCGCCTTCACCAAGGAACTGGTCCTTGAGGGCGTTGACGGCGTAGACGTCATTGCGGGTCCAGACGGGCTCGGCCGGCTTGTTGGCGGCGAGGTAAGCGTTGATACCGGAGACGTAGGTGTCGATGTCCTTGAGGACAGCCTTGCCTTCTTTGCCTTCAGCTTCAAGGGCCTGGGTCTGCTTGGCGACCACAGCTTCGGTCTGGGCGCTCGGCTGGAAGTTCTGAACGCTGGAAACGAGGCCGATCGCGCTGAGGTGCGGCACGTCGATCGCGGCAACGCGGGCGTTGTACCGGGCCACGGAGAGCAGCAGGCCGCGGTCTTTGGCGGCAATCCAGCCGGCGGCGAAAATGCCACCGTCATAAGTCGTTGCAGTCACGTGCGGCACGCTGTACTTATCGCGGGTGATCGTGACGCCGGGGTAAGGCACCGGTCCATCGTCGGTTCCGGGTCCGTCAGTCGAAATACCGAAACGTTCCGACTTGAAGTTGGCAGCGATGTCGGCGTCAGTCACGTTGTTGAAGAGAGGCGTGAGCGCGTTATACATCTGCGCCTGGGCGTCCCTTCCCGGACCGGGCGTGCCGAGCTGGCCCGAAGGAATGATGTTGAGCGCAGTGGCCGCGTAATCCTTGCCATAAGCGTAGGCCTGGGCGGTGAGCCCGAAAACGAAAAGCGCAGTGAGCGCTAGTAAACGACGCATGAATTTCTCTCTCCTTGTGAATCTGCAGTATTTAAAAGCACAACCTCTTCCTGAACACTCTCGCACATCGAACGATGCGCCCGTACGAGACACGTCCGTTCATCAGTCCTCGACCCCGAACCCACAGTCGGGATTCCAGAGCGAACCGAAACTAACGGTTCGCTCCAGAATCCCGACGCTCAGCTTACGTCCGTCCTCATGAACCTGAACGAGCTCAGTCCGACAAAAGCAGCAACCCAGACGAGCGAGACCAGCACGGCCTGGACGATCTTCACATCGAAGTCGGTTCCGGCAATGTCGGTTCCGACGATCTCCTGGAAGATCTCAGTGGACACTGCAGAGAGCATGAAGTCGCCGACTTTCGGAATCGCCGTCATGGCATTATCGATGGCGAAGAAGAAAGTGAGCGCGATGGTCATGCCGCCGGCCATGCTGCGGGACGCGAGACCGGAGCAGAAGCCGGCGATCGTGTAGACGACATTGCCAGCCAGCATTCCCAGCCCGGCCAGGAGGGTGTCGCCTGGCGGCAGCCCGGCATCACTTCCTGAAGCGGCCAAAGCCAGCAGCGGTGTTGCGACGACCGTGGCGATCACGGTGATCGCAGTGGTTGCGAGCAGCGCGACGGCGAGCTTGTTGCCGATCAGTTTCAGGCGGTTCGGATTCCTTGAGAGGGTCCGCCGCATCGTGTTCTGGCCATATTCGAGTCCGGCCATCCAGACACCGATCACAATCGATGCGACCCAGGTCGGCAGCGCCACCCCGATGACGTTCAGGGGCAAAGAGTCACTGCCCGGACCGACGAATGCCACCACGACGGCGGTGATCACGGCTGCGAAAACTACGGTGATCAAGGTCCATCGCGGAGTGGGCAGCACTACCAGTTTTCTCAGTTCAGACCGCATGGACCAGTTCCTTTTCATTGATGGTTTCGGGTGCTTCGGCAGGCTGAAGACGAACCGTCTTCTTGTTGCCTGAATCGTCGGTCAGGCGCAGGAATGCCTGCTCCAGATCGGCTTTCACCGGGGTGAGTTCCCAGACGTATATCCCGGCCTGGGCAAGTGGCTGGCTAATCGCCATGCCGTTTTCGACCTTGCCCGTTACCGCGAGGCTTCCGTCCTGATTGAGACTCGCCTCGAGTCCGGATCGACCGAGCGTGCTGATCGCCTGGTCACTCAGCTTCGGATCGACGGAAACCGCGAATCCGGAAGACGCGTTTTCATGGATCAGGTCGTGGATTGTCCCTTCGGCAACGAGTTTCCCGCGCTGCAGGATCGCGGCGCGATCGCACATCAACTGGATTTCGGCGAGTAGGTGGGAAGAGACGAGGACCGACGTTCCGCGCTCCGGCAGCTTCTTGATCAGCTCGCGGATCTCGACTATGCCGGCCGGGTCGAGCCCGTTGGTTGGTTCGTCGAGGACGACCAGGCGCGGCCTGCCCATCAGCGACAGCGCGAGTCCGAGACGCTGCTTCATGCCGAGCGAAAACGATCCGCATTTGGTGTTACCCCGGTCGTAGAGGCCGACGAGTTTCAGCAGGTCATCGACCTGGCCTTTGGGTTGATCGATGCCTATTGCGTCGGCTTCGATGATCAGGTTCTGCCTGGCCGTCGCCCGGGCGTAGAGGGCCGGGCCCTCGATCAGGGTTCCCACCTGGCGCACCGCGTCACGGAAACCGGGGTCCCCTGGCGAAAGACCAAGCAGGGTAGTACCGCCGCTGGTCGGTTTGGCCAGGCCAAGCAGGATCCGGATGGCAGTGGTCTTGCCGGCACCGTTCGGACCAAGCAGTCCGCACACTTGTCCCTCGCTTACACGGAAGTCAAGGTTATCGACTGCCGTTCCTGTGCCGTAGCGTTTGGTCAGACCTTCGAATGTGGCGAGAGCGGTCATTTGACCCCTCCTGAATGCGACTGGTTTCTGTTCATGGCCTCAATGTGGCACCGGAACGTTCGACCCACATCGGCATACGGTAGAGCTTGTCCCCTACCTGAGTACCTAAAGAATGAGACCAAAGTCGGTGGAGACTTTTCGGCGCTTCACGTAGCCTGAATCGATGGACTCCATCCAGCCAGGGCTCTTGTCGCAAATGCGCGCGCCCCGCTCACGGCGTGAGTGGACAGTCGACTGGGCCTGCTTCGGACTGGCCATGACTTTCGGCATCCTCGTTTTTGTCGACGTTCAGACCGCAGAGCTTTCACCGCTCGCAAATACGGTTGTCATCGTCTCAGGCATCGCCGCCTGTTTCGCGCTTTTCGCGATGCGCAGGTGGCCGTTCGGCACCGCACTGTTCACCGTATGCATCACCGCGTTCAGCCCACTGGCTGCAGGCGCCGCCCTGATCGCCATCTTCGGTGTTGCGGTCCATCGCAACTGGAAGCTGCCCGCTGCCGCTGCCGCACTGGTTCTTCTGAATTTGCCGATAAACGCCTCGATCTACCCCAGTGTGAATCCTCTCTGGCTGGACCTGCTTTTGTGCGCTCTGGTCCTGGCCGCGGTTGTCGCCTGGGGTATGTATGTGCGAGCCCGGCGGGAACTGCTCGAAAGCCTGCGGGAGCGCGCCCGCGACGCCGAAGCAGATCGTGACCTTCGCCTCGCGCAGGCGCGGGAACTGGAACGAACACGAATCGCCAGGGAAATGCATGATGTGCTCGCCCATCGAATCTCCCTGGTGGCGCTGAACGCAGGGGCACTTGAATTCCGGCCCGACGCATCACCGGAAGAGGTCCGGGAGGCCGCCGCGGTCGTCCGCAGTAACGCCCATCAGGCGCTCGAGGAGCTGCGTGACGTGATCAGTGTCCTCAGGGAAGACGATGAAGACGGGCTCGGCTCAAACGAGAAACCCCAGCCGACCATGTCCGACATCGATGCCCTGATCGAAGAGTCGCGGCAGTCGGGAACAGAGGTTCGGTTGACCGAATCGATCGACGACCTTTCGAGCGTTCCCGATTCGGTCGGACGCACCGCCTACCGGGTAGTCCAGGAGGGTCTGACCAATGCGCGTAAACATGCGCCCGGTGGAACCGCAAGCGTAACTCTCTCCGGTTCAGCCGCAGATGGCCTCACGGTGGGCGTGAGTAACCGCAGGCCGTTGATCGAAATCGGCTCCAATCCACCGATTCCCGGTTCGGGAACCGGACTGATCGGACTGGCCGAAAGAGTCGAGCTTGCCGGCGGACGCCTTCAGCACGGGTCGCGTCCTGACGGATGTTTCACTCTGGAAGCATGGCTTCCGTGGTCAACGTGAACCAGGGCATCCGATGACTGCGATCCGGGTTCTGATCGTCGATGACGACCCGCTGGTCCGGTCGGGGTTGAAAATGATGCTGGGCGGCGAAGAATCGATTCGCATAGTCGGCGAAACGAGCGACGGCTCAGGGGTGCCTGCCGCAGTCGATGCACACCGGCCCGATGTGGTTCTCATGGACATTCGCATGCCCGAGGTCGACGGTCTGACCGCGACCCGGCGCTTGCGGGAGCGCACCAGTCCGCCAGCGGTGATTGTGCTGACGACCTTCGACGCCGACGAAATGGTTTTCTCCGCTCTGCGTCACGGAGCAGCGGGCTTCCTGTTGAAAGACACTCCGCCGGCTGAAATTCTCCGGGCGATCAAGCTGGTGGCGTCCGGCGACGCGGTGTTGTCGCCCACCGTGACCCGACAGCTCCTCGACCACTTTTCTGGCGGGGAAAAGGGCGATGAAGTCGACCGGGCCAGCAAGTTAGTGGCCGGACTCACCGACCGCGAGAGGGAAGTTGCCGCGGCGGTAGGGCGCGGTTGTTCGAACCAGGAGATCGCCGATGAGCTCTTCATGAGCGTGAGCACTGTCAAGGCCCACGTGACGAAACTACTGAGCAAACTGGACGCCGACAACCGGGTCCAGATCGCCTTGATCGTGCGGGACGCCGGCTTGACCTGAAGTGGGCCGCAGGCCCTGCCCGGCGGCCAGATTCCGGAATCCATACAATCATCCGGCCCGGAGAGGTGGCCGAGCGGCTTAAGGTGCTTCCCTGCTAAGGAAGTGTGCGCCATGCGTACCGTGGGTTCGAATCCCACCCTCTCCGTTCAGCCCAGATCGGGCCTGTTGCCGACACAGGGTTTGCCCAGCGGCTGGTCGCGCATGAATCGCCTGATCACCAGCATCGTGCACGGAACGAAGCCCACGGAACCGTGGCCGGCCATCGGGATCACGACCAGCTTCGCGGTCGAGCTGCGTTTCATTTCGTCTCGCGCTTCTTTCAGCGGAGTCGAGAGGTCCCAGCCGCCGGCGAACATGATCGTCGGGACTGGTGGCAATGGTCCCGGTGCGGGTGGCGGTGAAACCGGGGTTGTCGGCCAGCGCCGGCACTGAACCAGAGCACCATTGCCGGCGGCTGTGGCCCGGTCGAACGGAGCGAACCTCCTGGCAGGAAGTGCATTTACGGCATCGATCGTGGCTGCGTATCTCCCGCTTTTGGAGGCCGATGCCCCACCCCACGGCCAGTTGCCGATGTCGCCACAGAGCGTCGCCACGTGGCTGCCCCATGAGAGTGATTCCACGCTCGATGTCGCGCCGTCGCGTTTCGTCCTGAGCGCCTGGCGGAGCATCGGGCCGGTCCTTCCCTTGAGCGCCGACCTGACTTTGGCCGGGAACCTGATCATCGATTTCGGGTCAAAACTGGAAATCGAAACAACCAGGTCATAGAGCGCAGGACCATCGATCCGGACCGACTGTCGTTTTGCTCCCGGCTTGAGTCGGACCCGTCCGGTTATCGGTTGCGACTTCAGCCGCCGGACCAGGCGCGAAAGGTCGGCCACCGGATCTTTCGTCACCCCGCGGCAGTAGCCGAGCTTGCATACCTGCTGCAGCACCACGGCAGTGCGTCGCATCCCGGGGGTGAAGAAAGGATCGACGTTTTCCTGAGTCACGACCGAATCCAGAACCAGCCGAGAGACCCGGTCCGGGAATGCCCGGGCGTAACGAACCGCGACGTAGGTGCCGTAGGAAGTGCCCCAGATCGCCATGCGGTCGGCATCAAGTGAAATCCGCAGAGCCTCGAGGTCGGCCACCTTGTCGGTCGTCGTATAGAACCCCCGCGTCGTGCCAAGCTGGCGCCCGCAGGCCTCCACGGATCCCGGCGGCGGCACCGTGAGGTCAGAGATATCGGCCCGCTGCAGAGCCGGACAATCAACTGCGTCGGCGCCGGTCCCACGCTCGTCAAGCACCGCGTAGCGGTAGCCCGGATTCACCGCATTCAGAAAACCGAAGACGCTTTCGCCATGGGAGGCGAATCCCTGGCCGGGGCCACCGGCAAGGAAAACCAGGAGGGGCTGGTCGCCCTTTTCAGCGACGACCGGCAGCTCGAGCGTGCCGGGCACAGCGCCGGTGCGATCGAGCGGAACTTCCAGGTTGAAGCAGCGCAGGCCGTCGGCGCAACGAGCACTTGCCGACCCCGCCTGAAGGCCGAAGAGGATCGAAAATGCCGCTAGAAGGAGGCCCAGCCGGAAAGTTCGCATCCGGTCAGGCTAGCGGCTGTCTGCGGGGGCCGGGTACCCTGCGGAGGCATGAGCCAGCTCCGGCGGGACTACGCCTACTACGAAGAGATTTTCTCCGAGGTCGAAGCGCCATTCGCCTTCGTGGACCTCGATGCGCTGTGGGCCAATGCCGATTCGATGCTGGCCCGCTCCGGCAACAAGCCGGTCCGGGTCGCCTCCAAGTCGATTCGGTGCCGCACGCTGATCGAGCAGGTCCTTGAATACGACGAGCGCTTCCGGGGCCTCATGACTTTCACCCTGCCGGAAACGCTCTGGCTGGCTGAATCGGGGATGAAGGACCTTCTGCTGGCCTATCCGACAACCGACCTCGAGGCGATGAGCGAACTCGCAGTTCGCAACGTCACCGATCCGGACAATGCTCCGATCCTGATGGTCGACAGTGTTGAGCACCTCGACCTGATCGAGTCAGTGCTGGGCAGCGATGCTTCTCCGATCCGGCTCTGCCTGGATCTGGATGCCGGCTTTGTCGCGATGAAGGGCCGGATCCGCGCGGGCGCCCGGCGTTCCCCGGTCCGGACCCCCGAACAGGCCGTGGGCCTGGCCGAAGAGATCGGCCGGCGGGACAAACTGGAACTGGTCGCGATCATGGCTTACGAAGGACAGATCGCGGGAGTCGGCGACGAGCCACCGAACCAGCCGTTGCGGTCGCGAATGATCAAGTGGATGCAGAAGAATTCGATCGAAGAGATCTCCGAGCGCCGGGCCGCCGTGGTCGAGGCGGTGCGAAAGGTCGCTGACATCGAGATCGTGAATGGCGGTGGCACCGGCTCGCTCGAGTCAACTTCGAAAGAGGCGGCGGTGACCGAAGTGACTGCCGGCTCCGGATTCTTCGCGCCGGCACAGTTCGACCATTACTCCGGGTTCAGCCTCACCCCCGCCGCTGCCTACGCGATTCCGGTGGTGCGTCGGCCCGGCTCCGGCGTGGTTACCGCGCTCGGCGGTGGTTACCTCTCCTCCGGCGCGGCCGGGGAAGCGAGGATGCCCGTGCCCTGGCTGCCCGAGGGCCTGGAACTGGATCCCGAAGAAGGCGCCGGGGAAGTCCAGACCCCTCTGCTCGGACCGGCCGCCGATCAGCTCAAGCTAGGTGACAAGGTTTTCATGCGCCACGGCAAGGCCGGCGAGCTTTGCGAAAGATTCGACTCGCTGCTTCTGGTCGAAGCCGGCGAAATCGTTGATGAAGTCCCGACCTACCGTGGAGACGGCAACACTTTTCTCTGACAGTGTCCCCAGGTCTCACACAGAAATGCTGGAGAGCAAATTGCCCGCTCAGCGGGCAATTTGCTCTCCACGATCAGGGGCCGAGGACTTTTAGCGCGTATTCGTTGCTGAAGGTCCGGTTCGGATCGAACTCGTTCCTCACGGACTGGAACCGCTCCCACTCGGGATAGAGCCCGGAGAGTGCCGCTGCGTCCCTCGAGTGCCGTTTACCCCAGTGCGGGCGACCTCCGTAGGAGATGAAGATCTTCTCGATCGCCTCAAAGTAAGGCTGCCACTCCATCGTGTGGTGCTGGTGAACGGCGATGTAGATGCTCGGCCGCTCATACGCAGGGCTGATCGGGGCGTCATCTCCGGCGACGGTCCGGCACTCGATCGGCATGCCCAGCGGAAAGCGTTCGGACTCGACCAGATCGATCACCCGGCGCAGAGCTTCGAGCCCGGCCTCCCGGGGTAGCGCGTATTCCATCTCGTTGAACCGGAGCGTCCGGTAATTGGCGAATACGGAATGGGAGCTGTCGACCCGCTCGGCCTGGTTCATGAATGCCGTGGAGAAGCGGGCGACCCGGGGGATGAGCGCCGGCACCTTGCCGGTGAAACGCAGCATGACGTCGCCAAGCGTGTTTTCGATCACCACGTCGTTGACGTATCGCTCGACCTGGTTGCGTGGCCTGCGCGGCAGGTCGGTCCGGTTCCGGCGGATGGTGGCCGCCTTGCCGGTGTAGGGAAAAGTGAAGAACTCGAAGTGCTGGTTGCTGGCCGCGAGTTCGTCGAAGTCGGCCAGAACTTGATCCAGCGGCATCGGCATGTCGACCCGGTGGAGGTCGAAAGCCGGGACCGTTTTCAGGGTGACCGCCGCGATCGCGCCGAGCGCTCCGACTCCGACCCGGGCGGCCCGCAGTTCGTCCGGAGTGTCAGCTTCGGTGAGCTCACGGATCCGACCATCGGCGGTGACCAGGTCGATCGCCGCAACCTGGGCGCTGATGTTCGGCAGCTCCGCCCCGGTCCCGTGGGTTCCGGTGGAGATCGCGCCGGAGATCGTCTGCACATCGATGTCGCCGAGGTTGGGCATTGCCAGCCCCAGCCGGTCGAGTTCGCGGTTGAGGTCGGCGAGCACGGTGCCACCGCCGACTTTGACCAGGCCACTGGAAAGGTCAGCTTCGATCACACCCGTCAGCGCACCGACATCCAGCATCAGGTCATCGGTCAGTGCCGCCCCGGTAAACGAGTGGCCGGACCCGGCAGCCGTCACCTGACGGCCGGCTACTCCAGCTTCACCGACGACTTCGGCAAGCTCGTTTCGACTCGTCGGCCGGACCAGGTCACGGGGGGAACAGGTCTGGGCGCCGGCCCAGTTGGTCCAGGTTTCGCGTTTTGTCTCGGTCATTTCAGATCGCCCCGGTCGTGGTTTGTTCATCTGGGAGTTTCCCATTCATGGCCTTTGCCACCAGGGCAGCCGATCCGAGCACAACCACGGTCACAAGCGCCGGCAGGAGATAACCGCCAGCACTTGCCAGAAGGCCACCGCCGAACGCGCCCAGCATCTGGCCGCCTCCCCAGGCGACGTTCGATGTTCCCGACGCGTATCCCTGGTTCAACCCGGCGCCCGCAGCGACATCGGCGACAAGAGTGCTGGCCGGAGTGAAAGCCATTCCCGATCCGAACGCAATGAAAACTACCGCGATGAAAATCGCCGGCAGGGTGGAGAACGTGCCGAGCGCGGCGACCGCAAACGCGACGACCACCGCCCCGACGAGGTAGGGACCGGTGCGACCGACACGATCACTGAGTTTGCCGACCAGCGGACCAACTATCGCTTCGGTCACCGACCCGGCTGCAAAAGCCGCAGCGATCAGGAAAGGGGAAGCCCCAAGGTCGTCCATCTTGAGCGGCGCGACCAGGACCGTCATGCCGAAAGCGAACGAAGGTGCCGCGAGCAGCCAGATGGCCGGAGGCAGTTTCGATCCCCGGGCCGCGGAGATCGCGCCACTCACCGTCTGCGGTTCTCCGTCCGCGACGAACGGGATCGACCAGGCAACGGCGAAGAGAAACGCGGCCAGGACCAGCACGGAACCGAAAACGATCTCGGTTCCCACTTGATGGGCTAATGCGCCGAGCGGAGCACCAAGGAGTTCCCCGACCACAGCAGCGGCGATTACTGTTCCGACCAGGGCCCCGCGCTGATCTTTGGGTCCGGCCTGGATGACCCAGCTGATCGAACCGGCCCACATGAGGGCGCCGCTTGCCCCCTGAAAGAAACGGCTCGTATCGAGCAGCCAGATTTCGTTCGCGAAGCCGAAGATCGGGCTGAAGATCCCGATGCCGACCAGCCCAGTGAGAACGGCCCGGCGGGATCCAAAACGGGCCGCATACCAGCCGGCTGGAAGAGCCATGACGAGGGTCCCCGCCGCGAAGCTGCCCGAAAGCAGTCCGGCCCCGGCCTCGGATAACGAATAGTCGCTTCGGTAGTCGGGCAGCAGCGGTGTCAGAACTGCAAAGAACGTGACGTCCAGGAACACAACCGCGCAGGCAAGAAAGAGCAGACGTCGCACCCGTTCATATTGTCACTTCGACCGGAGTTGTCAGACTTGAAGGTAGGCGAGGACCGCCAGGATACGCCGGTGGTCGTCTTGATCGGTGGCCAGATCGAGCTTCGTGAAGATGCTGGTCACGTGTTTCTCGACGGTGCGTTCGGTGACAACGATCTCGGATGCGATCCTCGAGTTGGATCTGCCTTCCGCCATCAGCCCCAGTACCTCCCGCTCGCGAGTGCTCAGCTCATCGATGGGATCATCTTTTCGCCGGCGCCCCAGGATCTGCGAGACCACTTCGGGGTCCAGCGCCGAGCCGCCGGCTGCCACTCTGGTCAGGGCGTCGGTAAGCGTGGCTACGTCGCTGACCCGGTCCTTGAGCAGATATCCCACTCCCGATGCGTTATCGGTCAGAAGTTCGCGGGCGTAGGTTTCTTCAACGTATTGGGAGAGGACCAGCACTCCGGTCTCCGGCATCTCGGCCCGGATCTCCCGAGCGGCGCGCAGCCCTTCGTCGGTGTGGGTCGGCGGCATCCGCACGTCGACGATCGCCACGTCAGGCTTGTGCGCGCGTACCTTGCGCATCAGGTCCTCGCCGTCACCAGCCTGGCCGACCACTTCAAAACCCGATTCCTCGAGTATCCGGACTATTCCTTCGCGCAGCAATACCGAATCTTCAGCAACCACAACTCTCATGCGCGGACCCTACTCTTCCCCGGCCATCGGAATGCTCGCCCGCAGCTTCGTTCCGCCGGAGTCAGACCTGGTCACTTTCAATGTGCCATCGGCCGCACCCACGCGGTCGGCGAGTCCACGCAAACCGGAACCCTCGGGGTCGGCGCCACCGCGCCCGTCGTCGCTGATTTCAACTCGGATCCATCCTCGTTCTTCCATAACCGTGACCTCGGCCCCGTCAGCCTTCGCGTGCTTAGCGACGTTGGTCAGGGCTTCAGCGACCACGTAGTAAGCGGCTGCCTCCACCCGGGGAGGCGGCCGGTGCTCGAGGTTGAAGTCGAGCTCAACCGGAAACGAACTTCTGGACACGAGTGCGTCGAGCGCGGGCTGAAGCCCTCGGTCGGTGAGGATTGCCGGGTGGATGCCGCGGGCCAGTTCCCGTAGCTCCCGGGTTGCTTCCACCAGCTCGAGCGCGGCTTCGTCGAGAAGCTCCGCCGCCCGATCAGGGCTCTCGTCCAACTTGGAGCGGGCCAGCCGCAAACTGAGGGCCAGGGATACCAGCCGCTGCTGGGCGCCGTCGTGGAGGTTCCGCTCGACCCGGGTGCGCTCCGCGTCGCCGGCTTCGACGAGCCGGGTGCGAGAGGCCCGTAGCTCGAGGACCCTTGATCGAAGTTCCGCCTCGAGACGTTCGTTCGTCAGGTTTACGGCAGCTGCCGCGGCCAGGGTGCGGGCGTTTTCTCCGCCGTCTTCGAGTCGCGATCCGTGGAGCAGGACCGCGATCGGACGGCCGTCGCGCTCCACCTGCGTCCAACGCCGGCTGTCTTCCGGTACTTCGACCGGCAGGCCCTTCGGGTCCACGTAACCATCCTGTTCCGGTACCCAGTAAGCGATCTCGAGGTCGGGATCACCGAGGGCATGGGCCATCCTGTCGACGAGATCACCGCGGAGGTCGCTGCTCCTGGCCAGCGCCGACACCAAATCGCCCACCGCGTCGGCCTCAGAAATTCTGGTCCTGAGAACGCCAAAAAGGTAGGCGAACGGGATCCCGGCGAGCGGGAAGAGCGCGGCAACGAAAATCGACGTTTGCAGTACATCGCCGCCCCCGGCGACTTCGACGACGAGCCGGGAGCCCTGCAGGACCAGCTCCGCGCCACCGAGCCACAACACGGGAGTGAACGCGCGGCGGGTCTGGGGATTCCAACGAAGCCAACGGCGTCTCAGAGCGACAATCGCGGCACCGATCCCGACGATCACCATTGCCGCGCTGAGGACCTGGAGAGACTGATAGATGGTTTCGTGACCGGCGATCAACACCGGATTGCTCGGACAATCGCCGCCGCACTCCGATGGATCCTGAAAGTCGATGAACAGAATCGACAACCACTGAATGACTGTCGCGACCAGATAGATAAGCGATGCGGCCAGCCATTCCAGGCGGGTTCGGAGCCTGCCGTCCGGGAAACTGAGGAGCAGCTGGACAAAAAATCCGAAGGTCAGTACCGAAAATGTCGCACTGATCACGAAGACCCAGGGGGAACCCGACGAACTGAAGCCGAAAAGGGTCCAGAAGATTCCGGTGAGGACCATCAGTGAACCTATGCTGTTGCCGGGCCGTCGCCACCAGGCGTAGATGCCGGTGCCGACGAACGACCAGCCGATGATCAGGGTCGCCGCTATCTGCGCCGCCGCTTCGGCGTTGCTGACATCGCTGGTGAGCACGACGGGAATGACCGCCAGTCCGAGGGCTAATGCGGCCAGTCCAATTCCGATGAGCGCGCGCCTCAGGCCGATCACGAGATGAGCTCCGCCAGCGCCTTCGACGAAAGTTCCGCCTTGGCGATGAAACCCTTTGCCGGGCTGTCATCAACGAGTGAGCCGTAGTCCGCCCGATCGCGGCTGGACACCAGCACGATCGCTGGCGCTGAGGCTCCCTGGCTGATCTGTCGCGCGACCTCGAAACCATCGATGCCGGGCAGTTGGACGTCGACGATCGCGATGTCGGGGCGCAGTTCCAGTGCCGCTTCGACTCCAGCCGCGCCGTCAGCCGCTTCGCCCAGGATCAGGTAGCCCTCTTCCTCGAGCACCCGACTGGCGCTGGCCCGAAATCCGGCGTTGTCATCAACTATCAGGATCGACTTTCCCATCCGTGCAGTGTCGCCGATCGGGGATGACTTCATGGTGTAGCTACCCCCACTTCTGTGGGTGATAGACCGCTCCCAAAGACGCCTGCCAGCCCCAATGGAAACCGGCTCCCTCCCTGAGACGCTGCTCCTGTCAATCAATCCAGTTTGTCCAACCGAGGGGAAAGCAATGCATCGCATCAAATTTGTCAGCCGGGTCGCCGAATGGAGCGCGACTCATCGGAAACTCGCAATCTGGGGGTGGCTCGCGTTCGTCGTGCTCGCTCTTGGAATCGGCGGGTCGCTCGGCACGAAAACCCTTTCGAACTCTGACGGATACGCGGGCGAATCAGCCCGCGCCGAGCGAGTCCTCGAGAACGCTGAACTAGTCCCCAACTCCGAGTTGGTGCTCATCCAGAGTGAGACCTCGACCGCTTCTGATCCCGATTTCAAGTCGGTGATCAGCCAGGTGACGACTGGTCTGAACTCAACAAATGATGTGGTGAACGTCAGTTCGCCGACTTCCGGAGGCGGTGCAATCTCCCCGGACGGTCATTCCGCCCTGGTCGAATTCGAGATTCCCGGTAAGGCCGAGGAGACTGGCAGCAAGGTCGGTGCCAGCCTCGAAACAGTGTCCGAAATCAGCCGGAACAACCCCGACTTCCTGGTCGAACAGTTCGGTGACGCCAGCGCGGGCAACGCTCTGGAAGCGGTTTTCGCGGAGGATCTCAAGCAGGCCGAGACGCTCTCGCTTCCGATCACCCTGATCATTCTCGTGATCGCCTTCGGGTCGTTGGTCGCCGCTGGCATTCCGCTGCTCCTGGCGATCTCTGCAGTCGCCGCAACGATGGGTCTCGTGGCGATACCAAGCCAGATCATCCCGGTTTCCGACAGCCTCGCGTCAGTGGTCCTACTGATCGGTCTCGCCGTGGGTGTGGACTATGCGCTCTTCTACCTGCGACGGGAGCGTGAAGAGCGAGCCAGTGGCAAGAGCGAGCGCGAATCGCTTTTGATCGCTGCCGCGACTTCCGGAGGAGCGATCCTGATTTCCGGAGTGACGGTGATCGTGGCGATGGCCGGCCTGCTGATCACCGGTGACAAAACATTCATGTCTTTTGCGATTGGAACGATGGTGGTTGTCGGCATCGCAATGTTCGCCTCACTGACGGTCCTGCCCGCGCTTCTGGCGTGGCTGGGCGACCGGGTCGAGAAGGGCCGCATCCCTTTCACCAAGAGCCTTCGCAAGCCGGCCGGTGAGTCAAAGTTCTGGAATGGAGTCGTGACCCGGGTGATGAAACATCCGATCATCTGCCTCACAGTCGCGGGTGGGCTGTTGGTCGCCCTCGCGATTCCCGGACTCGGCCTCAACCCAGTGGTGACCGGGGCCAACGATCTACCGGCAGAACTGCCGGTAGTCCAGACATACCATCGCATCCAGGACGCGTTCCCATCAGAAGCGGTCCAGACATCAGTGGTAATCGAAGCCAAGGACGTTCGTCATGGCGAGGTCGCGGCCGGCATCGATCGCCTGGTCAAGAGTGCCGACGAGTCCGAAGCGTTGATCCCCGGTGCGGACGTCACCTACAGCGAAGCTGGGAACACTGCGCTGGTCAACATTCCCACACCGGGAAGCGGCACCGACGATCAATCGACGGCTGCCATGGAGCTGATCAGGAACGAGCTGGTCCCGTCCACGATCGGCAAGGTTGATGGAGCCACTGTGAACGTGACCGGCGCGGCCGCCCAGTCGAAGGACTTCAACGACCTGCTCTCGGAGCGCATGCCACTGGTATTCGCGTTCGTCCTCGGGCTCGCTTTTCTCCTGCTGCTGTTCACGTTCCGATCGATCGTGATTCCGCTCAAGTCGATCGTGCTGAACCTGCTCTCTGTCGGAGCGGCATACGGAGTTCTGGTCCTCATCTTCCAGAACGGATGGGGAGAATCGTTCCTCGGGTTCCAGTCGACCGGCGGCATCGTCAACTGGCTACCCCTTTTCCTCTTCGTGATCCTGTTCGGACTCTCAATGGACTACCACGTGTTCATCATGAGCCGGATCCGCGAGGCGTACGACAGCGGCATGAGCACCGACGAATCGGTCCGTCACGGAATCGCGAGTACCGCGGGCACCGTGACCAGTGCGGCGGCCGTGATGGTCGCCGTATTCGCGATCTTCGCGACCCTCAGCTTCATCGACATGAAGCAGATGGGCGTCGGCCTGGCCATCGCCGTGCTGATCGACGCAACCATCGTCCGGGGAGTCCTCCTGCCGGCAGCGATGGCCCTGCTCGGCGACTGGAACTGGTATCTGCCTGCCTGGATGGAGAGGGTCATGCCGGGCGGACCGGCGAAGCCGTCGGTGAAAGACGCCGAACCCGCCACGGGTGAGGTCGCCATTCCCGCCGAGGCCTGAAGGTCCGGCGCTAAAGCAGGACAAGGTGCGGACCGGCTCTCTTTCCAGGCCGGTCCGCACCACCTTGCGCCAGAAAGGCGCGATCGGTGGCGCCGTGTCAGACTTGGGCAGCTTCCACGCGGCTCATCCGGAGGGGTGGCAGAGCGGTTGAATGCACTGGTCTTGAAAACCAGCGTGCGTCTTAATGGCGTACCGAGGGTTCGAATCCCTCCCCCTCCGTTTGACCGTTCCGCCGCATCACCGGCGCTTGCGGATCACCCTGAACTTGACCCTGGCGGCATTGCCGTCTTGCCGGCCGCGACCGGCAGATGCTCCTTCAGGAAAGCCGCGATCTTCGGGGCATTGCTCTCGTCGAGCATGTTCATCGCAGGTATCCCGACCAGCCTGTCGATCAGGTCGATGCCGGCCAGCGTGCTGGTGCAGCGGCCGGTCACCAGGTCCGGCTTCATCTCGAATGCACTCATCACGCCCATCACCGCATAGGGGTCGGAGGCGCAGAGCACGGTCATCGCAACCGAGCCGTCGAGCACCTCCATCGCGACGTCGCCGCGGTAGGGTTCGAGCGGAGAGGCACCGGCTTCAACCACCAGCACGTCGGGCTCGTCCGCAGCCAGCTTCGAGAGCAGCAGCCGAAGCGCGGTCTCGTATTCGTCGCGGGGGACCACCGACGAGGGCAGGCCGACGTCGACGAAGTCGTGGATCGTGGCTGCGCCCGCCTGCTTCATCGCCAGCGTGTCACGCAGGCGGCCGACACCGGTGACCTTTGAGCCCGAGACTGTCAGCCCCATCGCGACCAGTTCGCGGATCATCGCCACCGCCGCAACCGTCTTGCCCGACTCCATCGAGGTGCCGATGATCAGGATCACCGGGGCGGTGAGCCGCCTCGGTTTGGCCGGGGTGACGAAATCCTCCATGTTGAGGAACCTGTCGTCCCGCACGGCGTGACCGACATACTTGACCTCAGCCAGGGCGTTGCTGTCCAGCGCAGCCGAGGTGCAAAGGCCGAGCACACCGGCCATGGTCAGCGTCTGCATGCGCAGGTCATCGCCGATGTCCTCCCAGCTGCCAGTCACCTCCAGCGTCGCGGCACGGGTTCCGAGCGCGCCGACCAGGCGGTCACCGGGAACGATCTCGACCGGTGTGCCATCCCCGGTCTCCACGGTGTAGGTGTCGACCGGGCCGGGAAGCATCTCGACCGCGACATAGTCACCGCGCCTCCATGAATCGCGCGGACGCGGCTCGAAATCCGGCAGAGACTGGTCGAAGTCGGTGATTCTGGTGAGAGATCCAAGTGCGGTTCTGATGATGCCTTTCAAACTGCTGCGGGGGGACTGGCGAGGAGCATCGCCAGCAGGGCGGCCCTTTCCGGTACCTTCTCGACGATCAGGTGTTCATGGTCGGCGTGGGCACCGTCTCCGACAGCTCCCAGTCCGTCAAGGGTGGGGATCAGCGGACTGGTCAGGTTGCCGTCCGAAGCTCCACCGACCTGGGCCTCCCCGAGTTCGAATCCGAGCGCCTTGGCAGCGTCCCTCGCCGCGACCCAGAGAGCGCGGTTGCCCGGAGTCCTTTCCATCGGCGGCCGGCGGAACCCGCCTTCCACGTCGAGGCTGATCTGGTCCCTGGTCGGCTGGAGACCGCGTATCGCCTCCTCGACCCTGGCGGCATCCTCACTGGTGAAGACCCGGGTCTCGATCATCGCGGTCGCCTCAGGGGCGATGACGTTCGGCCGCAGGCCTCCGTCGATCGTGCCGACATTCACGGTCACGCCGCGGGAAACATCGTTGAGGGCGAACAGCTGCTCGACCTGATGCGAGACCTCGAGGATCGCGCTGACCCCGCTGTCGGGATCGAGGCCGGCGTGGCTCGCGACACCACGGACGGTCAGCTTGAAGTTGCCGATGCCCTTGCGGACCGTCTTCAGGTCACCCCGGGGTCCGTAGGACGGTTCCATGACGAAGGCGCGGCAGGCCTGACCAGCAAGCTCGACCGTGTGGCTGCGCGAATCGGGGCTGCCGATCTCCTCGTCGGCGTTGATCAGGATGACCGGATCAACCGGCATATCCAGGCCGAGTTCGAGGACGGCCCGGAGCGCGAAGATCATCTGCACCAGCCCGCCCTTCATGTCGAAGACACCCGGGCCGTGAAGACGGCCGTCAGTGATCGCGATCGGCATCGTCTGCAGTGTGCCGACCGGCCAGACCGTGTCGAGATGGCCGAGCAGGAGCTGGGACGGCCGCGTCTCGTCCCGGCCTGGAAGATTCGCCTTCAGGTGGTCGCAGCCGTCCTCGCCCTCGAGCCGGTGGACATCCAGGCCGAGTTCGCGGAGCTCTTCAGTCAGTGCCGCGCGCATCGACTCCTGGGCAGAGGCGACCCGCGATGGTGATTCGATCGCGGCCAGCTTCTCGATCAGGTCGAGCATCTCCTGCCGGCGGTCCTGGAACCAGCCGAGCAGTTGCCCGGCATCGACGCTGCCGTCAGGCGATCGGGTGGTTGCTCCGGCCAACCCGCTGCCTCAACGCTTGAAGTTGGTGTGGAACGGGAACGAGTAGGTCTGCTCGATCGAGGCGAAGCGGCCCGGGGGCAGATAGGCGAGCAGGGGCTCGCCGGCCAGCAGGTCGGCATCGTCTCCGTCGGAAGACCTGAGCGAGCCCTCGGCCACGGCGGCCGCGACGATCTCGCCGATGATCAGGGAGTTGGCCCCATAGCCGTCCAGCACTTTGTCGAGCCGACACTCGAGCCAGAGGTAGGCATCCTCGACCAGAACCCCCTCGACTTCCCGGGCCGGGAAGACCGAGACACCGGCCAGCGAAGGCTTGTCGCCACCCTCTTCTCTGGGGCCGGCGGCCAGGCTGGTCTGAACTACCTGGTCAGGTCTTGGAAAGCTGACCGTGAACAAGCCGGTCCGCTGCGCGTTTTGCTGAGTGGCATGCCTGGGGCTGCAGGCAAAGCAGAAGTAGTTGCTCCAGCCGAGCGGCATGGCCATGTGCTTGGGTGCCAGGTCGTGGCCCCCGTCCTCTTCCATGGTGCCGACGATAGTCAGAGGGGCAACGGTGAAGAAGCGGTCCCAGATCGGGCGGTCGACGGGAATCCCGACCACGCCGGGGCGGTCGTCGCTGTCTGTCGATCCGCTCACGATGAACCGCCTTTCTCTTGACTCTTCAAGGCTGGCAGGTCACCGGCCGTCGAGCACGTACAGACACTACTCCCGCGCATCCCAACTGCGGCCAGCCGAGGCGCGACGCACATACGCCTGCTTGCCCGCCACCGAGGGTTGGGTTTGCCCCTACTTCTTGCCGTTACCCGCCAAGCCCCGGTAGGCAAGGAAGCCGACGATGCACATGGTGATGATCAGCATCGGGAATCCGAGTGCTGCACCGACCAGAAAGAACCCGGCCATAACCGCGAGAACAGCGACCAGAAGGCCGACGATGAAAGGAATTGCGATTAGGTCCGAGTCTTTATTCATGGTTCGATCAAACCACAGAATGCGCCGGGACGCAGATATTCAGATCAGCGTTTGGCGCGGAACTTCGAGAAGCCGGTGCCTGTGTCGGCCGAGCAGCCATCTCCGAACGAGATTCCGAGATTACCGCTGGTTCGTATTGCCTTCCGATCGACGATGCCGGTTATGAACACAGCGATATTCCGGTCCACTGTCAGCTGGTTCCGTCCCGAGAAGTAGACGTTGGTCCTTTTGGCGGGGTCGAACGGATTGCTGCCGGACTCGATCTTCATCTTTCCGACCTTGCCGCTGATCCGGCCGGACGGTGTCTCGCCAGAGCAAGAGAAAGAGAGGCGCTTGAACTCGAAGCTGGTCACGCGAAACGGATGGCCGCCGAGACGCTGAACCTTGACGATCAGAACCGAACCGGGATTGCCGGTAACCGTTCCCTTGAGGGTCCGGACCTCTGCCCCGGCACCCGGTGCAAAAGCCAGGAAAACGAGTCCGAGCAACAACACGAAAGTCTTCGGTTTCATACCGATAGATACTTGCATGTCCGGTCGCGGTTGACAACCCCTCGCGAATCCGGCAGGCGCGGAGCGGTTTGATTCAGGCAGGCGCGACCGTTCGCAGTCCGATTTCGCGCGAAGCGTTCGCCTGCCGCTCGTCATAAGTAATGAAAGTGTCCGCGCGGATTCGGATTGCGGCGACCAAGTGCAGGGCATCCAGTGACCGGAGGTTCCTGCCGGACATCAACCCTGCTTCCCTGAAGATCGTCGGATCCAGCTCGATCAGATTGAAACGGTCGATCACATCGGTGACCTTTTCCTGGGCGGCACCAGTCCGTACAGCCGCGCGGCGAAGCTCCGTTTCGAGAAGGAAGCTTGAGTAGAGGCCATCTCCGTCCGCAACCAGCTTGTTCAGATGCCGCTTGAGTGCCTCGGATTCGGCCTCCTGGAAAACGAGCTTGGCCGCGGCCGAAGTCTCTACGTAGGCGATCAACCGTCGCCGCGAAGTTCATCGAGAATGGCCTGGACAGGCTGGTCGATTTCCAGCCCTTCGATCTCGTGAAAATCACCGGTCTTAATCGCCTTTCTGACACGAATTGACCTCGGGCCGTCAGGAACTGGTGGTGGCGCCAGAACTGCCACGACTTCTCCGTGGTTGGTGACGTTGAAAACTTCACCAGCCTGAACCTCGCGCAGGACTGCGCTGCTGTTGTTTCGCAGCTCCCGATGTGGAATTGTGCGAGCCATGTAGCAAGCGTAGCAATCCTTGCCCAGGGTTTCGGACCTGAGCGTGCTCTGGTAAGTGATGGGAGAACCAGATTAGCCCCGCTGTTGACCGGTCGGATAGCCTGAAGGGACTCGTCCGGTGAGCACCAGTTAGGGAGACATGGGAATCGACGTATCTGCTTCGAAGGTAAACCGCCTCGGCCTGTTTTGGCTGACGCTGGTCGTGCTGTTCGCGGCCGCGCTGTCGTTCGCCTCTATTGCCGGGGCGAAGACGCAGGTAATCATCAAGAAATCAGCTCCGATCTCGGTCGGGCCCTACCAGGTGGCGCTGGGCGGTCCGCAGTATCCGGACGGTCCCCAGCCGGTAGCACCCGACATCGAGGGATACATCACGAAGATGTCGGTCGACGTGGTCGATGTGAAGACCGGCAAGCCCGTGCCGATCAAACGAATCATGCTCCACCACATCGTCTTCTACAGTCTGGGCTCCGCCGATAACAGGCGGGGTGAAGCTTTCTACGGAGACGGCGAAGAGCGCGCGAAGATGATCCTGCCCGACGGATATGGCTACCCGATCCACCCGGGCGAGCAATGGGGATGGATCTGGATGCTGATGAACCACCAGTCGATCACCGATCAAGTCTCCATCCGCTACACCGCGACCGTCGTTACCGGCGAAGAACTGAAGCCAGTGATCCCGATGGTGTTCGACACGTCGAACCGACGTCCGGCGCTCGTATTTGACGTTCCCGGCGGCGGCAAGCCCGGCTCGGTGGATGTGCGCAGCATGACCCGCCCCGCGCCGGTATCCGGACGTATCGTCGCCGGACTCGGCCACGTTCATGGCGGCGCGAAGAGCCTCACGCTCTCCCAGCCTGCCTGCGGCAATCGCACTCTTTACCGCTCGACACCCACCTGGGGGTTGAAGAAGCATCCGTTCTACAAGGTGCGTCCGGTGCTCCATGAGCCAGGTCCGATCAACATGAGCCAGTTCACTTCCGAGCGTGGGATCCCGGTTGCGGCCGGTGAAGAACTGACCCTCACTTCCAGGTACGACAACGAGTACCCGCACTCCCGGGCGATGGGCCTGATGCTCACCTATCTCGCACCGGACCCGACGGTCACATCAACCAGCTGCAACAAACTGCCGCGGGACATCGAGGTCCTGAAGACGAAAAGCAAGGGTCGCAAGAAAGTTCCGCCGCGGCAGATCAACATCTACGACTGGGGCAAGGGCGGCAAAGCTGTCGAAGTACCGGGCCCCAGGGGTGCGATGCAGGTTGCGACCGGAGACTCGACGGTGGTCGCCGACAATTACCAGTACCAGGCGGGCAATCTTTCGGTACCACTCGGCTCAACAGTGACCTGGTCCTTCCCCGGATCGGTTCTGCACAACGTCACCCTCGCTAATGGGCCGGAGGGATTCTCTTCGGATCGGCTCCTTAACGGCGGCACATTCGCGAAAAAATTCACCCGTCCCGGCAACTACACCTTTTACTGCGAGCTCCATCCGGTGGGAATGATCGAGCGCGTGGTGGTTCGTCCCTCGAGCTGAAGAAGTCCCGCCTGCTCTGACCGGAATCGTCCGGGCTCAGGCCCCGAAAGCCATGCCGAGGCCAAGTGCGATCATGATGAACGCGATCACGCCATCGAGCACCCGCCACGATCCGGGCCTGGCGAAAAGCGGGCGCAGCAGCCGTGACCCGAAGCCGAGGGCGAAGAACCACGTGAAGCTGGCGATTACCGCTCCGGCGGCCCACCACCACCGGCCGACGTCGCCCTGATGGTTGGCGACCGAGCCGAGGAAGATCACCGAGTCGAGGTACACATGCGGGTTGAGGAAGGTCAGCGCGAGCGTGGTCAGCACGGCTGCCTTCAGGGAGAGGCCCATCGGTTCGCCTGAACCGGGCATTACCCCGGGCTTGAAGGCCCGCCTGGCAGCGAACAGTCCGTAAGTGATCAGGAAAGCGACGCCGGTGAAACGCATCACGTCTACGGCCAGCGGCGCGGCGTCGATGATCGCCCCGATGCCGGCAACTCCGCCAAGGATCAGGAAAGCATCGGACGCGGCGCAGATCAGGACAACGACCAGGACCGTTTTGGTCCGGCCTTCGATTCCGAGCCGCAGCAGATAGGCGTTCTGGGCCCCGATCGCGCAGATCAGGGCGAGACCCGTGCCGAAGCCGAGCAGCATTGTCGGAAGGATTGACGGAGCGTTCACAGGGGCAAAACTATTGCCGCGAACTGCTTTAGTCCAACTAAACTTCCTGAACAGGCATTAGAGTTGCTTAGGATGGCATTCCGCACCGAACACCTGGAAACCCTGGTCGTCCTGGTCGACGAAGGCACCTTCGACAAAGCCGCCCGTCGTCTTCAGGTGACCGCATCGGCCGTGTCCCAGCGGATCAAGGCGATGGAGCAGTCGGCCGGGCAGGTGCTGGTCCAGCGAACCAACCCGGTCGAAGCGACGGCGGCCGGCGATGTCGCCCTGCGATTCGGCCGCCAGATGATGCTGCTGGAGGCTCAGGCGAGCAAAGCCCTGGACAACGAGCCGGGCGGTGGCGAAATGACCACGATCCCGCTGGCGATCAACGCCGACAGCCTCGCCACCTGGTTCCTCGATGCCCTGGCGCCAACCGACGAGACGGACGGCGTGCTCTACGACATCCTGCGCGAGGACCAGGAACACACCACCGACCTGCTGCGTGCCGGAAAAGTCATGGCCGCCGTTTCTTCCAAGCCGACCGCGGTCCAGGGATGCAAGTCAGAGGTTCTCGGCGTCATGAGGTACCACGCGGTCAGCAGCCCGGGATTCCTCCAGAAGTACCTCGGCGGGAAGGCCACCGCTGAAAGCCTCGACCGCGCGCCGGTCGCCACCTTTGACCGCAAAGACGACCTCCAGCATCGTTTCTTCCGTGAGTTCGCCGGCCACAACACCCGGTCACCGCGACACTACGTGCCGACTTCCGACGCTTTCGTCCGGGCGGTCCACCTCGGCCTCGGCTGGGGACTGCTGCCTGAGCAGCAATGTCTGGAGCCACTGGACGACGGCCTGCTGGTCGACCTGGCTCCGGACCACACGGTTGACGTCGCGCTCTACTGGCAGCGCTGGAGCCTGAGCACACCGACCCTGGAGAACCTGACCGAATCGGTGAAAAGGACAGCGGCCGAACAGCTGCTGCCGTTCAACGGCTGATCGGCCAGGTGAAACGCTGATAGACGCTGCCGAGTCCGTCGCGCACGATGTAAGCGGCACCGCTCGCCCGGAGGTTCAGGACCTTGCGCTTGACCACCTTGGTCTTGAAGGTCCAGCCTTCGGGCAGGGCGGTCGCCGGGTTGGAGCCGAGCGTGTTGAGGTCGGTCTCCTTCACGGTCGAACCGGGGGCGCGGGAGAAAGCCTGCATCACGTAGCGCTTGCCTTCGGGCGAAACCACGATTCGCAGGGTCCGACCCTTGCGGTACTGCCAGACGGTGGTCCGGTTGACCGTGAGTTCGGTGAACGGCGGAGGGGCGAGCGAAGGCGGGTTCAACGCTGCGACGTACCTCATCTCGAGGCCACCGATGTTGATCGGGTCGCCGGCCTGGCCGCTGGTGATCGCGTCGAGGACCCAGCGTCGCGGGCCGTTTCGCTGGGCGACAAGGCCACCCTCGGCCGCAGCAACTGAAGGCAGATCGATCGCCGCGAACTGGTCGGGAGGACAGTCGTTCAGACCAACCGTGTTGAAGACGTCCACCGAGATCGTCGGCATGATCTGCTTGACCACGAAGATCTCGCAGTAGCGCGAGTTATAGAGCTTGTAGATGCCACCGTCCCGCTTGACCGGCTTGGCCTGGGCGGCCGCCGGAAGCAGGGTGAGGGTAGCCAGCAGGGCAACTACTCCGATAGCCAAACGACCGATCAACTTCATTTTCTCCATGCCTCCCGTCGTCTACTTCTGTCTGGGCCAGTTGAATCGCTGGTAAACGTTTCCGAATCCGTCACGCACGATCGACGGCGCGCCCCGGGTACTGAGGGTGAGCAGCTTCTGCTTCACCTTCTTCGTGCTGAAGGTCCAGCCCTCAGGGATCATCGTGCCGGGATTGGAGCCGAGGCCGTTGAGGTCGGCTTCCTTCAGGTCGACGCCTTCGGCCTTTGAGTAGGACTGCATCGCGTACTTGCGGCCGCCCGGCGAGGTGAAGATCCTCAAGGTCCTGCCCTTGCGGTAGTTCCAGACGATCGAACGGCTGATCGGGATCGGCACGAAGGCTGGCGGTACCGCAGAGGACGGGGAAAGGGTTCCGATGAATCGGGTCTGCAGCCCTTCCATGTCGATCGGGTCACCCGCCGGCCTGGTGACGAAGCTGTCGAGGACCCAGCGGTTGGGGCCGTTTTTCAGCGCGGTGATTGCTCCGTTTTCAGCGGCGATCGTGGCAGTGTTGGCGGCCTCGAACGTATCTACCGGGCAGTTGCTCAGGCCGAGGGTGTTGTGGACATCGGCCTGGATGGTCGGCGTGAGTTGCCTGACCAGCAGGAACTCGCAGTAACGCACGTTGTAAAGGTGGGTGAGACCGGGGTCCGGTCCGGCACCGACAGTTGTCGGCTGCGCGTTGGCGCCAGCGGGCAGGGCAAGCATTGACGCTGCGACGATCGCGACCCCGGCGATCGAACGAAAAACTGGTCTGAAGCCCGTCATAAGTCCCTGAACTCTCCTGTTGAAATGCATGTCCCTATTAGCGGCACGTCAATACTACGGGAGTTGCGGTCCGACTCCAAACGAATGGCAAATCAGTTTTGTCCTGCGATAATGCCGCAAGCCCGGTGTCGGGCAGGTTTTTCCAATTCTCAGCTGGGAGTCCAGTCTTGATTCAGCCGAAGCACACTGGTTCAGTTCGATTTGCAATCACGATCGCTTTGGCAGGCATGCTTGCGGCATTGGCCCTCTTCTCGGTGCCTGAATCAGCGTCGGCCCGGCCGGACTCGAAGGCTGTACTTTCCCCGCTCGCTTTCCGGGTTGTTGACCGGCCCACCCCGGTGCTCGGAGCTGACGGGCGCAACCACCTTTCGTACGAGCTCGAAGTGATCAACCAGTCCGCCCTGACTGTGACCTTGACCAAGGTCGGCACGCGGGCCCAGAACAACGTTCTCGGCACGGCGCTCACCGGTACTGCGCTTTCAGAACCCACCCGCCTCAACAATGGCGGCTCCGGAGCCACGCTGCCGGCAGGCGGCAGCGCGATGATCTTCATGGACGCGGCTTACGCACAGTCACGTCGCCGCCCGGCCCGGATCACGCACGGCATCAGCATGAGCTGGCCTGACCCGACGACTTCCGAGATCCAGAAGATCCGCTTTGCCGGGGTAGCTTCAAGAGTCGCAAAACGTCCGCCGATCAAGCTC
>Ga0105048_10002331_pt1 | contig 30796 bp, 11 predicted proteins | sample MAT05_FD_78382 | JGI IMG/M metagenome (GOLD analysis project Ga0105048, IMG submission 78382) | Freshwater microbial communities from Lake Fryxell liftoff mats and glacier meltwater in Antarctica - MAT-05 | ecosystem: Environmental > Aquatic > Freshwater > Ice > Liftoff microbial mat | place... | reverse complement strand
CCGCCCCCGCCCCCGCCGCCGCCGCCCTGGTCGACGAACTGCTCGCCGCCGGCCCGCTCGAAGTCGGGGTCGGGCCGACCCACCGCTGCGCCCTCGAACTCGCCCGGACCGTCCGCCGCCCCGGCGGGCCGACGGTCGGGCTGGGTGCCCGCGACGTGCTCCTCGTCACCGGCGGGGCGCGGGGGGTGACGGCCGAGGCCGCCGTCGCCCTGGCCGAAACCTACGGCCCGACCGTCATCCTCACCGGCCGCACCCCGCCGCCGACGCCGGAACCCGAATGGCTAGCCCACGTCACCGGCGAGGCCGAGGTCAAGAAGGCGATCGCCGACAAGCTCGGGGCCGACGCCGGCCCGCGGCAGATCGGCGAGCAGTACCAGAAGGTGGCCGCCCAGCGCGAGGTCCGGCAGACGCTCAAGCGGATCGAGGCGGCCGGGGCGAAGGTCGCGTACTACCCGGTGGACGTGGCCGACGGCCGGGCCGTCGCCGACCTGCTCCACCAGGTCCGGGCCAAGTACGGCCCGGTCACGGCCGTCGTCCACGGGGCCGGGGTGCTGGCCGACAAGCGGATCGAAGACCTCGGCGGGGACGACTTCGACCGCGTCTACCGGACGAAGGTGGACGGCCTGCGCAACCTGCTCGACCTCCTCGCCCAGGAGGAGTTGAAGGCGCTCGTCCTGTTCAGCTCCGTGACCGCCCGGTTCGGCCGGGCCGGGCAGGCGGCCTACGCCGTCGCTAACGAGGTGCTCAACAAGACGGCCCAGGTCGAGGCCCGCCGCCGGCCCGGGTGCCGCGTCGTGTCGGTCAACTGGGGGCCGTGGGAGGGCGGCATGGTCACGCCCGGGCTGCGCAAGCAGTTCGAGGGCGAGGGCGTCGGCCTCATCCCGCTCGCCGACGGCGCGCTCTTCCTGGTCCACGAACTGAACGCGGCCGGCAAGGCGGTCGAGGTGCTGGCGCTGGGCAAGACCCGGCCCGGTGGGTCGGGGGCGCAGCCGGCCCCGGCCGGGTTCGGGGCGGCCGCCCCGGCCGGCAGCGGCACCGGGACGCACCCCGCCCTCCCGGCCGTCGGGTCGTCGTCGGCCGCCGACCTCGCGCTGGCCTTCGAGCGGACCCTGGACATCGAGTCGCACCCGGTGCTGCGGTCGCACGTGATCGACGGGCGGGCCGTGCTGCCGATGTCGCTGCACCTCGAATTCCTCGCCCACGCCGCCCTCCACGGCCACCCCGGGCTAGTGTTCCACGGGTTCAACGAGCTGCGCATCTTGCAGGGGGTCAAGCTCGACGCGGCCGACGCCCTCACCCTCCGGGCGTTCGCCGGGAAGGCGCTCAAGCAGGACAAGCAGTTCGCCGTGACGGTCGAGCTGCGCGGGAAGAAGAAGGACGGCCGCGAGCAGCTCAAGTCGCGGGCCGAAATCCTCCTCGTCGGCGCGCTGCCGAAGCCGCCGACGGCCGACCGCCCGCCGGCCGTCGGGCCGTACCCGCACGCCGTCGATGCGGTCTACCGCGACCTCCTGTTCCACGGCCCCGACCTCCAGGGGATCGAGTCGATCCGGGGGGCGGGGGAGGCGGCCTTCACCGGGACGGCGACCCCCGCCCCGCCCCCGGCCGACTGGTTCCAGTACCCGCTCCGCAGCGGCTGGGTGGCCGACCCGCTGGTCCTCGACGCCAGCTTCCAGATGATGATCCTGTGGAGCCGTCTCCAGCACGGGGCGGCGTCGCTGCCGAACTTCGCCGGCCGCTACCGCCAGTTCCGCCGCCACTTCCCGGACGGCCCGGTGCAGGTGGCGATCCGGGTGACGCGCGACAACGGCACCTTCGCCCGGGCCGACATCGACTACCTCGACGCCGACGGCCAGGTGATCGCCCAGATGCAGGACTACGAGTGCATGATCGAGAAGAGCCTGAATCAGGCCTTCGGGCGCAACCAGCTGGGAGTGGTGAAAGCCTGAAAGTGTGTCTCATAACGTATGGGTCGGCGGCAATGGGCGTGGGCAAGGCGCTCACTCTGACGCCGAGACGACCCCGAACCGCCTCGCAAAGTGCTGGAAATTCAGGAAGGCGATCAGGTGGATCAGGTTGCTCACCTACGGGAAGTGAGCCCCTTCCAGCGGTAAGAATGTCGAGTTAGGCTGGGCACATTCGCGCGACAATGGTAGGTTTCCTGCATCGCCAAGCCCACCCATCGCTATGGGTGGGCTTTTGTTTTTCCTTATGCTGACTTGCCATAACTCACTTCTCATTCGGATATTGCGCTAAGTTCATCAGATTAGTTGCTTTCCGGACTAGATTCCAGCGAAGACGGCCGATACCGTTATCAACACGACCAAGTTGATTGCTTGAGTCATGTTTGTACCGGAGCCTGCGATGATTGCCCGCCCCACCCGCCCGACGACCGCGACCGGCCGCTGTTGAGCGACACCGCCCGCCGACCTTCACACCCACCATCACGATCCCGAGGATACCCATGACCCACACGCCCCCGACCCGGAAGAAGACGGGCTTCACGCTCATCGAGCTGCTGGTGGTCATCGCCATCATCGCGGTATTGATCGGGCTACTGCTGCCCGCGGTCCAGAAGGTCCGCGAGGCCGCCGCCCGCAGCACCTGCACGAACAACCTCAAGCAACTCGGCCTCGCCCTGCACAACCACGAGAGCGGCCTCGGGTACTTCCCGTCGAGCGTCCGGCAGGGCGGCAACACCGCCGACCCGCGGGTCAGCTGGACGATCCCGACCCTGGCCTACGTCGAACAGGACAACCTTCGGAAGGGCTACGAACTGGCGGCGAACTGGCACGCCGGGACCGCCACGACGGGGAACCGGGCGATCACCTCGCAGAAGGTCAAGATCTTCCAGTGCCCGTCCGCCCCCAACCCCGAGCGGAAGGACGGCGACCCGCAGTCCTCCACCTGGGACATCGTCGCCGTCACCGACTACGCCGCGGTCGTCGAGGCGACGAACAAGGGCGGCGGCACGGTCGTCGGGCCGGGGATCATGGAGAAGAACAAGAACCCGGGGAACCGGATCGGGTCGGTGACGGACGGGCTGTCGAACACCATCCTGGTGACCGAATCGGCCGGGCGGCCGCAGATCTACCGGCTCGGCAAGCCGTTCGGCGCGCCGACGGCCCAGCAGGTCAACGGCGGGGGGTGGGCGCGGCCGGCGTCGGACCTGAACTTCCACGGGTCGAACGCGGCCGGGGACGCCCCCGGCACCGACTGCGCCGTCGGCTGCACCAACGGGTTCGAGTACGGGGCGTACAACAACGCCACCTACGGGACCGAGGGGAGCAACGCCCCCTACGCCTTCCACCCGGGCGGGGCGAACACCGTCATGGGCGACGGGTCGGTCCGGTTCATCAAGGCGGCGATCGGGGTGACCACCTTCGCCCAGCTGGTCACCCGCACCGGCGGCGAGGTCGTCACCGGCGACAACTGACGCGGGCCGCGACATGGAACCGAAAGCCCGCCCGCAACAATGGGCGGGCTTTTCGCGTCCCCCTTCCCGCCGCCGCACCCACTTCCTACCTTAAGCAGTCTTGAAACAGTCACCGCACCAGACGAGGGCGAACCGATGGCCGACCGCATGTCTACCCGGCGGCGGATGGACCGCAGCCGCGACGACCACGCCATCAGCCGGACGGTGAACGGGCACCTGAAGCGCAAGGAGCGGGCCAACCGCGACGCGCGGATGGCCGGCCTCATCAAGGCCGGGGCGTTCCCGTTCACCCCCGCCATCCAGAGCTGGATCAGCATCCAGCTCGACGAGCCGTTCTACCGCGTCACGGAAGAGCAGGCCCGGGCGCTGGTGAAGTGAGTCGATAAAAAAGCCCACGGATCGCGATCCGTGGGCTTACCCCCGCGGCCCCCCACTTTTTTCCGCCACATCCCGTACAAACGCCCCCGGTTCGCATCCCGCCCCGGCCGCCGGCGTGGTATATCTTCTCAGGGAGTCCCGCCCGACCCCCGCGCGTCGCGGACCTGACCACCCGCGAGGTGTGGGCCGGTAATGAACGTCACCCGCTACAAGTGTTCCCTCCTGGCCGTCGACGACGACCCGGCGATCCTGGCCATCCTCACCGCCCAGCTGGCGAACGATTTCGACGTGCTCACCGCCTGCTCGGTCGAGCAGGCCCGCACCGTGGTCGGCCAGCGGAGCGTCGATATTATTTTGACTGACCTGCACCTGCCCGACGACTCCGGCCTCAACTTGCTCGATTGGGTCCGCCGCAACAGCCCGCGCACGTCGCGGGTGCTCCTGTCCGGCACGGCCCGGCTCGAAGACGCCGTGGACGCGATCAACCACACGCAAATCCACCGCCTCGTCCTCAAGCCGTGGCGGACCGAAGACCTGCTCCAAACCCTTCGGGCGGCGGCCCGCGGGCTGCTCCTGGAGCGCAGCCACGAGCAACTGCTGGACGAACTCCGCAAGCTCAACGCCGAGTTGGAGCAGCGGGTGGGGGAGCGGACGCGGGAGCTCGAAGTCGCCCTCGCGCAGATCCAGCAGAAGAACCGCATCCTCGAACAGATGGCCCTGACCGACCCGCTGACGACGGTGCCGAACCGCCGGGCGATCGACCTGATCGCCCGCAAGGAGCTGCTCCGCCGCACCCGCCTGCCGGCCCCCCTGACGATCGGGCTGATCGACGCCGACCACTTCAAGCGGATCAACACCGAGTACCTCCAGACCGGCGGCGACCACGTCCTGACGTGGCTCGCCCGGGTGCTCTCGGACGCGATCCGGGCGTCCGACTCGTTTGGCCGGGTCGGGGGGGAGGAGTTCATGGTCGTCGCCCCCGAGACGGACGTGGCCGGGGCGACGGTCCTGGGGGAGCGGTTGCGGTCGCGGGTGGACGAGGCCGCGACCGCGTACGGCGGGCGGCCGATCCGGATGACGGTGAGCATCGGGTTCGCGACGGCCGAGGTCGGCCACCCGGTCGGGTACGACCAGCTCCGCGAGGTGGCTGCGGGTGCCCTGAAGGAGGCGAAGGACGGCGGCCGCAACCGCTGCGTCTTCCGGGTCGTCGTGCCGCCGGGGTAGGCGGAGGGGGAATCGAAAAGCCCACCCGTCGCGACGGGTGGGCTTGGTGGCTTTCACGTTCCTGAACAGCAAGTCACTGGTTGAACACGAACTCCTTGGTGTTCAAGAGCGCCCACAGGATGTTCTCGTAGGCCGTCTTCTTGCCCGCCGCGCCGTACTTCGCGTCCATCTTCTTGATGTGGTCCAGGGCCGACGCGAGGTCGTCCGCCGTCGGCTTGCGGGCGAACGCCCAGAGGAACAGGTCCGTCACCTTCGCCTCGTCGGTGCGGGCGTCCTTCGCCCCGGCGAGGGCGTCGGACCGGCCGCCGGCCCGGGTGATCTTGCCCTGCACCTCGTCGCTGTTGAGCAGGTGCAGCGCCTGCGCCAAGTTCGCCTCGTTCACCCGCTCGCACTCGCACGCGCTGATCCGCTGCGGGCGGCCGAACACGTCGAGGAAGTACGAGCTGAACGACTCGTCCGGGAGCATGATCGCCCGGCTCGGGGCGTTCTTGTCCTTCGGCAGGCCGCCGAACGCCGTCGGGCTGTCGGTGACTTGGCACACGGCGTCGAGCAGCACCTCGGCCCCCATCCGCTTCGGGTAGTAGCGGGCGTAGGCCTGCTTGTCGTGCTTGTTGAACTCGTTCGGCGTGCTCGCCAGCTGGTACGTCCGGCTCTTGCAGATGGTTTTCACCAGCGCCTTGAGGCTGTACTTGTTCTCGACGAGGTTGGCGGCCAGGGCGTCGAGCAGCTCGGGGTTGCTCGGCGGGTTGGTGACGCGCATGTCGTCGAGCGGGTCCACGATCCCGCGGCCGAAGAAGTGCGCCCAGTAGCGGTTGGCGACGGCCCGGGCGAAGAACGGGTTCTTCGGGTCCACCATCCACTCGACGAGCTTGGCCCGCGGGTCGGCGTCCATCGCCGAATCCATCGGCGGGCCGTCGAGGGGCTTGATCTCGGCCGGCTTGCTCGTCCGCTTGTTCGTCACCGCCCCGGACGCCTTGGTGAAGATCACCTGGACCTTGTTCTCGTTCTGCCCGGCGTTGACGACCGGCAGCTTGATGTCCTTGCGCCCGACCCGGCCGAAGAAGGCGGCGAGGCCCCAGTAGTCGTCCTGGCTCCACTTCTCGTAGGGGTGGTGGTGGCAGTTGGCGCAGGCGAGGCGCTGGCCGAGGAACACCTGGCCCACGTCGTCCACGAAGCTCTCGGGCTTGTCGAGTTCCTTGTACCAGACGGTCGGCGGGTTCTTCCGCTCGTCGCCGCTGGCGGTCAGGATGGCCCGGACGAACTCGCTGTACGGCATGTCGGCGGCGACGGCGGCCCGGATCCACTCGTGGAAGGCGAACGTCCCCTGGGCGCGGCCGGCCTCGTTCCGCCGCTTCACCCGCAGCACGTCGGCCCACTTGTTGGCGAAGTAGAAGGCGTACTCGGGCGTCTCGACGAGGCGGTCCACCAGCTTGTCGCGCTTGGCGGCGTCGGCGTCGGCGACGAAGGCCGTCACCTGCGTCGGGGTCGGCAGCGACCCGGTGATGTCGAGGTACGCCCGGCGGACGAACTGCTCGTCGGTACACAACTCCGACGGGACGAGGCCGAGGTCGCGCCACTTCTTGGCGGTGTGCGCGTCCACCACGGTCTTGCCGGCGAAGGTCCAGGCGGGGGTCTTGACCCCGAGCGGGACGGTGACGCGGGCGACCGACACCATGCCCTGGTAGCGGACCATGATGGCCGCCTCGCCGCTCATGGCGAGGGTGCGGACCTGCCCGGCCTCGGTCACGGTGGCGATCTCGCCGTCGTTGCTCTCGTACTGCGCCCGGCGGCTGATGTCCTCGACCCGGCCGTCCGAGTAGTGGGCGTAGGCGGCGATCTGCTGCTTGTTCTGCCGGTTCAGGATGCGGTGGTCGGGGAAGACGCTGATCTTCGTCACGACCGGGTCGGTCTCCTGGCCCCACGGCATGCCGGCGGCGATCCAGCGGCGGACGAGCTTGTACTCGTCCGAGTCCGGGTCGAGCTTCTTGCCGCCGCCGTGGGGGGCCTTGCCGGTCGCCTTCATCAGGAACAGGCTGGCGTCCGGGTTGGCCGGGAACAGCCGGCGGCCGCGGCCCTCCTTCACGAGCGTGATGAAGTCGAAGTCCGGCTCGAAGCCGAGGAGCGACAGCTTGAAGCCGTTCTGCCCGCTGGCCTTGCCGTGGCACCCGCCGCTATTGCACCCGAGCTTGGTGAAGATCGGCACGACCTGGTTGCCGAAGTTGAGCGGCAGGTTGTCGCCGACGTTCTTGGCGGCCAGCGGCACGCGGGCGGTCTTGTCGCCGAACGTGACGACGATCTCGGTCGCCCCGTTGGCCCGCGGCAGCACCCGGCCGGCGGGGGTGATCGCGGCCGTCTTGCCGTCGGCGACGGCGTAGGTGGCGTCGGCGGTCAGGTCGTGGAGGCGGCCGTCGGCGAGGGTGGCGGTGACGACGAGCTGCGTGGCGTCGTCGGACCCGGTGAGGCTCACCGCGGCGGGGTGGACGGCGACCGCCTTGATGTCGGCCGGCTTGGGCGGGGCGGCGTCTTGGGCGGGGGCTGGGGCGGCCAGCCCGGCGGCGGCGAGCAGGGCCGCGAGGAGGCGGCGGGCGCACGTCGTCGGCATAGAAGAGACCCTCGGGAGGGGTGCGGGCGGGTGGGATTCGGCGCGGGCGGTCCGGCAGTACAGGAATTGTCGCTTACGCGGGGGCCGGGTGCAAGGGTGAAGTTGGAAAGCCCACCCGTCGCGACGGGTGGGCTTTCTTTCGGTCAGAACAGCCCCCCCGGGGCGATCGCGGTTCGCCCCGCCCGCACCGCCTCGACCGTCGGCAGGCGGCGCACGTACGCCAGGTAGCCGGCGAGGTCGAACTTCTTCGCCGTGTTCCCCGACGACATGAACCGGACGCTCCCGAACACCGGCCGCTCGGGTGCCCACGGGCGGTCGAACAGGCCGAAGCACCACAGCACGCCCGTGTACGAGTTCGGGTCGCGGCCGTCGAGCGCGTACTTGTTGTTCAGGTGTTCGAGCGTGCGGAACGCGGCGGCCGGCGTCTCCGACCATTCGAGTACCTTCTTCGCCCAGAGCATGCGTAGGTAGTTGTGGATGCGCCCGGTGGCGACCAGCTCGCGGTGGGCGGCGTTCCACAGGTCGTCGTGCGTCGCCCCGGCCTCGAACTCGTCCGGCGAGTAGAGGTGTTCGCGGCGGTCGCCGGCGTGCTTGCGGAGGGTCGCCTGCGCCCACGCCGGCAGCACCACGTCGAGGGTCCGGTCGCCGCCGGGGGAGAAGTCGAAACTCTCGAAGTTGAACAGCGGCACCTCGCCGGCGGCCTGCCACGTCCGGTTCGGCAAATCCGCGTTCCGCGTTCCGCACTCCGCATTTCTGACGTGGTGCCAGTGGTAGCCCACGTCGCGCCAGGTGATCGCCTCGTCGAGGAAGCCGTTGGCGGCCGGGTCGCGGGTGTAGAAGCCGTCGCGCTTACCCTTCGAGGCCGGGTCGATCTCGGCCGGCGTCCAGTCGCCGCCGAGGACGGCCTCGGCGACCTCCTGAATCCCGACGTGGCCGTAGTGCAGGTACGGGCTGAGGCGGCTCGACGGCGTGCGGTCCGGCTCGTTCGGCTCGTTGCGGCCGTCGGCGTAGCGCTTTAGTTTCGCCCCGACGAACTCGGCCACCACCGCACGCCCGGCGACCGACCCGCCGGGCACGTCCGGGACCGGCGGGACGGTCTGGTCGATGGGCAGCGCGGCGACGAACGCGGTGATGTCTTGCTTCGGGTTCCACGGCACGAACGGCGCGGCGAGTTTCGACTTCGCCGCCTTCGGCACGTCGGGCACGGCCGCGGCCCGGTGCTGCCACGCCTCGGCGAACTTGGCGTGAATCCGCGGCCGCAGGTGCGCCGCCGCCGACACCGCCGCCCCGAGCAGGCTCAGCGGGACGATGCTATTGCCGTCGATCAGGTGAACCGCGACGGCGCTCGCCGCCGCGAGGGCGCGGTTGTGGGCGGGGACGATGTACGCCGGGTAGTCGTCGGTAACGACGACGCAGGCGTCGGCGGCGAGGCGGGCGACCAGCCCGCGGCCGGCGTCGGCGGGGGTCTCGACGAACGGCCAGTAGGCGACCCCGAGCGCCTTGGCGGCGGCGGCGTTGTCGCGCATCCCGGAGAGCATGAAGGCGTGGTGGCGGGCGTTCGCCCACGGGTAGTTCAGCTTCAACCCCTCGTACACGACGAGCGGCTTCTTCAACTCCCGCGCCCGGTTCAAGGCGTAGTCGAGGGCGTGGCTGGCGTGCAGCCGGCGGACCATCTGCGCCCAGTACAGGACGTACGCGCCGGCCGGGTTCACCGGGCGGTCGTTCGCCGGCCGGACGCGGGCGTCGTGGAACGCGGCCATCGGGGAGTCTCGCGCCAGGAGGAAGCCGACACGCTACTCCACCCAGCCCCGGCCCTCGTCGCGGACGATGCGGGCCAGGGCCGCGATCCAGGTCGGGTGGTCGTTCAGGCAGCGGCCGTGGTGCAGCTTCTCGCCGCCGGCGTGGGCGAACACCTCGCGGCTCTCGCGGCCGATCTCGTCCACCGTCTCCAGGCAGTCGGAGGTGAACCCCGGCAGCGCCACGAACACCCGCTTCACCCCGCGCTTCGCCAGCCCCGCGAGCACGTCGTCGGTGTACGGCTTGAGCCACGGGGCCTTGCCGAAGCGCGACTGGTAGGTCTGCGTCCACTGGGTGCGCTTCCACCCCATGCGCCGCACCAGCTCGCGCGTCGTGCGGACGACGTGGGTGGGGTACGGGTCGCCGCGCAGGGCGTAGGTCCGCGGGATGCCGTGGAAGCTGACGACGAAGTGCTCCGGCTCCCACCCGAGGCCGGCGAGGTCGTCGCGCAGGGCGGCTTCGAGGGCGTCGAGGTACGCCGGGTGGTCGTAGTACGGCGGGACGACGCGGACCGCCGGCACCCGCCGCTCCTTCATCAACGCCCCGAACAGGCAGTCGGTCGCGCTCGCGGAAGTCGTGGCCGAATACTGCGGGAACAGCGGCAGGGCGACGACGCGATCTACCCCCGCGGCGACCATCTCGCGGACGGTGTCGCGCAGCGGCGGGTTGCCGATCATCATGCCGAAGCGGACGGGGTTGTCGGGGAAGTGCGCCTGTAGCAGCTCGGTCTGGCGCTGCGTGTAGTGCAGCAGCGGCGAGCCGGTGACGGGATCCCAGATGCGGCGGTACTTGGCGGCCGACGCCCCGGACCGGAACGGCAGGATGAACCCGTACAGGATCGGCAGCCAGACCGGCCGCGGCACCTCGATCACCCGCCGGTCGGAGAGGAACTGCCGCAGGTACGGGAACAGCCCGCGGTAGGTCGGGGCGTCCGGGGTGCCGAGCTGGATGAGGAGGATGCCGGTCATGGAGTGGTGAGGTAGTGGGGTGGTGAGGTGGTGCGTGCGAAAGCCCACGGACCGCCGTCCGTGGGCTTAGGGCTGGGGCCGACCACTACCAGTATAGGTTCGAAACCCCACCACCCCGCCACCTCACCACCCCACACTACTTCTTCGCGCTACACCCCGGGCCTTCGAGCGCGTCCTGCTTCTCGGTGATGTGCCCGCCGCCCGCCTTCAGGGCGGCCGACTTGTCGGCGTTGAGCTGGATGTAGCTGGACCACTGGGCCGGGGTGTTCGCCTCGGCGTAGATCGCCTCGACCGGGCACTCGGGGACGCACGCCTCGCAGTCGATGCAGTCTTGCGGGTCGATGTACAGCATCGTCTCGTCCTGGTAGAAGCATTCCACCGGGCAGACGACGCAACAGTCGGTGTACTTGCAGTCGTTGCAGTTCGCCGTGACGATGTGCGACACGAAACAACCTCCGTCGGGTGGTAAACAATGACTTCCGGCCCGCGGCCCCCGGCCGTCGCGCGGGGCGACCGGGTTCGCACCGGCGGGCGGTAGCCCCGAGTTATGAATAGGGATCGGCCGGTTTCCAGTCCAAGCCCCGCATTTTTTCCGGGTTCGACGGCCAGCCGGCGACAACTCGCGCCGCGGTCCATTTCCCCCATCCGGCCCGCCTCGTTACCAACCCGGTTTACAACCCGTTGCCGGTCCTTAACACAATTTCTGGCACGCCTGAAAAGTGTATTCTACATTGCCGTGACGCCAAAAATCGGTCCGGTCCGACTAACCCGACGCACCGGCACGACGGACGGGAACCCCGCATTCCCTAACCCCCACCGGCTTCGGGGGATGTCGGACCAGAATCGACCGAAACGAAGACCGACTCGCCTCGACCGGATACCCCCCGCCTGTGTAAGCTGCGCACCTTCAGCAGTCTCCCGCAGCCCCGTCGCTTGCCGGGGACGGATTTTTCTTCCATTACGTCGTTATCCAGGAAACTTCGATGCCCGGACGCACCGACCGCCTTTCCCGTGCCAAGCAAACGCTTACCGCCCGCTTCCGTCGCCCGACCCCGCCGCTTCCCGCCCGCCGGCCGATGTTGGAGCGGCTCGAAGAGCGCGAGAACCCGGCCCCGCTCCCGAGCGTCGTCGGGCTGGCGGCCGCGGGCACGACCCAGCCGCTGCTCGGCGAGGCCGTCAACTTCAACTTCAACTTCGCCAACCTCGGCGACGCCGACGGGTTCGCCCCGTTCCTCGAAGTCGCGGTCGATACGTCCGGCCCGGACGGGACGGCGGGCGGCCTGCCGGTGGACGGGATCGGCACCCCGGCCGTGACCGCCGCCAACCTCCCCCTCGCCGCCGCCGGGTCGGTCACGCTCGTCGCCGGCCAGACCCAGTACACCAACCCGCTCACCGGCGAACTCCGGACGATCAACAGCGTGTTCGGGGCCGGCCGGTTCAACGCCGGCGACACGATCTACTTCTACGCCCTGCCGTTCGGCAGCTTCACCGGCGACCCGGACGGGGCCGGCCCCCTCACCGGCCAGACGACCGCCGTCACCGTCGCCCTGCCGACCAGCAACCGGGCCGACGTGAATAGCCCCCTCCCGGTTTCGGTGGTCGGCGGGTTCCGCGACAACGAACCGTCGCTCAACGGCCCCGGCATCTACGGCCCGACGGCGAACACGAACATCACCCCGCAGCTTTACCGCCTCAACAAGATTTACCAGGGGCCGGAGAGCGAGACCGCGACCGGACCGAACTACGTCCGCCGCTACCGCCTCGAAGTGGACGTGGCCACCGGCCAGGTGGTGTCGAACCTGGTGGTGACGGACGCCCTGGCGAACACGATGCAGCTCGTCGGCCGGAACACGACTTCCGTCGCCGGTGCCCCGAACATCGCCGCCTTCCTGAACTCGGGCGGGACGCTCACGAGCGTCACCAACCTCGCCAACCTGACGACCACCGGCGGCGCGGCGACCGGCGGCGGCACCACCCCGACCACCCCCGGCGGGACGCTCGCCTACAACTTCCTCCCGACCGGAACCTACACCGGGCGCGACGGCGTGGACGCGGCGTTCGAGTTCAACTTCTACGTCCCCCGCGACGCCGACCCCGCCGGCAACCCCGTCGCCCCGGACCCGACCGTCCCGACCGTGCCGCAGGGGACCGACAGCACCACGGCGATCAACACGACCTCGTCGCTGCTCGACTGGACCCCCATCGACACCCGCGACGGCCCGCTCGTCACGAACGTCCCCCCCGCGGTCGCCGGCTCGACCCTCGCGCACGTCCTGGAACAGCAGTCGATCGCCGTGCAGAAGACGGTCGCGCGGGTGGACCCGGCGACCGGGGCGGTGATCGCCCCCGGTTCGCCGATCCTCCCCGGCATCACCCTGCTGCGGTACACGATCGACTTCCAGGTGTCCGACTACTTCGCGTTCGACGACGTGTTCCTGCAAGACGTTCTCTCGGACGGCCAGCGCCTCTACCTCGGCTCGATCAACGGGGTGGCCGGGGCCGCCGCCCCGACGCTGTCCGTCAACAACGCCTTCGTCACCGGCGGCCCGGGGAGCCGCACCTCCACGAGCGGGGCGTTCGCGGGGCCGGGCACCATCGACTACGAGCGCCGCTACACCCTCCAGTCGGCGCTCCCGCCCGGCACCAACTCCGACCCGACCACCTTCGGGGCGGGCGGTCCGGGGGGGGCGGTTTACACCAACACCGTCGGCACCATCGACGGCACGACGCGCCTCCAGTTCGACATCAGCGGGGAACTCCGGGCGCGCCCCGGCACACTCTCCGGGCGGCTCGTCGGCGGCGAGATCGGCAACGACGGGACGGGGCCGACGAACAACCCGCGCTCGGCTATCCAGTTCGGCGCGACGACCGGCACCATCGTCTTCTACGCCCAGGTGAGCCGCGACTTCAGCGACGACTTCCCGTCCGGCGACCGGCCGGTGAACCAGGGCGACGTCCTCGGCAACCGCGTGGACGACCCGACGACGCCGGTCCGGGACGGCGTGTTCGGCGACCAGCTCGCCGCGGCCACGATCAACGCCGCCAACCCGAGCGTGATCGGCCGCGGGTCCGACGACAGCGGCACGAGCGTCGCCATCCCCTACGGCGTGCAGTCGAAGCAGATTTACGCGATCAACGGGCAGGTCGTCCCGGCCCAGACGTTCGCCAACCCGCCGTACAGCATCCAGGCCGGCGACCAGGTCACGTACAAGCTCACCTACACGCTGCCGATCAGCCGGTTCGAGCAGCTCCGCCTCATCGACTTCCCGCCCCTGCCGGTGATCGCGGTCGGGGCGTCCGGCCCGTACACGTTCACCCGCGACCCGGCCGGGTACGGGTTCGGGGTCGGCGAGGTCGGAGTGTTCGACCCGGCCGGGGCCGGCGACGACACCTTCTTCGCCACCTTCGCCCCCGGCGCGGGGAACAACGCCCGCAACCCGGCCCTCACCACGAACGCCGGGAACAACAGCCTGACGGCCGACTTCGGCGACTTCGCCGACCCGCTCAACCGTTCGACCACGATCTCCCTGCTCGTCACCTTCCGGGTGAGCAACGCCCCGTTCGCGGCCGACCTGTTTCTGACCAACCAGTTCCGGGTGGCCGAAGGCTCGACGAACGCCGGCGACGCGACGGTCGAAGACCTGCGCCGGTTCGAGCTCGTCCGCCCGGTGGTGACGATCAACAAGGGGGTGGTCGGCACCGTCGCCGGCGGGGTGGCGGCCGGCTCGACCCTCGGCGGGATCGGCTTCCCCGACCCGACGCAGCCGGCGACGTTCGGCGGGACGGTCGATACCGCGGCCGAGGCGACGGCCATCGGCGCGCCGAACGCGAGCAACCTCGACGCCGGCGACCGCGTGCGCTTCGCCATCGTCGCCCAGAACACCGACAAGGGCGACGCCTTCGACGTTCGCATCCGCGACGCGATCCCGGCCGGGTACGTCGTCCCGGCCACCTTCGCCGCCCTCGCCCCGCGCGTCTACCGCGGCGACGGCACCCTCCTCGCGCTCGGGGCCGACTACACGCTGATCTCCTACGACGCCACGACCGGCACGTTCGAGATCGAGCTGACCGACAACTACTCGACCGGGAACGTCGGCGGCGCGGAAGAGGACGCCCGCAGCGGGGCGCTCAGCCGCGGGCTGCGGACCGACCAGACGCTCGGGAACGTGGCGATCACCAACGGGTCGAACACCGTCGTCGTCCTGTACGACCTGACGCTCGCCCAGGCCGTCACCCCGACCCAGGCGCTCACGAACGTCGCGTCGGTGCCGGTCTACTCGAACAGCGAGACCGGGCCGGACCTGACCGACCCGACCGTCGTGCCCGGCGGGGCCGACCCGACCAACCCGGCGGTCGTGACGGTCCGCAACGTGGCCGCGACGAAGACCGTGGTGTCCACGTCCGAAGCCAGCACCCTCGAAACCGGCGACGGGTCGAACGGCAACCCGCGGCTCGCCACGATCGGCGAGGTCGTGCGCTACCGGCTCGTCGTCCAGCTCCCCGAGGGGTCGGCCGGCAACGTGCAAATCCGCGACAACCTGCCGGCCGGCCTGACGTTCCTCGACGACAACACCGCGACCGTCGCGTTCGTCTCGAACCAGACGCCGATTTCCGCGACCACCCCGGCCGGGGCGACGCTCGCGCTCGGCTTCGGGGCCGGGGCGTTCGGCACCCCGCCGTGGCTGAGCGGGGCATCGGGCGCGATCACCCCGACGTTCCTCCTGACCGACGCCCGCATCGGGTCGAGCAACTCCCTCACCGCCGACCCGGACAGTTACGCGACCGGGTCGGACGTGTTCTTCAAGGTCGGCGACCTGGTGAACGCGGACAGCGACGCCGACGCCGAGTTCGTGGTGATCGAATTCAACGCCCTGGTGGACAACAGCGCCGCCGGGAGCAACGACGCCGGCGACCCGCTCGACAACACCGCCGCCGTGTTCGTCGGCGGCAGCTCCCTCACGACCTCCGGGAACTACCGGGTGCGGGTGGTCGAGCCGGCCTTTACGCTGAACAAGACCGTCACCCCGACCGCCGGCGACGCCGGCGACACGGTCACGTTCACGGTCGCCTTCTCGAACGCGAACGGGGCGAACAACACCACCGCCTTCGACGTGAACCTGACCGACGTGGTGCCGCTCGCCGGGTTCGACAACGTGGCGATCGTCCCCATGTCGCTGGCCACCACCGGCACGGTAACGAACGGCATCTTGACTGTCGTCGGGAACAGCATCACCTACACCGCCGACTCGCTCTCCGCCGGCGCGAGCGTGACCTTCCAGTTCACCGCCCTACTTGTCGCCTCCGTCGGACCGGGGGACTACACGAACACGGCGAACGTCACCTACACCAGCCTGCCCGGGGCGAACGGCACCACGGCGAACCCGACCGGCAGCCCGACCCCCGGCGCGCCCGGCACCGACACCGGCGAGCGGACCGGCACCGGCACCCCGGCCCAGAACGACTACTTCGCCAGCGACCCGGCGACCGTGACGGTCCTGGCCCCGCTCGCCAAGACCATCGTCGGCACGAACCAGGCGTTCACGCTCGGGAACACCGTCGCCGTCGGCGAGCAGGTGCAGTACCAGGTGGTCATCACCATCCCCGAGGGGACGGTCCCGCTCGCCCGGCTGCTCGACAGCCTGCCGACCGGCCTCGCCGTCGTCAGCCTCGACAGCCTCACCTTCGCCGGGGCGCTGACGACCGACGTGGCCGGCGGCTTCCCCGCGGTGTTGACGAACGCCCGGGCCGCCCTCAACCCCCCGGGCCGGACCATCACCTTCGACCTCGGCACCGTCGTCAACGCCGACCGCGACCCGGACGCCGAGACGATCACCCTCACCTACACCGCCGTGGTGCTGAACGCGGGCGGCAACCAGCGCGGCACCGCGCTCACCAACTCGGCCACCTTCCGCAGCGGCGGCGTGGACCGCTCGACGATCTCGGCGGCGAACGTGACGGTGGCCGAGCCGACCTTGCAGGTGGTCAAGACCGCCTCGCCCACGACCGGCGACGCGAGCACGAACCCGGCCGACGCGGTGACGTTCACGCTCGTGATCTCGCACGCCGGCGCGAGCAACGCCGACGCCTTCGACGTGGCCCTGAGCGATGTCGTCCCGGCGGGCTTCACCTACGTCGCCGGGTCGCTGACGAACACCGGCGGGCTGGCCCCGACCGCGTTCGGCGAGGCGGGCGGGACGATCACCGCGAGCTACGCCACGTTCATCCAGGGGGCGACCAGCACCCTCACCTTCCGGGCGCTGCTCAACGGCATCACGTCGCCCGCCCAGACGGTGACGAACACGGCCGCCATCACCTACACGAGCCTGCCCGGGGTCGTGTCCGCGCCGCAATCGACCTTCAACGCCGCGTCGGTCGAGCGCACGGGGGCCGACGGTCCCGGCGGGCTACTGAACGACTACGCCACGTCCGACCCGGCCGCCGTGACGGTCAACACCAATTCGATCAGCGGTAACGTCTACCGCGACCTGGACAACGACGGGGTGCGGGGCGGGGTGGGGGAGACGCTCATCGCCGGGGCCGGGTTCTTGATCGAGTTCCAGCTCACCGGCACCGACAACCTCGGCACCGTCATCGCCCCCGGCACCCGCCTCGTCAACACGATGACCGGGATGTACACCTTCACCGGCCTGCGGCCCGGCACCTACGTCGTCACGCAGCTCACGCAGCCGGCCGGGTTCCTCGACGGCAAGGACGCCCCCGGCACCGGCAACCTGTTCGGCGGGACGACGACGCCAGGCGGCACCCCGCGCGACGCCGACGCCATCGCCACCATCGTGATCGGCCTCGGCGGGAACAAGGACGGCGTCAACTACGACTTCGGCGAGCTGCCCCCGGCGGCGCTCGGCGACCTCGTGTGGGAAGACTTCAACGGCAACGGCCGCCGCGACGCCGGCGACGCCGGGCTGAACGCCGTGCCGGTCACGCTCACCGGCACCAACGACCTCGGCCCCATCACCGCGATCAACACCGCGACCGCGCCGGACGGCACCTACAGCTTCGGCGACCTGCGGCCGGGCACCTACGCGGTCACGTTCGGCACCCTCGCCGGGTACGTCTTCACCGTCCCCGATTCGGCCGTGGCGACCGACGCCACCGACAGCGACGCCGGCCGCACCCCCGGCCCCACCTTCGGCCGGACGACGAGTAGCTACACCCTAGCCGCCGGGCAGACCGACCCGACCGTGGACGCCGGCCTGTACCGCCCGGTGTCGCTCGGCAACCGCGTCTTCTACGACCCGAACGCGAACGGCCTCCAGGACAACGGCGAGCCGGGCATCAGTGGCGTCGGCATCACCGTCGTGTGGCACGGGCCGGACGGCGTTCTCGGCGGAGGCGACGACCTGCCGTTCGCCACCACCACCGGGGCCGACGGCATCTGGGGCGTGCCGAACCTGCCCACGGGCAGCTACACCGTCACGGCCGCGCCGCCGGCCGGGAGCGGCTTCACGTCGCTCACGGACAGCATCGACAACAATTCGCTCGCGCCGACCAACCCGGTCGTCGTGAGTACGACCTCCGGCGTGGACCGCGTGGACGTGGACTTCGGCTACCGCGGCACGGCGTCGCTCGGCGACCGCGTGTACCTCGACATCGACAGCGACGGCGTGCAGGACACCGGCGAACCCGGGCTGTCGAGCGTGCAGGTGCGGCTCACCTGGGCCGGCAGCGACGGCCTCCTCCCCGGCGAACTCGGCGACACCGGCGACGACCTCGTCCTCACCACCACCACCGGGCTGAACGGCCTCTACTCGTTCCCCAACCTCCCCGCCGGGCGGTTCCGGGTGAGCGTGATCGGCAACCTGCCCGACAACGTCATTTCGACCGACGCCCTCGACGACAACGTGCTGTCGCCCGGCGGCACGGCGGTCGTCTCGCTCACCACCGGGCAGGCGCGGACCGACGTGGACTTCGGCTACGTCGGCAACGCCTCGGTCGGCGACCGCGTGTACATCGACCAGAACCGCGACGGCGTCCAGCAGCTGAGCGAGCCGGGCATCCCGGGGGCGACGGTGCGACTCGTCTGGGCCGGGCCGGACGGCGCGATCGGCGGGGCGAACGCGGCCGACGACGTGACCTTCACCACCACCACCGGGGCGAACGGCCTGTACCTCTTCCCCGGCCTGCCGGTCTACGGCCCCACCGACCCGTACCAGGTGGCGGTTACGGCCGTGCCGATCGCCGGGTTGAACTTCACCGACTCGCTCGACGACGCGATCCTCTCTCCCACGAACCCGGTCGGGGTCACGGTCTCGGGCACGGTCGGCGACCCGTTCAACGCCCGCCGCGACGTGGACTTCGGCTACGACGGGGCCGGCAGTCTCGCCGGGACCGTCTACCGCGACGACAACAACAACGGCATTCAAGACGGCGCGGAGCCGGGCATCGCCGGCGTCCGCGTCACCCTCACCGGCGTGGACGTGCTCGGCAACCCGGTCCTCGACCCGGCGACCGGCCTGCCGTACACGACGCTCACCGGCGCGACCGGCGGCTACCTGTTCGCCACCGTTCTACCCGGCGTCTACACGATCACCGAGACGCAGCCGGCGGCCTACGGCGACGGTCTCGACGTGGCCGGGTCGCTCGGCGGCAACGTCGGCGACGACGTGACCCGCGGCGTCCCCGTCGCACTGAACGACGCCGGCGTCCGCTACGACTTCGGCGAGCGGCCGGCGGCCATCTCGGGCACCGTCTTCCGCGACGACTCGCGCGACGGCACCCCGCAGCCCGGCGAGCCGCGGCTGCCCGGCGTCCGCGTCGAACTCCGCGACCCGAACACGAACGCGCTGCTCACCTTCACCACGACCGACGGCAACGGCTTCTACTCGTTCCCCAACCTGCCGGCCGGCGACTACCGCGTCGTCGAGGTTCAACCCGCCGGGTACGCGGACGGCCCCGTCGGGCCGGCGACCACCCGCGACGTGACCCTGCCGACCACCGGCCTGACCGACCAGAACTTCGCCGAGGTGTTGGGCCGCCTGTCCGGGACGGTGTACATCGACGCCGACAACGGCGGCACGCGGCAGGCCGGCGAGCCGGGCATCCCCGGCGTGTCGGTCACGCTCACCGGCACCACCGCGACCGGAACTGTGGTGAACGCGACCGTCTTCACCGACGCCCTGGGCCAGTACGCCTTCCCGAACTTGTTCCCTGCCGACGCGAACGGGTACACGATCTCCGAGGGATCGGCCGCCCCGTTCACCGACCGCGCCTCGAACGTCGGCACCGGGGCCGCGACGCCGGGCACGAGCACGACCCCGAACACGATCGCGGGCGTGAACCTCACCCCGGGCCAGGCCGGCATCGACTACGACTTCGGCGAGGTGCGGCCGGCGGCGGCGTTCATCGCCGGCACCGTCTACCGCGACGACTCGCGCGACGGCGGCCGCCAGCCGGCCGAGCCGGGCATCCCCGGCGTGACCGTCCGCCTGCTCGACGGCACGGGCAACGTCATCGCGACGACACTCACCGGCGCGACCGGCAACTACCTGTTCCCGAACCTGACGCCCGGCCTGAACTATCAGGTGCTCGAAACGCAGCCCGGGGCCTACGGCAACAGCCCGGTCGGGCCGACGGTGCTCATCCCGGTGCCCGCCCTGCCGCCGACCGGCTCGACCGGGAACGACTTCGGCGAGGTGTTCGGCAGCCTCGCCGGGGCGGTCTACTTCGACACGAACCGCGACGGCGGTCGCCAGCCCGGCGAGCCGCCCATCCCCGGCGTCACGGTGACGCTCACCGGCACCGACGTGAACGGCACCGCGGTCAACCGCACGACCACGACCGACGCGGCCGGCAACTACCTGTTCACGCTGCTCCCGGCCGGGGTGTACGCCGTCGCCGAGACGCAGCCGACGAACTACGCCGACGGCGGCGAGACGGTCGGCACGGCCGGCGGGGCGACGCCGCCGAACGACGTGATCGCGCAGATTCCGCTCGGCGGCGGGGTGAACGCGACGACCTACGACTTCGGCGAGGTCGGCGTGCCCGTCTCCGGCACCGTCTTCTTCGACGCCGACCGCGACGGCACCCTCGACGGGGGCGAGCCGCCGATCCCCGGCGTGACGGTCCGCCTCGTGGACGCGACCGGCACCGTCGTCGGCACGACCACGACCGACGCGGCCGGCAACTACCTGTTCCCGAACGTCGCCCCCGGCACCTACTCGGTGGTCGAGATTCAACCCGCCGGGTACGGCGACCCGCTCGCCGGCCCGTTCGCCCCGAACACCCGGCCGATCACCGTGATCTCGACGGCGATCGTGAATCAGAACTACGGCGACACCCTCGGCACGCTCGCCGGCGTGGTCTACGTCGATGCCAACGACGACGGCATCAACCAGGGCGGCGAGGCGGGCATCGGCGGCGTCGCGGTGCGGCTCGACGCGGCCGGGGCCGACGGCGTCTTCGGCACGCCCGACGACGTGGTCGGGTTCCGCGCCACGGCCACGTCGCCGGCCGGCACCTACCAGTTCACCAACCTGCCGACCGGCGTGTACCGCGTGGTCGAGCCGACCCAGCCGGCCCCGTACCTCGACGGCCGCGACACCCCCGGCGCGGCCGGCGGCGACGCGACGACGAACGACCGCATCACCGCGATTCCGCTCGCCGCCGGCGTGGACCTGACGGCGTACAACTTCGGCGAGCGCCTGCCCGCCAACCCGTTCATCGCCGGCACCGTCTACCTCGACGGCAACGCCAACGGCACCCGCGACCCGGGCGAACCGCCGCTCGCCGGCGTGACGGTCACGCTCACCGGCCCCGGCGGGACGACGGTCACGACCGACGCCAACGGGAACTACCTGTTCCCGAACCTGACGGCCGGCGCGACCTACACCGTGACCGAGACGCAGCCCGCGCAGTACGCGAGCGGCCCGCAGGCCGCCGGGAACGCGATCGCGGTGCCCAACCTGCCGCCGACCGGCTCGACGAACAACGACTTCGGCGAGACGCCCGGCACGATTAGCGGGATCGTCTACTTCGACCGCGACGCCAGCGCCGGGCTGAACGCCGGCGACACGCCCCTGCCCGGCGTGACGGTCGCGCTGCTCGACAGCGCCGGCAACCCGGTGCTCGACCCGGCGACGGGGGTGGCGTTCGCCCGCACCACGGACGTGAACGGCGCGTACTCCTTCACCGGCCTCGCCGCCGGCACCTACCGCGTGGTCGAGACGCAGCCGGCCGGGTTCAACCAGGGGACGAACACGCCCGGCACCGGCGGCGCACTCAACGGCACCGACCGCATCGACGTGGTGCTGCCGGCCGGCGGCAACTCGCCGGCCAACAACTTCGGCGAAGTCGGCGCGCCGATTTCCGGCCGCGTCTGGCTCGACCCGAACGCCGACGGCGTCCGCGACCCGGCCGAGACGACCGGTATCGGCGGGGTCACGATCACCCTGCTCGACGCGGCCGGCACCGTGGTCGGCACCCGCCTCACGAACCCGATCGACGGGACGTACTCGTTCACCAACCTGCCGCCGGGTAACTACACGCTCGTCCAGACCCAGCCGCCGCGCTACGGGAGCAGCACGGCGAACCTCATCCCGGTCACGCTCACGCCCGCCGGCGTGGTCAACCAGGACTTCGGCGAGACGCTCGGCCGCCTCGCCGGGACGGTGTACGCCGACGCCAACAACAACGGCACCCGCGACCCCGGCGAGCGGCCCATTAGCGGAGTCACCGTCACCCTGACCGGGACCGACGTGGGCGGCACCGCGGTCGTCGATCCGGCGACGAACCTGCCCTTCGTCACGACGACCGACGCGGCCGGGAACTACCTGTTCACGAACCTGCCGGCCGGGACGTACACGATCACCGAGACGCAGCCGACGGCGTACTTCGACGGCCAGGACGCCATCGGCACGGCCGGCGGGCGGCTCGCCCCGACCGACACGCAGACGGCGATCTCGCTCGGGGCCGGGGCCGCGGCGGTCGCCTACGACTTCGGCGAGGTGACGAGCAGCCTCGCCGGGATCGTCTACCGCGACTTCGACCTCGGCGGCACCTTCACCCCGGCCGGCGTCAACCCCGACACCGGCATCGGCGGCGTCACGATCACCCTCACCGGCACCGACACCGACGGCCGCCCGGTCTCCTTCACCACGACTACCGCCGCCGACGGGTCGTACCTATTCGCCGGCCTCGGGGCCGGGGCGTACACCCTCACCGAGACCCAGCCGCCGCTGCCGACCACGCTGTTCGACGGCTTCTACGACGGCCTCGACAACCCCGGCTCGCTCGGCGGCACCGTGCCGGTGAAGAACCGCCTCGCCGTCACCCTCGGGGCGGCCCAGGACGGCACGGCGTACAACTTCGGCGAGCTGCCGCCGGCCGACCCGTTCGGGTTCGTGTACGTGGACGCCAACCGCAACGGGGTGATGGACGCGACCGAGCGCGGCCTGCCGAACGTGCCCATCACCATCAGCGGGACGGCGTTCGCGGGCACGATCTTCGCCCGCCCGCTGACCGCCGCCGACGTGCCCGGCGGGTTCACCCACCTCACCGACGCCGCCGGGCGGTACGAGTTCTCGCCCATCCCGCCGGGCCTGTACCGCCTCACCGAATCCGTCCAGCCGCGCGGGTTCGCCGACGGGTTGGAGCAGGACGGCGACCCGAACGGCCCGGCGGCGACCGTCGGCAACGACTTCTTCGCCGACCTGCTCCTCGCCCCGTTCCCGATCCGCGGGCCGTTCAACTTCGGCGAGATCCTGCTCCCCGGCGCGTCCGGCCCGCTGCCGCCGTTCGACTTCTTCCCGCTCGACCCGTTCGACCCGAGCAAGCGGTCGTTCCTCGGCAGCACCGACGTGCCCGCGACCCCGCCGGCCGCGCCGACCGGCCCGAACTTCGGGGCGTTCAGCCCCGGCGAGCGGCCGACGGCGTTCGCCACCGTCGCCGAGGAGGGCGGGAACGGGTGGGTGCGGGTGTTCGACTTCGCCGGCGGGGTGGAGCGGTTCCGGTTCCAGCCGTTCGGCGACTTCGCCGGCGGCGCGCGGCTCGCCACCGCCGACGTGACCGGCGACGGCATCCCCGACATCATCGCCGCCGCCGGGCCGGGCGGCGGGCCGGTCGTGAAGGTGTTCGACGGCAACACGGGCGAGCTGGTGCGGAGCTTCATGGCGTTCGACCCCGACTTCCGCGGCGGCCTGCGGGTCGCGGCCGGCGACTTCAACGGCGACTTCATCGCCGACATCGTCGTCACCCCGGACGGCGGCGGCGGGCCGATCGTCAAGGTGTTCGACGGCGCGACCGGGGCGACGCTGGCGAACTTCTTCGCCCTCGACCCCGACTTCCGCGGCGGCCTGCGGATCGCCGCCGGCGACGTGAACCGCGACGGCACCCCCGACCTGATCGTGACCGCCGGCGAGGGCGGCGGGCCGCGCATCGCCGTGTACGACGGGACGACGCTGTTCGCCGCCCCGACGCGGCTGGCCGGCGACTTCTTCGGGTTCGCCCCGGAGTTGCGGAGCGGGCAGTGGGTGTCGGCGGCCGACGTGGACGGCGACGGGTTCGCCGACATCGTCCTCGGGTCCGGCCCCGGGGCCGCCCCGCGGGTGGTGGCGTACAGCGGGCGGGTGCTGGCCGAGGGCGGGGGGCCGCGCGAGGTCGCGTCGTTCTTCGCGGGCGCGCCGGCCGCCCGGACGGGTGCCCGGGTGATGGCGGCCGACCTCGACGGCGACGGCCGGGCCGAGGTGATGGCGGCGGGCGGGACCGGCGACTGGCCGATCGCGTCGGTCTACGACCCGCTGACGGGCCGCCAGCGCGACGCCTTCTACGCCTTCCCGGCGCGGGTGCGCGGCGGGGTGTACGTGGGGTGACGCGGCGCGGGAACCCGCGGACTGCCGGCCGCGGGCTTTCCGCCGGCCGGTCCGCCGCCTAACACTAGTGTCACCCACCCTCGTCCCCCCGAATCCGGAGGCGGTCGTGACCCGCACCGTTAGCGCCTCGCTGTTCGCCCTCGCCGTGGGCTTCGTCGTCGCCACCGGCGTCGCCCCCACCCCGGCGAGCGCCCAGCCGAAGAAGAAAGACCCGCCCAAGAAGCAGGCCGTCGCCCAGCCCGACGAGCTGTACGTCGCCCCCGGGTTCAAGGTCGAACTCCTGTACACCGCCGACCCCGCGACCGAAGGGTCGTGGATCAACCTGTGCGCCGAGAAGCCCGGCAAGCTCATCGTCGGCGGGCAGGGCGGGCAGCCGGTCCTGCGCTTCACGATCAAGGACGGCAAGGTCGAGGGCGTCGAGAAGCTCAAGCTCCCGATCAGCGAGACGATGGGCTTCCTGTACGCCGCCGACACCCTGTACGTGAACGGCAAGGGGCCGATGGGGTACGGCCTCTACCGCTGCAAGGAGGGGAGCGACGGCGCGTTCGACGTGCAGCCGCTGAAAATCTTCGGCAGCGGCGGCGAGCACGGGGCGCACGGGCTGGCCCTCGGCAAGGACGGCAAGATTTACGTGATGAACGGCAACCACACCAAGGTGCCCGACGGCCTCGCCCCGAACCCGCCGTACGCGAACTACCGCGAGGACCACGTCGTCCCCCGCCAGTGGGACGGCAACGGCCACGCGGCCGGCATCTACGCCCCCGGCGGGTACGTCGTGCGGCTCGACCCCGAGGGGAAGAGCACCGAACTCGTCCTCGGCGGGTTCCGCAACGCCTACGACATCGCCTTCAACGGGGACGGCGAACTGTTCACCTTCGACAGCGACATGGAGTGGGACTGGGGCATGCCGTGGTACCGGCCGACCCGGGTGAACCACTGCACCGTCGGGTCCGAACACGGGTGGCGGTCGGGCACCGGGGTGTGGCCGGACTACTACCCGGACAACCTCCCGCCGACGGTCAACATCGGCGTCGGCTCGCCGACCGGAGTGGCGTTCGGGACCGGGGCCAAGTTCCCGGCCGAGTACCAGAAGGCGTTCTTCATCTGCGACTGGACCTACGGCCGGCTCTTCGCCGTCCACCTCACGCCGAAGGGGGCCAGCTACACCGCCACCGCCGAGAACTTCGTCGCCCCGCTCGGGCTGGTGAAGGAAGGCGCGCCGAAGAAGCCCCTCAACCTGACCGACGCCGTGATCGGCTCCGACGGCGCGATGTACTTCACGATCGGCGGGCGGAACGCCCAGGCCGCCCTCTACCGCGTCACCTATACCGGCACCGAGAGCACCGACCCGGCCCCCGCCGACCCGGCCGGGGCCGAGGCCCGGGCGCTGCGGCACAAGCTCGAAGCGTTCCACGGCAAGGCCGACCCGAAGGCCGTCGAAGCCGCGTGGCCGCACCTCGGCAGCGACGACCGCTTCATCCGGTTCGCCGCCCGCGTCGCCGTCGAGAGCCAGCCGGTCGCCGAGTGGCAGGACAAGGCGACGGCCGAGACGAACCCGGCCGCCGCCCTCACCGCCTTGCTCGCCCTCGCCCGCACCGGCGACGCCAAGGCGCAACCCGCCCTGCTCGCCGCCCTCGACCGCCTCCCGCTCGCCAAGCTGACCGACGACCAGAAGCTCGACAAGCTCCGCGTCCTCCAGGTGAGCTTCACCCGGCAAGGCTCCCCGACCGTGGGCGGGAAGAAGCTGATCGCCGAACTCGACGCCGCCTTCCCCGGCCCGAACGAGGCCGTCAACCGCGAGGCGTTCCAGCTGCTGGTCTACCTCAACGCCCCCGGGGTGGTGGCGAAGGGGCTGGCGCAGATGGCGTCGGCCAAGACCCAGGAGGACATCTTCCACTACCTGTTCCACCTGCGGACGGCCCCGGTCGGGGCGTGGACGATGGCCCAGCGCAAGGAGTACCTCGGGTACTGGACGAAGGACCGCAAGGGGTGGACCCACCCGCCCGAACTGCTCGGCTGGTTCAAGGCCGCCGGCCGCGCCTACGGGGACGGGTCGAGTTACAACAACTTCCTCAAGAACTTCCTCCGCGAGGCGGTGGCGAACATGTCGCCGGCCGAGCAGAAGGAACTCGCCCCGACCATCGTCGCCATCAACAAGGACTTCACCCCGAGCTACGACGTGAAGCCGCGGGCGGTGGTGAAGGAGTGGAAGGCGGACGAGGTGCTGCCGCTGCTGGAGAAGGTCGGGGCCGGGCGGAACTTCGAGAAGGGCAAGGAGGCGTTCGCCGCCGCCCAGTGCATCAAGTGCCACCGCTTCGGCGACGCGGGCGGGGCCGCCGGCCCGGACCTGACGGCCATCTCGAGCCGGTTCGGGCGCAAGGAGATTCTGGAGTCGATTCTCGAACCGTCGAAGACGCTCTCGGACCAATTCCAGAACGAGGTCTTCCGCACGGCGTCGGGCCAGACCGTGACCGGCCGGGTGGTGGACGAGACGAAGGACGCCATCGCCGTCCAGCCCGACCCGCTCGCGCCCGGGCGGGTGACGATCAAGAAGGACGACATCGAGTCGCGGACGGCGTCGAAGGTGTCGCCGATGCCGGCCAACCTCGCCGACGTGCTGACGGCGGACGAGATCCTCGACCTGCTGGCCTACCTGGAGGCGGCCGGGAGGAAGGACCATAAGGCGTTCCGGAAGTGACGCGCGGGTCGGGGCCGTCCCTATGATGAGGGCGATGTCCCACCCGGTCCTCGAAGTCATCGACGCCCGCAAGCGCTACGGTAAGACCGTCGCCCTTGCGGGCGTGTCGTTGGCCGTCGGCGAGGGGGAAATGTTCGGGCTGCTCGGCCCGAACGGGGCCGGCAAGACGACCCTCATCTCGATCCTGTGCGGGCTGGCCGCGGCCGACGGCGGCGAAATCCGGCTGTTCGGCAAACCGTTCCAACGCGGCGACCGCGATTTGCGCCGGCTCGTCGGCCTCGGCACCCAAGACCTGTCGATCTACCCCGGCCTGACGGCCCGCGAGAACCTGCGCTTCTTCGGCCGGCTGTACGGCATCCGCGGGGCCGACCTGACCGGGCGGGTGAACGAGCTGCTCGCCGCGGTCGGGCTGGCGGACCGGGCGGACGACCGGGCCGGGACGTTTTCGGGCGGGATGAAGCGCCGCCTGAACCTGGCCGCGGCCGTCGTCCACCGCCCGCGGTTGCTGTTCCTCGACGAGCCGACCACGGGCGTCGATCCGCAGTCGCGGAACCACATCTTCGAGCAGGTGAAGGCGCTGAACGCGGCCGGGACGACGGTGGTGTACACGAGCCACTACCTCGAAGAGGTGCAGACCCTCTGCCGCCGCATCGCCGTCCTCGACGCCGGCAAGCTGCTCGCCTGCGACACCCTGCCGGCCCTCCTCAAGCTCCTCGACGTGACCCTCCGGGTGGCGGTGTCCGGTGCCGCCCCGGACTTCGCCGACCGCCTCGCGGCGGTGCCCGGCGTCAAAGCCGTCCGTACCCGGCTCGACGGCTTCACCCTGGTCGTGGACGACCCGGCGGCCGTCCTCGCCGGGGTGGCGACCCTGTGCGCCGCCGCCGGCGTGACGCTCACCGCCGCGGCCGCCCGCGAGCCGACCCTGGAGCGCGTGTTCCTCACGCTAACGGGCCGGGAGCTGAGAGACTAAAGCCGGTTCACCGCGGAGGACGCAAAGGACGCGGAGGAAGGCGATCCGAGTTAAGGAGTGGGGCGTTTTTCACACTCCTCCGGTTTTTGCTTTCCCTCTGCGGTCTTTGCGTCCTCCGCGGTGAATCCTCTTCGCGGACCCCAACGCCATGCCCACGCTCACGCTCGCCCGCAAAGACCTCCGCCTGCTCCTCCGCGACCCGCGGTCGGCCGTCGTGCTGCTGCTCATGCCCGTCGCCCTCGTCCTCGTCCTCGGGCTGGCCATCGGCGAGGGGTTCGGCGAGAAGCCCGACGACCGGCTGCGCATTTCGGTCGTCAACCTCGACCGCGGCCCGCCCCCGACGCCCGGCCGCACCTTCCCCCCGAAGCCGTGGGCGGAACTCGTCCTCGACGACCTCGCCGGCGACCCGGCGGGCGACGACCGCGGCGGCATCCGCGTCGAAATCATCGACTCGCCCGAGACGGCCCGCGAACTGGTCGGTAGCGGGAAGCGGGCGGCCGTGCTCGTGTTCGACCCGGAGTTCAGCGACCGGATGGACCGCTGCTCGTTCCTCGCCGCCCCCGGCTTCGACCCGGTCAACCCGCTCGGCCGCGACGGGGTGCGGTTCGACCGGGTCGGCCTCACGGTGTTGCGTGACCCGACCCAGCCGACGGCGGCGGCGATCATCGAACAGGCGGCGCAGGTGACGCTCTTCCGGGTCGTCATCCCGTACATGATCGGGCAGGCGTTCGCCCGCGTCGGCGACGAGCGGTTCATGGAGCAGCTCGCGGGCAAGCTCGCCGACAAGAAGCCGATCGCGCCGGCGGTGCTGGCCGAACTCGACCCGGCGGTGCAGAAGCTCCTCGCCGCCCTGACCGCCGACCCGGTGTTCGCCGGGATCGTGTTCGACGAGTTCCGCGCGGCGAAGGGGGGCGACGTGCTGAAGGCGACGGCCGACGCCGCGGTCGTCGCCCGCCGCACCCCGGAGTTCCGGCGGGCGGTGACGCGGGCGTTCCGGGAGCCGCGGCTGCTCGCCGCGATGGGCCGCGACGTGTCGTTCGGCGAGGTGATGACGCCGGCCGTGCGCAAGGAGGTCGGCCCGCAGGTGACGGTCGGCGTGGCCGAGTTGTTCCCGAACTACGACCTCCGCGCCCTGACGTGGCCGCAGCTCACCCGCAGCGGCGACCGGGCCGGGGGCGGGCGGAACCGCACCGCCTACGCCGACGCCGGGGTCAAGCGCTATCAAATCCTCGTGCCGCAGTACACCGTGATGTTCGCCTTCTTCCTGGTCCTGACCGTGGGCTGGCTGTTCGTCGCCGAGCGGACCCACGGCACGCTCGTGCGCCTCCGCGCCGCCCCGCTCACGCGCGGGCAAATCCTGCTCGGGAAGGTGCTGCCGTGCTTCCTCGTCTCGCTCGTCCAGGGGGCGTTCCTGCTCGTCGCCGGGAAACTCGTCTTCGGCATGAGTTGGGGGCCGCAGCCGTGGCTGTTGATCCCCGTCGTGGTCTGCACGTCGGTGGCGGCGGTCGGGCTGGCGATGCTGGTGGCGAGCGTCGCCCGGACCGAGACGCAGGTGGCGGTGTACGGGACGATGCTGGTGCTGCTCCTCGGCGGGGTGAGCGGGTCGCTGATGCCGCGCGAGCTGATGCCGGAGGCGATGCGGCGGGCGAGCCTCGTCACCCCGCAGGCGTGGGCGCTCGACGCCTACGCGCAGCTCCTCGGCAGCCCGTCGCCGGCGCTGCCGGTGGTCGCCACGGCGTGCGCGGCGCTGCTCGGGTTCGGGGCGCTGTTCCTGGCGCTGGCGTGGTGGCGGCTGGATTTGGAGTGAAGTGGGCAAAGCCCACCCGTTGCAACGGGTGGGCTTTCGGCCCGGGGAAAAAGACGAGCCTCCGCCTTGGGGAAGGCGGAGGCAGGGGGGAATGAGCTGGGGGGACGGGATTCCGACTTGGGTTCAGACGGGTTCGGGAGAGGGGGGAAGTCTCTCCCGCGGCGTGGCCCCTTGGGGGAAGGGGCTTCGGCCTTCGTATTCGCTCGGCACCGGGCCGCTAGGGGGGTGGCTCGCCTCGGGGGAAGGCTCGCCGTTAGCGGTTCGACACCGATCCGCGGGTCGCTGGGGGAAGCTCGTCGCGGACGATACGGAGTAAAGCAGCCCCCGTGCCGTTCGCCGGGCCGCGGGCGGCTCGCGCCGTGCCGGGCGGGTACAAGTCGTTGCCCACGCAACCCGTCCGGAAAACCACGGCACCCGGCGCGGGCCACGATTTCCCTTGCCGGACCCCCCGGGCGGCCGGCGGTTTGTAATTCCTGCCCGCTGTTGTAAGACGTATCGGTGGAACAATTGACACAACCCGTCCCGCGAGGCCACCCGTCATGCCGGCCGACGCCCTCGTCGCGGACCTGACCGCCGCCCTCGGCGCGATCCCGCTCATCGACCCGCACTCGCACATCGACCCGCTCGCCCCCGCGTCGAAGTCGCTCGACGACATCCTCGGCTACCACTACTACACCGAACTCGCCCACTCGGCCGGGATGAGCCACGCCCCGCTCGCGGCCGACGTGTCGCCGCGGGAGCGGGTCCGCGAGATCGTCCGGCACATGGACCGCTACGACAACACGGCCCAGTACGGCTGGTTCCTCGACATCGCCCGCACTTTCCTCGGCTTCCGCGGCGACCGCATCACCGCCGCCGACGCCGACCCCCTCTTCGACGCGGCCGAAAAGACCTTCGCCCAGCCCGACTGGGAGACGCAGGTTCGCGCGACGACGAAGCTCGAAAAGATCTTCCTGACGAACGAGTTCGACGACCCGCTCATGGATTTCGACACCGACGTGTACGTCCCCTGCCTCCGCACCGACACGCTGGTGTTCCAGCTCGACCGGCCGGAGACGCACGCCCGGCTGCTCAAGGCGACCGGCATCGAGGT
>Ga0105048_10002330_pt1 | contig 30798 bp, 28 predicted proteins | sample MAT05_FD_78382 | JGI IMG/M metagenome (GOLD analysis project Ga0105048, IMG submission 78382) | Freshwater microbial communities from Lake Fryxell liftoff mats and glacier meltwater in Antarctica - MAT-05 | ecosystem: Environmental > Aquatic > Freshwater > Ice > Liftoff microbial mat | place... | reverse complement strand
CTGTTCATGATTCCGGGGCGCAAGGGACTGCTCGGGCGCGGGCTCGTGATCGGGATCCTCGGCGCCGCGCTGCCGCTCGGGTACCTCTGGTACGTCGGCGGCGGACCGTAGTCAGCTCGGCGGCGCGGCCGCCGGCAGCGCGAGCTCGGCGCGCAGTCGATCGAGCTCGCCCTGCATCGGCAGGGTGAGGTCGTTGTAGCGCGCGAACGCAGCGTCCACGTGGACCCGCGCGGCCTCGATGCGCCCGAGCGCGAGCTCGGCGCGCGCTGCCTCGAGCAGCCACACCGGCAGATCCACGGTCTCGCGGCCGAGCGACCGCGAGCTCTCGACGGCGCTGCCGAGCAACCGCGACGCCTCGGCGTACTCACCACGACGCAGTGCGAGCTCGCCACGCGCGTGGGTGAAATCGATCGCCAGCGGGTGCGCGTCGATGAACGTCGCGGCGAAGCGGTCCACGTTCGCGTCGAGGATCCGCGCGGCGCCATCCAGATCACCGGTCGTCATCAGGAGCGTCGCGAGCTCGATCGGCTCCTGGGCGCGCTCGGGATGCTCCTCGGGGTAGACGCGCTCGCGAACAGCGGCCGCCCTGCGTAGCCGCGCCAACGCCGAGCTCGGATCACCGTCGAGCTCGTCGAGCTCCGCGAGCGACGTCAACAGCCGCGCATTGTCGACCCCGTCGACACCGAACACCGCCTCGCCGAGCGCGAGCGCACGCTCGAGGCTGATCCGAGCATCCGCGCGGCGGCCGACGTGGGCCTGCGCATTGCCGAGATTCGCGAGCGCCGCGATCGTTTCCGGATGTTCCTCGCCGACCGCCTCGACGACCAGCTCGTAGCTCGCGGTCATGTAGTCGAGCGCGTCGGGATCGTCATCGAGGAAGCGGAGGACCCCGACGTTCTCGCGGATCGATCGCACGCGCGCGTTCGGTCCGCCCTCGGCGAGCTCGAGCGCGCGCTCGAAATTTCCGCGGGCCTCGTCGTATCGCCCCGACCTGAAGTAGATCGCACCGCGCGTGTTCGCGAGATCGGCCGCGATGCGCGACGGCGTCGAAGCCCGCTGGAGGTGCGACTCGCCGTGCCGAACCCACGCGAGGCCCTCTTCGAAGCGCTGCATCTCGACGCCGGCCGAGAAGCCGGCATCGGCGGCAGCGCGGGCCGCATCGAGCGAGGCGCCCGCCCGGTCCGCGCGCTCGTACGCCTGCTGGTACGCGACGATCGACTCCTCGAAGCGGTCGAGGTGATGCAGTGCGTCGCCGCGCGCGAGCATGACCTCGGTGGTGAGCACGCCGGCCATCGCGAGATCGATCTCACACTCGTCGAGCAGGTCGAGCGCGGCGCGACTGTTGCCGGCGACGTTCAGCGCGCGCGCGCGCATCAGTCGGACCCACAACGCTGCCGCCGCGCCGTCGGCCGGATCGAGCGCAGGCCCGAAGACGGTCGGATCCGCCGCGCCACCGAGGCACGTTCGCGGATCGGGAATCGCATCGACGATCGTCAGTGCGCGATGCGACTGCCGCACGTCGACCTCGGCGAGCGCCGTCGCGGCAGCACGCGCCGCCACGTCGACGCGATCGAGACAGCTCGCGACCTCCTCGCGCGGCGCTGCGCAGGCACTCGCGCGGGCCTCGCTCGATGCGGACTCGTGCGCACGCAGCCTGACGAGCACGCGGTCGACGACCCGGCGCGTCACGTCGTCGCCCTCGTCCGCGATCGTCGCGAGCGCCTCGGTCGCCGTGCGCTGATCGATGCCCGGCGATGCCGCCTGCTCGCACGGCGTGCTAGTCGGCATCGTCAGCCCGAGCACGCCGAGCACCGCGAGACATCCGAGGCCGAGTCGCACGCGGCGGCCCTCGGTCCGCTGTGCGATCGTGATTGCCTGCATCGCTGCCACGACGTCGCCGTGGCGCGCGGCGGGATCCGGCGCCATGCACCGCGCGAGTGCAGAGTATGCCCGCCCGCCGAGCCGCTTCTCCGGCTGGTTCGGTGCACCGCGCTGCTTCGCTGCGCGCAGCGCCTGCAGCGTCTGACCTTCGTGCGGCGGTCGCCAGTACAGCGCCTCGAACAACGTCGCCGCGAGCGCGAACTCGTCGGCGCGCGAGTCGATCACACCGCCCGTCATCTGCTCGGGCGCCATGTACCGCGGCGTGCCGCCCATCGGCGCGAGCGAGCGCAGCGTCACACCGGCGCTCGTCGGTCCAAGCCCGGTCCGAGCGGCGACCATCGATCGCAGCGTCGACGATCCGGTGATGGGATTGTCGTCGAACACCGCCGCGATCGATCGCGTCGCATGAGCGAGGCCGAAGTCCGCGAGCTTCGCCGTCACGCCGTCGACGAGGATGTTGCCGGGCTTCACGTCGCAGTGGACGAGACCACAAGCGTGCACCGCCGCGAGACCGGCCGCGATCTGGCGCATGACGTCGAGGACCTCGTCGGTGCTGCGATCGGCCACGCGGATCCACTCGTCGAGGCCGACGCCACCGACGAGCTCCATCACGACGAACAGCGCCATGCGATCGTCGCGCGGTCCACCGAACGACGACGCGGGACACAGCCCGAGATCGAACACCGCGACGACACCGGGATGCGCGATGCGACCGAGCATCTGCGCCTCGCGGCGCAGCAACAGGTTCGCGGCCTCGTCGCGGCCGAGGTCGGTGACGTGCACGACCTTGATCGCGACGTTGCGATCGAGCTGGGTGTCGCGCGCGCGCCACACCGTCCCCTGCCCGCCGGCGCCGATGCGATCGCCGACGACGTAGCGATCCGCGATCCGCACCTGCAGCGGCGCGGCCATGAACAGACGCGCCGCGATCTGATCGCGCGCGAGCACGGCCGCGCGCGCGAACTCGCCGCCGGCCGCAAGCAGCTCGGATTCCACGCCCGCTGGCCGACCCTCCACGAGCCCCCCATGTTGCCACGCGGGGCGCAGCGGATCACGGCGGCGGACGATTGCCCCATCGGGGCGCCGCGGATATCACTGCGGCGGGTAGCCGGGCTGCTGCGGATATCCCTGTTGCTGGGGCTGCTGCGGGTACCCCTGCGGCGGATAGCCCTGCGGCTGCGGCGGATACTGCGGCTGCTGCTGCGGCGGATACCCCTGCTGCTGGTGCTGCCCCGGCGGCAGCGCGCCCATCCCCGGATGCGCACCGATCGCGCCCTGCGGATCCTCGAAGAGCGTGATCGCCACGACCTGGCGGAACATCCCGAGGATGCGGCGCTCGTCGCGGAACGAGACGATGTGCCGGCTCGTGCCGCCCTCGGCGTTGAGCGTCTGCTCGTACAGAATCGGATCGAGCGTGCGCGTGAAGAAGCGATAGTTGCACTCGACGAAGCGATAGCCGAGCTGGCGGTTCTGGTTGTCGCGACGCCGACGCAGCACGAAGAAGTACGTCTCGCGCGGGAAGATGCCCATGAAGCGCGTGAGGTGCTTGAAGCCGAACGCGACCTCGAAACCCCCGGCGACCGCGGCGTTGAGCGCGTTCGTCATCGCCTTCACGTCGACGGTCTGCGTGAACAGACGGGTCTGGTACGTGAACATCTTGTACTCGTACGCGGGCTCGTCGGGCTCCCACTTGAACACGACGTTGAGCGCGAGTGCTTGGAGGATCAGCGCGACGCGACGCGGCTCGATCGTCACCTCTTCGCGCTTGAATCGATAGCCGCCCTGCGAGGCCTCGTTGATGACCTCGTCGAGCTCTCGCGGATCGGCCGCGCCCGTGAAGAATCCGAGGGGATAGCTGCGCACGCGGAATCGCATGCGCCGGACGGTACCACGGCGCGCGCTGGGGACGTCACTCCTGCTTGGAAATGCTGCCGACGAGCGCGAGGACGTCGGAGAAGCTTCGAAGGAGCTTGCACTGACGCTGCATCAAAAGTGCGACGACCCTCGGCTCATCGAAGTCCTTCGTGTTCCGGTTGGCAAACCACGTGGGCTCTCGACCCAAGCGGTCATCGCCGAGGACGGAGGCGAGGACGGAGGCGAGGATGAGCGCGTCGGACAGCGTGAGATCGAGCTCCCGATCGAGGCGCTCTGCGTCGGCGATCGCGTCGCCGCCGAGCGGCAGGACGTCAGCGATCGCCATGATTCGCTCGCGGGCCGAGCGATACCTGTCCTCCGCCTGCTGTGCGCTGCGCACCAGCAGCGCTGCGAGATCGTTGGACGCCGCGTCCGCAGCGAGCGACAGCGTGCGTCCGATCTCGCGCACATGGGATTCGAGTTCCCTCGCTACTCGCGAGCGTTCGCCACTTCTTCGACGCAGCGTAGTGATCGGCTCGACGAGGCCGAAGGCAGGAATCGCGAGCGAGATTTCTCCTCGCTCTGCGAGGGCACGCAGATCCTCGCACGCGCCGCACTCGCCTTGTTCCAAGACGATCTCGAGAACGAAGTTCGTCTCCGCGTACACCCTCACGCAGCGGCTTGACGAACGATGCGTGATCCGGACAGCGCTTCGGGCAGACCGGTGCCGTGTAGCACCGGCGCGACATCACCCGCGGACCCGCGCGAGACGTCCTCCAACCACCACGACACGATCATCTCGAATGCCTCGGAGCCGATCGAATCCGCCGAGGCGCCGACTCGGGCGTAGTAGGGACCGAAGATTCCGTCCGCAGCGATCTCGGCGCTCGGAGCTGCATCGAAGTCGACGTAACGATCCCACGCGTAGAGCTTGTCGGGGGTCACCAGGATGAACATGGCGTCGGACGCGATCCAACCGTGCGCGACCGCGTTACGCCGGAAGTCCGCTGCCCATGCTGCGGCGGTCCCAATCCTCCGCTTCGCGTCGATGGCAACCCTGACGTGCCCACTCGGGTCGTACGCGGCAAAGTCGGGACGCAGCATCGTCAGGCTAGCACGCCGTGCAGCGGGCAACCACGGACGTGACGCAGGTCGCCCGATCGGCGATGATGCTTCGATGCTGCGGCCTCACTACGCATTCATCGCGCCGGCCTGGATTTTCGTCTCGCTCATGTCCTGTGGCGCTGACGACTCGGGCGGCACCGCGACCGAGACGAGCACGACCGCACCGACGACGACGATCGATCCGTCGACGTCGTCCGGCAGCACCGATCCGTCTACGACGATGGCGACGACGATGACGACGGAGCCCGCCGAGTCGAGCAGCGGCGTGGATCCGTCGACGTCGCAAGGGCCCGCGGACTCGAGCAGCGGGGATCCCTCGGAGACCACCGGCGCACCCGGCTGCGATCCGGTCGTGCCCGGCATCTGGGCGTCGTGCGTCGACGAGACCGGCGACATCGACAACACGCTGTGCATGTGGATGGGCACCGGCGAGAGCGTCGGCATGGTGAGCTGCCTCAGCTCGTCGAGCGAGCCGGACGCGAACACGTGCTTCATCCGCGGGTGCAAGGACGTGTGCGATTGCTTCGCGCCTCCCGCGACCGGCACCGCACCCGTCGTCTGCGACACGATCGTCGCAGGCGGCGAGTTCGGCTGCGCCCTCGATTGCAGCGACGGCCAGACCTGCCCCGACGGCATGATGTGCTACGACAACCTGTGCTTCTGGCCGCCGGTGGGCTGAGCGATCTGGTCGAGACGACGAATCCTCCGCGCGTTGCCTGCCGCCGCGATCGCACCAGCGATCCTCGGCTGCGAGGGCAAGGGCACCACGATCGTGCGACCACCCAGCGATTCAACTCCGGTCGTGGCGCGCGACACTCCGAGATGCCCGGGCCCGGTCCGAGCAATCGCGGCATGCAGCTGTGGGTGAACCTCGTCGCCGACAAGAAATCGATGGCCCCGGAGTACGAGGGCATCAGCGGCGCCGACCTGCCGGTGCGCGACGCGGGTGGACAGCGCATCCGCACCGTCGCCGGCAAGGACTCGCCGGTACGACTGCACACCGAGGTAGACATCCTCGACGTCGAGCTGCTCGCCGATTCGAGTTTTTCGCGGGAGATCGTGGCGGGGCACAGCGGGCTCGTCTACGTGCTCGACGGCGCGATCGACCTGCAGGGCGAGCGCCTCGAACGTCGCGGTGCGGCGATCCTCGGACCGGGCGCGGTCGAGCTGTCGGGTACGGCCGGCGCGCGCGTGATGTGGCTCGCCGGTCGTGCGCATGGGCAGCCGATTCATCACCGCGGCCCGTTCGTCGACTGACCCCTGGTAGACTCGACCACGATGCAGTCCCGAGCCAAATGGCTTCCGTTGGTCGCGGTTCTCGCCTGTGGCGACACAGCATCCGGCGATGGCGATTCGTCGAGCACCGACGGATCGACGATGACGAGCGGCGATCCGACGACGTCGCCGAGCACGACGCCCAGCGACGAAGTGTCCACCGGTGAGCTGCCGCCGCCGCCGACCGACGGTCCGCCTGCGGGCAATCCGGACGGTGACTGCGAGGTCCCGCCCGATGCGGCACCGGCCGACAGCAGCAACCCGCGGACGGTCGTCGGCACCGGCACACCGGCGGGCTGCACGGGCGACGCGTTTGTGCAGGCCGTCGCGCAGGGCGGTGTGATCACGTTCGAGTGCGGGCCCGATCCGGTGACGATCCTGCTCGACCGCACCGCGAAGATCTTCAACGACACCGGGCCGGAGATCGTGATCGACGGCGGCGGGCTCGTCACACTCGACGGCGGCAACGCGGTGCGGATCCTCTACATGAACACCTGCGATCAGGCGCAGATGTGGACGACGCCGATGTGCGACAACCAGGATCATCCGCGCCTCACGGTGCAGAACCTGACGTTCGTGCGCGGCAACGCGACCGGTGAAGACCCCGACGGCGGCGGTGCGATCTTCGCCCGCGGCGGCCGGCTCAAAGTCGTGCACTCGCGCTTCTTCGCGAACCGCTGCGACGAGGTCGGCCCCGACGTCGGGGGCGGCGCGATCCGGGCGTTCGACCAGTTCGATGATCAGCCGCTGTTCGTCGTGAACAGCACGTTCGGGGGCGAAGAGGGCCTCGGCAACGAGTGCAGCAACGGCGGCGGTATCAACAGCATCGGCGTCTCGTACACCGTCATCAACTCGCTGTTCGCGTACAACCGCACCACCGGCAACGGCGCGAATCCGATGCGCGAGGGCACCCCGGGCGGCGGCAATGGCGGAGCGATCTGCACCGACGGCAACACGATGACGCTGACCTTGTGCGGCGTGTCGATCCACGACAATGTCGCGAACGAGGGCGGTGGCGCGGTGTTCTTCACCAGCAACGACCTGAGCGGCTCGATCGTGATCCGCGACTCGGTGCTGTCCGCGAACCCGAGCCTCGGGTTCGAGAGCGACGGCTTCCCCGGGATCTTCTACGTCGCGAGCGGACCGCCGATGGTCGAGGGCTCCGTGATCGAGTGATGGACCGCGCGTGACTGCCTTCGTTTTCGCGACCTGTCTGCCACGCTCGGCGGCCTACCTCAAGCGCGAGCTCGCGCGCTCGCGGCCGGATCTCCGGCTCGCGTACTCGCGGCCGGGCCTGCTGACGATGCGCACCGACGATCCGCCGCCCGAGCTCGGTGATCACCCGGAGCCGCGCGCTGCGTTCGCGCGCACGAGCGGCCGGTCGCTCGGCTTCGCCGACTCGCTCGACAAGATCGAAGCGCTCGCGCAGACGATCGACGCGCCGCAGCTGCGGCTGCACGTGTTCGCACGCGATCCCACCGATCCCGATCAGCAGCCCGAGGATCACGAGACCACCGCGAGGTGGCGCACCGAGATCGGCGAGCGGCTCGGCGCGCGCGTGATCGAGGGCTTCGACGACGCCGACATCGGCGACACCGTGCTCGACGTCGTGCTGCCGCAGCCGGGTCTCACCGATCCCATGCTCGTCGGCTGGCATGTGCACGACGAGTGGCGCGGCAGTGCACCCGGTGGCGTGCGCCGCGTGCCGGTCCCCGAGGACGTTCCTTCGCGCGCGTACTCGAAGCTCGAGGAAGCGCTCGCGTGGTCGCGCATGCCGCTGCACGAGGGCGACACGGTCGTCGAGATCGGCTCGTCGCCCGGTGGCGCTGCGATGTCGCTGCTGCGCCGCGGTGCGAACGTGATCGGCATCGATCCGTCGCGCATGGATCCTCGCGTGCTCGGCTGGCGCGAGCCGACGGGCACATTCCGGCACCTCGGCATCCTCGCCGAGCGCGTGCGCACCCGGGATCTACCGAACGTGGTCGACTGGCTCGTGCTCGACGCGAACGTCGCGCCGCATCGCGCACTGGTCGGGCTGCGCCAGCTCGTCGCGCTGCGATCGGAGTCGATTCGCGGGCTGCTCCTGACGCTCAAGATCAACGACGCCGGCATCGTCGACGACTTGCCGACGCTCCTCGAGCAGATCCGCGAGCTCGCCGGCGCGCCCACGCTGCGCGCGACGCAGCTTCCGAGCGCGCATCAAGAGGTCGTCGTGTGGGCCCCGCGCCCGCGCCCCTGAACGCACGAGCGCGTCCGTTCGAGGCGGAGTTGCCAACCGAGTTGGCCGATGCGGCCGCGAATGCGTGCATTCGGCGGGCAGCATCACGCGCGGCGGGCTTCCGGCACTCGCGTTGCGGCGCTACCCTTGCCGCCGATGATCGAAGTGCTCTCGGGCCTCGCGTCCCGCCTCTGGCAGCCATGGATCGCGGTGGTCGTGCTCCTCATCGGCCTCGCGCTCACCATCGTCACGCGCGTCGTGCAGGTCGCGGGATTCCGCGCGGCACTGCACGGCGCGAGCTGGCGCGGTGACGCCGGCCTCGCGCGATGGGGGCTGCTCGCGGTCGGCTGCGGTGCCGGTGGGCTCGGTGCCGGCGCGCTCGCACTGCAGTGGGGTGGACGCGGGGCGATCGTGTGGATGTGGATCGCGATGCTGCTCGCGATGGCATGGCGGTTCGGCGAAGGCGTGATGCGCGAGCCAACCGAAACGAGCACGGCCGACGCGAAGGTCGGCACCGGCAAGGCGCTGACCAAGATCTGGACGTTCGCGGCCGTCGCTGCCGCAGTCGCGACCGCGGGCCTGTTCGGCGGTCAGCAGCTCACGTTGCTGCTCGCGAGCACGTGGCAACTGCCGCCACTGCAGACGTCGATCGGGTTCGCGGTCGTCGCCGCGGCGGTCGTCGCGATTCCGGCCGCGCGACGGATCACGCTGCTCGCGGTTCCATTCGCGCTCGTCGCTTGGACGGCGATCGCCGTCGTCGCGATGCTGCAGGACGATCTGCTGCTGTCGCTCACGCTCGGCGACGCATTCGCCGAGGCCTTCGGCGCTCGCGCGGCCCTGACGGGTGCAGCGACGGGTGGCATGTCGTTCGCGCTCGCCGAGGGCATCCTCGCGGCGAGCCTCGCGACCGGTCTCGGGCAAGGCGCGGCGAATCGCAAGGATCGCGCGACGCTGCTCGCACCGCTCGTCGGCGTCGGCTTGGTCGCATCGCTCGGTGCGCTCGTGGTCTCGACCGCACCGACACCGATGATCCTCGCGACCGGCGAGCCCGTGCCGCTCGAGCGCCATCACTCGCGCGGCCTGCGACCGAGTCAGCAGGTCGGGCAGACCGTCGTGTTGCCCGCCGACTCGCCGCTCGCCGATGGCGAGACCTATGCGTTCCTCGTGCGCGGTAATCCTCGCGGCATCGGCTTCGGCAAGCTCGACGCGGCGAACAACGCCGTGATCCTTCCGGGCTGGGACGTGACGACGGAATCGACCGAGGTCATCTTCCGTCTGCGCGAGAAGGACCCGCTCGCGAACAACGCGAGTTGGGACGTGCGCATCCCGTGCACGCGCGAGGTCTTGCCCGGCCAGCGCGGCGGACCACCGGTGCTGCGCCTCAAGCCGGTCAACCCCGAGCTCGAGTTCAAGAAGTTGCTGCCGTACTACGAGCTGTCGAGTCAGCCGTACGTGCCGATGGCCGACTTTCATTTCGTCGGCAAGGTCGGCAACGCGCAGAGCCCCGACGAAGCACTCGGCAACCACCTCGCGATGTACGAGGTCGAGGCCGCGGATCGTCCGTTCAATCCGAAGCTGCACGAGTTCTTCCGTGGTGGCTATCGCGGGCCATACGCGGACATCGAGCAGGAGCGACCGCCGTGGGCCTGGATCGCACCCGCAGGCTTCGACATGCCGGTCGGCACGGTCGTCGATCTGCGCCTCGCCGCATCGCCGCGCGGCGAGTCGTTCGTGCGCCTCAATCGCGCGGGCGGTGTCGAGGGGCCGCCGTGGGATCTACTGATGAAGTCGCGCGAGCTCGTCGTGCAGCACACGAGCGACCCGAGCAAGGACATCGTGATCCCCGTCGACGTGAAGCACGACGGCTACCGCATCCGCTTCGTGCCGCCGGATCCGGAGTGGTCGGACTTCCGCAAGCTCGCGACGATGACCGGCTACAAGCCGACGCCGTTCGTTCGCGTGCGCGACGTCGACTTCGTCGGCGAGGTCCACGGCGACGCTCGGCTCGGGTCGGAGTTCGCGGGTCGTCGCGCCATCGTCGCGCAGCACGTGCTCGCCGAGCCGCAGGGACCGTACGGTGAGTACTTGCCGTACGCACCGCATCCGATGGAGCTGGTCGCCGCGGGCATGCGCGGGCCGGTCCTCGCGCGCGATGGTGCGGGTCGCATCGCGGGCCGACTCGACGACGGCGCAACACCGTGGACCGGCGACGTCGTCGCGATTGCGATGATCGTACTCGGGCTCGGCGGCATCATCGGTTGGACGACCGCGCTCGCGGGCGCCGAGGGCCGGTCACGGACGATGCTCGGCATCGCGATCGCCGTCGCGGCGGCGTTCGGTGGCGCGACGCCTTGGCTCGCCGCACAGTCGGTGGCTGCGATCGCGACGGCGATCGGCGTCGCTGCAGCAGCGGTGCTCATCGCCACGAACCTCGCACGCATCGCCCAAGCGGCGCGATCCAAGCGCTGACTCACTCGGCGAGCAGCTCGTCGATCTCTTCGGCGATCGTCTCGCCGCTGACGCGCCCTTGGTGGACGCGGCGGAGCTTGCCGTTGCGATCGAAGATTGCCGTGTGCGGGATCGGTCCGACGCCGAACGCCCGCGTCATCGAGCCGTCGTCGACGGCGATCGGGAAGTCGAGCCCCTTCGCGTCGCGGTAGCGACGGCTCATCGCCATCGCCTGCTTCGCGCTCGCCCCTCCCCCCTCGCGATTGACCGCGACGATGCGGACCTGCGCCGGGTCGTAGCGCGGCGCCATCTCGTCGAGATCGTCGAGCTCGTCGCGGCAGTACGGGCACCACGTCGCCCAGAACGTCACGACGTGGACGCGACCGACGAGATCGGCGTTCGTGAGCTCGCCACCATCGACGAGCACCGCGCGGAACTCCGGGACGTCGCCACCGGGTGCGAGTGGGCCGAGGTGGTCGAATCGACGGATCCCGACGCTCGCATCGACGATCGCGGCCGCAGCGACGACGCCACACAGTACGAGCCCGGCGATCCGACGCGCGTGCATCATGTCGCCGCCTTTGCCCGCGGCGGGACGGCCGGCTTCACGTAGAGTGCGAGGGCGAGTGCCGCGACGCCGGCGATCACGTCGGGCGCCCACGACGCGAGCGCGCGCAGCATCCCGGCGTTCTCCAACATGTGCAGCACCGGACCGAGCAGGAGCATCGGCACCAGGCAGGTGCCGGCGCGATGCGCTCGCCCGGTCCCGAGCGCGAGCTCGACGACGAACGTCGCGACGAACGGAGGCAGAAGCGAGATCGCGACGTCGGCGACGCCGCCGAACACAGCATCGAAGCTGCGCAGCGCACCGACGCGCGCCGCAACCTGGAACAGATCGATCACGTGCACCCCGAGCAACCACACCAGCAACGCCCACGTGCCGTCGCGGCGGCCGTCGTCCTCACCGAGCGCGGCGACCGTTCGCCGCGGTGCGACGAGCATGCCGCCGCTGCGGTCGATCCACTGCAGCACGCCGTTCACTTGCGCTGTTCCATGCGCCGGCGCGCCGCGGTGGCGAGCGCCGACGGGATGTTCTTCGAGAACGCGACCTTCTTGATGTCGTGCTGGTGCAGCCGCGTCATGAAGCCCATCGCGAGCGCCATCGGCGTCTTCGGATTGAGCACGAGGTTGAGCTGCACCGAGTACAGCTTGGTCCACTCGCGGCGCTTCGCGATGTACGAGATGACGTCGCGGGCGAGCGTACGGTTCGCCGAGTAGGCGACGACTTCGTTGTCGTTCACCTTCGGCGACTTGATCGCGCTCATGCACACGGCCTTGTTGCTGTCGCGAATGAGCACGAAGCGCTCGAAGTTGGTGCCGAGCAGCGCGAGCCGGATCTTCTCCATCGGCTTGAGCTTCGAGATCAGGAAGAAGCGTCCCTCACCCCCGGTCGCCGCGTCGGCGAGGGCCGCAGCCGCGGCCTGCAGGCCCGCGGGCACACCCTCCTCGTCGAAGGGCAGCGACAGGACGTCCGTCGCGGTCTGCCCGAACAACCCCTCGAGATCCAGGTCGCCGGTGTTGTCGGCGAACACACCGTCGAGATCGAGCGCGTCCTCCGAGCCGGCCGCCTGGAACTTGTCGATCACGCGCGAGTGGGTCTCGGCGACGCCGGTGCTCGCGGCGCGCTTGAACACCTCGTCACGCTCGGGATCCGCCGTCGACTCGACGAGCGCCGCGCGGATCTCGTCCATGTTCGGCAGCCGCAGCTCGATGCCCTCGCGGACGGCGAGCTCGAGCATGCGATGCACGACGCTCATGCGGCAGTTCGGGTTCTGGTACAGCGACTCGACGATCGCCGGGTGCCGCATCCATCGCTCTTGGTTGTCGGCGAGTGTGTCGCAGACCGACTCGGGACAGATGCGTGCGAGGCCCGACAGCGTCTCGTCGGCGACGTTGCGATGACGGACCACGCGCTCGAGCGCGTCGATGTTGCGCGGCAGGCGACGACCGATGAAGTCGAGCACGCCCTGGGGAAGGTTCGGATCGTCGAGCGCACCGCCGAGGATCGGCGGCGGCAAGCCTTCGACCGTCTTCGCCGCGACGGTCGCGAGGTCGGGGTCGTTCGTGACCCAGATCTGGTACAGCGCGACGAGCAGATCACGCGGCGGCAGCGGAGCGAGACCGCGCGCGACCATGCCCCGCAGTGGCGCTGGCGCTTCGGGGCCGATGACACGCCACGCGCCGGGTCCGGCTTCTGCCTGCTCGAGCGCTTTGTGTGTGTACGCCACGCGGGATCACTTGCTGCGATTGCGCGCGTGGATGATGCGCAGACCCTGCAGCACCAACGCGTCGTCGACGAGATCGATCGAGCGGGTGTGCGCGGCCATCGTGGTCGCGAAGCCGCCGGTCGCGATGACGCGGACCGGGAAGTCGACCTCGTCGCGGATCCGGCTGATGAGTCCCTCGACGAGACCGAGGTAGCCGTTGACGAGGCCGGACTGGATCGCGCCGACGGTGTTGCGACCAATCACGCGATCGGGCTTCGCAGTGTCGACCCGCGGCAGCTTCGCTGCCCGTGCGAACAGAGCGTCCGCGCTGATGCCGATGCCCGGGGCGCTCGCACCACCGAGATACTCGGGCGCCGGCGATACGACATCGAAAGTCGTCGCGGTGCCGAAGTCGACGACGATCACGCCGACCTTCGCACCGTCGACGGTGCCATGACGTTCGTGCGCCGCGACGGCGGTCACGATGCGATCGGCGCCGACATCCTGCGGCGGGTCGTAGCGGATCGGCATGCCCGTGCGTACGCCCGGACCGACGACGAGCGGCTCGAGCTTCGCGTAGTGCACCAATGCCTCGCGCAACGGCGTGAGCGCCGGTGGCACCACGCATGCAATCACCGCGTGGTGCACGTCGCGAAACGCGAAGCCGGCGAGATCGAGGCCCTGGCGCAGCGCGATCGCGACCTCGTCTCGCGTCCATCCGTGCCGCGTCGACAGCCGCAGCTCACAGCGCAGCTCATCGTCTGCGAACACACCGAACGTCGTGTGCGAGTTGCCGATATCGACGGCGAGTAGCATCGGGACCTTTCCGAAGATACCTCGACCGGCGGCCATCTGCTACCGTTCGGGCCGTGGTCTCACGCGATCCGCACCGCCGTGCCGTCGCCGAGACCGGCCGCGCAGGCGATTCGCTCACCTCGGGCACCGCGACGACCGCGGGTGGCTCCACGCTCGCCGGGCGCACGCTCGGCCTGCTGGTCGCGTTCCGCCGCACCGCATTGCCCGGCGCGACGTGGACGGTCCCCGTCGTCTCGATCCTCGGCATCGCAAGCCTCATCTTCGTCGTCTCGTTCTGGCTCGACATCGCGACGAAGCCCGAGCACGCGCACGGCGACGTGTCGATTCCGGCGCTCGTCGGCTCGATTCTCGATCAAGACGTCGACCAGGCCCGCAACACGCTCGGCGGCCTCGGCGAGGTCATGGCGGCGGTCCTCGGCCTCGCGCTGACGGTTTCCAGCATCATCGTGCAGCTCGCGGCGACGCGCTTCACCCCGCACATCACCTCGCTGTTCTTCCGCGCGCGCACGAACCTCATCATCCTCGGCTTCTTCGTCACGTCGAGCGTCTACGTGCTGTGGATCAATTTCTCGGTCGGTGAGCACTACCTGCCGCACTGGGGCGTGCTGTTCTCGATGTTGCTGATGACAGCGAGCCTGCTGCTGCTGTTTCCGTACTTCGCGTACGTGTTCGACTTCCTCGATCCCGAGAAGATCGTCAGTCGCATCATGCAGGACGGACTCGAGGCCGCGTCGCCGGTCGCACGCCGCGGGTACGCGAACACCGACGCCCGCCAGTTCCGCGCCGTCGAGGCCGTCGAGCACCTCGCGAACATCGGGCTCAACGCGCTGCAGCAGAAGGACAAGGGCATCGCCTCGGAGTCGATCGATTCATTGTGCGAGCTCGGCATCCGCTACGGCGAGAGCAAGGCAGCGATGCGGCAGGACTGGCACCGCATTCCCGGGTGGAACCAGCAGAGCTCCGACTTCGTCAGCTTGTCTGACGAGGCGATCGAGGATCTGCGGCGCCGCGCGACGTGGCTCGAGTGGAAGAGCCTCCGCCAGTACCAGATGCTGTTCGGCGAGGCGCTCGGGCAGATCAAGGACACCTGCTACCTCATCGCGATCGACACGCGGCGTCTCGGTGAGGCTGCAGGTCGCCGCGGCGACCTGCACGCCCTGGATCTCGCGATCAAGTTCTTCAATACCTACCTGCGCGCGACGATCAATGCGTCGGACATCCGCACGGCGTACAACATCCTGCATCAATATCGGCAGCTCGCGGAGTTTGTCATCGACCAGAGCCACGAGGTGTCGGCCGACCGCGAGGTCCGCGAGCGGCTCGAGCACCGCGCGCTGCAGATCGCCCGCTTCCTCCGCTACTACTCCGCCGTCTCTTATCAGCGCGGGCTCGCGTTCGTGACCGAGGTCATCGCGCACGACATCAGTGCGCTGTGCGAGCGGGCGTTCATGCGCAAGAGTCGCGCGCACGACGAGTTCCTCACCGTGTTCCTCGCGGTCGACGAGCACGCCGAGACCAAAGAGCAGGAGAAGTCGCTGCGCGGCGTCAGGCGAGCACAGATCAAGCTCGCGACCAGCTATCTGTTCCACGGGTCGGAGCCGCTCGCCCAGCGGATCCGCGACGACATGGCCGACGAGCCGCACGAGCGCCTCCGCAGTATCTGGCTCGAGCTCGAGACGCTCGAGAGCCGCGAGTTCTGGGAGGTCAACGACCGCGGCACGAACTTCGACTACCTGCCGCCCGAGCAGAAGAACCAGCTCGAGACCTACTTCGCCTGGTTCCCCGGCCTCGAGCCGATCGCGACGGTCCGCTCACGGATGACGACGTCGTCGATGCTCCCCGAGCCGGCTCGGCCCGCGGCGGCCGCTGACAGATCGGCGAGTCATGGGTGACGGCGACGCGGGCGATCGCTTCGTTCGAGCTCGCGATCGAGCTCAACACCCAGAGCTACGGGCCGGAGCATGAGTCGGTCGGCGAGAACCACCACGCGTTGGGCATCCAGCTCGTCGCGACCGGACGATTCGACGAGGCCCGCGTGCAGCTCGACACGGCACTCACGATCTTGCGCAGCGCGGTCGGGGAGCGCCACCCTTCGGCCGCGGCCGTCGAGGCGGACGTCGCAGAGGTCTGCATGCGCACCGGCGACTTCGCGTGTGCCGATCGCTCGTACGTCAAGGCGCTCGCGGTGTTCGAGGAGATCGATGGTCCCAGCAGCGACATGGCGCTCACGGTGCTGGCCGCGACCGCGACGTTGCGGCAGCACCAAGGCCGGGCCGACGAAGCGCTCGCATTGTTCGAGCTCGCCTACGCGCGCGCCATGACCCGCGCCGATCTGCCGGGCTGGGAGCTCGGTAAAGTCGCCGGCAACCTGGCCGTGGCTCGAGGAACGCAACAGGACTGGGCCGGCGCGCTGGAGTACGCCGTGGTGTCGCGTGATGCGTTCGTCGCATCGCTGGGCGCAGACGTTCCACTGGTCGTCAACGCCGAGACGCTACTGGGCACGATCCAGCGCGAGCTGGGCCAGCTCGACGCGTCGGCGGCATCGCTAGCGCGGGCGGTCGAGCTCGCACACCGAGTCATGGCACCGACGGGGCCCGATCGGATCAACGCCGAGATCGAGCTCGGTCACACCGCCCTCGCGCTCGGCCATCGCGACCGGGCGCTCGCGCTCGCCGAGAACGTCGTGGCCGTCATGACCGACGCCGCCCGGTCGCCGTCGGGCGGCGAAGCCCACTTCTTGATCGCGCGCGCGCTGGGCTCGAAGTCGGAGCGTGGTCGCGCCGCGGCCCGTCGTGCCGCGGAGATCTACGGCGGTCTCGGCCCGGGGTATGAAGCCCAAGCCCAGCTCGCTACGGCATGGCTCGAAGCGCCGACGCAGTAGTTGACGACGTCGCCCGAGCCACCGACTCGAGCCGCGATCACGGCCAGAAGAATGCCCCCACTCGTGGGGCAAGCCGCGCATCAGCGCGTACCGTTTCGCTCCCGCCCTCCGCGGGGGGAAAAGTCAAACGTCTTTCCGGCGGAACCAACCGAAGTCGAGGTTCGCGCCGAAGTACGGTGCAGCCAGCCGGAACTGCGCACCCGACGGCCACGCCTGGCGGCCGACGAAGCGGTAGCCACCGTTGAAGCCGACGCGCATCCAGTCGGTGAGATTGAAGTGCATGAACGCGCCGGGCTCAGCAACGAACAGCTTCACCGACTCGCGACAATCACCCGCGCTGCCACGCTCGCGCTCGTAGATGCACGCGACGCCGACACCGATCATCGACTCGACGCCGATCTCGAAGCGACCACGACGGAACGCAACGATGCCGAGGTCGACACCGCCGTACGCGAGGCCGATCTGATACGACTTGCCGCTCGTGCCCCGAATGGGCGCGCCCAAGCGCTTGGTCATCTGCACGAGCGAGCCGCCGATCGACAGCCGCTTGCCGAGCAAGATGCCGCCGCGGAAGTTCGAGAACACCGAGAGCCGACCCGAGGTCGGCCCCATGCGCCCGCCGAAGCCGCCGTAGCCGCCGACGAAGAACCGCTCGCGCGGCGGCGGCGAGACGTACTGCGGCGGCATCGGACGATCGTGGATCACGACGGTCGTCGTGGTCGTCGTGGTCGCGGCCGGTGCAGCGGGCGACGTCGTCGCGGGCGCGAGCGTCGTCGCGGGGCCGTCGGGACGGAAAGGATCTCGCATCGTCTGCAGCGGCGCGGGGTCGGCCGGTGCGAGGCTGTTCGGCACGACGGTCGCGGGAGCGAGAGCGGGTGACGGCGTCGCGGGAGCTGCCGCCAGAGGCGGGGTGCCGTCGGGCGCCGACGTGACCGCCGGAGCAGTCGTCGCCGCAGGCCCGATCGGGTCCTGCGCGCTCGCAGATCCCATGACCGCGAACAGAGCGAGACCCAGCCCGAGGGATACAAACATCAGTGGGGAGCGTCGGCGCATCACTCGTTCAGTCATCAGCTTGCACCTTCAACCGCGGGTGCGCCAGCCGTTTTGGGACGCTCCTGCACGCACCGTGTCTCGTATCACCCTGTCCCGGTGGTGGGGCCGGTCGTGCACGAAGCGGGATGGAGGCCTACGGTCCCGCCCGCGCCCCCCGGAGCGGGCGGAACCGCGGCCTCACTGGATGTCCCAACCCGAAAGACACCGGGCTCGATTGGCGTTTCCGAACCGCGCACGAAAATTCTACGAGGGCGCTATTTCTTGCCCTTCACGTAGCCCGTGAGCCGCAAGCCGAGGAATAGTCCCTGGCTCGACAGGCGGTCCGTGCGCATGGCGGACGTCGTAGTCGACGCCGAACCCGAGGCCGAGGCGCTCGAGGATCCGGAACTCGTAGCCCAACCCGACGGCGCCACCGAAGCCCGCGCGGAACGGATCGCGCGCCTCGGCGGGAGAGGCAGCGCATGGCGGCCCCCGAACGCCAGCTCTGCGAGCGCTCTTACAGCGCTTGCTCACCGGCCTCGCTTACGGACTCGTCGCGTCGTCCTCGACCGGGAAGTCGAGCGCGACGACGACCGAGGCGTAGATGACCTCTTGGTCGCCGACCGCACGCAGCTCGTGCTCGCTGCCATCGGCCATGATGATCATGTCGCCCGCGCGGTACTCGTTGCCGTGCTCGTCCGCGACGCGGCCCTGCAGCACGAGCGTCCGCTCCTCGCCGACGTGGCGATGGCTCGGGAACACGCTGCCCGGCGCGACGCGGATGAGACCCGCATGCGCTTCACCGAGCGCGGGACCACCGTCGAAGTCGCGGAACGTGCAGCCCGGCACGAGCGATTCCCACTCGGCCTTCGGATCGAGCACCGCATCGATCTCGCGACGCGTGTCGTCCTCGGGCAGATCGAACAGCGCGACGAGACGATCGAGGAACGGCAAGAAGCGATCGCGTCCACCGATGCGCGCCATGAGGCGACCGCGAAGGCTCGGCGTCGGTGCGACGGTCGGCAAGCCGAGACCGAGGAGGTCGAGCACTGCGGGATCGAATTCGTCGTCGTGGTCAGTCATCGCAGCACCTCCCCTCGCTCCATCACGGTTCCCATCAGAGATCTCAGTTTCGTAATCGCAGCAGCGGTTCGCGACTTCACGGTGCCAATCGGTGAGCCCATGCGCTCGGCGATCTCTGACGACGTGAGGCCATGAAAATACGCAAGCTCGAGGACTTCGCGCTGCTCGACGGGTAGCTCGGACAACGCGCGCCGCACCGACTTGCGATCGGGCTCGAGCGTCGGATCGTCGCGCTCGTGATCGACGAGCGGTGAGCTCGGCTCGCCGTCGTCTGCGGGGACCTCGCGGCGAGTCCGTGCCGAGCGCATGCGATCGAGTGCCCGGCTGCGCAGCCGCACCAACATCCAGGTGCGCACGCTCCCGCGGGCAGGGTCGTAGCTCGCGGCGTGTCGCCACACCTCGAGGAAGACGTCGTGGACCAGATCTTCAGCCATGGCGCGGTCCGTCAGGATCTTCTCGGCCATCGTCTGGAGCAGACCGGCGAAACGATCGTAGATGATCGAAATCGCAGTCACCTCGCCGCGCGCTGCCTCGCGTAGCAGCTCGACATCGTCGAGCCCTGCGTTGGGCGCATCAGGCGACACCGACACCATGTGCCGGGGACGGTACGTCACCGCCAGTTCGTCGGTCAATTGCGCCAGCCCAAGCCGTGTCGTCCCCGCTCCTTCCCGGCGATTCGCCGTTCACGATGGTCTACGGCGCACGTCGCGTTTTGGATCGAAGCTCGGTCGAAGGCGGTGCAACCGCCGCGCCGGCTCCATGCGTGCGCGGAGTCAGGCTTCGTCGGGCACGTCGTGGAACCGGAAGAAGGCCCGGTCGTACTTTCGCATCTGCCCGACGTTGGTGACCCGGATACGGCCCTTCACGAAGGCGATCGTCGCGTTCTGCCGGCCGGTCTCCACGGAGAGGAACGTGTCCTCGGACATCGTGATCGTGCACGTCGGCTCGCCTTCGAACGTCTCGCCGACCGTGCACGCGCCGCCGTCGATCGTGACCGTCCAATGCGGCGTGGCCGACTCGCGGATCTCGAAGTGGAACACGCCCCGGTAGCCGTCGACACGATCGCTTCGCAGTCGCGCGGGCAGCGAGTGGAAGATCGCGGCGACCTCGGCGGGAGTGTCGCGCATCGATGGTCGCGTCACGTGCAGATCCTAGGAGCGGGTGGCCCGCCCGTCTACGGTAATCGCCGCACACCCGATCATGTCGTCGATCCGGCCGGTGGCGCCGCCTCGTACACCAATCGCCCGATCGAGTATCGGGTGGAACGGCACCTCCAGGGTCGTCTCCCGGAAGCGGTCCATCGTCAGCCGGTGACCGGGTCGAGGGCGTATGGGAGTGCGCGCCTCGACCCGGTCACCATTTCTTTTTCAGGGGCAGCGGCCCGCTTCCCCTGGGCGCCGGCCAAGCCGTCGCCGAGACTCCCCGGGAAGGTGCGGCGCGCGGCAGAGTTTTTTGCGGCAGCGAGCGCGCCGGGTAGACTCTCGCGGTCGATGATGTTGCCCGCTGTGATGTCGGTACCCCGGCTCGATCCCGACGACGTCGTGCGGGTTCGCAAGCTCTGCGATGCGATCGTGGAGAGCGCGCGGATCGGTCTCGATGCGACGTTCCTCGTCGAGAGCCTCAACGACAGCACCGCGAACGAACTGTGCGTGGACGACGTGGTGCGCGCCGCGGCGAAGATCGGCACGCAGACGCTCGCGTGCCTCGCGATGAGCCCGCCGACGCCACGCGTCGAAGCGTCGACCGCGGACTGGACGATCGTGATCGATCGCATCCGTACCGAGACGTCGACCGGCTACGAGCGCGCGTGGTGGCTCGAGCTCATCGCGTGCGCGAGCGATCACGAGGACGCGACGGCGCGGGTGCTCGCGGCCGACGGCCGCGCCTCGGCGGAGATCGCCGCCGAGCTGTTCGGCTAGATCACGTCACGTCGGCGCCGAGCCGATCGCGCTCGAAGCACGGGCGATCCGCCGAGCATCGCTCCGGCGCGACGATGTCGTCGTCGGGGCCCCACGCCTGACACGTGCGCAGGCAAGAGAACGGCACCTGTCCGCGCTGCAGCGACGCCTCGATCGCGGCGGGGTCGCCGTCGTGACGCGAGAACGTCTTCCATCGCAGATGTCGACACAGATCCATCACGCACCTCCCACTGGTTCGGCGACAAGTGCTCGCTCTAGCGCATCGGCCACGAGGCCTTCGAGTAGGCCGACCTTGTAGCCGGTCATCGGCAGCGGCGCCGTCCCTTCGCGGGCACGGGCGGCGATCGCAGCGACCGCTTCGGGGCGCGCCGGCGCACCGACGAGCGCGGCCTCGACGTGCTCGAGTCGCAGCGGAACCGGTGCGACGGCACCGACGGCGACCTTCGCCCACGCGATCTTGTCCGCCTCGACACCGATGCGCACCAGCGTCTCGACGAGCGGCCACTCTGCCCGTGCCCGCGACGTGACACGCAGGTACACGGACCGTTCGCCGGGCTTCGGTGCGTCGAGCTCGATGCCACGGAGCACCGCGGCCTCGGGCAACATGTTGTGCCGCGCGGCGTCGCTGCCGTCGCCGTACAGCTCGGCGACCGTCTTCATCGTCGCGCCGATCACGTCGATGCGCGCATCGTAGGCGAGCAGCGCCATGCCGAGCGTCGACGCATGGACCGATACGCACGGCCCGCGATCGAAGCACGCGTGCCACAGGTGATCACCCTTGCGCGCCGAGCAGCTCGAGCCGCCCTTTTTGAAACACTCGCCCTCGGGCGTGCGGTAGTACCAGCACCGCGTATGCTGCAAGAGGTTACCGCCGACCGTCGCGACCGCGCGGATCTGCGGCGTCGCGAGGCCGGCGGCCGCCTGCGCGAGCCCGGGATAGCCAGCGCGCACCTCCTCGTCATCCGCGAGCGCGGCGACGGTGACGAGCGCACCGACCTTCAACGAACCGCTGCCGGCTTCGATCGTGCGCGATTCGGTGACGTCGCGCAGATCGACGATCGCGGGCAGCACGTTCGGCGTGCCTGTGTGCTGCGTCATGCGCCGACGCTCCTGCAGATCGGTGCCGCCAGCGCGGAGCTGACCTTCGCGCGTCGCGGCGTCCGCGAGATCGGGAGAAAAGCTGATCATCGCGCGAGCCCCTCCAGTACGCGGTCGGGGCGAATAGGCAGCACGGTGGGTCGCCACTTGGTCGCGTGGAACACCGCGTTCGCGATCGCGGCGGCCGGCGCTAGCGTGACGAGCTCGCCGAGCCCGACGTTGTGGCCCGGCACCTTCTCGTAGCCATGCTCGTCGAAGTGCACGTGGATCGGCCCGATGTCGCCGATGCCGGGGATGCGATAGTCCTCGAGGCCGGCGGTGAGCAAGAAGCCCGCGCGCGGATCGAGCCGACGTTCCTCGTACAGCGCGTAGCCGATGCCCTGGATCACGCCGCCTTCGGCCTGACTACGCGCGAGCACCGGCGCGACGATGCGGCCGACGCCGATGCCGAGCCAGCTCTCGAGCACGCGGATCTTGCCGAGGCGCGTGTCGACCTCGACCTGCGCGATCTGGATCGATCCCGACACGTACCTCTCGACGGCGAGCCCCTGGATCGGCGGAAAGAAGAAGCCGCCCTTGTCGCGCGGGCGACGGCCGACGACGACCGTCTTGGGCGCAACGGCGAAGAGGTCGGGCCACGCGATGATGCCGCCATTGTGCTTCACGCCCGCGGGCGTCGGCTTCGCGCCGGAGAGTCGCCAGCGACGCATCGCGAGGTCGACCAGCTCGGCCTGGAGCTGATCGCATGCGTCGTCGCACGGCGCGACGATCGACGACGTCGTCCGCGAGCCACCGGCCATCGGACCGTGCACGTACTCGGAATCGCCGACGCGCACGAACACGTCGGCGGGCTTCATGCCGAAGCGCGTCGCGACGCGCGTCGCGATCGTCGTGCGTACACCGTTGCCGATGTCCTGGGTCGAGCTCGATGCCACGAGGCCGTCGGGCGTGCACTCGAGCTGGAGCTGCGCCTTCGGCTCGGCGAACGCGAACCATGCCCCGCACGCGACGCCCACGCCACGACGATAGCGACCGGTCTCGCTGCCGACCGGCGGCCGATCGCGCCACGCCGGGATCGACTCGGCCCATGCATAGAGAGGCTTGCGTGCCGGGTTCGGATCCCAGCGCTTGCGCACGACGAGCGGATCTTCGCCGCGCGCGTGGGCGAGCGCATCGATCGTCTGCTCGAGGGCGAACACTGCCGGCGGGCCGCCGGGGCCGCGGAACGGCTTGCCGGGCGGCGTGTGCGTCACGACGTCGAAGTCGACGAGCGCGCGCGGTGCCTTCGGATAGATGATCCGGAACATGATGCTCGTGACGGTGCCGACCGCGATGCCCGCGGTGCTCGTCGCCTCGGCACGCATGCCGACCATCTCGCCGGCCTTGTCGGTCGCGACCTCGACCTCGAGCGATGCGCCCGGACGGTTGCCGCCGAGCATGATCTCCGCGCGGCGATCGAGCACGTAGCGCACCGGAGCGCCGCACACCCGCGCGAGCTCGACGGCGATGACGGCCTCGGTCTGCAGCGTCGCCTTCGCACCGAAGCCACCACCGACGTGATGCGCGACGACCCGCACCGCACCGCTGGGCAGGTGGTACTTCTGCGCGAGATCCTCGGCCATCGTGTGCACGGCCTGGGTCGACAGGTAAACGAGCAGCTTGCTGTCGCCGTCCCACTTCGCGACCGCGGCGTGGGGCTCGAGCGCGGTGTGGCACTGCACCTGCGTCGTGTACTTGCCGTCGGCGACCACGCCGGTGCTGCGCGCGGTCTCGATCTCGCGCTTCGCCTTGTCGCCGCGCTTGCTGATGAGCTCGAGCGGCCCGCGTCGATTGCCGTCCCAGCGCTCGGGGAGCAGCGGGCCCTCGGTCGCGTTCGGTAGGTTCTTGCGATCACCACGCGGATAGATCGGTGCCGCGCCCGGTGCGGTCGCGGCTTCGATCGTGAGCAGCGCCGGCAGCACGTCGACCTCGAGCTCGACGAGCGAGAGCGCGTGGGCGGCCGTCGCTTCGTCGACCGCCGCGATCGCGAGGATCTCCTGGCCGGCGTGACGTACGAGCCGCGATGGGCCGAGCATGTCGACGACGCCACGCACACCGGGGAGCGCGAGCGCCTTCGACCAGTCGATCTTGCCGAGACGCGCGTGGGCCCATGGCGCGTGCAGGGCCTTCGCGTGCAGCATGCCGGGCAGCTTCACGTCGACGGTGTAGACCGCGGCGCCGGTGACCTTCTCGCGCGCGTCGACGCGTGCGGCCGCTTCGGTCGCGCCGATCTTGCCGGCGCACGCATGCTGCACGGCGCGATAGATCGCCGGATACGATCCGCAGCGACACAGGTGACCGGCGAGCGCGTCGGCCACGTCGTCGCGCGACGGCTCGGTGTTGCCGTGCTCGACAACCCAACGATCATAGAACGCCGCCGCCTCGACGACGAAGCCCGGCGTGCAGTACCCGCACTGCAGCGCGTCCTCGGCCATGAACGCGCGCTGGATCGGATGCAGTGTCTCGCCGCTCGCGAGGCCCTCGATCGTGCGCACGCGCTTGCCGTGCAGCGCGGTCGCGGGCAGCAGGCACGTCGCGACCGGCACGCCGTCGACCGTCATTGCACACGCACCGCACGCGCCGTGACCACAGCCGTGCTTCGCACCGGTGAGCCCGGTATTGCGCACGACCTCGAGCACGCTGTCGTCGGCACCGACCTCGAGCGTCTGCGAAAGGCCGTTGATGGTCGTGTCGACCCGCACGCGGCTCGCCGCCGGCTCGACGGGCGGCATCGCGGTCGGATCGGTCGCGCGCTCGGCCGCGATCTCCGTGCGGCACGCACCCGTGGCAAGTGCCGCACCCACACCGGTGCGAAGGAATCCTCGTCGAGTCGTCGATGCGGTCATGCGGGGTGGGCGCGTATCATCATCCGCCCCCCGGCGCCCTGGCAACTGCTCGGGCGCCGTCAGTCGTCGACAGTCTCGACGGCCCGCTTCTCGGTACGCTTGCGTTCGTTGTGATCGAGCTGGCGCTTGCGCAGCCGCAGGGTGAGCGGCGTGATCTCGACAAGCTCGTCGTCGGCGATGAACGCGAGCGACTGCTCGAGACTCAGCACCCGGAACGGCGTCAAGAACTGCTTCTCGTCGTGGCCGCTGGTGCGGATGTTGGTCAGCTTCTTCGCGATGTTCGGATTGACGATGATGTCGGTGTCGCGGGCGTGGATGCCGACGATCTGCCCGGCGTACACCTTCATCTGCGGGCCGGTGAGCAGCGGCCCGCGATCCTGCAGCCGGTGCAGCGAGTACGTCGACGTCTCGCCGCGCTCGAGCACGATCATCACACCCTGCGCGCGGTTCTTGATGACGCCGCTGAACGCACTGTAGCTGTCGAACAGCGACGAGATGACCCCGGTGCCCTTGGTCTGCGTGAGAAACTCGGAGCGGTAGCCGATGAGCGCGCGAGTCGGCGCGCGGAACTCCATGCGCGTGCGGCCCGGGCCGTCCTCTTCCATCGTGAGCAGCTCGCCGTACTTGCCGATGTGCTCGATCACCGCGCCGGCATACTCGCTGTCGAGCTGCACGAGCACGCGCTCGAACGGCTCGAGCGTGCGGCCGTGCTCTTCGCGAAGGATCACCTTCGGCCGCGCGACGCACATCTCGTAGCCCTCGCGACGCATCGTCTCGATGAGCACCGACAGATGCAGCTCGCCGCGACCGTGGACCTCGAACTCGTCCGGCGAGTCGGTGTCGTAGACGTGCAGCGCGACGTTGCTGCGGACCTCGCGGTACAGCCGCTCGCGGAGCTTGCGGGACGTGACCCACTGGCCCTCGAGGCCGGAGAACGGCCCGTCGTTGGTGCGCATGCGGATCGACAAGGTCGGCGGATCGACCGTGAGCGCCGGGAACACGGTGCGCAGGTCGGGCTGATCGGAGGTCAGCGTATCGCCGACCTGCAGGGTCTCCATGCCGGCGATCGCGACGATGTCGCCGGCGATCGCCTCGGGCAGCTCGAAGCGACGCAGGCCGGAGAAGCCGAGCACCTTGGTCACCCGGAAGATCTCTTCGCAGCTCGCCGCCTTGCCTTCGTCGGCCTCGAGCGGTGGCGGGCGCATCAGCGCGACGCGCTGACCGACGACGAAGCGGCCGCCGGACACGCGACCGATCGCGAGGAAGCCGACATAAGGATCGTGGTGCAGCGTCGTCACCCACATCGCCGGCGGCGCGGCGGGATCGACCTCGGGCGGCGGTACGTGCTCGACGATCATGTCGAGCACCATGCCGATGGTGCTGCGCTCGTCGGCCGGATCCTTCATCGCGTAGCGCTCGCGACCGCTGCCGAACAGCACCGGGAAGTCGAGCTGCGCCTCGCTCGCGCCGAGCGAGACGAGCAGGTCGAACGTGAGATCGACGGCCTTGTGCGGCGACGCAGCGGCGCGGTCGATCTTGTTGACCATGAGCAGCACCGGGAGCCCGCGCTTGACGGCCTTCTCGGTGACGAAGCGGGTCTGCGGCATCGGGCCTTCGACGGCGTCGACGAGCAAGAGCACGCCGTCGACCATGTTGAGCACGCGCTCGACCTCGCCGCCGAAGTCGGCGTGGCCAGGCGTGTCGACGATGTTGATCCGCGTGTTGCCGTGGATCAGTGCGGTCGGCTTGCTCGTGATGGTGATGCCGCGCTCGCGCTCGAGATCACCGGAGTCCATCGCTTGCTCGCGACCGATCTCACTGCGCTCGAACGCGCCGGCGAGCTCGAGCAGCGCGTCGACGAGCGTCGTTTTGCCGTGGTCGACGTGAGCCACGATGGCGACATTGCGGACGTCGGGGCGCGAAGCCATTTCGCGGCGGGTCATACCGGCACGAGCACGGCGTGGCAAGTCGCAGCGGCGTGCGGCCTAGCGGTGAACGCGCCCGCACGACACGAATGTCGCCCCAGACGCAAGTGCTGCATCCGCCGCGACGAGATCGCGCGCTCAGAGTGCGACACAGTAGCTCGGATAGAAGTCGGGCAGCCCCATGTCGAGCGGGGAGGCGCCGTTGAGCCAAAACGGATGGTTGCGGATGAAGTGCAGCGCGGTGCGCAGCGGATCACCGTCGCCGATCGCCGGCAGACCGTGCCCGCCCATGTGCTCGCACCGCAACACGAAGTGTCCGCTGCCCGACAGCTCGCCGACGAGATTCAGCGACGCTGTGTGGAAGTCGACGCCGAGCACGTCGGTCGGACCGCCCCACAGCACGAGCGCCGCGTACGGGCGTGGCGACATCCACGGCCACCACGGACCGACGAACTCGCTCGGATGTCCGCCGGAGATCGTCAGGTTCGCGGCGAAGTGCTGGCCACGCACCGTCGCCAGATACGACGTCCACAAGCCGCCGGCCGAGACGCCGAGCGACGAGACGCAGTTGGTGTTGATCGGAAACTGCTGCGACACGCACGCGTGCAGATCGTCGAACAGCGCGAGGTCGACACCCGACTGTGCGATGTCGAGGGGCGTGTCGGGCCACGTCGCCTCGAACATGCCGGAGTCCTGCGGGATCACGATGATCGATCGCGACGAGTCGGCGAGTGCCTGCGCGCTCACCTGATCGACGAAGTCCATCGCGTTGCCGCTGATGTGGTACCAGGCGAACATCAGCGGATACGTGCCGGTGTCGTCGACGTCGCTCGGCACGATCAACGCGAACTCGCGCGCGAGGCCGCCGGACGCAAAGCCGGTGTTGTAGCCGGGCATCAACATCGGACACGCACCGCCCGAGTACGCCGGTGGTGCGGGCGGCACCGGCGAGCCCATCGGCGGCGCATCCGCGCACAGCCCCGGCTCGAACGGAATCAGCTCGCCGGTGGTGCCGTCGCCGGACTCGTCGCTGCCATCGCTACCGTCGTCGACGTTCGGATCGGTCGCGTCGTCGTCCGTATCGCCCTGTCCCGTGTCGTCGTCGTCGACGCCGTCCGTGCCTTCCCCTTCTTCAGAGCCGCCCGGTATCGTCGCCGTCGGCGAGACCGACGACCCGAGGCTGCCGACCTCGTCACCAGCGTCGTCGCCTGTGTCGCCGCACGACAAACAGGTGCACACGAACACCGATGCGAGGCGCCGAGAGATCCACATGGGGGTGGAGTGAGCACGTCCCGTGCCACGGTTCCCGCGCTCGCGCCGAGGCGCTCGCAGCCGGTATCACCGCGAAGATCGCCTGCGTTGGGCAGTCTGCACAGGCATCTCGCACGAGGTGGGCGATCGAACACAACGTGCCCACGATCACGCACTCGCCAGTCACGATGCAGATCCCGGGATCTCGCCGTAGATCGCCATCGACGCCAGAAAACCCGTCGAGATCGCCACGATCGCGCGCAAATGTAACGACGTCGCCCTCGTCGTTCGCCCTCAGCCAGTCATCCTGACAACAGGAGGCGAAGCTTTGATGCACACGTCGACCAGCGAACAAGAAGCCACGGCCCTGCTGCATGCCGCGGAACGCAGCCTGTTCGACGCCACCTCGCGCCTCGAGCAAGCGCTGGCGGCACTCGGCAAGGGTGGCGCCCAATTGGAAAGGGAAACTCCTGGGCTGCTGGATCAAGTCCGGCTCTACTCGGGGCTGATCCAAGCACGGCTCGATCGGCTCGCGCGGCCGATTACTTCGAAGGCCGCGTAGCGGGTTTCACGAGCCGACCGAGCCACACCACGTGGCGATTCGCTGTGCCGCGACTGCGCGCGCGCACGCACTGCGACGATGGAAACTCCGCGCGCAATGCCTCCGTGAAGCGACCGGTGTCGCTCGCGGACCAGATCGCGACGCATCCTTCCGGGCGCAGCGCTCGGCGAATGCGACGCAATCCTTCGGGGCCGTAGAGCCGCGGGTTACCCCACCCTGCCGTCGTGTCGGGGCCGTTGTCGACGTCGAGCATGATCGCGTCGTATCGACCGTCGGATTGGGCGCTCTTCGCCGCGATCGTGTCGACGACGTCGCCCATCACGACGTGCGCGCGCGGATCGTCGAGCGGGCGACCCGCGAGGTGCGCGAGCTCGTTGCGATTCCACTTCACCGTCGCATCGACCAGCTCCGCGACGTCGACACGCGCGGTCGGTCCGAGCGCATCGAGCACCGCGCGCAAGGTGTAGCCGAGACCGAGCCCGCCGATCAGCACACGAGCATCGGCGCGTGCCGCGAGGCCTTCGCATCCGAGCGTCGCGAGCAGATCCTCCGAGCCGTGATCGTGGCTGCCCATCAGCTCGGCGCCGTCGAGGCGAATCACGAACAGCGCGCCGCGACGATGCAGTGTGAGCTCGCCGTAGCCGGGCACCGTCGCGCAATCGAGTGTCTCCCAGGGGGTCACGGCGCCGGAACGTAGCAGTGCGCCGCGATTTGTTGTCTATGCTCGTGCCCGCCATCGATCCCGACCCATCAGCCGCGAGCCCACGGCCGATCACTGCGGAGGTGATGCGGCTCGCGCTGCCCGCGATCGCGACCGGGCTGCTCGGCACGCTCGTCTTTCTCGCCGATCGGGTGATGCTCGCGCGTTTCCATCAGGACGCACTCGCGAGCATGCAGCTCCAGGGGCCGCTGCTGTGGTCGGTGTCCTCGGTGTTCATGGCCCTGTGCGCCGGCACCGTCGCACTCGTCGCGCGCAGCGTCGGTGCGGGCGACGGCGCGAGAGCACGGGCGGTCGCACGCGCGTCGCTGCGACTCGCGGCGCTGCTCGGCGTCGTAGTCGCGATCGTCGGCGTCGTCTTTCTCGATGCCATCGTCGGGTTCTTCGGTCCGCCCGAGGCGCATCTACGCGCGATGTCGGTCGACTATCTCGGCGTCACGTTCGCGGCGCTGCCGGCAGCGTTCGTCGCGACCGCTGCCGCGATGGTCCTCGGCGGCTCGGGCGACACGAAGACGCCGCTGTTCGCGGGGTTGCTCGCCAACGGCACCAACATCGCGATCAACTGGGTACTGATCTACGGCCACGATCTCGGCGGTCTCGAGATCCCGGCGCTCGGCGTACGCGGTGCGGCGATCGGCACCGCGATCGCGTTCATGATCGAGGCGCTGTTCCAGCTCACGGTGCTTGGTCGCGCCGAGCATCGGCTGTGCATCGCCGGCTGGTGGCGCGCGCGAGCGGACGCCGACCACGCCGCGCGGCGCGACATCGTGCGCCTATCGATCCCGGCCGCGCTCGAACGCATCCTCGTGCACACTGGATTCCTCGCGTACGCGAAGGCGATCGCCGGGCTCGGCGCGACGGCGATGGCCGCGAACCAAGCGCTCATCACGATCGAGTCGATCTGCTTCATGTGCGCCGACGGCTTCGGCGTCGCCGCGGCGACCGTGATCGGCCAGGAACTCGGCCGCGGATCGCCGGAGCGTGCGCGCGAGGGTGGGCGCATCGCGATCGGGCTCGCAGTCGTGACGATCACGATCGCCGGCGTTGTCGTGTGGGCGACCGGGCACCTGACGCTTCCGGGCTTCGTGCCGCCCGGCGAAGACGGCACTGCGCTCGTCGCGACCGCCGCCGCCGCGTTGCCGCTGCTCGCGTTCGCCCAGCCCGGCATGTCGGCGGCGATCGTGCTCGCGATGGGATTGCGCGGCGCCGGTGACACGCGCTCGCCCTTGTGGGCTGCCGTCGCGGGCGGGGTCGTGCTCCGCGTCTCGCTCGCGTGGGGCTTCGTGACGTTCACGGATCTCGGCCTCGTCGGCATCTGGTGGGCGAGCCTGATCGACTGGACGGTACGTGCGACATGGCTCGCGATCGTCTTCCGCCGCGGTCGCTGGGCTAGGATTCAGGTGTGATGCGCGGGTTCGTCCGCCCTGAACGTACGGCAGCCGACGAATCGCGCATGTCGATCGCCCAGCTTTGACGATCGTCGCCAGTTTCGTCCTTGTGCACCGCACCTCGCGGGCACCAAGCTCATGGCATGCGGTGGGCAAGCGGGGTTTTCGTCCG
>Ga0105048_10002328_pt1 | contig 30807 bp, 26 predicted proteins | sample MAT05_FD_78382 | JGI IMG/M metagenome (GOLD analysis project Ga0105048, IMG submission 78382) | Freshwater microbial communities from Lake Fryxell liftoff mats and glacier meltwater in Antarctica - MAT-05 | ecosystem: Environmental > Aquatic > Freshwater > Ice > Liftoff microbial mat | place... | reverse complement strand
TCTCGCCTGGCTGCGTTGCGCCGCCTCGACAGACGCAGAGTATGCCGTCGGACGGCGCGCCTTGCCAGACGAGCGCCTCGACACCCGCAACCCATCAACTTCACTGTGCAGAGCTACTAGTCACATCCAGCGCTTCTTCCTGAAGTAGATGAGCAGGCCGGCGGCGCTCGTGATGATCACGCCCCAGACCGCCGGGTAGCCCCACCACACGTGAAGCTCCGGCATCCAGTCGAAGTTCATGCCGTAGACCCCGACCAGGAACGACAGCGGAATGAACGTCGTGCTGATCACCGTCAGGAAGCGCATCGCCTCGTTGAGGCGGTTCGACATCGACGAGAGGTAGAGCTCGAGCAGGTTGCCCGCCATCTCGCGATAGGTCTCGAGCAGATCCATGATCTGCACCGAGTGGTCGTAGCAGTCGCGTAGATAGATGCGCGTGTCCGGCGTGAAGAAGTCGCGATCGTCGCGGTGCAGGGACGCGATCACCTCGCGCTGCGCCCACAGGAAGCGGCGCAGCACCACCAGGTCGCGCTTGAGGGCGTGCACGCGCGGGAGGATCGACTTGTCGACCTCCTCGTAGAGCACCGTCTCGATGTCGTAGATGTCGTCGCCGAGCTTCTCCAGCACCGGGAAGACGTGATCGATCACCACGTCGACCAGCGCGTAGAAGAGATAGTCCGCGCCCTTGTCCTGGAACCGCTTGGTCGAGCTGCGCAGCCGCGCGCGCAGCGGCTCGAACGGATCCTTCTTTCCTTCGTGAAAGCTGATCACGTAGTGCGAGCCGAGAAAGAGGCTCACCTGCTCCACCGAGAGCGCACCATCGACGATGCTCGGCAAGGCCATCACCACGAAGAGGTTGGTGCCGTAGACCTCGGACTTGGGGCGCTGCAGGGTGTTGAGGATGTCCTCCATCGCGAGCGGGTGGATCTTGAACTGCTCGCCCAGCACCTTGAGCTTCTCCGGCGCGATCTCGCCCTGCACGTGGACCCAGCTTATGCTCGGATCCTCGATCGAGAGCGTGCAGCTCGAGACGTCGACGTCCTTGCGCTCCTCGAACTTGGTCTGGTCGAAGTCGATGACGCTGAGCAGCGGCTTGTCGCCCTTGCCCCAGTCCTCTTGCCAGCTGACGAGCGTCCCGGGCGGAGTGCCGGGCGGCGGATGGGTGCGCTCGAAGCGCTCGTTCTTGCGAGAGCGTCTCTTGTTCCTCGTCATACCATCGGCTCCGGGTTCCCTCGCTTGCGACCGCCGAGCTGCATCAGCCGGAAGCCGACGTCGGAGCGAACGAAAGCGTACAGCGCAGCGAGAATGGCCAGCAACAAACCACCCGCGATCCACGGGTTGTACTCCGCGCGCGAGAACACCGTGCCCTGCCCTACCGGCGGCATCTCGGCGGGCGTGACCGCCAGGCCGTAGCGGCGCGCGATCTGGTTGACGTTGATCAGGTGGATGACCGGCACGCCTTCGTCGGCGAAGCGGCTCATGATCGAGTCGATCGCCGGACCACCGACCGGCGGGCGCAGGTTGAGGCCGGGCTGGAAGATGTGCTTTCCGACCTTGGTGCCGACCGAGGTCGTGCCGCCGCCGACGTTCACGTAGGCCTTGATCGGCTGATCACCGGCTGCGTCCTGGTAGATCTTCATGCGCATCGCGACGCTGTCCTGATAGTCCTTGGGCTCCATGTAAGGGACGCCGCTCTTCTCGATCGCGCTGACGATCACCTGCCGGCCGTCCGCGCTCATGCCCAGGCCGCGATCCTCGATCCCGCCGATCGACGCGGCGAGCGAGCGGAACGCCAGCACCTTCTTCTCGACCAGCGTGCGCTCCCAGTCGATCCAGAGAAACGACGGATCGTTGGCGCCCCACTGCGACGCGGCGTTCGACGAGATGATCAGCGGGCGCAGCTCCAGCACCTGCATCGCCGCGAGCACGCTGACGTTCAGCGCCGGGAACGAGCCGGAAAAGCCGATCGCCACGGTGTCGCCCTTCTCCACGCCGCCGCGCCGGAGCATGTCGACGACCACCGCCGCGAAGTTGGGATTGATGGTGGTCTGCTTCGCTCGCAGGCTGCCCGAGTTCGACGTCACCGGCGTCATCAGCTCGCCCATCAGGCCCGACCCGGTAGGATCGGAGATCGGATCCGGCTTGTGCTTCTGCTTCTGCCGCTCGCGCCCGAGGGTCGCGAACGCATCCGCCGCCAGCCGCGACGCCGCCATCTTCTCCTTGTAGTAGCGGCCCTTGGTCTGCACCTTGAAGCGCTCCACCGCGAGGAAACCGCACAGCGAGAGCGCGGCGATCGCGACGAGCGCGATGCGCGACACCTGCTTGGGGCGCCAGTAGATCTTCATGACAGCTCCGACCCCGCCACGAGGATCAGCACCAGCCGCACCACCACCGCCGCCGTGACCAGCGCGCTGAGCGTCTCGATGATGCCCTGGCGATCGATCCAAATCGCGATCAGACCCGGGATCACGTAGCCGATGACGTGCGCCTCGCTGCTGCCGTGCAGCGTGTGCGCCGCCGCGCCGATCAAATAGCCGACCAGGATCATCATGACCGTGCGCCGCTTCCCGTAGATGATCATCACCGACGCGAGCGCGTGCACCACCGCGAACGTGATCATGCCGATGCCGACAGTGAGCAGGAGATCGATCGGCCGGTTCAGGTTGAGCGCGATGTACCCCGGGACCACCATGCCACCGGCGGCCAGCCCGAAGATCTCCGAGAAGAGCAGGCTCACCGCCAGCCCGATCCCGATCGAGAGCGAGAGCAGCTCGCTCATGCCGGGATGCTCGGCAGCGAGCTGCGGTTGTTGAAGTAGCTGACCAGATCGAGCCCCTGCCCGCCGATGTTGCCCATGCCCATGATCAGCGCGGAGCGGCCGGCGAGCTCGATGATGATCTCGAAGATCTCCGGCACCGGGCGGTCCTCGGCGAACACGATCTTGCTCCCGTCGAGCCCGGCCTGCTCGGCGGCGCGCGCGAAGATGTACGTGCCGGTCCCGAACACCAGGTACTGATCGGCGGGGGCCCAGCGGGCGCACGCCTCACCCAGCTGGCGCGAGCGATCGGCGCGATCGGCGCGGCAGTTGAACACCGCCACCCGCCGCTCCACCGACGGGAACTTGGCGCGCGCCAGATCCCAGAGGTGCTGCGTGGACTCCGGATCGTTGGCCGCGAAGCCGTTCACGAAGATCAGCCGCCGACCGAAGAAGTTGATCACGGTGGTGGTCATCGCGCCCGGATCCGGCGCCGCCTTGTGCATGCCGCGCAGCGCGGTGGCGCGATCGACCCCGAGATCGGCGCAGACGTGGAGCGCGAGAGCGACGTTCTCCTCGTGCTCGACGTGGCGAAAGCCGATCATGTCCTCCGGGCGGATGGCCGCGACGTCCTCGGCCGACACGCCGATCAGCGTGGCGCCGCGGTCCTTCGCCGCCGCCTCGAGGATCGCGAGGTGGCGGTGCTCGCCGGTGTGGAGCCTCCCCTTCGGCGGAATCACGCCGGCCAGCGCCGCGGCCACGTCGGCCTCGGTCGGCCCCATCACGTCGAGGTGATCGGCGCGGGCGTTGGTGATCACCGCGTGCGTGGCGCGGATCAGCTGCGCCTCCGAGAGCGCCTGCAAGTAGGGCTGCACCGCCATGCACTCGATCACCAGCGCGCGCGCCTCGGTGGCCACCGCCGCGCGAACGATGCGCAGCTGCTCGATGACGTTGGGTCGCGAGGGCCGGAACACCGGATACTCATCGCCCTCCGGCGTGATGACGCGCGCCAGCGTGCCGGTGGTCTTGGCGAACGTGGCCACACCGCCCTCGCGCAAGCCCGCGGCGATCAGGCGAGTGACGCTGGATTTGCCGCGCGTTCCGTTGACGTGGATGCGGAGCGGGATGCGCGCGAGGTTGGCGGCGTGGCGGCGCGCCTCGATCACGCCGAGGACGACCAGGAGCACGGTGATCCCGGCCAGGATCGAGACCCCGGACACGCGACGATAAGCGTCGATCTCCGAGGTGCGGTCAACTATCTACAGTAGTCCACGCGCGGGCCGGTGCCGCGGCGCAGGCGATCGGTCAGCACCATGTCCGCCGGCTCTGCGGTGTACGTGTAGCGCGAGGCCGGATCGAAGGTCACGCGCGCGGGCTCGTTCTGGTCGAGGATCGCGCCCTCGAGCGCAAGATCGCCGACGCTCTTCGTGTAGCCGATGCCGTTGCCCGACCAGTCCGAGACCAACCCCAGCTTCGAGACGCGCGTGTCGAAGTCACCGCACGGGTTCGGATCCGCGCACATGCTGCGGATGAAACAGAAACTCCCGGGGCGCGCCTCGTAGACGTTGTTCTCGCTGTAGAACTGCGCCTCTCGCAGGCCGCCCGCGCCGTACTCGTACCACTGGAATTGATAGTTGTTGTAGAAGTGCAGCCACCCGCCGATGAACTGCGGTCCGCGCAGCGAGATGCGATCGAAGAACGAGTGGTGCAGCGTCACGTGCTGCCCGCCGCCGGTCAGGCCGTCGTCGGGGTCCGACCACAGGAGGCCCTTCTTGTGCGTGTGCATGTGGGCCCACGAGACGGTGACGTCGGTGGCCCCGCGCAGATCGATGAGCCCGTCGCCACCGTTGTAGATCTCCATGTGATTTATCCAGATGTTCCGCGTGTGATAGTCGGCGCCGGTGGGGCCGCGGTCGCCGCCGATCGGCAGCACGTCGCCGCTCTGCGTGCAGTGACCTTCGAGATCATTCTCCATCTTGAGGTCGGTGAAGATGACGTTGACCGCGTCGCGGATGCGGATGCTGCCCTTGATCGTGATGTTGCGGCCGCGGCCGTCGACGGTCTTGTTCGAGGTGACCTCGATGCGGCCGTCGTCGTCGAGCACGATGTCGCCCTCGACGTCGAAGCCGATCCAGTACGGCTGGTTGCTCTCGAGCCCCGCGCGCAGCGTGCCCGGGCCCGACTCGCCGAGTGAGGTCACGATGTACGGTCGCGCCGGATCGCCACCCGTCGTGTTGCGACCGAAGCCCTCGAGCTCGGCCAAAAGCGCCGTCGCCGAGAAGGGGTACTGGGTGCAGTCCTCGTCCGGGTGATACGCGCCGCCGGCGTGCACGTCGCCGACTGGGGGAGGCACGTTCGCGTCGGGGGCAGCCGCATCGGCCCGACCCGCCGTCGCGTCGGGGCGCGCGGCCGCCGCATCCAGCGCCGCCGCGTCGGGGTGCACGACCGGGGTCGCGGCCGCGTCATCCCCCGGACCGGCCGAAGCGTCGTCGGCCGTGGAGATCACGAGCGCGTCCGCGGTCCCCGCGTCGATGACCGTACCGGGTGGATCCGCCGCAGCGTCATCCCGGACCACGCCGACCGCGGCCTCGGAGCACGCGGTCAGAACCATGAAAACAAGGCAAAAGACCGATCGATTCATGCGGGTCGGATGGTGTGCGCCACGAAGCGATCGAGCAATACGCACGACCGTTTCGCGCGACTCGCGCAACCCGTACCCGGGGTCGAGAACCGCTAGAACGCGCCGCGATGCCGGGACACGTGCGCCGTGAGCGCCACGGCAATCTTGCGGCGTTCCGGCTGGATGTCCTCGCTCAGCCCGAGCAGCTCTTGCTTCACCGCGGGGGTCAGCGCGGCGAGCTGGGCACGCCGCCTGGAGGTGTCCGCCGACGGCGCGACGAGCGCGATCGCGCCATCGAAGAGCATCGCGACCTCATCGAGACCCAGCGCCCGCATCGCCCCGACGGCCTCTTCGAACCGATCCGCGGCGCGCAGGAAGAAGTAAGACTCGAAGCCCGCGACCGACACCTCGTCCGCGACGTGGAAGACGTCGAGGAAGACCTGCCGCTCCGCATTCGACGCGCCCTGGTCCATCACCGACGCGAACGCCGCGGTCACCACCACGAACGGATCGGGCGTGCCGGCGAGGAACTTCTCGATCTCGATCACCGGCGGCATCGGCAGCGCCTTGAACCCGTTCGGCGCGCGATCGACGAAGGCGAGATCGGGCGCATGTTTCGAGACGAACGCCACGAGCGCGCTCTCGATCGCCGGGGTGTCGGCGCCGATCGTCAGCCCCATCCTGGTGAGGCCGGCGAGCACGAGCGGGCCGGTCGGTCCCGCGAGGAGCTTCGTCACGCTGCCGCTCCTGGCCTCCTGGCGCAGCGACAGCACCGCGAACAGCTCCTGCGCGCGCTCGGGCCGCTTCTTCAGCGCATCGCCCTGGCAGAGCGGCGTGAGGCGCTTCGTCATCCGGTCGAGCTGCTGCTTCGGATCCGCGAGGGCGACGATGTCTCCGATCAACACGTCCTATCCATGCCCGGGAAAGCTGACGTCCGCCACCACCGGCAAGTGATCCGAGGCCAGGCGCGCCGAGAGGCTCTTGTGCGCCCGGAGCTGACCCACCAGGTTCGACGGAAACGCCCAGATGCGATCGAGCGCGAACACCGGGCACCACGACGGAAACGTGCGCGGATGGCGCGGCATCCCGTCGGCGTGCATGCGCACGAACAGCTTGCTGCGCGGGAACCACTCGTTGAAGTCGCCCAGCAACACCAGCGGCGCCTCGGGCCGGCCGACGATCTTCGACAGCGCGTCGATCTGGTGGTGGCGCTCGCGCGAGGTGAGCCCGAAGTGCGTCGCCACCACGCGCACCACCACCCCGTCGAGATCGAGATCCACGTCGATCGCGCCGCGCGGCTCCGATCCCGGGAACGAGAGATCGTGCCGCCGCACCTCGCGCGGCGGGAAGCGGGTGAGGAGCGCGTTCCCGAAGCTGATCCCGCGCGTCGGGCCGGAGATCGCGTGCATCCCGGTCTCGCGCGCGATGAAGAGGAGCTGATCGATGTCGCCGTGCGCGGAGATCTCCTGCAGCGCCACCACGTCTGCGTTGGTCTCGCTGATCACCTTGGCGATCCGCTCGGGGGACCGGCGGCGATCGACGCCAATGCAGCTGTGGACGTTGTACGTGGCGATCCGGATCTCGCTCACGACGCGAGGACCTCCTGAACGTGCGCCGCCCGCTTGGCCGCGATCCTTCGCGCCACCCAGCGCATCGCGAGGCCGATCGTGGCGAGACCGACGATGCCCAGCCCCACCAGCTTCACGAGCTGCGTGCGATCGGCGCGCAGGAACACGTCGGCCAGCTCTCCGCCGAACACCGCCGCCGCGATGATGCCGGGCGCCATTCCGAGCGCAGTGCCGATCATGAAGTGATGGAAGCGCAGCCGGACCGCGCCCGCGAACATGTTCACCAGACCGAACGACGCGATCGGCACCATCCGCAGGAACGCGAACGACACGATCCCGCGCTGGTCGAGCACCTCGTGCAGCCGCTTCGCCCGCCTCCCCATCCGCGACTCCACGGCGCGAGCGCCGATCACCTGCCCCACCGAGTAGCCGGAGGCCGCACCGCTCAGCGCGCCCAGAAAGGCGTAGAGCACGCCCCACAGCGGCCCGAAGATCATCCCGGTCGCGAGGATCAGCAGGTTCACCGGCACCATCAGCAGCGTCGCGACCGTGAACACCAGCATCACCAGGATGGGCGCGAAGCTGGTGTGCGCCAGGTCTGCGCCGATCTCCACGAGGCGCTGCAGATCGATCAGCGTGGACAGCGGCGTGAGGCGCCACGAGAGCGCGAGCGCGATCAAGAAGGCGATCGCCGCGGCGACCCGCAGCATCGGCGTGCGTGCGGCGACGGCCTGATCCATCGGCAGCACCCGCGCGATCAGCGACTCGGCGCCCATCGGCACCATCGGATCGCAGACGTTCGGTGGGACCAGCAGCGTCTCGTCCGCGCCATCGACGCACGAGGCGCCCAGCGTGCGCGGCCCACCGCTCAGCGCATCGATCGAAGCGATGAGCGAGCTGTGCTCCTCGCGGGTCTTCGCCACGACCTCCGGCGTCACGCCGAGGTGCTCGCCGAGCAGGCGGTGGAGCAACGCGCGCGCAGCACGGCCGTCCTCGATCATGAGATCGCACTCGGTGTCGACGCCCATCGATCGGTTGCTGAGGTTGGCGGACCCGACACGCACGATGCTGTCGTCCACCACCATCACCTTGGCGTGCACGAAGATCGGGGTCTTTTCCACGAGCGGCGCGCAGATCTTCAGGCGGCCCTTGTCGGCGCGCGCCTCGAAGTCGCGTACGAGGCGAGCGGTGATGACGCCCATGGTCTGCTTCTCGGTCCACCCCGAGCACTCGCGCGGCGCCACCAGCACCACCTCGGGTCCGCCCGGCTCGAGCGCGCGGCGGGCGAGCTCGCGGGCGATCACCTCGCCGGTGAGGTACTGGGTCTCGGCGTAGATGTAGCGCTTCGCGCTGCGGATCATGTCGACGTACGAGCGCTCCACCTCGTGCACGACGGGCTGGTCGCGGTAGGCGGGCATCGTGCGCGCGATCGAGACGTCGACGTCGCGTACGTCGGGCTCGACCCCTTCGGGCCAAGGATCGGATGTGATGTCGGGCGGGAGCATCTTGCGCCCCGTCGCCGCCTGCCACCGCGCGCGCGCCAGATCGCCGAGGCTCTTCGCGGCCTCTCCATCGACCGTCATCTGAACATCATGGAACGGGCCGTAGAGCTTCCCATCGCGCCCCGCGCGCCGCTCGTCGACGGGGCGGTGTTCGGGCGTGTCCCAGCGGCTGGTCGTGAGATCGATCCCGCCGGAGAACGCGATCATGTCGTCGATCACCACGATCTTCTGGTGGTGCGACGCGAGCGGCGGCCGCGCGTTGTCGAGCTCGAAGTGCACGCGCTCGTGCGTGTGCAGATCGAACTTGAGGCGGGGGATGTTCTCGCGCTCGAACGTGTAGAGCGCCGCGTAGTCCCAGTTGAGGATGTGGATGTGCAGCTCGGGCTTCGCGACGACGGTCGCGTTCAGCACCTCGAGCAGCCGCGGCCCACCCGGCTGGAGGCGCACCTGGGAGTCGATGTCCCAGCTCAGGATCAGGACCGAGCGCTGGGCCTTGGCCAGTGCGGCCAGGAACGCGTCGTAGTACGCGCGCCCATCGACGAGAAAGGCGACCCGGTTGGCGCGCCGGGTCCGCCATACGTTATCGTCTTCGACCAGGACTCGCGCGGACACGCGGCCTACCGAGCGACCGGCGTGCCAGCCGCGGACACAGGAGCCCGCGCGTCATGTGCGGCATTTTGCGACGATCCGAGGCAAATGCCTCAGGGCAGGTCCAGGGGCTGGAGCGTCACCGTGGTGGTCGCCGTGAAGCCGGTGACCGTCGACGAGGCGCTCACCACCAGCGTCAGCGGCTGCTGGCGAGGCCCGCTCGGCGCGCTGATCTCGCGCAAGGTGCGACCGCGGTCGCGCGCTTTGATCGAGGCGATCGGCGCGCCGCCGAGATCGATCCACGGATCGCTCGCCGACAGATCGAGCGTCACCGTCGAGCCCAGCGCGTACGCTCCGTTCGCGTCTACCAGCTCGATGAGGAGCTGGGTTCCGGTGCGCCGCGCGTCGATGTCTGTGACCCGCGCGACCACCGCCACCGGCGGTCCGCTCCGCGCGCCCTGCACCTCCACCACGCGCGACGCCGTGATCTCGACGCCGCTTCCGAGCAGCGCCTTCACGTGCACCCAGGCGCGCGTCGCTTGGACCGCGACCAGCGCGATCGGGTCGGCCGGCAGCCCCATCAGCGTGCCGGCGGCGTCGCCATCCGGCGTCACCAGCCCACCGGCGACCGGCGCGGTGTCGATGCGCCACGCCACTTCGGCGTCGGGATCCACATACCGCTCGTGATCGGCGCCCGTCGCGGTGATGGTGAGCTCTTCCTCCGCCAGAGCTTCGAGGAGCTCTGGGATGTCGAGATCGAGCGTCACCGGCTCGTCGGCGAACTCGCGGAGGCTCAAAACGAAGACCGATTCGCTCTCCCGCGCGACGAAGATCCTCCCTGGCGCGTCCACCACGAAGCGTTCGTCGTCGCTCCGCGCGCGGAACGTCCCGGCGCGCACCACGTACGATCCGACGAAGCCGTCCTCGCGCGCGCGCAGCACCACGCCCGCGGCCTCGGCCTCGTCCGACACCACGTGGACCGTCGTGCCTGCGCCCTCCGGTGCGGGCGGCGCGATCACCGTGAGCACGCCCGCGGGACGCAGCGTCACCGCGACGCGGGTGGCGTCGGCGGCGAGCGGGATCGATCGCAGCACGCGGCCCACGTACGCCGGCATGCGGCCGATTCCCGCGGGCCCAGGGCGGTTGGTGCGCGCGAGGACCGTGAACTCGAGCGGGATCTCGGCGGGAACGCCGAGCGAGATCGACGCGCGGCTCGGCGGCACCGTCGCGCTCACCACCAGCTCCTCGCCGCGGCGGACCACCACCGTCACCGACGTGACCGACGGCGGCACCGTCGAGAGCCCGATCTCCACGGTCGAGAACGGCTCCGACGAGCACGCCGCGAGCGCCCAAGGCGCGAGCGCCAACAGGACGGCCGCGGTCAGGACGAGCGCGCGCCTGGACGAGACCGCGCGCCGCGCGCGGCTCGAGGAACGTGCTGAGGTCGCGCCAGCGACCGTTAACAGCCTCATTCGGAGAACTCCACTTCGACGCTGACGTTCGGGCCCTTGGTCGGGACCTCGTCGAGGAAGAACGGGGACGGCCGCACGGCTTCCTCGAACAAGAGCCCATGATCCGATCCCACCAGCTCGGCGTCGACGCGCCCGATCTCCGCGACGGTGCGCGTGTCGAGCGGACCGATCGGCAAGAGGCGCGCACGATCGAGCAAGAAGGTGTGGATGCGCGCCACGTCGCCGTTCCCTTCGCGCGCTGCCGACGACGCGAGCTCGAGCAGCGCGTCGCCACCGGGCGCGATCGCGGGGTGCTTTCCACGGGCGATCTCGCCGGGCGCGAGGTCGATGTGGCCCGGCCAGCCGTCCACGCCGATCTCGGCGCGTCCGCTGCGCACCGCGACCTCGACGGCCGAGCTGGTCGATCGCTCGATCACCACCGACGCTCCGCGCGGGACCCAGATCCGCCAGTCCGCCGCCCGGACCTCGATCGGATGCGCCGTCGGGGACGCCGCCACCTGCACCCAGAGCCGGCCGCGCGCCAGATCCACCACGCTCGCGCCGAGCCGAGCCCGCGTCGCTGCGCCCATCCGCATGCGCACATCGCCGGGCGCGAAGAGCTCGCACCAGCCGCCGACGTCGATCACGTCGCCCTGCTTGATCACGTCGCCGGACGCCACCGCGCGCGAGGCCTCCGCGGTCCACACCGTCGCGACGCCGGATATACGGACCAGCACCGCAGCCGTGGTCGACGTACCCGGCGCGCCCGATGGGCCGGGAGCGGCGGCGAGGAGCAGCGCAAGGGTCGCGATCACCATCGCGCCTCCAGCCCGAACGACAGCACGTTGTGCGTGTAGTTGTGCCCGGCCCGGCCGCTGTTCCGGATCCAGTCGTCCTCGACGAGCAGCGAGAGATGATCGCTCAGCCGGATCTCCGCCGCGAGCTCGGCCACCGTGCGCACCTCCAGCCGCGTCGAGGCGGCGCCCAGCACCACCGCATCACCAACTGGGCCGAAGCTGCGCAGCCAGACTGCGACGCCGGTGCGGATCGAGACGCTCTCGGTCACTTCCGCCGTCACGCGCCCCGCGACCACGCCGCCGCGCGAGTCGAAGGCCTCACCGAACGCGTCATCGCGCGAGAAGCCGACCTCGCCGCGCAGCTGGAACCAGCCGTGATCGTGGAGCAGCGCCGCCGTCGCCCGCTGGCCGATCCGATCACGATTTTGGGAGCTGATCTCGGCGTCGCGCGGGCTGCCATCGACGAAGTCGACGCCCACGCCGAACACACCCAGCACCAGCTTGGTCGATCCATCGAACGGCAGCGCGAGCGTTGGCCCGGCCTCGAACGACGTCGCCCAGTGCGTGTCGAACGCGTCGCCCCACAGATCGTGGAAGCGCAGCGTCATCCCGACCTGGGCCGCGCTGGGGCGCGCGCTGATCGGCACCTCGACGCTGGCGGCCAGAGAGAGCGCCGACAGATCCACGCCGTCGAAGCGCTCACGATCGATGATCTGCACCCGCTGCTCGATGCGCGCCGCAGCGTCGAGCCGCGCTGTGGAGATCGGCGCCTGGATCCCGCCCTCCGCTGCAAACGCCGCGCGCAAGCCACGCGGCCGTGCGCCCGGAGTGCCATCCGCCTCGAACAGCGGGTTGGTGGCGTAGTCGACGCTCGTGCGCACGCGTCCGGCAAAGCGGACGCGCTCGCCGCCGCCGAGGCCGAGCCGATCGCGCAGGGCACGCGCCGCGCCGAGCACGGGATCCGCGCCCGCGCCGCGCGCCAGGACCTCCGACATATCGACCAGCGTGCGGGCGGTGGTGCGCTCGCCGGTCGAGCCGGCGTGCGCCGCGAGGATCAGCGCCGCCAGCGCGCCGCGCGAGCTCGACTCCTCGGCCCACACGCTCGCGCGATGCGCGGCGAGGCGATCACCGAGCGACGCGCCGATGAGATCACCCTCCCAGGTATGGGCGCGCGCGGCGGCCCGCATGGCCTCCTCGATCTCGCCCAGATCGCCGAGAATTCGTGCGTGGATCTCGCTCACCTCGGGATCGCGATCGCCCAGCGCAATGGCCCGCTCGATCGCCTCGCGCGCCTCGGCGTTCTTGCCCATCCGCGACAGCACGATCGCGTGCTCCCGCGCCGCGAGCGCGCTCCACTCGTCTGCCTTGCGGGCCTCTCTCAGGGTGCGATCGGCCTGGTCGAGATCACCGCGCGCGAGCGCTTGCACGCCACGCGCGAGGAGCGGCAGCGCGTCCTGGGCGGCAGCGGGGCCGGCCCAGAGGAGCGCGTTCGAGGACGCGCTCAGAAGCGCGCACAGGAGCAGATCAATCGTCGCGTTCTTGCTCACGGCGTACATCGCGCGCCTTCACCGTCGCGCGCTTGTCGTACTGCTTCTTGCCACGGCAGACGCCGAGCTTCACCTTGGCCTTGCCCTCCTTGAAGTAGAGCTCGAGCGGGATGAGCGTGAAGCCCTTCTCGGACGTCTTGCGCTCGAGGCGATCGATCTGCTCGCGATGGAGCAGGAGCTTTCGGCTGCGACGCGCGGCGTGGTTGAAGACATTCCCGAAAGCGTACTCGGCGACGTAGAGCTGATGGAGGATCACCTCGCCGCGTACAACCTCTGCCCACGCATCGGTCAGCGCAGCCTTGCCCGTGCGGAGGCTCTTCACTTCGGTGCCCTGGAGGACGATCCCAGCCTCGATGTCCTCGGAGACCTCGTAGTCGAAGTACGCCTTCCGATTGGTGGCGATCGGCGTGATCACGACCTTCTTTTCGGGGCTGGTGGCCATGGGGCGGCGGAACATAGGCCGTCGCACGCCCTGTGGCCACCGGCGTTTCAGGTGTGGCGCGAACGCCTCACGATTTCAATCGCTTACAGCAACGCAACCATCGCACTCGGCCGTCGATAACAGGCCCCGATGGTTCGCGTCCCTGGCTCCACGACCACCCCGGCGGTCCGCACGCCCAACGATAACATCCTGCTTGTTGGGATGAACGAAGGGGCGAAGCACGAAGCCGATGCGCTGCGCGCGCGCGGCAACAACGTCACTGCGATCACCGACTCGTACGTCGGCAACGACAAGATCAAGGGCACCGGCACCGATCGCAGGATCTACGATCTGTCGAGCAACGCCGGCGTCGACAACTACGTCAGCAGCCTCGGCCTGCCCGCCGCGCAGTCCGCCGAGATCGGCACGATCTTGAAGGGCGTCGGCGCCGACGCCCGCGACGAGATGGGCCAGCTCGCCCGCGTCTGGGCGAACGGCGAGAAGGGCGGCTCCGTGCCCTCGCGCCTCGTCCTCTCGGGTCACTCGTACGGCCCCGTGGTGTGGGGCGACAACAACGGCATGATCCAGCTCGACGACGTGAAGAAGCTCGCGAAGGCGATGCCGAAGGCCGCGGGGCAGGTCGAGGACGTGCACCTCGCGGCTTGCTACGCGGGATCGCAGTCCAACGTCGACGGCTTCAAGGACGCCTTCCCGAATATGAAGACGTTCTTCGGCTATCACGACTCCGCGCCCGGCTCGTACAGCGGCGCGACCAGCCACCAAGGGCGCTGGGACGCTGCCACGCGCGGCCGCAAGGACACGCTCGATCGCAGCATCACGTCGGGCACGCGCAAGGGCGACAACGTCGCGACGTGGAACCAGAAGGTCGGCTACAACGACGGCCAGCCGCCGATCGCGATCGACACGCAGCGATCGCTCGTCACCAACCAGGAGGCCAACTACCAGTCCTTCCTGAAGGGTGATCAAGTGCAGGCCTCACCGGCCTCGGGCCCGCTGCGCAGCTACTACAACGAGGTGCAGCGCCTGCTCCGCCACCCGAACCTCACCGCGGCCGAGAAGCCCGCGCTGGAAGAGCGCCGCGACCAGACGATCCGCATGATCTACTACGGGCAGAACGTCGCCCCGAAGTTCAACGACAGCTACAAGGCGCAGCTCGACGCGGGCTACAGCGCCGCGGGCCTCGCGCGCCCCAACTTCGCGACGATGAGCCGCGCGGATGCCCTCGCCGCAGTCCAGGCGTTCGACGCCAAGGTCGCCGGGGGTGCGTCTTCCCCTGCAACGCTGGAGACCCAGCGCCTGCTGCACGGCCTGCGAGACCTCAACTCAACAGTCGTCCCGGCTACTTGGATCTGAGCCCAAGCAACTTTTGGCGACGTGTGCCGATGTAGTACCTTGTGGGTACTTCAGTCGGCCGGATCAACAACACCACCTCCGTGAAGGAGGCCGCGCTCCTGGCAACGGCCCCGGTCGCGACCAAGCGCCTTCTCTCCGCGCCCGGCGACGCCAAGCTCTTCAGCGGCGACGCGCTGCGCGCGCGCTCGACCGGCACGCCTTCGGTCCACCCGCAGCTCCGCACGCGCGGTCCGTTCGTCCTCCCGACGCCGAACGAGACCCCGATCGGCAAGGCGTTCGATGCGCTGCCCATCCAGTCCGTCGAGGCGAAGGTCCGCTTGCTCACCGACAACAAGGAGTCGTGGCTCTCGGTCTGGCACACGCTGAAGAGCGCGGACAAGGTGCTCGACGCGACCTACTTCATCTTCAACCGCGACGTGTTCGGCTCGGCGTTCCTCGGAAAGATGCTGCAGAAGCAGCGCAGCGGAACGAAGACCCGCCTCCTGCTCGACGCGAGCGGCGATTCGTTCGGTCGCAAGGGCTACACGCAGACGTGGCGCGGCCAGGACTATCTGCAGGCGCTGGTCGGCGCGGGCGGCGACGTGCGCGTCTATCACCCGCTCCACAAGAAGATTCCCAAGCAGATCATGAGCGGCGATCCGATGATGGCGATCAGCGTCAACCACGACAAGCTGGTCCGCACCGAGCGCTACGCTGTCACCGGCGGCCGCAACATCTCGCACGACTACTTCGTGTCGCCCACCGATCGCAACGACGTCTATCGCGACACCGACGTCCTCGTCGAAGGCAAGCAGGCCTCGCAGCAGCTCGAAAAGGCCTTCGCGATGGAGTTCGATCGCAAGGACCTCTGCTACCAGGTCACCGCCGATCAGCTCGGCGACCTGCGCGATCGCGACGGCGAGATGATCGGCGCGGCGTTCCTGATGGAGGCCTGGACCGAGGGCCCCGCCCTGAACGACGCGAAGAAGAACATCCTCCGCACCGACGCCGGCGCCAAGAAGACGGCCGCGCGCGAGCTGGTCGACGGCGTGCTCGAGCGCCTCTCGTCGGAGAAGATCGAGGCCCCCGGGTTCTTTGGCAAGCGCCGCCTCACGAAGCTCGCCGAGGAGCTGGTCGGCTACACCGAGCTCGCCGGCGCGTACGCATCGTACGATCCGAACGCCAACATGCGCGGCCCCACCGCGATGAAGGTCCTCGACCGCACCTCGCTCGGCGCCGCGGGCCCCGACACCATCGCCCCTTCTTTGAAGGCGATGGCCGCCGCCGCGAAGGATCGCCTGGTCCTCACCAACCCGTACGTCGTCGTCACCGACGAGATGCTCGACATCCTCGAGTCCGCCGGAAAGCGCGGCGTGAAGATCGACATCCTCACCAACAGCCCCGACTCCAGCGACAGTATGCTGACCCAGGCTTTCTTCATGGCCGACTGGCCCAAGCTGATGGCCCGCGTGCCCAACCTGCGCCTGTTCGTGTTCACCGGCGATCAGAAGCTGCACGCCAAGACGATGATGGCGGACGACGAGATCGGCGCGGTCGGCTCGTACAACATGGACCTCCTCTCCTCGAAGGTGAACGGCGAGCTGATGATGGCGACCAAGTCCCGCGCCCTGTCCCGCGATCTCGGCGCTGCGTTCGCGCGCGACGTCGCGAACCCGCTCCAGGAGGTCCACGAGTACACCATCGAGCGCAACGCGAACGGCACGCCCAAGCTGGTCGACGGCAAGCCGGTCGTCGCGCACGGCCCGCACGACCACATGACCAAGTGGGACGGCATGAAGTACTCGGTCCTGTCGTGGCTGGCGACGATCGCGAAGAAGCTGCCGATGCTCGAGCCGCTCGCGCTCGAGCGCTGACGCCTCGAGGGCGCAGCTGCCGCCTCGAGGATACACGCGGTCTCCCCGCGGCCGTCGCGATCGATGAGGCACGCCCCGTGCTCTCACGTCTGCAATGCGAATCCGCGTCTGTGCCACGTTGCTGCTCGCCGCCTGCTCGGATCCCGGCACGACCGCGCCTCCAACGATCATCCCGCCTCCGATCGAGTGCACCGACGAGTGCCCAGCGATCACGCTCGACGTCACCGGCGCGGTCACGATCGTCGAGGGCGGCACCAAGACCATCCACGCGGTCTTGCGCGGCACACCGGCGTCCCCGGTGACGCTCGAGATCAGCGACCTCTCGGAATCGAACGCGGTCGCGATCCCGGGCACGTTCACGCTGAGCGCGCCTCAGGATCGCGTCCGGAACGGCAATCGCACGGTGCTCGTCACGTACGCGGTGCGCTCCGATGACGCGCGCTACGCCGCCATTCTGGTGAGCGACCTGCTCGTCACGATCGAGGACGACGACGTCCCGGGCTTCGATGTCGCGATGCAGGGCGCGCTCGTCACGACCGAGGCCGGCGGCAGCGCCACGTTCGCGCTCACGCTGCGGCAGGCGCCGGCGTCCGACGTCGTCGTCACGCCGATCAGCAGCGACGCGACCGAGGGCACGATCAGCCCCGCGACGCTGACCTTCACCCCGGAGAACTGGGCCCGCGCGCAGGTCATCACCGTCACCGGCGTCGATGATCCGACCCCCGATGGCGATGTCGCGTACGAGATCCGCGCGACGGTCGACACGGTCGATCCCGCCTATTCGAACCTGCCGTTTTCGCCCGTTCCCGCCACCAACACCGACGACGATCACCCCAACGTCGTCTTCTCCCGCGTCCCGGTCGTGACCCGCGCGAGCGGCACGTCGGTCATGATCAGCGTCCAGCTCGACAACCCGCCGACGCACGAGGTCACCATCGCGCTCTCGCCGAGCAGCACCGAGGCCACCGTGTCGCCCGCGAGCGTGACGTTCGACGCCGGGAACACCTTGCCGCGATACATCGCCGTCACCGGCGCCGACGACCTGATCGTCGACGGCGCCCAGTCGTTCGCGATCGTGACCGGGCCGCCCGTCAGCCTCGATCCGGTATGGAACGGCGTCGAGGTCGACGACCTCTGGGGCGTGAACCTCGACGACGAGCCGCTCGTGCCCGACTTGACGCGCGTAAGCGTGGACCCCGCCGGGGCCCCCGGCAACGGCGCCGCGAGCTTCGTTGGCGTGTCATGGGACGGGCAGTTCGTGGTGTTCAGCGCGCTCGCGCGGAACCTCGCCGCCGGCGATCGCAACAACGTGACGGACGTGTTCGTGCGCGACGTCGCGAAGGGCATCACTGTCCCGGCCAGCATCGACAACGCTGGCATGTTCGGCACCGCCGCCAACCTCGGACCGCGCATCTCCGCGAACGGCCGCTACGTCACCTTCCACACCGAGTCGGCGCTGACGAGCGTCCCTACGAACGCGTGGACCCAGCTTTATCTGCGCGATCTAGCCATGAACACCACGACGCTCATCAGCAAGCTCACACCGGATCGCGCGTTCGAGGACTCCATCGTCGAGGCTTCGATGTCGTACGACGCGGAGGTCATCGCGATCTCCACCAACCAGTTCCGCCCGATGGGCAGCGTGCCCCAGTGGGACGTGCACGTCCTCCACCGCAGCACCGGCCGCTGGACGCCGGGCGCGCTCACCCGCGACGGCCGCACGCCCAACCTCGGCAGTCGCTGGGCAAGGCTCTCTGCCGACGGTCGCCTGCTCGCGTTCGTCAGCGCGGCGTCGGACATCGTGCCCGACGACACCAACGGCATGGACGACCTGTTCCTGCGCGATCTCGAGACCGGCGCGGTCGAGCGCGTCAGCCGCCCCGAGGCCGGGGGTAACGACATGGGCCGCGTCTCCTTGCCGCCGGCGCTGTCGGCCGACGGCTGGATCATCGCGTTCTCGACCTTCGCCACACTGCTCCCCGAGGACACTTACGGCGTGGCCGACATCTACGTGCGCGACATCCAGCGCGGCACGCTGGAAGTCATCCAGCTCCTCACCGCCTCACCGGCGAGCGCGGTCGACATCTCGGCGGACGGCCGCTTCGTGATGATCGCCTCGACCGCCGACAACGTCGACCTCGACCATCCGCAGGGCGCGAATGGCGTGACGTATCCGATGATCTACGATCGCACGACGCACACGCTCCGCCGGCTCCTCAACGCGAGCACGACCGGCGTCGCGAGCGTCGCGCTCTCCGGCGACGGGCGATACCTGGCAATTGCCAGCGAGGATCCCAGCTACGGGCCGATGGGTGGGGCGATGAGCCACGCGTACCTGGTGCCGCAGCCGATCGGGCAGTAGCCTCCACGCATGGCCAAAGCAGTCTGGAAGGACAAAGTCGTCGCCGAGAGCGACGCGTTCGAGATCGTGGAGGGCAACGTGTACTTCCCGGTCGCGTCGCTGGTTCGAGAATACTTCCGAGATAGTATCACGCACACCGTGTGTGGCTGGAAAGGGACCGCCAGCTACTATGATCTGGTCGTCGACGGCGCCGTGAACTCCGACGCTGCCTGGTACTATCCGGACCCCAAGACCGCGGCCAAGAATATCGCTGGGCACGTCGCGTTCTGGCGCGGCGTCACCGTGACGCGTTAGGTTGGGCCCGTGGAGCTCGCTGAGAAGTATCGCTGGTTGATGGTGTTCCTCGCCGCCGGCGAGACGCGCTCGACGACGGTGCGGCGGGCAGAGGCGCCGGTGCGCGGAACCCCAGCGTCGACACGAACCACCGGGTGAGGTTCAGCGCGCGGCGGCCGCCGCGACCTGCTTGCCCTGCGCCGCGACCAGGTCCGCGGCGATGTTCACGCCCTCGGAGACCACCACCGCGTCGAGCGCCTTGAAGCGATCGTCTTCCTTGCTGCGCTCCGGCGAGCCCTTCTTGGCCTTCTTGCGGAGCTCGGCGAGCTTCACGATGCCGCGGTTCTTCGAGGTCTCCTCGATCTCCTTTTTGATGTCGGCGAACTTCGGCTCCTTCGAGACGCGCTCGGTCGACTTGGTCACGAGGGTCGCGACCATCGCGTCGGTGATCGGGGTCCAGCGGTCCGGGCCCTTCTCCTCGTTGGCGGTCTTGCTGAGGAAGAGCTCGGTGTTCTGCGGCGGGAGCGTGTAGTCGAGCAGGCGCTCGCCGACCTCGAGGCCGTCGAGGAGCGAAGGCACGCGCACGTCGGACGGCACGCCGATGCCCTGCGTCGAGCGGCCGCCGGGGAGGAAGAACATGCCGGTGGTGACCTTCAGCGCGCCGAGCTCGCGGGGGAGCGGCTCGAGCGTCTGCACGGTACCTTTTCCGAAGCTGGTCTCGCCACCGACGATCACCGCGCGGTGATAGTCACGGAGCGCGCCCGCGAGGATCTCGCTGGCCGACGCGCTGACCGGGCTGGTGAGGACCACCAAGGGGCCGGGATAGTCGGTGGTCTCGTCCTCGTCGGCGAGCACGTCGCGATTTCCGCCGGAGTCCTTGGTCGCGACCACGCCGCCCTCCTTCAAAAACAGGCCGGAGATGCGCACCGCGTCCTCGAGGAGGCCGCCGCCGTTCTTGGTGAGATCGAGGACCAGGCCGTCGACCTTCTCCTTCTTCGCCTCGCCGAGGAGCTTCTTCACGTCGGCGTACGACGAGCGGCCGCCGGCCTCGCTGGAGCCATAGAACGAGGGGAGCTCGAGGACGCCGATCTTGGTCGTGCCGCGCTGCTCGTAGCGGATCTTCGCGGCCTGCTCCTTCACGTCGATCTTGTCGCGCACGATGGTCACGTCGAAGTTCGAGGTGTCCTTGCCGTCGCGCAGGATCGAGAGGGTCACCTTGGTGCCCTTCTTTCCGCGGATCATCTTCACGACGTCGCGCAGATCCATGTCGATGACGGTGACCGGCTTCTCGCCTTCCTGGGTCACCGCGATGATCTTGTCCTTGGTGCGCAGGTGCCCGGTCTTGTCGGCCTGGCCGCCGGGGATGAGCGTCTCGATCACGATCATGCCGTCATCGGACACCAGGCCCGCGCCGATACCTTCGAGCGAGAGCCGCATCGAGATCTTGAAGTCCTCGAGGGTGTCGGCCGACATGAAGCTGGAGTGCGGATCGAGCGAGGTCGCGTAGGCCTCGGCGAACAGGCCCGGCAGATCCTTCGGCCCGAGGCGATCCTTCAGGCGGCGCACGGTGAGCTCGTAGCGGTGGAGGAGCTGCTTCTTCGCGGCGTCGATCGTGAGCCCGCTCGCCGTGTAGTTCGACATCTGGAAGTGCACGAACTTACCAACCAGCGCCGCGCGATCTTCGGTGCTGGTGGGCCAGCCGCGCTTCTTGGGATCGAGGTTGAGCTCGACCGTCTCGTCGACCTTGTACTTGTCGTCGAGCATCTTCGTCGCGATCGCCAGATCTTCGGCGGCGCGCGCGAACACCAGCGCGGTCGCCGCATCGAGCGGCGCGCACTTGTTGTCCTTCATGCCGTCGAACGTCGTCGGCAGGTCCTTCTCGAGCTTGGTGACGTCGCTCTGCAGAAGCAGCGTGCGCGTGCCGTCGATCAGCTCGATGAACTGCTTCGCGGTGCGGCCCTTCAGCTCGGGCGTGATCGCCTTTTGGCCGTAGTGCCGCTCGTTCAACGAGTGGAGGATCTGCGGTAAGTCAGCGCACGTCAGCGGAGCCGCGTTGGCGGGACCGGACCAGGCGCAACCGGTACCGACGACAAGACCAAGAAACAGCAGTGATCGCATCCGGGGATAGCCTCCAGCGTCCGAAGCCAAAAGTCAGCTTTCTGGGCGCCCAAAGTCTGACAACACACCAGGGACGCTGGAGCGTCCAACTCGATGTAAAAATACGGGACTACCCGTTCAGGGCCGGGAAAGGATCACGTTATCGAGCAGCCGGGTCGTGCCCACGCGGGCCGCGACGAGGATGACGCAGGGGCCATCGGCGCGATCGAGCGGGACCAGATCGGAGTAGCTGCGCAGCTCCAGGTACTCGGGCGTGATCGCCACACTCTCCAGCGCCGCGCGGGCGATCGCGATGAGCCGGGGGCCGTCCCGCTCGCCGCGCCCGTAGGCGTCCCGAGCCGCCCCCAGACCCTTCGAGAGCGTCAGCGCGCGGGCTCGATCCTCGACCGACAGGTAGGCGTTCCGCGACGACATCGCGAGCCCGTCGGGGTCGCGGACCAGCGGGCCACCCCGGATCTCGACGTCGAGCGCGAGGTCCTTCGCCATGCGCCGCAGCACCGTCAGCTGCTGGAAGTCCTTCTCGCCGAAGATGGCCACGTCCGGTCGCACCACCACAAACAGCTTCATCACCACGGTGGTGACGCCGCGAAAGTGCCCGGGCCTCGACGCGCCGCAGAGCCCCTGCGTCACGTCCGCCACGTCGACCGCCGTCTGGAAGCCGGGCGGGTACACGTCCGCGACGTCGGGCGCGTAGACGACGTGGCAGCCCGCGCTCGCGAGCTTCTTGGCGTCGCCCTCCAGATCGCGCGGATACTTCGCGAGGTCTTCCTTGGGGCCGAACTGCATCGGGTTCACGAAGATCGACGCGACCACCACCTCGACGTCCGGCGCCATCTGCCGGACCAGCGAGAGGTGCCCGTCGTGGAGCGCGCCCATCGTCGGCACGAGGCCGACGCGGATGCCTTCACGCTGGAGTGGACGGAGCCGCGCCTTCGTGTCGGCGGCGGTTCTTACAATCTCCATCCTAGACGGGGACGCCGTAGAGGCCGGTAGCGGAGTCCTCTTCGTCGTCGAGCACGGGACGGCGCGGCACGACCTCGGTGGGACGGAAGAGCGGGCCCTTCGCGTGGAAGCTGTGGGCCTCGCCCGGGAACTCGCCGGACACGACCTCCTGCTTGAACGCCGCGACAGCCGCCGGGATCATCGTGCCGAGCTCGGCGTACTTCTTCACGAACTTCGGCGCGAAGTCGGGGTTCATGCCGAGCAGATCGTAGATCACGAGCACCTGGCCGTTGCAGTCGGGGCCCGCGCCGATGCCGATGGTCGGGATCGAGAGCTGCGCGGTGATGACGCGCGCCAGCTCGACCGGCATGCCTTCGAGCACGACCGCGTACGCACCCGCGTCCTGGAGCGCCTTGGCGTCGCGCAAGATCGCGCGCGCCGAGTCGGGCTCCTTGCCCTGGATCTTGAAGCCGCCCATCGCGTGGACCGACTGCGGCGTGAGGCCGACGTGGCCCATCACCGGGATCCCGGCGCGCACCATCTTGTCGACGGCCTCGCAGATCTCCTCGCCACCCTCGAGCTTCACGCTCTCGGCGCCGCCTTCCTTGAGGAGGCGACCGGCGTTCTGCAAGGCACCTTGCAATCCGCCTTGGTAGCTCATGAACGGCATGTCGGCGACGACGTGCGATCGGGTGACGCCGCGGCGGACCGCGCGCGTGTGATAGATGATGTCTTCGATGGTGACGGGGAGCGTCGTGCTCTCGCCCTGAACGACCATGCCGAGCGAGTCGCCGACCAGCAGCACGTCGGCGCCGCCGCGATCGCACAGACGGGCGAACGAAGCGTCGTAGCAGGTGACCATCGTGATGCGGTCACCGTCGCCCTTCATCTGGCGAAGTGTCGAGATCGTGACCTTTTTACAGTCTCCGGAGCTCATCGGGTGTCCCTCCTGGTCGGCGCTCCTTGGGAGTCACCGCCCGGTACAACTCAAACTTTTCGCCCCCGTGGTGCCTTGTTGGTCCCGCCCTCTTTCGAGGTGCAGGCCGACGCACGTTCAGGTGCCATTCCCGGATCAGCTTTATGACGTCCCGTGTCAACCGTTGGGGTTCAAGTACTGGGTTCCCTTGCGCATCCGTCGTATCGCCGCGAGGACCGTCTCGAGGTGCGCCTCGCGCTCGACGAAGTCGATCTCCGAGGTGTTGATGACCAGGATTGGGCTGCGCTTCCAGTGGAAAAAGAAGCTGTTGTACGCCTGGATGACGTCCTCCAGCCACTTGCCCTCGACGGGCCGCTCCCACTCCCGCCCGCGGGTGCGGATGCGCTCCAGCAGCACGTCGGCGCGCGCCTGGAGGTACACCACCAGGTCGGGCGCAGGGACCTGCGGATCGAGCGTGCGGTACACGCGATCGTACAGCGCGAGCTCGTCGGGGCTGAGCGTGAGCGACGCGAAGAGGCGATCCTTCTGGAAGACGTAGTCGGCGACGGTGACCTTGTGGAAGAGGTCCTCCTGCTTCAGCCCGACCTGCTGCTGGTAGCGCGACAGCAGAAAATACATCTGGGCCTGGAACGCGTAGCGCCGCTGATCCTTGTAAAAAGGCTTCAAAAAGGGGTTCTCTTCGACCTCCTCGAACACCGTCCGCGCGCCGAGCCGCTTCGCCAGGAACTGCGAGAGCGTGGATTTGCCGACCCCGATCGGGCCGTCGATCGCGATCAGGCGCGGCGACGGATCCCCCTTCTTCTTCCGCACCATCTCCGGCGCGCAGGATAGGAGGGCGCGGTGTCGGCTGCAACTTTCGCCTTAGATCGCTCAACTGTTGTATGAGACCTCGTGCGCGTTCTGGCGGGCCTCATCGTGTTCCTGGCGGCCTGCGAGGGCGTCAGCGTGGGGGCGCCCGCCAACATCACGCAGTCGATCCCGCTGACCACCCAGAGCGCGGTGGTGTTCGACATGCCGCTCATCCTGGTGGTCGAGGGCACGCCGATCGGATCGGCGCTCGAGGTGACGCTGAGCGCGACGGTCACCGCATCGACCGCCGCCTATGCGCACGAGGTCGCATCGCAGATCTCACTCACGTCGGAGACGAAGGACGGCGCGCTGGTGGTGAAGGTCTCGCCGATCCCGCCCGATTCCCGGATCTTCGGCGTGCTGCACGCGCGCGTCCCCGCCGCGCTGAACCTCGGCGCCCGCGCTCCACTGGGCGCGGTCGTGCGCGCGATGACCGGCAGCATCGACCTCCTCACCGGCGCCGGCGTGGAGGTCTACGACGCGCGCGGGTCGGTCATCATCTCCAGCTCTTCCAACGTCATCCTCGACACGCAGCTGCTCCAGAGCACGGTGATCGACGTCAACGCGACGGGGAACGTGGAGGTCCGCATCCCGAGCATGCCGAGCGCGATCATCCTCGCCGAGACCGCCCAGCCCGGGAAGATCGTGGTGCGCCACAGCGGCCTCCCGCCGCCGCTCGCGGGCATGTCGAAGTACCAGGTGCAGGTCAACGGCGGCCTCTCGACGCTGCGGACGAAGACCTCGGGCGGGACGATCACTTTCACCGCCCGGCAGTGAGCCGAGTGTGTCTTGACGCCGACGGCGTGAGGCAGCTCGCCTCTCGGGCGCGCTGGCGACGCCCTCGAGATCCGGGTCTGTCACTCCATGGCATACGACCAGAAGCTCGCCGATCGGATTCGCGCGCTGGTCGCGGGCCGGCCCGGAGTCAGCGAGAAGGCGATGTTCGGTGGCCTCGCGTTCCTGCTCGACGGCAGGATGTTCTGCGGCGTGAACAAGGACGACCTGATGGTTCGCGCCGGCCCCGCGCGTCACGACGAGGCCCTCGCGAAGCCGCACGCGCGCTCCATGGACTTCACCGGTCGACCGATGAAGGGCTACGTCTTCGTGGGGGCGGAGGGGTGCCGCACCTCGAAGATGCTCGCGCCATGGGTCGAGTGGAGTTCGGCGGTTGTCCGCTCGCCTTCATGCAGCGGCCGTCCGACCGGGGCGCGGCGCGCTCGACTGCGCATTTCCTCCTGTAGGCTCCGTCGACGCATGACGCCGCGCCACACGAGATAGGGTTGCTCGCAAACCGTTCCTCGCGGAGAATGCCGCGATGCGGTTCGGCGTCCTGGCGCTTCTCACATTGTCGGGGTGCGTAGTCGAGCGCCCCCTCACGGCCGCCGACTTCGCGTGCCACAGCGGTGGACAGTGCTCGTCTCCGGACGGTGCCGTGGCGAACGCCGACGCTGGTCCGTCGCTGGCCGATGCGCGGGTCGTGGACGCCGCTACGATGGTCGCCGACGCCGCTACGACGTTCATCGATGCCGGTCGGTTCGACGACACCGGCCCGGGCTTCGATGACGCCTCAGCTCCGAGCTTCCATGACGCAACACCGATCTTCGACGACGCCACACCGGCCTTCGACGACGCTGCCGCCCCGCGCTCCGACGACGCCGCGCCCACGTTCGAGGACGCCTCCGCGCCGGTGCTGCTCCCGGACCTGGTGGTCACGTCGGTGATCGCGACGTTCGTCCCCGGCGGCAACGGGATGATCGAGACTCAAGTGACCGTCTGCAACTTCGGCGCGGGCCGCTCGCCGAGCTCGACGGTGCGCGCGTTCCTGTCGACCGACGCGACGATCACCGCGGCCGACGCCGCGATCTCCGGCACCGCTTCGATCCTCGCGCTTCCCGCCGGCGCCTGCGTCACGGTGCTGCACCGCGGGACCGCGCCGGCCACCAGCGTGGGCGGCTTCTTCACGGGCGCGATCGTCGATCCCGACGAGCAGATCAGCGAGGACGACGAGACCAACAACGGCCACGCCGGCCCGCAGCTCACCGTCGGCCCCGACCTGGTGGTCACTGCGGTGAGCGTCGCCCTCGGCGCGATGCCCGACACGGTCGACGTCACCTGCACCATCTGTAACCAGGGCACGACGCCGCTGCCTCCGGCGATGAACGGGCCGACCGTGCTTCTGGTGTTGACGCGCGACATGATCATCGACTTGGCCGACTACGCCATCGTCCCTGGCTCGGGCATTACGTTCACGGTCACCGGCGTGGGCGACTGCGAAACCCGCACCGTCACTGCACCCCATCAGACCGGCACCCATTACATTGGCGCTTGGGCGGACCACGATGACGACGTCGACGAGACCAACGAGAGCAACAACACCCGGATCGGCAACACGATCAGCATCGGACCGGATCTGGTCCCCACCACCGTCAGCGCGATGCTCACCGGCGCGGACGTCGATCTCTCGGTCACGGTGTGCAACCAGGGCAACGCACCCAAGCCGGGCAACGGCATCTTGGCCCAGCTGCTCTGGTCACCCGACGCGACCGTGACGGCGGCGGACACCGAGATCTTCCCGCGCATGATCTTCTTCAACGCGCTCGCGGTCGGCGCGTGCGAGACACAGACCAACCGGATGACATTGCCGTCGTACCCGCCTGGAACGAGATACTACCCGGGCGTCTTCGTGGACGCGGACAACTCGTTGCAGGAGTCGAACGAGAACAACAACATCGCGGCCGGGAGCGCGGTGACGTTCTAGCGTGGCGACGCATTGGCGAAGATGACCGAGCCTCTGACACCGGTGCCCGAGACGTCGCGGCGATGCCCGATCTGCGGCATCTTGTCGTCGGCGGAGTTCTGCCCCACCGATCGCGTCTCGACGCTGATCTTCGACGGCCAGGCGCTGGGTGTCGGGAGCCTACAGGCGGGCTCGATCCTCGGGGGGAGGTACGCCATCGAGCGCCTGATCGGCAAAGGAGGCTTCGGCTCGGTGTTCCAGGCGCGCCACACCGGCACCGGGCAGGACGTCGCCATCAAGACCCTCGGCGCGGGCCTCGAGTCCGATGATCTGGCGCTCCGCCGCTTCTTCCAGGAGGCGCGCGTGACCGCGGGCCTGAGGCACCCCAACACGATCCGGGTGTTCGACTTCGGCCAGGAGAAGGACAGCGGCATGCTGTTCCTGGCGATGGAGCTCCTCACCGGGGTCACGCTCAAGCTCGAGCTCAAGAACCGCGTCCGCCAGGGCGCGGTGTTCACCGAGCGCGAGGCGATCGACGTCGGCGACGCGGTCTGCCGCAGCCTCGCCGAGGCCCACGGCGCCGGCCTCGTGCACCGCGATCTCAAGCCCGACAACATCTTCTTGCACCGCATCGACGGCGACGACCTCATCGTCAAGGTGCTCGACTTCGGCATCGTGAAGCTGGCCAACAGCTCGCTCACCATGGGCAGCGACTCGGGGGCGCCCGGCACGCCCGCGTACATGAGCCCTGAGCAGGTCTCCAAGAAGGAGATCGACGGGCGAAGCGATCTCTACAGCCTCGCGATCGTGCTCTACAGCATGGTCACCGGCGTGGTGCCGTTCCGCGGGCAGGGCGTGCTGCAGACGCTCTACATGCACGTCCATGAGCCGGTTCCCGACGTGCGCGCGGCGGCGATGACGCCGATCTCGGCGGCGTTCGCCGCGCTGATCACCCGCACGCTGTCGAAAGATCCTGCGCATCGCCCGCAGGGCGCGCGGGAGATGCGCGCGATGCTCCAGGCCTGCCTCGAGGGCGCCCGCACGAACGGCGTGGGGTTCAAGCTCGCGACCGACGGCCGGCGCGACTCGAGCCCGCCCGTGAACACGCTGAGGGTGGTGCCCCAGGGCACGGACCCCAGCCTGTCGCTCCCTGGGGCCACGGGGAGTGGACCCGAGCCGCTCGAGCCGGCGTTCTTCGACGGGCTCCTCTCCAGCACCAGCGAGCCGCCGACCGCGACGGGCGACGACACGCACCCGAGCGTGTCCGGCTACCCGAGGCGCGGCGAAGGCGCGGTGGAGAGCGCGTCGGCGGCGCAACCACCCGCGGCGTTCGATCCCTCGAAGAGCGCGACGGGCGCGCCGCGGCGCAACCGCGCGGTGGCGTTCGGCGCCGTGGTCGCGCTCCTGTTCGCGGTGGGCGGGGGCCTGGTGCTGGGACACCTTTGGGTGGACGACGCGCCGGTCGCGACGGTGGCCCTGCCGGTCCCGGTGGTGACGCCCGCGCCGGTGATCACGTCGGCGCCGACACCGGTGGTGACGCCGACGCCGGCGGTGACGCCCGCGCCGGTCGTCTCCGCGGCACCCGCACCCGAGATCCTCCCTTCACCATCTCCGACATCACCGCCGCGCAAGCGGAAGAAGTCCGCAGAGGAGCCCAATGAAGTGCTCGATCTCAAGATCTGATCTCCGCGCGCTGCTGATCGCGGGCGTGATCGCGTCGTTCGCGGCGCCGTCGTTCGCGGCGCCGAGCGCGGCCGACAGCAAGCGCGCCGCCGACGTCGCGGTAAAGGCCGGCCAGGCGTACCGCGCCGGGAGCTTCCAGGAGGCAGCCGATCTGTTCCTCGAGGCCTACAAGCTCTCGGAGCGGCCCGCGCAGCTGCGCAACGCGGCCAAGGCGCTCCAGGAGGGCGGCATGCTCGACGAGGCCGCGGTCCACTGGGCGCGCTACAAGGACCACGCGGGCATCTCGGCGGACGAGCGCGCCGAGGCCGAGGCCAACCTGAGGCTGATCGTGGAGAAGAAGAAGAACACCGAGATCGTCCAGAGAGCCGAGGCCGCGAGCAAGGCCGCGGAGAACGCGAGCGCCTCCGCGGAAGCGGTGCGCAAGCACATGGAGGTCACCGAGGCGGCGCGGCTCGAGCAGGCCGCCGCGTCCGCGCTGGTCGCGCCGGCGCCGCCCCCGCCGACGTCGACAGTGCCCAAGCTTGCGATGATCGGAGGCGGAGCTGCAGCGGCGATCACCGGGACGATCCTCTGGTTCGTGTCGTCCGGTCAGCTCGACGATCTCGACGCGAAGATCGCGACGCGTGACGGCGACGGGCGCATCACCGGCACGACGCCGACCGAGGTCACCGACGAGGTCTCCAGCATCAACACGAAGCGCGTGCTGTCGGGTGTGCTGTTCAGCGCGGGTCTCGCGGTCGCCGCGGGCGGCGTGGCTTGGCTGGTGTTCGACGAGGAGTCGGTCGAGCCGGGTGGTCCGCGGATCGCCGCTTTTTAGGGAGTGCGACTCGAACCCATCGCAGTCGAAGGTGAATCGATGATCAGGGCGCGGCGACGGCAGAGAGTACGACGCCAAGAATCGCCACGCCCGCCGCGGCCGCGAGGTCGACCCACAGGGGGCGCTCGGCGTCATACAGCGGACCTTCGAGGAGGCCGAGCGTGAGTCCGAGGCCCGCGAGCCCCGCGCCCAGCACGAACAGCGGTGGGCCGGAGGTGATGCGATCGGAGGAGAGCGCCGGGAGCGCGTCGCCGTCGACGCCAAAGCCCGGCCAGCCGAGGCCGCTGCACGAGGCGGTGTCGAGATCCGCAGGCCGGGCGATGCAGCGGCGGGTCACCGACGCGGCGGAGACGGCGCTGATGATCGCGGCGGTGACGCCCACCGCGGCGAGGCCGAAGCCGCCGTACATCAGGAGCTCGCGCGTGGCGTCGTCGGGGCGGACCAGCACGAGGACCACCGGCACGGTCGTCGTCTGGCCGGCGACCAGATCCACCGCTGAAGACTGAGTACCTGCCGCGGAAGAGAGTGTGAGTTGCCTCTTGCCGGGGCGGAGGTCGTGGATCGCAGCGGCGGAAGGATCCACCACGATCGGCGGCGCACCGTCGATCCGTAGCTCGGTGGGGCCGGTCAGGCCGGACAGAGACAGTACGGCGAGCGGCGCCAGCCAGTGCGGCACCTCCGCGAGCTTCTGATTCTCCAGCAGCGCCCGCATGTGCTGGGCCAGTGGTGCGCGGTCGGTGGCGTCGAGCACCTCCGGCTCGCCGGTGATCGCGCCGGCATAAATCGCGTCCTCGGTGGCCTCCGCCTCCCCCGTCGAGCGGGTGAGCTCGGCGCGGGCGCGAGGAATATCGATGAGTGTGACTTGCAGGCGGTGGCGGCGGTCCGCGATCGGCACCATGCTCGCTACGACCACCACCGTCGCGCTCGAGCGGCGCGCGACGTGCTCGACGATACAGCTCAGGCGGGAGGCGCGCGGGCAGTCGCCGAGCAGGGACTCATCGAGGCCGAGCTGCTCGGACGAGCGCAGATCGAGGCTCGTTTTGGACTCGAAGACCGCCGAGGTCGCCTCGAGGATCGGACCGCGCGGGACCGGCTGATCCTTCGGGCCGAGCACCACCAGCGCCGCGAGATCTCGCTCGCCCGCGCCGGCGAGGAGCGCGAGCACGACCAGAGCCGTACTCACGGGCCCCCCAGCTGCTCGGCGAGCCCCGCCAGCGCGGCGGCGTCGCGCTCGAGCAGACTATCTTCGACCTTGCGCAGAATCCGCGAGCGGTCGGCCGGTGGGCCGCGATGGACGACGGCGCGGATCGCATCGGCGAGGGCGCTCAGCGCGCCGAAGTCGGCGCCGGGGCGCATCGCGGCGGCGATCAACGGGTCCATCGGCCGCACGCGACGCGGAGGTGACTCGCCTGCATCGGTCACGGAAGCCACGGGCGACACGCGAGGCGCTCGCGAGGGCCGAACGGAAGGCAGAGCAGAAGGCGTCGACGTCACCACCTCCTCGATCGGTGCAGGCACCGCCCCCACCGCCGCCACGGGCTCGGGCGAAGGCACGACCGTCGGAGCCGGCTCGACCGGGAGCTCAACCACCGGCTGCCGCATCACGATCGCCC
>Ga0105048_10002327_pt1 | contig 30809 bp, 24 predicted proteins | sample MAT05_FD_78382 | JGI IMG/M metagenome (GOLD analysis project Ga0105048, IMG submission 78382) | Freshwater microbial communities from Lake Fryxell liftoff mats and glacier meltwater in Antarctica - MAT-05 | ecosystem: Environmental > Aquatic > Freshwater > Ice > Liftoff microbial mat | place... | reverse complement strand
TTGCTCTTCGACGTCGCAGCCGCCGCAGCTGGCGGGGTATTCCGTAGTCCAGGATACCGAAACAACGGTGTTTACGGTCGTTTGCGGACCGAACTCGATTTGCCCCTGTGCCGCGATGAGGGTCCACGCGAAGGCCGCACTGGGGCAGGACTCGTCCTCCCAAGAACCGGTTTGGTCACAGCGTTCGACCATTTTGAAGATACCAGAGGTCGGTCGTCCCACGCAGTCGTACTGCGGGCAAAAGGGTCCGAGAGACGAATCGTAATCCGTGCCAGGCCCCGTCGGCACGGGGGGCTTGGCGTCGAATGCCGGTGCTCCCCCGCTGGCCGATGAAGAGCCGCCAGATGCGTCACCCTCACCCCCGGTGCCAGACGAACCATCGGAATCGACGGGTGTGCCGCCGCAGGCGAGTATGGAGAAGAGAAGGGTCAAAAATGGAAATAAACGCGTCATGGGGTTTCTAAGCTACAGCCGAGAGACTTCAGCCTTGTAAAGGCGAGTGCAGAACATTTCGCCGCGTTCCACGTCAATTCCTGCGCACTGCGCGTTATTGACGGAATATACCCAACGAAAGGCATTGTCGTCCCCCTCTTCAGCCCCCGCGAGCGCGTCGCTGAACGTGCGGTAATCGACACTGAAGAACAGGTAGCCCTCAAGCGTAAACGGACACGAATCCGTGCCTAACCTGCGCGCCGAGAGAAGGGGCCCCGGCTCCTGATACCCGGAAACGAACATGTTCCGCTTACTGGCGATCCTCGTTTCCCCGACCCAGACCAAAGTCTGCGCTGCGCACGTTAGCGTGTCGTCCCTGTAACCCGGATCACTAGCTTGGAGCCGAATTGACGTGGGCGCCTCAATCCGAGCTTCGAGCGGACACTCGCTAGCAGCATCCGTTGCTTCAGGCGCGGTAGCAGACCCAATTTTGACGGCATACTCGCCCGTCGCGATGCACGGAGGGGCCGCGCACGACGACGTCGCCAATACGAGCGCAAGGAGGGGTCTACTTGACGACATCGGGAGGACAGAAGCTGTAGAAAGACACCTCGGCTAGACCGGGAGTAGCGCGCGTTTCGACACGAATAGACGCGGCATTGACCGCTGTACCTACCTCTCTCCCGCTTCCGCCCCAATAGCAACGCTCGTCGGGGCAGAGTGTGGCGGGGGGAAGGCACCTTGCGACGCCCTGTGCCCCCACGGCTCTGGTTACGCCACCCGCCGAGACGCTTCCCGACACGGACGAAGCGGCGCATTCCTCTGGGTCGACGAAATCGCTGCGTATGCTTTGACCCACCCCTGTAACACCAGACGGGCCGCCAGCGTTCGTAACTTGAACAACGTAGGTGTCCGGGCAGTAATCGTTCGCGCCTGACTCCATCTGTTCGAACGTCTGTACGCGGCAGCTCGTGGACAAGTAAGACCAATCGTATTCCACATCGACGTCGCAGAGCTCGCACCGCCCGCTCGGGCCCATGCCCTGCCCGACAGGACAAGCCTCGCAGGTGAAGGCATCGATGTTTCTTAGGTCGCCTGTCGGAGGAGGTCCAAGTGCGGCGCTCAACGCGGGATCTGAGACGCAGACCTGCAGCAGGCCTCGTGTATCTGCGGGAGCGGAAGGATCTACTTCCTTGTAGTGAGGCGACATCACGCGACAGGCTCGGCACCACGATACGCTTTCCTTGAGAGTTTCTGCTGCTCCTTTCTCGAAGGCATCGTATCGGTATGCCCCCAAAGTGTTTCGGTTCCGCATGAAGTTCTGAACGAAACGCAGAATTTTGGCGCCACCGAGATGTACATCTTCCGGATCCCTATCGCCGTAGCGCACATAGTTTTGTACGATCTGAGCGTCGGTTGAGGAAACGGTCCGCCAAGAGTCACCGTCGACGGGCATGCCTGAACTTCCCCCCGTTTTGTGGACACCCCAAGAAGCGCGAGAATGCGCGAGGAGTGTCCCATGTCGAAAAGCAAAGAGCGCCGGCCACGGCGCAGTTTTACGCCTGAGTTCAAGGCCGAAGTCGTCCGACTCTTTCGAGCCGGCGGCCAGTCTGTCAGCGAAATCTGCTCGCGCCTGAACCTCACAGAAAATTCCGTGCGCCTCTGGCTTAGGCAAGCCGAGACCGACGATGTTGGTGGCACCCCAGAGATGTTGTCGACGGTCGAGCGCGAGGAATTGGCGAGGCTTCGCCGCGAGAACAGGCGCCTCCTGGAGGAACGTGAAATCCTAAAAAAAGCAGCAGCCTTCTTCGCCAAGGAGAACTCGTAGAATACGAGTTCGTGCACGCGGAGAAGGCTAACCATCAGGTCACGGTTTTGTGCGCGACGTTGGGTGTCTCTCGGTCGGGTTACTACGCCTGGCTCAAGCGCCCAACCTCGGAGCGCGAGAAAAAGTTCGAGTCGCTCAAGGTGGCCGCTGCGGCTGCTCATCGAAAGAGTGGCGGTGTCTATGGCAGTCCGCGAGTCCACAAGGAACTCGTGGCCGACGGCATCGTGGTGTCGGAGAAGACGGTGGCAAAAGTCACGCAAAAGGCGCGTATCTTGGGGAAATCGAAGCAGCGCTACATGGTCACGACGAACAGCAAAAACTCTGAGCTCATCGCTCCGAACCTCTTGAAGCGAGACTTCTCCGCACCGCGCCCCAACGAGGTGTGGGTCACTGACGTCACTGCAATCTGGACGTGGGAAGGCTGGGTCTATCTCGCAGCCATCATCGACCTCTTTGGTCGACGAGTGGTTGGTTGGGCCGTCAGCGACACGAACGACACCGTACTTGCGCTCGACGCTCTGCGTCGTGCGCAAGTTGCCCGAAAACCGCCGCCTGGTCTCATTCACCACTCCGACCGAGGAAGCCCCTACGCGTCGCACGAATACGTCGCGACTCTTCGCGCCTTCGGCATGCTGCCAAGCATGAGCAGAAAGGGAGACTGCTGGGACAACGCCGTCGCCGAGAGCTTCTGGGCGTCGCTGAAGAACGAGCGGCTCGACGCTCGCTCCTATGCGTCGCGGGCCTGTGTTCATCGAGAAATCAGCGACTACATCGAGCATTTCTACAACACCACGCGGCGCCACTCGTCGCTCAACTATTTCAGTCCCATCCAGTTCGAATTGCGTGCAACCGCAGGTCAACTTGCGGCATAATCAACCTGTCCACTGAGCGGGGTGAGGTTCAAACCGTCCTTGGAACGCCGGATATCACCATCGGGAATACTTGTGCGGGCGATATCATCAAGTAGTGCATACGGTCCTCTTCTCACGCTGCTTACAGGCTGCGCAGCGCCAGTCTGCATCGAGGACGGGAAGTACTCGGTGGAGATCGGAGAACAAGTACCGCTTCTCGGCCCTTGGGCGGAAACGGAGTGCCCATCAAGTCTTGAACTCGATGCGCCAAGATCGGCTACCCTAGAAGCGAGCGATCCAGGATACCGCGACGATACGGCGATCTGCACGAAGCGGGAGATGGTCTGGCTCGAAGGCGAGCTGCCGAAGCCCACGTCGCTGGCTCTCGAGCCCGCGGACGGTAGGTCGCCTGGACCCATCGAATCTGGCCGTCGCTTGCCCGGAAACGATTGTGACGCGAGCCTGGCAGGTTATCTATTCTTTGCCGGGCCCTATCGTACCGTGACTGAAGCGTTGAGGGGCGCGAGCGATGGCGATGCAAACCCCTTTCGATGGGGCTACGTCATCTTGCACCCGGAATGTTTGGATCCCAGTGTTCAGGTTGAGGGGCAATTCTGCGCGCGCGTCTACCTAGCAACCGTCAAGCGTCAGTAGCGCACGAGCGAGAAAAGTATGATGTCGAAAGCACGTTTCTTTTTGGTGGTATTGGTTTTTTCGCTCGTCGCGTGCGGCGGCCCGACGCCCAGCTCCGACGACGGCTCAGGAAGCGGCGGGGCAGCGAATACGGGAGGGGCGTCAGCGGCCGGGGGCGGGAGCGCGACCGGCGGAACGTCAGCCGTGGCAACACCCGTGCCGACGGGACCCGGGTTGGAGTACGATGCCTCACTTGGAACGTTCTGTCCCCAGTACGATTGTGTGGAGCGCCCGAGTTCGGGCATCTACACGGTGGTGGAGCGCTGTGACGAGACGGGCACGTGGGCAGACCCTAGTTGCCCAACCGCACAGTTTACTTGGACCGTAGTGAGTGCGTCAGGGCAGATCGAGTTTGGCTTTCAGTCTAGCGTCGATACGACCGTCGCCGTGTCCTGGACCGTGCAGTATCCCGCGAGCTGCGGGGGCTGCGACGTGCAGTCGGAACTCACGGGTTGGACCGACGTCAGTTGTACGCCGAATTCCGATAGTTCCTGCTCATGCACAGGCAAAAGCGTAGCCGTGAGTAAGTATAAGGGCACCGTAACTCTTGCAGACGGTTCCGCGTGGATCGTCGAGAATGCGACACCAGAGACTGCCGCCGCGGGGATCGATCCGCCGCGGCACCTCTTTGAGATATGTGCGAGTGCGGACGGGCACGTCACCGAGTACGACGGCTACGGCGCGCACATGTATCTTCAGGCCCAATGAGCGATGAGGTTGGTGACCGGCCGCAGAATCGTCAGCGCGCCCAAGGCCGTCTTCGCGCTGGTTTTTTTCGGTTCCGCCATCGCCTGCGATGGATCATCGCACGGGCTTCCGACCCCCATGGCTCAGGATGATGCTGGGCTCGCGCGCTCTTGGATGACATGCCCGGATCCAATCGAGATCGTTTTGGACGCTCGGCTTGGCCGGGCGCCCCACGTTCTGGAGCTCACCCAGAAAGCGGCCGCTGCCTGGCAAACGCCGGGCGTCGCGCGTCTGAGGGTCAGATCGGGGGCAACGTCCGGCGTGAACGAGGACGGCGTCAACGTCCTCACCTTTGCTCCGCCCTCCTGGCTTTGCCCGAAGGAAAAGGCGCGCGGATGTGACCTCGTCGACCTTTTTCGGACCGGAGCGTTGAGGAGCTGCTCGGCAATTGGCAGCATGTCGCCATGCGTGGTGACCGAGTTCCCACTCGGCCGGTCGGTTGCGGTTCGCCGCTAGGAACGCGCCGTTCAGAACGTGCCGGTCAGACCGACGGACTGAAAGCCGAATACGGGCTTGATGTGCAGCTCGCCCGACTTGGCGGGCGGGGCGTCCTCTTGTTGCTGACCCAAGTAGATGAGCACGGCGCCGGTGATGAGCCCGGCTGCGCCAGCGCCCAGACCGATGATGCCGATGAGCTGGGAGTCGCCGGCCTGGTTGTTGGCTGCGTTGACCTGGTCGGCCTCGGGCGATGGATCGTCTACGGCGCACCGGTTGGGATCGCCACCGCAAAGAGCCGTGACCCTGTCGGCCTGGCTCTTGGAGTCGAGCATGAAGATGGTGCCGACGACTGCGCCGCCCACGCCCACGCCTGCTGCTGCCAAGCCGCCGATGGTCAGGCCATTCCACTTGAACCCGGACGAGCTGACGCCACCGTCCACCATGCCGTTTGCGGGCGGGGCTTCCTTGGGGGCGTTGGGATCGACTTCGAGGGCGATGGAGATCTCTTTTTTCCCGCCTTCGCTCACTTCCATGCTGACGGGCGCGCTGGTCATGCCGGGCGCGGAGGCCCGAAACTCATGCTTGCCCGGGTTCACGGGGCGGGGAATGCCGATCAAGGCGGACGAAACTTCACGGCCGTCCATGAAGAGCGTCACTTTTTGGTCGCCACCTCCGGTCACGTGCACCGTCGCTTGGGCTAGACGCGGCTCGAGAGTCTCGAGTTCCTTTTCGGCTTCGGCCACCGTGTTCTGGATCGTCTCCGACGCTCCAGCGGGCGCGCCCTCGCGCGAGATCCTCAGGTAGGCCTCACGCGCCTCGACCAACTGACCCAGATTCATGCGCGCTCGGCCGATGTAGAGCAGGTGCACCGGCGAATGGATGATGGACTCGGCGCGCTCGAAGCGGTCGGCACATTCTTTCCACTGCTCGGCGTTGCACGCCTCGACGCCAGAGTTGGCCGCTGCGCGTGCGCCGGCGCGTTCTTCGTCCGTTGCGGCCCAAGCCTGACTCGACAGGCCAAGCGTCAATAGAAACGCGCAAGCCGAGCGGCCGAGCCGGGGTGAGTGGGACGTGACCAGACGATTGTTTTGCCAACGCATAGCCGGGCCACGCTAACACACACCGCAGGGGCTCAGAACAGCTTGCCGAGCATGCCCTTGGCGTGGTCGAGGGCTTCGTCGATCTTCTCGCCCGACAGCGCGCTCAGCACCGGGCCTTTGATGGCGTCGGGCAGCTTGTCGGCCAGGAAATCCTTGACTACGTCGGCGGCCTTGGCCGCCTGGTCCTGACTGAGTTCGGCTTTTGCAACCAGAGAACTGATGAGCTCTTTCATCGGCTGAGCACAGCATCAGAACGCGCGCGGCGGCAAGCGCTGACCGCGACGCCGGAGCGCCAGACCCGTAAGTGCCAGGCCCAACATCCACAAGCGTCCAGTGTCACCGGAACCTGTGCCGGGCACGTTGCAACCGCAAGTGCCTTGGTCGATGCCGGGGATCAAATCGGGACCACCATCGCCGCCTTCGCCGGTGATTCCACCGGTGCCGGTGCCCGTTCCGCCGGTGCCAGTGCCGCCAGCGCCACCCGTCCCTGACGTGCCTCCGGTTGCCGGCGGCACGAGCGGCTCGAGGCACTCACCCGCGCGGCATTCGAGACCCGTTGCGCAGTCGCTGCCGTCGACGCAAACCGTCGCGCAGACGGGACCGTCGCAAAGCAGACCACCCGCGCAAACGGTGCCACTCGCGGCGCCGCACACGCCGCTACCGTCGCAGCTGGACGCGCCGACCGCGTAACCACCCGTGCAGCTGGCGGTGCCGCAGGCCGTGGTGTTGTCGGGTGTAGTGCAAGTCGTCGCGACGCCGTCGCACAAACCGCCGCAGGGTCCGGCACCCGCACAAGGTGTCCGGCCCGGGAGAGGCGCGCCCGTTCGAGCGGAACAAACACCGCTGCTTCCGCATTGGGCGCAAGAACCGCTGCAGGCCGAATCGCAGCAGATGCCGTCGACGCAGAAGCCCGAGGCGCACTGCGTGTCCCGGCTGCAGGCCTGACCCAAAGCAGGTTGGTCGATGCAGACGCCGCCGGCGCAGTATTGGCCCGCGATCAAGCAATCGGCGTCGACCGTGCAATCGCCACTGCACAGGTCACCTGTGCACGTGCCTGGAATGACCGGGCAAACCTGGGTCTGCACGGCAGAACAAGTTCCGTTGCCTTGGCAAAGGCGCGCGAGCGTCGCGACTTGCTTGGCGCTCTGCGTGCCGCAGCTCGGGGCCCCGCATTCGGTCGTTTGATCGGGGTAGGCGCAGGTGGTCCGAGCCGCGCCGTCACAACTTCCGGCGCAGGCGCTACCGTCCGTGGCGCATGCGGTGCGCGCGCCCCGTGGCGCGCCCCCGTTCGGGACGGCGCTGCAGACACCTTCGGCGCCCGTCACGTTGCAGGCCTCACACTGCCCGGTGCAGCTCGTATCGCAGCAGACACCGTCGATGCAGTTGCCGTTCTGGCAATCGGAGCCCAGGACACAAGCGGCGCCGTTGGTCTGCTTCTCGACGCACTTGTTGGCGATGCAGTATTGCGTTGCCGTGCAGGCGGAGCAGTCCCCATCACACGCGCCGACCGTGCAAACGCCCGGAGCGCAGTCGACCGAGCTGCCCGTCGCGCACAGGCCACCGCCGTCGCAGCTGCCTTCCGGGGTCGCCTCCGAGCCCGTGCAAATCGCCGACCCGCAGGAAGTGCTGGAGTCAGGGAAGTTGCAGGCGAAACGGTTGGTTCCGCCGCACGAGCCCGCGCACGAGCCTGCGCCCCCGCAGTCGGGTCGCGCGCCGACCGGCTGAGTCCCAACGGGCGTCGCTCTGCACGTGCCTTCGCTGCCCGCCACGTTGCAAGCTTCGCAAAGACCAGAACAGCTCGAGCCGCAGCAAAAGCCGTCGATGCAGTTGCCGTTGCTGCACTCGTCATTGCGTGCGCAGGACGTACCACTCGTCTTGAGCGGCGCGCAGGGCACACCCGCCGTCGGGCAATACGTGTTTTCGACCGTGCAGTCTTGGTCGTTGGAGCAACCGCCGAGGCAGCCAGGAATGGCCAGGTCACAGACCAAACCGTTGCAGGAAACCGGCGAGCCCTCGCCGGGGCACAGGCCGGCGGCATTGCAGTTGATGGGCGCTTGGTACGATTCGATCCCGCTGCCCGCGTCGCTCGTACATTCCGCCGCGTCGCAACTTTGGCCGACGTTCAGGTACGTGCAACTGGAGCGATTGGTGCCGTTGCAGTTGCCGCCGCAGAAGGGGTGCGAGCCGCACGCGCTGCGGTCGCCCACGGGTGGGCCCGTGACGGCCACGCAATTGCCAGCGCCGTTACACTGCTCGCAGGTGCCGTCGCAGACCGCGTTGCAGCACACGCCCTGGCCTAGCCCGGCGGCGCCGTCCCTGAAGCTACAGATGCCCGTGCTGCATTGGTTGGTAGCGGTGCAGGCGGTGCCGCCGCTGGCCTTGGGCACACAGGAACCGCCGTTGCAGTAGTGGCTACTCGTGCAATCGGTATCGTTTCCGCACGTCGTCTTGCACGTGGGAACTCCAGCGGGCGGCGTGCAGCCGTAGCCGTTGCACGAAGTTCGCACGGGCGTCTGACAAGTGCCGCCGCCATTGCAAAGAGCCTGATTGATGATTTCGCCGACACCGCAGGCCGTGACGTCCGCGCCGCACGGCGTGCCGCTATTGGCATTGGCAGGCGTGGGGCAAGACGTATCCGTGCCGTTACACAGAGCCGCTCTCTTGCAGTTGGCCGTGTCGACCGGGGCGCAGGTGACGTTCGCATTGGCCTGGATGGGCGTGTAGTAGCAACCTGCCGTCGGATTGGTCGATGAGGCAGCGCGACAGTCCGAGATGCCGCACACCGGGCGTGCACCTTCGCAAGTCGAGTCGACTTCGTTGCCACCGCGACAGAAGCCGCTGTCGCACGCGCTGGGCGTCGAGGTGCCGGTGCAAGCTGCGCCGTCGTCACACTGTACGTTCAGATTGACGATCGAGCACGAGCCCGTGCCGGGGGTGCATTGGCTCAACGTGCAGGGGTTGCCCGTGGCCTGGGTGATCGAGCAGTAGTCGTGCATCGACTGCGGGACGCTGCTGCAGGTGCCGTTCGACTGACAGATGCCGGCGCAACCGGGGCTGGTGGAAGCGTCGTCGACGCAACCTGCTCCAACATTCAGCGCGGCCTGATCACACTGACCGGTCGTGCCGTTGCACGTGGCGTCGCGACAGCGACTGTCGTTCGTGTTGCATGCTGCAGTCTTGCTCGTACCGCCGCAGGTCGCATTGGCCTGACAGGTGCCGGAGCAGCCAATGATGGCCCTGCCGCCCGAGGGCTGGCAGCCGGTCGTGCTCAGCGTCGCGACGGGCGTTCCACAAGTACCGTCGGCCGGTACGCAGCTGTAGTCGGCGCAAAGATCGTCTTGGCCGTTGCACGCCGCCGTCTGGGACGGGCCAGTGCAGGCGCCTGCTACGCAAGTGTTGCCGCACCCTGCAGTGGGCGATGCTCCAGGAGTACAACCCAGCGCTTCGTTCTTGGGGGTGTTTTTGCAGGTACCGTCCGTGGCGTCGCAGGCGACGTCCTCGCAGAAGTCCGTGCCAGCACAGGTCAGGGCGGCGCCCGCGCAGCTGCCCGCACTGCAGGTGTTGGCGCAGCCGAATACAGCGGGTCCGCCACCGTCGTCGCAGCCAGTGCCGTTGTTTTGCGGTACGTCGACGCACAGTCCCGTGCCCGGGTTGCAGCTGGACGTCTTGCACAGATCGCCCGCGCAGGTGACGGGCACGCAGGCGCCGCCGCTGGCTTGGAAACACGGCGCGCACTCGCACACCAGCGTCGTGTTGCAGACCGAGTTGGTGTTGGTGGCTAAACAATCGGCGTTGACCGCGCAGGTCCCACCCAAGACGACGCTTTGACGCGTCGAACGCACCGTCTCCTCGGCAGTGGTCGTGGTTGGCTTCTCGTCGAGCGGTTGCTCTTCGAAAGAACAGGCGCTGCCCGAAACGAGCAGGGCGAGACAGGCGATGATTCGACTCAGCCGATTGGATTGCATCACGGTCCACCCTTCACGATGTAAATTCGGCCCAGCGTCGAATCGGCGATGGCGACGTCGTCGAAGCCGTCGTCGTCCAAATCACCGAGCCCCCATGCGCTCAAACTAGCGCCGCTGCCACCTTCGAGCGTGTAACCGCTCGAGCCCAAAAACCCGATTTGCGTGGTGCCAGACGACGTCTTGCCGAACACGATCCAGGCGGTATCGCCTGCCCACAGAATCAGATCGTCACGCGTGCCCGAGTTGAGTCGGCCGCCGAAAGCCACGCCGGGTGGAGCGTCGAATTCGCTGAACGAAATGTCTGGTGCATTCGAGCCTCGCTTCACGTGGCAGAGACTGCCGCCCGACGTTAGGCAATAAGCGTAGTCGAGCACCTCGTCGCCATCGAAATCGCCGGCCCGTGCGCTCCGGACAGAGGAACCCGTATCGAGTTCCAGGGCGCCAGCCTGCACGTCGACGGCGGTCGTGTCGCTTTGCCCGGGGACCAGCAGGAAGCTCGTAGTCGAAGCCAGGCCGACGTCGGCCAGTGCATCGTTGCCCGCAACCGCGCCCAACAAGGCCACGTTCTGACCGACTTGCCGGCCCGTCAGCGCATTGCCGCTCGCGAAGCCGCTCAGGTCGTCGCTGCTGCCGTTCAGGTCGGTCAGGTCCTGCCCGCTCGTGCGGCACGTGCTGCTCGCTTCGCAATTGCAGCCCTGAAAGCCACCAAAAACCACGGTCGCGAGACCTCCGACCGCGTTCGGCGTCGAGTAGTTCGGCGACCCAATCAGCAAGTCGGGAATGGCGTCTCCGTTCACGTCCAAGCCGCCCGCCACCGCCGCGCCCGTGCGCATGCTGGTGCCGTTACCGCTCATCACGAAGACCTGGCCGTCGGCGGCGGCGAGATCGATATCGCCCGCTCCAGTCGCGTCGACGAGATAGGCAGTCGAATTGCCCGGCGCGCCCAGCAGCATCGAATCGTGATCGCTACAAGTGATGTCGCCCGCGCCAGCGACGGCCGTACCCAGCTCGTCGCCAATCTGGCCGACAATGGCGAATCCGCGAAGCTGCGCATTCCCCAGGTCGTCCAGGTCGAGCGCACCGTTCAACCGGGCGCCACCGAAAATCACCGCGACCCGGCCCTTGTCGGCGTCGAATTCGGGCGTCCCGATCAGCAGATCCGGAGTTCCGTCGCCGTCGACGTCCGCAGATCCCAGGCTGATCGGGCCAGCATCCAGGCTCAAAGTCGCGTCGGCGCCGTCCTCCAGTTTGCCTCCCGCGGTCGGCGAAATGCGCAGTCGGACTTTCAGATCGACCGTCCCTGTACAGCCGTCGTCGATAGGTACCGTGAGCTCGTCCCAGCCCCAAAAGGTACTGGGCGCGTCGAGAGTCAGCTCGTTACCGTCAACCGTGGCCGTGAAGCCGCGACCTGTCTCGTGCCCGCCATCCGGAAGCGCGGCGCCTGCTGGCAAGCCCAGCGTGTACGGTCCGACGCCCTGCGCCACTTGGGCAATCAAACCCTTGGCTGGGACGAGAGGCTTGCACGTTCCCGGGTCGCCGCCGTTGCCGCCGAGCCCATCACCTCCGGTGCCGCCGGTGTTGCCGTTCGTGCCGCCGCTGCCGGCGTCGACGGTGAAATTGCCAATCACACACGAGGGCGCTAGAGCGCTGGCTACCAACGTAAGAGCAATGACCCAACTCGATCGCATGAAGAAGCACCGCGCAGTAAGAAATGACTGCATCGACTGTACAGGATCGCCCATTTCCTTCTAGTGGCCAGCCAGGTTCTGTTCTGGGTGGAAGGCGCGCGAGCCACAGCCAGGACTCGCGCATTGTTTTCCCGTCTGGCTCGCTCTCTAGTTCAATGCGCAGATCAGGATGACCGTGCCCGCGCCCTCTCGCTTCTTCCGTCTGCTCCCGGCCCTTGGGGCGGCCGGTCTTTGCGTCGCGGCTTCGCGACCCGCGGCTGCCCAAACTGGGCCTTTCTCCGAGGGAATTGCGCTCAGCCCGATCGAACCGGCGCCGGCCGGCGATCGATTCTTCCTGACTCCCGACGCAGCCACCGACGCGGCGCTCCCCGAAGAAGACGACTTCCCGCTGCGCGCCATGGTGTTTTCTCATCTCACGCTCAACCCGTCCTTGCGGCGCACCGTGGCTGGAACCACCCAGGACATCGTCGAGCGTCAGCTGTTCGTGCACGCCGGTTTGGCGTTCACGCCCGTCTCTTGGCTGCTGCTCCACGCAGACTTGCCCATCGCCGCACTTCAGCAAGGGCAGGGCGCTACTGCTCCGGGAGCGGCTGTCGGCGATCTCCGACTTGGAGCGCGCGTCGGCTTGGTCGGCGACCGCAACTCGGCGTTTTCGCTCGCACCCGCAGTCGACGTCTGGGCACCGACCGGCAGCCAGGACGAGCTGACTTCGGACGGCAATGCGCGCGTCCTTCCCAAGTTGGTCGTCAGTGGCAAGGCCGGCGTGTTCGTCTACGCAGCCAATGTCGGCTTTCTTTTCCGCAAGCATTTCTATTCGGGCTCCACCGAGATCGGCAATTCGCTCACTTTCGGGGCTGCCGCTGGTCTGTCACTTTTCGATGATGTTCTGCAGCTCGGTCCCGAACTCCAAGGCACCAGCTTGGTCGAGAGTCAGGCCGCCCCGAGCCTGGCCTTCGAGGGTCGCACGGCACCAATCAGCGCTGTGTTCGGTGCGCGGGTGCAAGTGGGCGATTTCAACATCGGCGCGGGCTACGGGCCTGGGCTGACCGAAGCTCCGGGCAACGCATCGCGCGTGTTCCTCAGCCTCACCTTCGTGCCGGTTGCGCACGGCGAAGCCAAGATTTCTGCTGGATTTCGGACGGACCGCGACGGCGATGGCATCTTCGATTCCGAGGACGCGTGCCCCGACGAACGCGGTCCCAACTCGGCCATACCCGAGAGTCGCGGCTGTCCTGACCATTTCGACGAATCGGTCGACTCCGACGGCGACGACATCGCCGACTCGAGCGACGCCTGCCCCGAGCTCTTGGGCAGTCCTTCCGAAGATCCGGCGAAGCACGGCTGCCCGGAGGTCAAGACCGCGCCGCCGCCCGCTCCCGTCCCCACTGCGCCCAGCGCCCCCTCGACGGTCGTTCGGGCCCCCACCACGACCGCTACGCCGGCGCCACCAGCCAAAAAGCCTGTCCTCCCGTTCGATCCCAGCAAGGGCCCACCCGTGGCCACGTTCGTGGGCTTCCGCGAGCTGGGCTCGGGCTCCGTGCTCGTCTTCGTCGAGTTAACGAAAGAAGTGGCAGTGGAGCCGGTTCAGAAGGGTCGCGTGCTCGAGTACCGCATGGCCGGAACCAAGGTGACTTTGCGCAACAATCGCAACCCTTTGCTGGCCAGCCATTTCGATTCGGTCGTCGAGAGCGCCCAGCTCGTGCCGGACGGCAAGTCGGTGAAGCTCGTCATCAAACTGCGACGCGACGCCGACGCGCTGGCACGGGTCGAGAGACACGCCCAGGGCGCGACTCTCAAGATCGAGCTTACAGCCAGGGCCCCGGCCCAAGCGCCCGCAGCTGCACGCACCCAGCCTGCTCCCAAGCCCTGAGGCCAAGGAGCAGATCCACCTACCTCATCCGCCCTGCCTGCGGGCCGGAGGAAGACGCCCAGCCTGCGATGGGACTAGACTCATTGACCAGAATGCGGTCCAAGGTCGCGGCTCGCAGGGGGTACGAACAATGAGCGTCGATTGGGGTGCAGGCCACGTCATCATGGGCAGGTATCGACTGGAGTCGATTCTGGGCAGCGGTGGCATGGGTTCGGTTTGGAAGGCCGAGCACTTGCAGCTCAAGACTCACGTCGCGGTCAAGCTGCTCGATCCCGCCATCGCCAAGGACGAACAAGTCGTCGCACGCTTCATCCGCGAGGCTCGTTCGACGGCAGCTCTTCGCAATCGCCACGTCGTGCAGATCTTCGACTACGGCGTCGAAGACGACAACGCCTTCATCGTGATGGAGATGCTCCAGGGCGAAACGCTCGGAGCGCGCATCGAGAAGCTGGGGACTCTGCCCGTCGACGATACGGTCAAGTTCATGTGCCAAGTCATGCGGGCCATGGGCCGTGCGCACGAAATCGGCATCATCCACCGCGATCTCAAGCCCGAGAACATCTTTCTCTGCACCGACGACGAGGGCGAATACGCCAAAGTGCTGGATTTCGGCGTGGCCAAAGTCGGAGCCGGAGCGCTCGAGCACTCGGCGGGCGTCAAGACGCAGACGGGCATGATGATCGGTACGCCGTTCTACATGAGCCCGGAGCAAGCCAAGGCCAAAGTCGTCGATCATCGTGCCGACATCTGGGCGTTGGCCGTCATCACTTACGAGGCATTGACCGGCAAGCGGCCGTTCAATGGGCAGTCCTTCGCCGACCTGGTCATCAACGTCTGCAGCATGCCCATTCCGCTGCCCTCGCGGATTGCAGCCGTGCCCAAAGGCTTCGACGAATGGTTCGTGCACGGCACGCAACGCGACGTCGACAAGCGCTTCAAGAGTACGCGCGACATGGCCAACGAACTCATGCAGCTCGCCGGCTCGGCGCTGGTGGGTCGTCGCAGCTCGTCCGAAGAGCTCGGGCCCGCAACCGTGGCAGGAGCTGGCGCGCCTGCAGTGGCCGTTCGCCCCGTCGTGGCCGCTCGCGCTGTTGTGGCAGCGGCTGGCGTCGGGGTTGCCGGAGCTGCAGAGCGCAACTCGGGCGCACAACGCTCGGCTTCGGCTCGGCCGCCGGCCGGGCGCGGTTCCGAAGGCGCACGCCTGGATTTGACTACAGGCCAGCGCGCTTCGACTGGCTACGACGCGTCCGGGATCGCTCAGGGGCGCACCAAGTACCTGTTTGGTGGTCTGGCGGCAGTGGTTCTGGTTGCCGCTGCGGTTGGCTTCGCCGTGCTCCGCCCACGCGCCGAAACCCTTTCCGTTGTCCCTGAACCGGCTGCGCAGCCGCAGGTCGAAGCCCCGTCTGCAGCGGCGCCCGAAGCGCCGCGAGCAGTCGCGCCCGCTGTCGTCCAACCGACGCCGAGTTCGGAGCCAGCGCCGAGCGCATCCGCCGCCACGCCAACGCCCGAACCGAAGGTAGCCGACAAGAAGCCGGCAGCCGACGTGAAAAAGTCCGTGGAAAAGGAGAAGCCCGCTCCCGCCGAGCCCAACACGAACGGCAGTCGCGTCCCGGTCGTCGACAAGAGTTCGCTGCCGCCCAAGGACTGGAACTTCTGATCGTGCGTCGTTCGGATCGATTGGGATCTCGCTGTGCCTTCGGTCGTCGCGTCGCGCCGCTGTTGGCGTGCGCGTTTTTCGCGCTGACCGGCCCCGCACATGCCACTGCTCCCGAAGACGATGCAGCACGCAGCAACGCACGTCAGCTCGCGACGGACGCCAGTGAGGCCTACCGCGCCGCGCAGTACGACATGGCCTACGATCGTTTCAATCGCGCCTACAAGCTGGTCGGCGTGCCGGCGCTCGGTGTGTGGAGCGCGCGCAGCTTGGAGCGTGGTGGGCGCTTGGTCGAAGCTTCTGAGCGCTATCGCGAAGTTTTGGCCAACAAGGCGGCCGGTGAGCCGTCGAGTGCCGAAGCCGACGCCGTGCGCGACGCGCGGCTCGAACTGGACGAGCTCTTGCCGCGCATTCCCAACTTGATCGTGCGCATCCAGAACGCCGAACCCAGCAAGGTCGAGGTGAAGCTCGACGGCGCGCGCGTCGCCACCGAATTGCTCGACGTGAAGCAGCGCGTCAACCCCGGAAAACACACGTTGACTGCTCAGCGTGGCAGCGAGCGATTCGAGCAAGAAGTCACGCTCGGCGAGCGCGAGGTCAAAGACCTCGTGTTCCAGTTCGAAGCCGAGCGCCCGGCCGAGGCGGTGACCCCATCAGCCCAGCCGCTGGACCAACAGCCGCAGGCTGGTGGCCTCGATACCCAGACCGTGGGTCTGGTCTCGATGGGCGTCGGCGCCGCGTTCTTGGCGGGAGGCATCATCACCGGCGTCGTCGCGCTCGGCCAGGAATCGGCCTTGGTCCCGCTCTGTCCTATCTACAACGGTGAGCGCAATTGCCCCGAGTCGGAGCGAGCTGCACGCGACGAGTTGGAGACGATGAAGACGCTTTCGACCATCGGCTTCATCGGCGCGGGCGTGTTCGGTGCACTCGGCGCCACTCTGTTCATCGTAGGTAGTTCGTCGTCCGACAGCCGCGCGACCACTGCTCGAGACGTGCCACGCAAGCCCGACGTGGCCCTACGCTTGACGCCGACTTCGGCCCATTTGTTCGGGACGTTCTGAGGCGGTTCCTGGCTGGACTCGAGCCGGGCGCAGTCGTGGGTCCTGGCTGCTCGGCCGGATGCTCTGGGAAAGATCTGATACCTGCGTGAAGCAATTCGGAAGCAGGCTCCCCCGCTAACTCCGGGGGCATGAATTTCGATTCGCCGCTGATTCGGACGCTGCGCGATCACTTGCTCGGGCTGGCGAAGCACTCGACCGTGCCTGGCGACCTTGCGGGTCGCGCCCAATCGGAAACACCTGAAGAGGAGGCGATCATCGAGCGCTTCGAGCCGTTCGCCGAGCTGCTGTTCCTGGTCACGGACGCAGATGGCGTCGTGAGCGACTCCGAACGCGCGACCATCTTGGGCGCCTTTCGTGCGCTGACGGGCGGCCGCATCTCGCCGAGTCGCCTGGAGAAGATCGAAAAGGACATCGAGGCCCGTCGTCAGCGCGAGGGCATGCACGTCCGCCTCGAGTCCGCGTGCACGCGCCTGTCGCTGAATCGCGACGACGCCGAGCTTGCCTTCACTCTCGCCAACGCGGTCGCCCTGGCCGATCGCGATCTGGACGGACCTGAGACGGTCCTACTCGAGCAGCTGTCGCATTTGCTCGGCGTCTCCAGTCAGCGCTTCGACGCGCTCGTCGAGAGCGGTCGCCATTCTCGACCCCCGCCTCCGCCGTAGCACTCGCTTGGCGCGTGAACTCCGAGTCCAAGGCCCGGACCGTCACGCTCCCTAGGCCAACGTCACCCATTTTTCTTCGAGCGAAAGAGCGCTCGGCGAGACGCGCATTTCGACGTAGTGGTGGCTCTCACCGTCTTCACGCATGGCGATGCGCGGCACGCACGCCGGGTTCACATAGGCGATGCCATCGCGCTCTGTGAGCAAGGGGCGGGGCGTCTTGCCCGGGCGGCGATGCATGTGACCCGCGACCACCCCGATCACTCGCTTGCCACGGTTGACGGCGTACTCGACGGCTTGCTGCAAATCGTCGTCGCCCCAATCGTTGGAGGCACCCTGGTCGTCGTCTGGGCTCAGCCCAAAATCCCGACTCCACGGATCGGCAGCAGCTCCGCCCAGCCCGAACGGTCCGTTGTGCGCCAAGAAAAGCACGCTTGGATCGGGCGCGCTGTCCACCAAGGCTCGCAGGCGCCCAATCGAGTCGTTCATCGAACGCACCCCATAGGTTCGCGCCAACATATCCGGGAACGCCAAGGCCGAGCCGCCCGTCGCGCAAGGACGTGCGGCGATCAGCGAAATGGGGCCCTGCTCGGTCAGTAGCCGATGACAGCTGTAGCCGCAGGGTTCGATTCCCGGCGCTGCGTTGCGACGCATGGCGCGCAACAACTCGGCGCGACCCGTCTGGTAGGCCAGCTCGGCCGACAGATGCGGTAGATGCTCGGCGTCGTTGTTGCCCGGCAAGATCAATCCGCGCGACTGCAGCCGCGACAGTTGGCGAATGACCGCGAGGCCGTCTTTGCGCGTCCCACTGCCCAGATCGCCCACGAACAGCAAGAGATCGTAGGCAGCCTGATCGAAGTAGGCGTTGTCGAGAGCGTTCCATCGCCCATGCAGGTCACCCAGCACTGCGAGCTTGTCGGCTCGATATTGAGGCAGGGTGTTCACGCTGGGTTATTCTGACGGGCCCCTGCTCGATGCTAGGCGCCCGCCGCTCGAGGTCGATTAGCCCGTGTTTCGCATGCCTTGCGCAATGCCGTTCAAAGTCGTGCCCAAAGCCTGGTCGATGAGTTCGAGACCAGCCGAACCTTCGGGCAAGGCGCGCTTCTTCTTGAGCAACGCGATCTGGAGCAGATTGAGCGGATCGACGTAGGGATTGCGGAGCTGCATGGCCTGACCGAGGAACGGATGGTTGCCGAACAACGTGTCGTGTTGGCGAATGGCCAGCAGCGTCTTCACCAGACCGTCGAACTCGTTCTCGAGCTGCGCGTAGAGCGCCCCGTAGTCGCCCAATTCCGTGAGGTAGAGTTCGGCGACTTCCAGATCGGCCTTCGCGCACACCATCTCGATCTTGGCTATCAAGTCGTCGAAGAACGGCCAGGTTTTGGCCATTTTGCGCAAGAGTTCGAGGCCTTCTGGCGTCGACGCCACGTCGTTCAGCGCCGTGCCCGCACCGAGCCAAGCCGTGAGCAGCATGCGGATTTGCGTCCACCCGAAGTTGTAAGGAATCGCGCGAATGCCGGACATCGTGCCCGCGCCGCTCGGCGAGCGGTAGGCGGGGCGCGAGCCGAAATGCACGTGGCCGAGCTCCTTGACGGGCGTAGCCGTGAGGAAAATCTGGAAGATGCTCGGATCGTCGTGGATGACTTTGCGGAAGGCCGTGCGCGCGTGATTCGAGAGCCGGTCCATCATCACGCGGAAGGCCATCTGCTCCTCCGCGCTCACGCCCTTGCGCCAATCCTCGTAGGTGGCCATCAGCGTTCCGGCGAGCATGACCTCGAGCGTGCGGTCGGCAACCGACAAGATGCCGAACTTCTGACTGATGGTCTCGCCTTGCTCGGTGATCTTGATGGGACCGAGCAGTGAACCCGGGGGCAGTGCAGTGAGCGCCCGGTAGACCGGCGAACCACCGCCGCGTCCCACCGTGCCACCGCGACCGTGGAACAGCATCAGTTCGACGCCGGCCTCCTTGGCGATGGCGGCGAGCTTCTCTTGAGCCACGTACAATTCCCAGGCGGCCGTGAGCACGCCAACGTCCTTGGCAGAGTCGGAGTAGCCGAGCATGATTTCTTGCCGCATGCCGCGCGCCTTCAGCTGGCGCATGTAGGCTTCGTCTTTGAAGAGACTCGACATGACGTCGGCGGCGCCGGCCAGGTCGCTGCCCGTCTCGAACAACGGCACGACGTCGATCTTCGACAGGGGCTCGTCGAGAGAGAGGTCGACCAAGCCGCGCTCGCGCGCGAGCAGCAGCACGCGGAGCATGTCCTCTGCCGTGTGCGTCATCGAGATGATGTACGTCTCGGCGGCCTTCGGTCCGAGCTCACCCTGAATCGTGCTCACGGCCTCGAACACGCCCAAGACCTTCTCGGTCTGGGCATCGAGCTTCAGGTTGGGCGAGGTGAGCGGCCGGCGTCCCAAGATCTCGCGGCGGAGCGTGGCTGCGTCGAATGGCGGCAAACCGACGGAAGCGGCCACCGCATCGAGCGCGGCCGTGTGCGCGGCCGAATCCTCGCGCACGTCGAGGCAGTAGCCGTGCAGGCCGAGCAGTTTGATTTCGGCCAACAACGGCTGAATCAGGGCGCGCGCGGCCCGTGCTGCCTTGGCCTTGGAGACCGTGCTCCACACCAGTTCGATGTCGGCCGTCAGATCGTCGGGGTTTCTGTACGCGCCGGGGATGTTCTCGGGCTTGCCGGCGTCGCGCGAGGCAATCTCGCGACGCGTGGCCTCGAGACGACCGACGATGAACGACAGCTTGAGGCGCAGGGGTTCTTCGGCGTCACGACGGCTGTTGGCCTCCCAGACCACGGGCAACAACTTCTTGTCGTTCTCGAGCGAGTCGCGCAGCTCTTTGCTCGCTGGCACGATACGGCTCGAAATGCTGAGCCGTTCGATCAAGCCATAGACGGCCTTGATGTAGTGACCGACCAGAGCGTGCCCGTTGCGGCGCGCAGCGGCAATCGTGATGTCCGGCGTCACGAACGGGTTGCCGTCGCGATCACCTGCAACCCAGCTACCGAGCGTGAGCGGAACTTCCACTCCTAGCTCTTCGCCGAAGACTTCGCGGAAGGCCGTGGCGCACGACTCGTGCACGTGATGTGCGGCGTCGAGCAGGCGATCTTCCAGGTACCAGATGACCGTGCTGACTTCGTCCATCACGCTGGGGCGATTTTTGCGAACCTCGTCCGTGAGCCACAAAAGCTCGATGTCCGATTCCAGGCGTTCTTCCAAATGCGCGCGCTCGGCCGCGGTTGCGTTGTCACGAGCGAGCAGGGCCTCGGCCAAGCGAGCTTGGAGGTTCAGCACCGTACGGCGCGTCGCTTCGGTCGGGTGCGCGGTGAGGACGGGCCGCACGCGCAGCTTCTCGGCGGTCGCGCGGACTTCGGCGGCGGATTTCCCGTCCTTCTTCAGTTGGTCGAAGGCCCACAGCAAGCTGGCAGGTTGCGGCGCTGCTCCAGCCGATTGATCGTACTGTCGGCGTCGACGGACCCGGTGAACTTGCTCGGCGGTATTGATGAGCAAGAAGAACAGAGTAAAGGCGCGCGCCACGGGCGCAGCTTGCTCGGGAGTCAGTGACTCCACCTGCGCGAGCAGCTCGCGCAGCGCGCGCGCGGCGGGAGCACCTCGCCGGCGATCGCGACAGCTGATGCGCAATGTTTCCACCGCGGTGAAGACACCTTCGCCCTCGAGGCGTTGGATCACTCGACCGAGGGAGCCGGCAAGCCAGCGCATGTCGTCGTGGAGGGGCTGGTCTTCGGGGCGAGAGTCGGCTGCACGCATGACCGTGTGTTTGGCACAGCCTGGGCCGGTCTGACCAGGCCTCGTCCACTTCCCGGCAGGCCCTGCACGCTGTCTTGCTCCCCTGACAGGCCCCTCCGCCGGCTTGTCGCCGTACTGAAACAATGCCGTCTTCATGAAGCAATCCCCGTGTCTTTGCGCTCGGGTCTGGTCGAGCGGCCCGACAGTCACTAGCTCTCTGGTCTCAGTGCGCGGCACCTTGCTCGGTCTGTGGACCTGGTTCGCCTTCGGGGCGGTCTCTTCGGTGGGCTACTGCGCCTGCTTGCTGCTGTTCCTGCTGACGGCTCCCTTCGATCCGAATCGGCGTGTCACTGGCACGGCCATTCGCTGGGTCGGCATTGCCATGGTCAAATGCGTCCCCGCATGGCGTTTCGAATATCTCGAGCCGGTGCCGCGCACTTTACCCGAACGCTGCGTCTGTGTGAGCAACCACTGCTCGAATCTCGACCCGTTCTTGCTCTCGCACCTGCCCTGGGAAATGAAGTACCTAGCCAAGGACGTGCTGTTCAAGATCCCAGCCGTGGGCTGGGGCATCAAGATAGCCGGCGATATTCCGCTCGTGCGCGGCTCCACGCGGAGCATCAAGCAAGCCATGCAGAAGGCAGGGCTGTACGTGCGACGCGGCATGCCCGTTTGCATCTTCGCAGAAGGCACGCGCTCGCTCAGCGGTGAGCTGTTGCCGTTCAAGGACGGTGCGTTTCGCTTGGCGATCGACCAACAAGCTCACGTCTTGCCCATCGCGGTGGGCGGCACGGTGCACGCCCTGCGCAAGGGCGATTGGCGGCCCGGTTCGGCGCACGGGGTCATCTTGGTAGGCCAGCCCATCAGCGCCGAAGGTCTGCGCGCAAGCGACCTGCCGGAGCTGAAAAAGCGCGTGTGGCAGGCGGTTTTCGAGTTGCGCGAGGATCTGAAGCGGCGCGGCCTGGCCTGAGAGACCGTGCCGGAGCCCCGTGCTAGACCGGCGCCGTGACGCTGTTTCGGCCGTGCATCGATCTCCACCAAGGGCGCGTCAAACAAATCGTCGGTGGCACGCTCACCGGCGCGGGTGACGCGCCGCGCGAGAACTTCGTGTCGGACCAACCCGCCGCGTGGTTCGCGGCTCTGTACGAGAAAGATGGCCTCGGCGGAGGCCACGTCATTCAGCTCGGGCCGGGCAACGAGCTGGCCGCTCGATTGGCTCTGGCCACATTTCCCGGGGGGTTACAGGTAGGCGGTGGCGTGCGCCCCGACAACGCGCGCGCTTGGCTCGACGCGGGCGCGAGCCAAGTCATCGTGACGAGTTATCTGTTCGACGGTGGCATCTGGACCGATCGCCGACTCGAAGAACTGTTGGACGTGGTTGCGCCGCACGAGTTGGTCATCGATCTGAGTTGCCGCCGCACCAGCCAGGGATTTTTCGTGGCGACCGACCGTTGGCAGACGATCACCTCGCTCCAGGTGAATCCAGCATTGCTCGAGCGCTTGGCCGGGTCATGCGTCGAATTTTTGATTCACGCAGCCGACGTCGAGGGCCTGTGTCGAGGCATCGACGAAGACTTGGTGCGCTTGCTGGGTGAATCGAGCCCCATCCCAGCCGTTTACGCTGGGGGAGGGCGCGCGCTTTCTGACCTCGATCGCGTCGAGGAACTCAGCGCGGGCCGTGTGCACCTGACGTTCGGCAGCGCTCTCGACGTCTTTGGCGGTCAACTCGTGCGCTACCAAGATTGCGTAGCCTGGAACCAGGCGCACGCAGGCTGAACATGCCGCTCGTCGATCACTCGCGTGTGCAGGCCGTGCTCGATGGCGCCGTCGAAAAATCGAGGCGCAACCGCGAGGGCGCGCCGGCCAACTACATCCCCGAACTTCAGCGCGTTCCACTCGAAACCACGGCCGCCGCCTTGCGACTCGCGGACGGCACACTGCTCGCGTCGGGAGACAGCGCCCACCAATTCACCCTGCAGAGCTCGGCCAAACTGCTGACCCTGATCGGTTTGCTCGAAGAGCGGGGGCCGCTCGAAGTCTTCGGTGTCGTCGGCTCCGAGCCTTCGGGCGACAGCTTCGGCTCGGTGGCGCGGCTCGAGACGCACGGCCCCAAACCCGCCAACCCGCTGATCAACTCGGGTGCTATCGCTCTCTGCGGTCAGCTCACGGGCGCCGTCGACAAGCGCGTCGAGTGGCTCTCCAATTGGGCCACGCGCCTTTACGGCGCGCCCGTACCCATCGACGAAGGAGTGCGAGCGAGTGAAAAGCTGTCCGCCGATCGCAATCGGGCCATCGCCTACTTCTTGAAGCACGGCGGCGTCATCGAAGGTGACGTCGAAGAGACGCTCGACGTCTATTTCGCCCTCTGCTCGCTGTCGGCCGGCGTGAGCGAAGCGGCCTACTTGACCGCGCTCTTGGCCAACGGTGGCCTCCGCCCGGGTACCGGCGAGCGCGTGGTGTCGAAAGCGACCGTGGCCATCACCGTTTCCATCATGGCGACCTGCGGCATGTACGACGAATCGGGCAACTACCTAGTGGCGACGGGCATGCCGGCCAAGAGCGGAGTCAGCGGCGTCATCGTCGCCGTGGTACCTGGCTTGGCCGGGATCGCCGTCTTCAGCCCGCGCCTGAACGATGTAGGCGGCAGTGTGCGCGGCCACCTGATCCTACGTGAGCTGTCCCGCCAGCTGGGGTGGCACTTCGCCTTAGTGGCGAAAGACAGCTGAGCGCCCTTGGGGCGAAAGACAGCTGAGCGCTTATCGGATCGCCCCGCGGTGCCGTCTTTTGGTCAATGGCTCAGCCCCGACCCGAAGCGCGTCTCGTCCCCGCCACCTATCCCCACGACGGCGGTCGCATGTGCAGCCTCGAGTACAGGCCGCGTCGTTGGTTCGGGTGCCGGCTCGAAAAGATCGTCGGTGACTTTTTTCAGACCGACGATGCCACCGCAGCGGGTTTGCGCGTCGCCGTTCTCGATCTGCTACGTGGCGCAGTGCGGCACGAGTTCGACGAGCGGGTGCTAGTCAACGCTCACCACGCCCCCGACCTCGGGAGCGCGCAGGTCACGGTCACGGTTTTCTTCCGTCTGCCTTCCGATCAACCGACCGAGATCAACGAAGTGCTGGGGCTGCTCGGCCGCCTCTCGACGCGCACGTCGCACTTTCGCTTCGGTACGACGGCAACTCGCGCCACTGCGGCCACGCTCGCCGTCCAGTCCAAGGTGCTCCACGAACAAGACGGCGAATCGATGTTGGTGACCGCTTTGACCGTTTGCGCTCAGCTGCGGGGCTGAACCTTCGCGAAGTTTGCCTTCTGCTCGAACCGTTGCCCAACAAGCGAACGAGCCAGTCAGGTCTGTTCTTTGGTCTTCAAGAAGCGGATGGCGGGCCACTCCTTCTGAGTGGTCTCGAGGTGCCACGAGTTGCGCGCCAAGAACACGGGTGAACCCGTGTGGTCGGTGGCCAGGTAGCCTTCGTTGCCTTGCTGAAACTTTTGAAAATCGCTCGACAGGTCGAACTCGATCCAGCGCGCCGTGTGTAGACCGGCACCTTCGAAGATTACGGGGATGTCGTACTCGGTGCGGATCCGGTCGGCGAGCACCTCGAACTGGAGCGCGCCTACCACGCCGACCACCCAGTTGGAGCCAATCGAGGGCTTGAAGACGCGCGCCGCGCCCTCTTCTGCGATTTGCTCGAGCGCGCGACCGAGGTGCTTGGCGCGCATCGGGTCTTTGGGGCGTACTCGCTGCAAGAGCTCGGGCGCGAAGCTGGGGATGCCAGTGAAGTGCAGCTCTTCGCCCTCGGTCAGCGTGTCGCCGATGTGCAACTTGCCGTGGTTGGGGATGCCCAGGATGTCGCCGGCGAAGGCTTCTTCGGCCAGCTCACGGTCCTGAGCCAGGAACAACACCGGGTTGTGCACGTTGAGCAGCGTTCCCGTCGGTACGTGAGTCAGCTTGGCGCCGCGCTTGAAATGACCAGAACACAAGCGCACGAAAGCGATGCGGTCGCGGTGCTTGGGATCCATGTTTGCTTGGATTTTGAAGACAAAACCCGTGACTTTGTCTTCGGCCGCCTCGACCACGCGCTCGCGCGCCTTTTGCGGGCGCGGTGGGGGAGCCAATTCTGCAATGCCGTGCACTAGCTCGCGCACGCCGAAATTCTGCAGTGCGCTGCCGAAGAACACCGGCGTCATGTGACCTTCCAAGAAGGACTGGTGATTGAACTCGGGGCACAGGCCCTTGGCCATGGCCGCCTCTTCGCGCAGGGCGCGCACCCGTGACTCGGGCAGGAGTTGGTCCAGCTTGGGATCGTCGAGCCCGAAACAAGGCTCGCCGGCTTCGGCTAGGCGTTCTTTGCTGCGCGCCATGAGCAGCAGCCGATCTTTGCGCAGATCGTAGGCGCCCAAGAACTCGCGACCCATGCCGATTGGCCAGCTTGCTGGCGTTACGTCGAGAGCCAGCGCCTGCTCGATCTCGCTCATCAAGTCGAACGGGTCTTGGCCTTCGCGATCGAGCTTGTTGATGAAGGTGATGATCGGGATGTCGCGCAGCCGGCAAACCTCGAACAGTTTGCGGGTCTGCTCTTCGATGCCCTTGGCCGCGTCGATCACCATGATGGCCGAATCCACGGCGGTCAGCGTGCGGTAGGTGTCTTCGCTGAAGTCCTGGTGGCCCGGGGTATCGACGAGATTGAAGGTGCAATCGCCGTAGTCGAAAGTCATGGCCGAGGCGGTGACCGAAATGCCGCGCTCCTGCTCGACCTTCATCCAGTCCGAGCGCGCGCGTCGCGCGTCGCCGCGCGCCTTGACTGCGCCGGCTAGCTGGATGGCGCCGCCCATGAGGAGCAGCTTTTCCGTCAGCGTCGTCTTGCCGGCATCCGGATGGGAAATGATGGCGAAGGTCCGCCGTCGGCGGATCTTCCTTTCCAACTCGGGATTCGACATGACGGCGGGCGGGACTATGGCCGAGACGGCCTTCGTGGCAAGCCAGCTCTCGGGCTGCCTGCCAACTGGTCTAACCTGCCGTCAGCGCCGGCCGGTGAAGCCCATCATCGACTGCACGACTGCCTCGCTCTGCTCGGCGATTTGGTCCTTTTCAGCCGCTTCCTCTGCGCACTGCTCGCACAGCTTCTTCTTTTTTCCGCCGACGTTCACGGTCACGAGCTCGTCGGACTCGTCACCACATCCTTTGCACACAGCCATCGGATTATTCTAGCGCGATGCGGCCCAGCTCGCTCGGCTGGCCATGGTCGTGGTATTTTTCGTGCGGCTCGTTCACCGCTCCGAAACAGAAGTGGCCTATGCCCTCGCTTCCATGAAGCCGCCCGCCGGACGTCGTCGGAGCTTCACCATTTCTCCGCACGGCAGGCCTTCCGCCTTTTCCTCGGGTGATGCTAAACGCCCCCCACATCCGTTTCTTTGACGAAGACAGCTATGACCCAACAGCAGACGCGCCGCGATTTCCGCCACACCAAGATCATCTGCACCCTGGGGCCGGCCAGCTCCTCCGAGCAGACCCTGCGTGAGATGGCCAACGCGGGCATGAACATCGCCCGATTCAACTTCTCCCACGGCAACCAAGAGTCGCACGGAGTCATGCTGGCCAAGGTGAAGAAGCTGAACCAAGAGCTGAACCACCCGATCGCACTGCTGCTCGACACCCAAGGCCCCGAGATCCGTACCGGTGAGCGCGAAACGCCGCTCATGCTGATGCAGGGCGAGGAAGTGACCCTGACGGTCGATCCCGCCAAGGCCACGGCCGAGCGCACGATCTTCGTCAACTACAAGGACCTCGTCACCGACCTCAAGGCCGGCGATCGCGTCACGCTCGACAATGGCATCATCAACGTCCAAGTGCTCGACATCACTGGCAGCGATGTGCGCTGCTTGGTCATCGACGGCGGCAAGGTGGGCTCGCGCCGTCACGTGAATCTGCCGGGCGTTCGCGTGAACCTGCCCAGCATCACCGAGAAGGACACCAGCGACATCGAGTTCGGTCTCGAGAACGACTTCGATTTCATCGCTCTGTCCTTCGTCCGTGGCCCCGAGGACATCATCGAGTGCCGCAAGCTGATCGACGCTGCTGGCAAGAAGACCCGTATCTACGCCAAGATCGAAAACCACGAGGGCGTCGACAACTTCACGGCCATCCTCAAGGAAGCCGATGGCATCATGGTGGCTCGCGGCGATCTCGGCGTCGAGATCGATCTGCGCGATCTGCCCGTCGCACAGCGCAACATGGTTCGTGCCTGCTCGCATGCCGGCAAGCCCGTGATCGTGGCGACGCACATGCTCGAGTCGATGATCACCAACCCGACGCCCACGCGCGCCGAGGTGAGCGACGTCGCCAACGCCGTCTACGAAGGCGCCGACGCCATCATGCTCAGCGGCGAAACCGGCGCCGGTGCGTATCCGGTGCGCTGCGTGCAGACGATGGAGAGCATCGCTCGCCGCATGGAAAAGGAGCCGAATATCGGTTTTCATCTCGAGCGCAAGGTCGTCGAGGTCCGCGAGCACTTGGCCCGCGCCGCTTGCAAGCTGGCCGACGCCCTCGGTTCGAAGGCTATCGTCGTGACGAGTCGCTCCGGGCGTTTGGCCGAGGCAGTCGCTTCGTTCCGCCCCACGGCCATGATCTACGGTTGCACCGACGATGAGGGTATCCGTCGCAAGCTGTGGGCCGTTCGCTCGGTCGTTCCGATCCTGGTCGAGTTCAACGAGGTCGATCCCCAGAAGACGGTCGACAGCGCCATGGCCGAGCTGAAGCGCCGCAATCGGGTGCTCCCCGGTGACCAGGTGGTCGTCGTGAGCGACGTCCAGTCGGGCGACGAGCGCATCGAGTCGGTTCAGGTGCGTACGATCGCATCGGTCTGAGATTCTCGCGCCGCAACGAATGAAGACGGAGCCCATAAGGCTCCGTCTTTTTTTGTCCAGCGTTGCTGCGAGCCCTCGCCTCAGCTCACCATTGGCTTGGGCCGCGGGAGGCGGTGAGTCCAAACCAGCGGTACGACGCCCGAAGCCAGCCAAGCGCCGACGATCAGATACACGGGGAAAAAGCCGTAAAGATCGGCGATGGGCCCCAAAAGGAGAACCGTCAGCGCGAAACCCAGGTTGAAGGCGCCCGAGAACCAGCCCAGGAAGCGACTGCGCGACACCGGCGCGAGCTGCGCGAGTCCCGTCGCAGTCAAGGCCGGATACAAGAAGCCGTGACTCACGCCGATGCCCAAGCCCAGTGGAATCAACCAACTCGGTCGCAGGAGCGAACTGGCCAAGACGACGAGCGAATAGGTACCGAGCGCGACGGCCGCAACCCGCGCAGGTCCTACGCGATCCGCCAAGCGCCCCAGTACGACGCGCACGAACACGGCCGCCGCGACGTAGCCAAAGAAGAAGTCGCCGACTCGCGTCGCACCCTGCTCGAGAGCGTAGGGCTGCGTGAACGTGAACATGACGCCGATGCCGGCGCCCATGAGCAATGAAACGTAATGGACGGCGAGAAGCCGCGGCGAAAGATTGGATTCGTCGCGCTCGTCCGCGGCCGCAGGCTCCAGCTCGCGCGGCAATCCGGGAAAAAGCGCGAAAGAAAGCAGCGCCAAGACGCCGGCGGCAGCGAACACGGGTTGCCAGCCGAACGCGTTGGCCAGGGGCTCGGTGACCGCGGGTGCCAGCGCGTTGGTCACCAGCATCGATAGGCCCAGATAGCCAATCGACCGCGCCAACTCGGAGCGAGGAACCGAGGCGGCAACCATCGACGCCGTGACGTTGGTCACCGAAGCCCAAGCCAAACCTTGCAGTGCGCGCAGCGCGTACATGCCCCAGCCGACTTCTTCGACCAGCGCGAAGCCGAGCGCGGCGAAGCCTGCGAGGCTCATGCCGATGCCCAGCAAGAGCCGCCGCGGCATGCGCCCCAGGAACGTACCGACGAGTGGGGCAAACACGGCGCCCGCGACGACGGCCGCGCCCGCCACCCAACCGATCTCGGTCGAGCTCGAGCCGTGCTCGAGGCGCAGGAACTTCGGCAACAGCAAGAAGGCAGAATACGACAGCCCGAAGGCCATCTGTACGCCGAGCACGCGCACGAAAGCAGGCTGAAATAGGCTTGGTGAGGTAGCTTGTGACGACGGGGAAAGCGAAGACATGGGGCCCTCGGGAGGCGGAGGTCTAGCCCTCACACGGTGGCGATGCCAACTCGGAGGTTGGTCTCGTCTTGGACCGGGTGCCAATCGAACGCTTTCGCCCCAACGACCCCTGGCCCTGAGCTCGGGCGGGGTGGCGGCGAAGGAACGAACTAGTTCGAAATCGACGACACGCCACCACGAGCGCGCTTCATGCGAAGCGCTACACGGGGAAGCAGGTGGGTCGCCCAAATCGACATAGACAATCTCAGGACTACTCCCGAAGTTCGCGACCGTCAAAGAAATCGCCAAAACCAGGCCTTGCGAGCGCAAAAACTTTTCCGACCCCGCGAGGCCGTGCGACCTCCAAGCGTCATGGCCATCGTCATCAACCCAGCTGCAGGCGACGACGCGTCCGCACAGGTGAAGCACGCTTCGCGCGAAATCGTCAGGGAAGCCCGCGCATTCGCACGCACGGTGCGCCTGACTTGGAGCGAGGCCGAGGCAGGCGCGCATCGCGCCACCCTGCTCGTCCCTGGCTATGTTCGGCTTGCCCGCTGGAAGCTGCGCCGCGCCAAGCTGCGCTCCCAGCTGCTCGAACGGGTACTGCCGCTCAGTCTCGCGCTGGGCGCGACGATTTCCTGCGGTTTCGTCTCGAAAGACGGTGGCGGCGCCGGCGCACCCCTGCTTTCGCCCTTGCCGCCCGAGCTCGCCAAGACCAAACGAGTCGAGCTCGACCGCCACGACAAGGCGCCCTGGGCCTACGTCCTGCCCATCGATCACGGCGTGCGTGCCGACGAGAGTGGCGACGGCTATTTCCGCGCTCCGCGTTTTCACGGCGAGCACAACGGCATCGATCTGCTCGCCCCCGTCGGTACGCCGACGTTCGCGGCTTGTGACGGCCAAGTGATGACGGGCGTCAGTGGCTCGTTCGGACGCTGGGCTCACGTCGTCTGCCCGGTGCCCGAGACGCTGGTCAAGAAGGGCTCACCTCAACCGTGGGCCTCGTTCTTTTACGCGCACCTGGACAAGCTCGATCTGGAGCAAGACAAGTGGCTCGACGTGCAGGCCGGCACGCGCATCGGCACCGTCGGCAAGACGGGCAACGCGCGCGGCCCCAACGTGCAACCGCACCTGCATCTGGAATTGATCGTGCAGTCGGGCCGCAAGAGTGCCCAAGACGAGCGCCACCTCGGTCGCGACCAATCGGGCGTCGAAGCTGCCGACTTCTTCGCCGCCGCGCTCGACGACACCTGCCTCTCGCCGCTGGGTTTGCAGGCCAAGACACGCCAAGTGCTGCGGGCGCGCCGCGTCGATCCGTTCTTGGCGCTCGTCTGCCTGAGCCCCGAAAAGCCTCGCTTCGTCAAAGCGCCCGAGGCGCTCGAGTTCGCCTCGATCGCCTGGAGCGATCTCTACGTGGCCACGGACTTCAACGTGAACGCCAGCCCGCGCCCCAAGCGCTGAGCTGGCCATTCGTCATCTAGCGGCTGGTCCGCCGTCGGCTCACTTCACTTTACTTCGGGTGGGATGGGAACCTGACAGCTATCGCGCGGCCCGAGCCACTTGATGGCGTTCAGCCACAAGCGCTCGACTTGGTACTGGACCGGCGCGCCCGCGTCTTGATCCCACTCGGAGTTGAACGAAATCCACTCGTCACCCCAGACGAAAACGCGGCCGTCTTCATACGCCTTGGCTTGGCCCACGATGAACCCGCCTTCTTCGGCGATGACCGTCCCGTTGCCGTCGACGGCATAGCCGTTGTCGATGCCAATGGCCTCGATGCCGTCCGCAATGGGGTGCGTCAAGCTCCACATGTCGTCGATGGGACGCGTGTAGGCGCCGTTTTTGCTGAGAATGGGGGCGTTGTCGTAGGAGAGCCCCGTGACGTCGAGGATCTCGTTCACGTGGGCCATCTCGGTATTACTGCCGTAGCCGATCATCGTGAACAGGCCGCCGCCCGCCGCC
>Ga0105048_10002326_pt1 | contig 30810 bp, 24 predicted proteins | sample MAT05_FD_78382 | JGI IMG/M metagenome (GOLD analysis project Ga0105048, IMG submission 78382) | Freshwater microbial communities from Lake Fryxell liftoff mats and glacier meltwater in Antarctica - MAT-05 | ecosystem: Environmental > Aquatic > Freshwater > Ice > Liftoff microbial mat | place... | reverse complement strand
GGCTAACATCCCTGATTGAACTACGTTCAATTTCGGTCGTCAGCCAATTCGTCAATCGCCACCTTACATCCCCCACTAAGCGGAGTACCGCTATAGTGGGGGAATTACGGCGTTTTTGTTAAAAATTTAGTAGTCACTTAAAAAACAGAATTCAGGAGTCAGGAGCCAGAATTCAGAATTCAATTCTGTGTGATTCTGACTGGAGCAACGGAAACGTCTCCAGTTCCGCTCCTGAATTCTGACTTCTGAATTCTGAATTCTGAATTCTTCTTTAACCGATCGCTTCTTCTGGTTTTTGTAAACTAACTTGCCAGCGCCAAATTGCCGAGGCGATCGCCATACCCACACCCCAAGCTAAAGGCAACCAAATAATTGCCCAGTGACCACCAGGCCATTCCACATCCAATCCTGCACCCAGCCAATAAACACCAAATCCCATCAGCAGCATTGCAGCTACAAATTTCATCGGTTTGACGGGTACTTGCTGGAGTGGCGCTCTGAATAAGAAGGCAAACACGACTAAAGCAAATGTTGCAAAACCAGCGCCGCTAATTGCTTCTAGCCATTCACTTTCAGCTGCACCCAAAGTTACAACTGCGATCGCTACTTCTACACTATCCAACAACGCAGCCTTAAAGGTGGTGACAACAGCAAACCAGTTCCAGCCAGATTGATTCTCATCTTTTGCTATTTGCTCTTCTAGGCTATCTTCCCCGCCACCTTTACGCTTTTTGGGAAGACCGGCGTAATATCTAACTATGGAACGCGTCCACTTTTGCCCAAAAAGTAGTAGTAAAACTCCCGCCACAATCCTGAGAATATCTACAGGGATCAGCGTCAAACTTTTTCCTAAGACCAGAGATAGCAGTAACGTCAAGGCAATGCCACCGCCTGAACCAACCAAGGCATTACGCCAACCTGCCAACCTGCCGACAACAATGACTATACCGAGAATCTCGACTAATTCAATTAAAGAGCTAGCAAAACTAGCTAGAACAATTTCCCAATTCATAATATTTTCTGTTAATTGTTGATTGTTGACTGTCGACTGTTGACTGATGATTGTTGAACAACTTTAAGTTGGCTGTTTTTGCTATTGACAGATTTACTTGTGTACCAATGGGTAAAGCTATGCTGGCTGGTGTTCGTGCATACAACTTCTTTCCAGAGGGAGTATACAAGCTATATCGATATTCATGTCCTAAAAAGAAACGTGTCTCAATCTTCATTGCACCATCACTAGCTGGGTGCAAAATAATGTCCTCTTCGCGGATCATTAAATCTCCTTTGTCTTGAAAAATCTTACTTTCCACGGCAAAACATCCAATTTCGGTTGCCCAGCAATTTCCTTGCAACTGCGCTGGCAAAAAGTTAGCTTGGGTGACAAATTCGGCTACAAAGCGAGACGCTGGCTGAGTATAAATCGCTTCTGGTGTGCCTACTTGCTCGAATTTGCCTTGTCGCATCACCGCCAATTGGTCAGCGATCGCTAGGGCTTCTTGTTGATCGTGGGTGACAAAGATACCCGATATACCTTTATTTTTGAGAATTGCTAACACTTCCTCGCGCAATTTCAGCCGCACTTGTAAGTCTAGATTGCTCAGGGGTTCATCTAATAGTAGAAGTTTCGGTTGGGGAGCTAAAGCACGAGCAAGGGCTACCCGTTGTTGTTGCCCACCAGATAATTCATGAGGATAGCGCTTTTCTATTCCTGGGAGTCTGACTAGCGTTAATAACTCTGCAACTTGTTGGCGGCGATCGCTTTTTTTCACCGCCTGCAAGCCAAAAGCAACATTTTCAGCCACCGTTAAGTGGGGAAACAAAGCATAATCTTGAAACAGCATCCCAAAATTGCGTTGCTCTGGTGGCATCCAGTGACCATCACCCGCTACTAATTGTCCAGCAATTTCTACAGTTCCCGCTTGTGGCGACTCAAACCCAGCAATAATTCTAAGGAGCGTAGTTTTCCCGCACCCAGAAGGCCCTAATAACCCCAGAACATCCCCTGGTGCTAACACCAAACTCACCCCAGCCACCGCCGGAGCATTCATTTGAGCAAATTTGAGGGTTACATTCTCCAACCGTAAAATTGCTGATGCAGCCATTGAGTCATCCTTCTGTCTTAACTTAAAAGGGAGTGGGGAGATGGGGCAGGGAGCAGGGGAGGCATGGGAAATGAGTGAGATAGGGATAGCGCTGTCAAGGTGAGTTTTGTATTTATTACCACCTCTGAACTCGGCAGTTGAGCCTCTGAACTCGGCAGTTGAGCCTCTGAACTCGGCAGTTGAGCCTTTTTACTCGGCAGTTGAGCCTTTTTACTCGGAAGTTGAGCCTTTTTACTCGGAAGTTCAGCCTTTTTACTCGGAAGTTCAGCCTTTTTACTCGGAAGTTGAGCTTCTGAACTCGGCAGTTGAGCCTTTGAACTCGAAAGTTAAGCCTTTAAACGAACCTTGAAAGCTGAAATCTCCCTCATCTCCCTTGCCTCCCCTGCCTCCCCTGCTCCCCTGCTCCCTGCCCCCTGCTCCCTGCTCCCCTGCCCCCTCCCTCCCATCAATCCACCTCCCTTTGCAAACTGCGGCGTACTTCTGGCATGAGTTCTTGATAGCGATTTTGAAACAAAACCAAGAATGTCGAACTAATAGAAATTACCAGCATGATTAATGACGCCGCTGCCGCCTTACTGTAGGAAACATTTTCCGTTGCTTTCCAAACTTGGGTAGCTAGGGTATTAAAACCAATGGGCGCTAACAGCAAAGTGACAGGTAACTCTTTAATTGCCGTCAAAAACACTAATGCAGCCCCTCCTAAAACCCCCGGAGTTACTAGTGGTAGGGTAATTTCTTTAAAGGTTTGCCAAAGGTTTCTATTTAAACTCTGGGCAGATTCTTCTAATTGAGGATTAACCTGAAGTAGCGAACTCCTTACTGTTCCTACCGACTGTGAAAGGAACAACACTAAATAAGCAAAAATCAGCATAGGCAAGGTTTGATACAACCAAGGCAAATAATTTGCTCCCCAAAACACTAGCGAAAAGGCAACTACAATACCAGGTAAACCAAAGCCAATGTAACTACAGCGTTCGATAGCTGTTGTGATCCGGCTAGGAAAGCGCACAGCCAAGATTGCTATTGGCAGAGCGCAACAGGTAGCAGTTAGGGCTGCCAATCCCGAAGCTAACGCTGAGTTCCAGGCGAGTTGTGTTAGTTGTAATCCAGAAAAAATTTGCTCCGCTTCTGGACTGGCTAAACCTTGCAGTAACCAAAACACGGTTACAGCTAGAGGCAACAATAAACCAAAGCTAGTGACAGTGAAGCAAAACAAGATAGCAGGTATTTTCCAAACCCCCAAATGAATTAATGCTGGGGAATGGCGGGACTTATTGCCACGACTATAATAAGCAGCCCGCGATCGCATTTTGTATTCCAGCCACAACAACAGCAACACTAAACTCACCAGCATCAAAGCCAGCGCCGCCGCCTGATGGCGATCAAATGTGTATCGGTATTGCAAAAAAATTGCCTGCGTAAATGTCTCAAACCGCATGAGGGAAGTTGTGCCAAAATCTTGCAAGGCATTGAGGGCTACTAGCAATCCTCCCGCTACGATCGCTGGGCGTAACGCGGGTAAGGTGATGCGCCAGAAAGTTTCTCTTTGGTTACAACCTAAACTTCTAGCAGCTTCTTCGATTTTGGGATCGATGCCTTGCAAGCCAGCCTGGATACTTAGCAGTAAGTAGGGATAGGAAAATAACGTCAGCCCCAAAATTGCGCCAGTCCAGCCATATATTTCTGGTAAAGTTTCCACTCCCAAAGGTTCTAGCCAGAGTTGCAACCAGCTACCTTTCGGGCCAAAAGCAGCAATCAAAGCAAAACTACCCACATAATCAGGTATGGCTAAAGGTAGTGTTGTTACCATCAACCAAAATCGCCGCCAAGGTAAATCTGTCCGCAGCGTGAGAAATGCTAAAGGTAGTGCCATCGCTGTTGTCAATATAGTGCTAGCTACAGCCAAACCAACGCTATTAAACAAAACTATCAGTGTGCGAGGACGCAAAACCAAAGCCAATAATTCCTCTCCACCAACACCAGCCATTCGCATAACCAAGTAAGTCAAAGGCAGAGTGATTGCCACAGCGATTAATCCAGCTGTAACTACCAAAAATAATGGTGGATGAGTTTTTCTGCCTTTAGCCATTACATTAGTCCCCTTGTTCCCTTGCCTCCTGCCTATTTACAACAAATCGGCTTGTTGAATTAATGAGATTGTTCCCTTTAGATCCGATAATTTACTTAAATCAAGATTGGGCGGTTGTAATTGCTTGAGGGGTAATTGTTTCTGCCCTACCGCGATACCTGTGACTAATGGATATTCGTAAAAATTCTCGGTGATGAACTTTTGGGTTTCTGGTTTGAGCATATAAGCCACAAACTTTTCTGCATCACTCTTTTGATCGGTGGTCTTCAGGACTGCTAAACCTGCGACATTAATCAAAGCTCCTGCATCACCTTTTGTATAGTGGATAGCAACTGGAAAATTGGGATTGGTTTTGGTAAACCGATACAGGTAATAGTTATTAACTAATCCCAGAGCAATTTCTCCCTTTCCTAGAGCTTCTACGATCGCACTATTTTTAGGGTAGGCTTTAACACCGTTAGCTTTCATGGCTTTCAACCACTCTAGGGTTTTTTGATCGCCCTCCATCAGTCGCATTGCAGTGACAAAGGAGAGAAAAGAACCGTTTGTAGGGGCCCAGCCAACTTTACCGCGCCATTTGGGATCGCTCAGTTGCAGTACACTTTTGGGAAGTTCGCTGGTTTTGACAAGCTTAGTATTATAATCAATCACCCGCGCTCTTCCCGAAATGCCAACCCATTGTCCTGAAGAAGAACGAAATCGCGGATCAACTTTGTCGAGTAATTGGTTAGGGAGAGGTAAAGTCCGTGCTTCTCTGGTGATAGCTCCTAATGAACCGGCATCCTGAGCATAAAATATATCAGCACGGCTATTTTTGCCTTCTTCAATGAGAGCGATCGCTAGTTCTGTAGAATCACCATAGCGAACTTCAATATTTAGCCCCAAATCTTTTTTCGCTTTCTCAATCAGGGGACGCATGATTTCTTCATCCCGCCCTGAATAAACTGTTAGTGTTTTTGGGGTATCTGCTACCGCAATTCCAACTCCCCAACCCAAAAACACAGCAGTAATTGCACCAGAGATTTGCCGCATTTGATGTGAAATCATTAATTAGCCTCGGATTCCAGATTCAGAATTACAGGTCAATTCATCTGACCAAATTTTGTCAATATTAATCACCTATAAAGGATTAACCGTTGATTTTGGTAAGGATAGGTTAGCTCGAAGCAGTGTGCAAGTTAAATTTAGGACATCAAAAGGTTAAGAAAACTTGCTCATGTCTTTTACTCAGCACCATTGACCGTTGATGGGCAAGAAACGAGGTCTTTGAGAAATTTAACGTGAGCTTGACAAACCTCCCCCTACCTTAAACTAAAGTTCAAAGCTCTCCCTCTCCGGCTCGGAGAGGGACGATTTTGCGTAGTAAAATCAGGGAGAGGTCTTTTTGATTTCTACAAGCCGCACACTCGTGACTTATAGTCATGAGTTAGGCGCTCTATATTTCTACATTTAGAATACTAGATGCTTGCGTATTATGGTAAAATTATTATAGCGAAATATCGAGAACCAAAATGCAAAAAGCGTTTAAAGTTACACTTATTCCTAACCACAATCAACAAGTCTTAATTAACAAGACAATTGGTTGTGCTAGGTTTGTGTACAACCGTTTTCTAGCATTGAGGCAACAATTATACACGATTGAGCAGAAAACGTTAACCTATAACGTTTGTAGTCAGCAGTTAACCCTACTCAAAAAGGAGATTGAGTGGTTAAAAGAAGTAGATAAGTTCGCCTTACAGAACTCACTTAAGAATTTAGAGACAGCGTACAAAAACTTTTTTGGTGATTTGAAGAAAACCAAAAATAAAAAAGGTGTAGGCTTTCCTAAATTCAAAAAGAAGTATGGGTGTAAGCAGTCTTACAAGACGAATCTTACGAACGGGAATATCCAGGTAATAGAGAATCGCTTAAAACTTCCCAAGCTGGGATGGATAAAGTTTCACAAATCTCAGGACATTCCTGGTAATGTTGTAAACGTTACTGTTACTCGCACCTCTTCAGGAAAGTATATTGCTAGTATTTTATGTGAGACAGAGATAGAAAAATACCCTCAAGTCACACAAAATATTGGCTTAGATTTAGGTATTAAATCTTATCTCGTTACTAGCGATGGTGAAGTTGTAGATAATCCGAAATATTATCGACTTCAATTAAGGAAGTTACGCAAGGCAAATAAAAACCTATCTCGCAGGCAATACGGTAGTAACAATAGAGTCAAAGCGAAAATCAAGCTGGCTCGTACTTATGAACGCATTAACAATTTGAGAGATGACTTTTTGCACAAACTCTCGACTCGTTTAATCAAAGAAAATAGCGTTGTCTGCATCGAAGATTTACGAGTTGCGAACATGGTTAAAAACCATAAATTAGCCCTGAGTATTTCAGACGCTAGTTGGTCTAAATTTACCACTATGCTTGAATACAAAGCCTTGTGGCATGACAGAATAGTGCAAAAAGTTGGTACATTTTATCCATCATCTCAGACTTGCAACTCTTGTGATTTTGTAAACCCTCTAGTCAAAGATTTAAAGTTGCGTGAATGGACTTGTCCTAGTTGCAGTAATTGCAACTTGAGAGACGTGAACGCGGCGTTAAATATTTTGAGTGAAGGGTTGAGAATTCTAACAGCGAAAAGCGGGGGTATTAATACTGCTGGGGTCTCCCCAGCAACCCCCCGACTTTTCAAGACAGCAGCCGTCGGTGCGCCGGATGCTATAACTGCCTGTGGAGAACTTGTAACTCCTGAAGTAATTCAGGCAAAGATCGTTGAAGCAGGAATCGCGTGACTTTTAGTCATTCGAGGTTCAATGAGCTTAAGCAAAGACTTTGGATTAGAAACTAAAAGTAGTACGCACAACTCCCACATAGATATTAGAGTTGTTGCTGTTACCTTCAGGATTCAAGATGGTGATTAATCCTGGGGTAATAGCAATGTTGTCATTCAGCTTATATCTATAGAAAGCCTCTAAATGATAGGAGATATCATCATCTTGGCGGCGATTATTACCACTTACGAATTGATTGCTAGCAACGTAAGGCGGTACACCAAACACAATCCCACCAAAATTTCCTTCCCTACCCAAATCAGGAAAGCCTAGCTGAACAGCCCAATTCCAAATCTCTGCATTACTCCTAGCAACGACTGTATTCTCAGCTTGGGCATTGGTGTAGCTGCCCCAAGCAGTGATGGTAAACTTAGGACTAAGTTTGTAATTTCCAGTCACACTATAGTTATTTACAGAAGTTCGCGCCCCGTTGAATGGGTTGTTGGCAAAACCAGTACCAGTGCTACCAGTAACTCCGCTACCATCGGTGTAATAGGCGTTGACATAAGTAAAAGCCAAACTTAATTCTGAGGTTGGTTGAAAGGTCAGTTGACCTAATGCAGAGTAACTACCATTAAAAATGCCTCTACCGTTAGTGGGGTCATTACCAACACCCGATGGCACAACGTAACCAGCAGTTAGAGTTAGAGCATTATTGAGCTTTTGATTGATGGTGATACCTGGCCCTTCTGCTGCCCGATAAATTGGGTTATAACGCCCAAAACGAGATAGCGCTCCTGAACCACTAGACTCGAAGTTGCGACTGAGAGCAGGTACTTCATCAATGTATTCCAACCCTTCGGTTGCGATGTTGAAGGTTGTGGAGTCGCTTACAGGGAAACGGTAAAACAGAGCTGATACGCTGACATTGTTGGATTCATTGCCATCAAAACCTAAACGAGTTTGGTTAGTGCCAGTTACGGCTGTATTGAATGAAGTGATATTTCTCGCTTGTAACCTAACTCTGAGGCGGTCTTTACCAGTGAAGCTACTATCAAAGTTCAATCGGACGCGATCGGCAAAAATCACATTTTCATCAAGTTCTGGTCTGGTATCACCACGATTTTGAGCATCGGTGTTGATTGCTCTATCGGAGCCAAATGCACCAGCCAGTACAAAAATTGCTTCTCCCCGCAGTTGAGTCGTTGTGGAGAATTGTTGAGACTCTAAAGTGGCGCTACGAGCTTCTAGAGCATCTACTTGACCTCGCACAGTTTGCAACTCAACACTATACTCTTCTTGCAGCTTTTGCAGTGTTGCGAGGTCTTCTTTTTTCACCAGATCAGCCGTACTAGTAGCTATCAGTTGATTTATCTGATCTAAACAAGCATTCAAACCAGCAGCAAATTCATAGCGAGTCAAGGCACGATTACCCCGATAAGTTTGGTTAGGATAACCTGCAATGCAGCCGTATCGCTCAACCAGGGATTGCAAAGCTTGAAAAGCCCAGTCTGTAGGTTTGACATCAGAAAGCTGTGAAACTGAAGTTACTTGTCCGATATTCTCAGCACTGCTAAAACTGGATGGTTGATTTCTTGCAGATGTTTGATTTAGAGGTACTTCAGAACCCATTGCTGGCACTGCAATTATAAATAAGCCCAAAATCGCTGGACTAAATAACAAGGAATTCAACCAAAAATTTTGCACGAATATACCCTCACACCTAGTAGAAATTAGGGAAAAATAAAAATTTTATAACATTAAATTTCCTGCTAATTGGAAAATCACAAATATTAGCAAGATGGATTTAATGAAGTTGTGAATTTAGCCTATCCCTAAGAAAAAGTAATGTTAGACAGAGAAAAATTTAATCTTTTATAAGAAAATTTTCTCAAATCAACTTTAACAACTATCAAAGCACAACTATGTACCACAACATAAAGATTATTTTGAAATAAAAACAATCGCTATTTGTTTACCTATTCTTAACTAAATAGATGTTAATATGTTAAAGATTATCTGTGTTTTTTTACTCAATGAATAACCAATAGCTAAGATGCAGCTAATAACATATTGTTAAACTTTTTTAGAGTAACAAAGCTTAGTAATCTCGCAATCATGTCTACATGAAAGTGCTGAATTGGTTCTGACTTGCATAATGACTAGAACCAAGAAGCTCACCGCTAGTATAGCAGTTCCCATTCACATGCGGTACAACATTATGTTGCGAAGTGTAAGGGCACGGCAGTGCCGTGCCCCTACGGGTGTACCTCACATAAACGAGAAACGCTATAAGATGACTATATCCACAATAATTTTGGCAAACATACTAAATTAGTGACATCCAGGGTTACTAAATTTAAAACAGTTAGATTTTTTTAGAATAAGCTTGACATGATTCGAGCAATATGTTAATAATTATAGTTTGTGGAAACTTTACTTCTTAATATAAGCTCTTGGCTAACGTCATTGTCATAGGTGCCCAATGGGGCGATGAAGGAAAAGGTAAAATAACTGACTTACTCAGCCGTTCCGCAGATGTTGTGGTTCGTTACCAAGGGGGTGTCAATGCTGGACACACGATTGTAGTTAATGGTCAGACCTTTAAGCTGCACTTGATTCCCTCTGGTATTTTGTATCCAAATACCGATTGCATTATCGGCTGTGGAACAGTCATCGATCCACAGATTTTGATTGCAGAACTCGACCAATTAAAAGAACTAAATATTTCCACTGACCACCTGCTGATATCTGAGACAGCCCACGTAACAATGCCTTATCATCGCATGATTGACCAGGCATCCGAAGAACGACGGGGAAGCCATAAGATCGGCACAACAGGTCGGGGCATTGGGCCGACTTATGCTGACAAATCTGAACGTACTGGCATTCGGGTTTTAGACTTGATGAACCCCGATGAGCTACGTGAGCAGTTGGAGTGGACGATTAATTATAAAAACGTCATTTTAGAAAAGCTTTACAACTTGCCGCCTCTAGATGCACAAGAGGTGATTGAACAGTATTTGGGGTATGCAGAACGCTTGCGACCTCACGTTGTTGATACATCGTTAAAAATATCCGATGCGATTCAGCGACGGCGGAATATTTTGTTTGAAGGCGCACAAGGTACACTCCTTGACTTAGATCATGGAACTTATCCTTATGTCACCTCCTCTAATCCTGTGGCTGGGGGGGCTTGCGTTGGTACAGGCGTAGGGCCGACAATGATTGACCGGGTAATTGGAGTGTCTAAAGCCTATACGACACGGGTGGGAGAAGGGCCATTTCCTACAGAATTGGATGGAGAGTTGGGAGAAATGTTGTGCGATCGCGGTGCTGAATTTGGCACAACCACCGGACGCAAACGGCGCTGCGGCTGGTTTGATGCCGTCATTGGTCGCTATGCCGTGCGGATTAACGGCATGGATTGTATGGCGCTCACCAAACTGGATGTCCTCGATGAATTAGAGGAAATCCAAGTTTGTGTCGCTTATGACATAGATGGCCAACGCAGCGAACACTTCCCCACCAGTTCTCGTCAATTTGCTAGATGTCGCCCCATCTACAAAACCTTACCAGGATGGAAAGTGTCAACAACCGACTGCCGCACCCTGGAAGACTTGCCACAGCAAGCACTGGACTATCTAAAATTCCTCGCTGAATTAATGGAAGTCCCGATCGCGATCGTCTCACTAGGAGCAAGCCGCGATCAAACCATAATCGTAGAAGACCCCATTCACGGGCCCAAACGTGCTTTATTGCAGTCCGACGGCACACCTGCTGCTACCTTGCTAAGTGCTTAGTTAAAAGTTAAGAGTTAAGAATTAAGAGTTAAGAGTTAAAAATGAGTAATTAAATCAAAACTCCTAACTCCTAACTCCTCACTCCTAACTCCTCACTCCTAACTCCTCACTCCTAACTCCTCACTCCTCACTCTAATTAACAACTAACAACTTCTATGGCTATTACAGTCGAATCTCAAAAACGCCCAGAAGGCAGCAAGCCAAGAGCTTTGCGCCGTGCTGGACTGATACCTGCAAATTTGTATGGTCATAAGGGTACAGAATCCATTTCTTTGACCATTGAAGCCAAAACTGTTGAGCGTTTGCTCAAAAGAGCTTCCGTCAACAACACCTTGATTGAGTTGAATATTGCTGATGCACCTTGGCGCGGTAAAACCTTGCTGCGGGAACTTCAGATCCATCCAGCAAAAGGTACGCCTTACCACCTCAGCTTTTTCGCAGTTGCGGGCCACGGCGACACCACTGTAGGAGTACGGCTGCGTTTTGTGGGCAATGCTATTGGTGTTAAACAAGATGGTGGTGTGTTAGACACCGTAATCTCCGAATTGCAAGTGAGTTGTGCGCCAGAAAACATCCCAGATGTAATTGAAATCGATGTCTCTAACCTGCAAATAGGAGACAGCTTGAGTATTAGTGATATACCCTTTCCTGAAGGTGTTACACCTCTAGCTGAATCAGACCGACTTGTTGTGAGCGTTTTGCCACCACAAATTAGCGCTGAAGATGCTGGGACAGAAACTGCAACTGCAACTGAAACGGCTTCTTAAGCTAGGTGAATTGTGTAATAATTTTTGATGATACCAGGGGGAAACTCCTGGTTTTTTTGTATTTGAACCGCAGAGGCGCAGAGAGCGCAGAGGACAGAGATGACAGAAGCGACTCTTCCAGTCTTAATTCAGCAAATGTTGCAGGCGGGATTTTATCCCCATTCGGTAACAGAACCTATTCAACTAATTCAAACCCACATTTCTTATGTGCTGCTGACTGGGGATTACGTCTATAAGCTGAAAAAACCGATGAATTTTGGTTTTTTAGACTTTTCCACATTAGAGAAGCGGCAGCATTTTTGTCAGGAAGAGTTGCGGTTGAATCAACGGGGAGCAGGTGAACTGTATTTAGAAGTTTTGCCCATAACTTTGGTAGGGGAACAATACCATTTAGGAGGAACTGACGAGGCTGTAGAATACGTGCTAAAGATGCACCAGTTTCCTCAAGAGTCACTATTAAGTACACTTTTTGAGCAGGGTAAGTTAAATGAGACACACCTAGATGAATTGGGACGGGTGGTGGCTCAATATCATGCCGAAGCAGAGACGAATGATTATATTCGCAGTTTTGGTGAAGTTGCAAAAGTCCGGGCTGCATTTGATGAGAATTATCAGCAAACTGAAAAGTATATTGGTGGCCCCCAAACACAGGCGCAATTTACAGAAACAAAGCAATATACAGATAAGTTTTTTGCCGAACGTCCAGAATTATTCGCTAGTAGAATTCACAACAACTATATTCGTGAATGTCACGGAGATTTACACCTAAGAAATATTGCGCTGTGGCACGATAAAATCTTGCTGTTCGATTGCATTGAGTTTAATGAGCCGTTTCGCTTTGTCGATGTCATGTACGATGTGGCGTTCACGGTGATGGATTTGGAAGCGCGGCAGCGTAAAGACTTGGGTAATGCGTTTTTGAATTCATACATAGAGCAAACTGGAGATTGGGAAGGCTTACAGGTGCTACCTTTGTATTTAAGCCGTCAGGCTTATGTTCGAGCAAAGGTAACTTCATTTTTGCTAGATGATCCCAGTGTACCCGCGACAGTAAAGGAAGAAGCGACAAAAACCGCCGCCGACTATTACAAACAGGCTTGGGACTACACTAAACCAAAGCTGGGAGAACTAATTTTGATGTCGGGGTTGTCGGGTTCTGGTAAAAGTACCACAGCAAGGCATTTAGCGCGTCAACTGGGAGCGATTCACCTGCGTTCTGATGCGGTGCGGAAACATTTAGGGGGAATTCCTCTGTGGGAAAAGGGTGGCGATGATTTGTATACCCCTGATATGACCGAAAAAACCTACACACGGCTGTTGGAATTAGGGATTATCCTGGCTAATCAAGGTTTTTCGGTGATTTTGGATGCCAAGTATGATCGGCAGCAGTTGCGGCAAGAAGCGATCGCTCAAGCTACAAAGCACCAACTTGCCTTTCAGATTATCCAATGCACAGCACCGCTAGAAGTTATAAAAGAGCGTCTGAACAACCGCACTGGTGATATTGCTGATGCTACCGCCGATTTATTAGACTCACAAATCAAACAAGCTGAACCTTTCACTGAAGAAGAACAACCTTACGTAAAGATTTTGGATACAACTCAGCCACAGCAGGCACAATTAAAATAATTCGTAATTGAATCGAAAATTAGGAATTACGTTAGCGATGCGTACTCTTACAGAGAAGCAAGCTACGCTTTTAGCGTCTGTCTGCGACACGCTACGCGTAGCAAGATCCCCGGAGGGGTACGTAGAGAGCGTCATTAATAATTAGTTAATAGCCTTTTTTACTCTATGGCAGACAAAAAGAACGACCTTTTCAGTATTTCTCCCAGCTTCTTTTCTCAGTTGTTATTTGGGGCATTTTTAATATTTATATTAATAATGACCGGTTCCTCACCAGCCCTGAGCATCTTCTTAGGTATCATGGGCGGTTTCATCTTAAGCTGGATCACAAATGTAACTGATAATAGCCCCCAGCCACCAACTGTAGCCTCCTCTGATGGTGTCGATACAGGACTGAAATACTGGTTATTTTTTATGCTTGGCTTTGTATATTTGGGGTATCCAGCACCCATGAGTATCTTGCTAGGTGGAATAGGCGCTTTAGCTGGAGGCTGGATTACTGCTTGGTGGGGGAGTAAGGAAGAAACTAGAACTCAGTTGCAAGTTGAAGAATCAGAAGAGGGCGAAATTGAACCAACGAAGGACAGGATCAACAAACGGCAAACAAGAAGAAACGCCCGCCGTTACCGTCGTACCCCTGGAAGTAGTATCAATTTCAGGTTTTGGGAAAAGAAGTAGTAATTTGGGAATTGGGCATGGGCAATTCAATTTTGGATTTTGGATTTTAAATTTTGGATTAAATTTCAATCTAAAATCCAAAATCTAAAATCTAAAATTCTTGCTCCCCCTGCTCTCTCATCCCTCACTCCCCATTCCCCACTATGTTTTTATATCTCTCAAAATTATTACCACTATTTTTTTATCCACTAGGATTAGCCTGCGTGAGTTTGGTAGTAGCATTAGTCACGTTGTGGAAACGACCGCGTACTGCGGCGATCGCAATTGCTTTTGCTTTGACTTTATTGCTATTTTGTAGTAATGCTTGGATTGCTAAATCATTAGTGCGATCGCTAGAATGGCAAAATCTTCCACCCGCCCAAATACCAGTAGCAGAAGCAATTGTGGTTTTGGGTGGTGCAACCAAATCAGCTTTTTTCCCAAGACCTACCGTCGATTTGAGTGAATCAGGCGATGCCTACGGCGGGCTACGCCTACGCCTTATTTATGCTGCACAACTGTATCGCCAAAAAAGAGCGCCTATAATTATTCTTAGCGGGGGGCGCATCGATTGGCGTGGTAGTGGTTCATCAGAGTCGGCAGATATGGTCTATTTACGTAGTTTACCGCCGTAGGCATCGCAGGATAATTAAGAAAAGCCTGAAAACTTCCTATTTTAGGTAATGCACATCACGATGAATTTGTACAGTGCGGAAGTCCTAATTAATTATGAAATGCGATAATTGCCTGAATTCAATACTCCCCATTGCCAACTCTTGTACAGACGCGATTAATCGCGTCTCTCCTAACTCCTAACATTATGTCTAAAAATTTACCTTATATTATGCCATCCCCTCAACCCCAAGTTGAGGAAGCATTTGCCTCTTACCAAACCACTCATCAGTTTTACCACGAAGTTAGTTCACGGTCAGAGTTTCAGCGTTATTGTGAATGGTATTATACTACAGCAGAACAGAACCGCCAAGAGCTTAAAAGAATGCGCGGCGAACTGAATATTTTTCAGTGGTTTCGCCGCCGATAAGTGATTTAGATTACTTCTAACTCATTTTCACGTAAATGGGCTTTAAACTTTTTACTAAACTGGACTACAACTGGTAGATTAGCGCTTACGGGTCTGTCTCGCCATTGGGTGGCAAAACTTATAACTTCGCCTTCAGTGCCTTTGATGTCAAAAGGCTGATTCCGATGTTCAGGATGATGATACACTACTACCGAATCTTTAACGCGGACGCGATCGCCAACTTTCATAACAACATTTACACCTAGCATTTTCTTTTCCACAAGTATCTGCTACAAAATATATGATTAAATCGCTTAGAATTTGATTTAATCAGCTATTTCTTGACGCTTCATCGGGGTGCAACGGCGCATTTAACCCTCTGCGTCCAGGCACGTCTTAGCAATCCGTGCGTACTTTTTTTAGTTTTTTGCCACGTTAATACCTATCGTCCTTACCCTTTATGTTTATCCCAAAAACAGGGAAATGAAAGGAAATCAGGCGACATCAGATGTGCTTAGTACTGTGACAAGATATCTAACCCTTTTATCTTCAGGGTAACTGAAACTTCAAGTCAAGAGATTTTACACAATTGAGCAAACAGCAACCTACACTTCGTGAACGCAAACAGGCAGAAGCACTACAAGAATGTGAAGCTATGTTGCGGCGAATTGGCGATTATCTCCCTAATGGGGCAATATTATAAAATAATCCCTAATGTGGATGGCAGCGATCGCTTTGCCAATACCTTCGCCAAAAATAGAGGTAGTCTAGCTTTTGCCGCCAAGACAAGCCCATGCTTGAGTATTAAGCTCTTCTGTCAAACCCCAGACCAGACACACAGAACACATAAATTCTTTCCATAAAAACCATACAGGATTTTATTGGTTCAGTTTTTTGCCATCCGCCAAAAACAAGCGTGTGTGAATCTAGGTTTGCTCTATGTAAGTACTCGCAAAGAAAGCGAAGCTACTATATAGCGTTTCTCGTTTACGTGAGGTATACCCGTAGGGGCACGGCAGTGCCCATTGGTGTCAACTTAACGTGAAAACCAGTCTATAACTAGCTTTTAGATTGTCTCGTTCCCAGTCTCCGACTGGGAATGCCGTTCTAGAGGCTCCGCCTCCCTTGCTGGCGGCAGAGCCGCAATGATCAGCATTTTCAGCCAGAGGCTGGAAACGAGGTTTTAAAAGGGTTTGCGCTTAAGTTGACACTCATGGGCACTGCCGTGCCCTTACATTTCGCAATATGATGTTGTACCGCATGTGAATGGGAGCCGCTATAAAGTTTTCAAATATTTGTAATTAAATCAAACTTGTTATACATCTCAAACCTTAGCAAGAGCAAAGATCAGGCACATAGCTGTATGCTGTGGAAATACAGGTTGAGCGCTGATAACAGCAGCTTAGTATGAGCAATGTTTATCAAGGGTGCAAACCCGTTTGGCAGAAGAACGTACCTCTGTTGCCACCAGCCTGAAGGAGCTAGTAGGTTTCTACTATTATCAAGGGAGCTATGAACAACTCGAACCACGAAGTACTGTATGTGCAAGCTTCAGGACAGAGAAAAGGGCTGCTGGTAGAAGAACATCTTTTTGTTGCCACTAGCCTAAACATCCTAGCAGGACTCTACTATTATCAAGGACGCTATGACCAAGCCGAAGAATTGTTAGTGGAAACTTTAGGAGAGAGAAAACGGCTGGTGGGAGAAGAACATCCTTTTGTTGCCACTAGCCTAAACATCCTAGCACGACTCTACTATTATCAAGGACGCTATGACCAAGCCGAAGAGTTGTTAGTGGAAGCTTTTGAACAGAGAAAACGGCTGCTGGGAGAAGAACATCCTTCTGTCGCTACCTGCTTGAACAACCTAGTGTCATTTTATAATTCTCAAGGACGCTATGACCAAGCCGAAGAGTTGTTAGTGGAAGCTTTAGGACAGAAAAAACGGCTGCTAGGAGAACAACATCCTTCTGTCGCCACTAGCTTGAATAACCTAGCGTCACTTTATGATTCTCAAGGACGCCACGACCAAGCCGAGCCGTTGTATCAGCAAGCTTTAATAGTGTTTAAACACCTGCTAGAGACTTATCCAGAATATTAATTTAGTCTGAAGTTACCGAAATATAAAGATAGAGAAGACTTCTATAGCGTTTCCTAATCACATGATGTACATCATAGCCCCCTATCGAAGAGCGGGGAGGGGGTTGGGGTTGGGGGTGGGGTTCTTGTACCTTTTTCTTTCTGGTCACATTAAGAATGCCCAAAACGTGGGGTTCAGCCCTCTCTATTCATACTCATACTTTTTTTTGGCAAAGGTATTGGCTTATAAACATTGGCTAAGTGGTTGTATCAAAGCCATTACGGCTTTAAAAATACCGTACACAGATATTGAGTTGAAAAAGTTGATATCAAAAGCACTTCCTCTCCCTAGTTATGCACAACTGGCGGCAGCTAACCAAGAACTGGAGGGGGAAATCAGCAATGTCTACAAGGAGCTTCTCTTACTCAAGCAGGCAGAAATTGCGATCAAACAAAGTGAGATTTGCTACCGTGCCGTTGTAGAAAATCAGACTGAAGTGATTGCCCGATATTTACCAGATGGCACACTCACGTTTTTCAACCAAGCTTTTGCGCTTTATTTTGGGCGAACGCCAGAAGAACTGGTCGGCAGCCGCGATCAACCCATTATCTTGGAGGCAGATCGGCAGCGAGTTGCTGAATTCGTAGCTTTAATTAGTGCTGATAATCCTCTTGTCATCATTGAGAATTGCGTGCTTCTGGGAGATAGGGTGCGTTGGACTAAGTGGCATAACCGAATGATATTTGACGAGCAAGGATGCTTTCTGGAATTTCAATCGGTGGGATATGATATCACAGACTTCAAGCAAATCGAAGAAACACTTTTTCACGAAAAAGAATTAGCCCAAGTGACGTTGCAATCGATCGGAGATGCAGTTGTTACCACAGATGCGTTTGGTAGGATTAAATACCTCAATCCGGTTGCAATATCTCTGCTCGGATGTAGTCAGGCATCCGCAGAAGGGTTGTCGTTAGTAGAAGTCTTTGATATTGTGCATGAAACGACAGGGGAGAAAGTTAAAAACCCAATTGAGCAAGCGTTAGAGGAAAATCGAATTGTGAGTTTAGCAAGCCATACCGTCTTAATTAATGAGAATGATCGAGAAGTTGCGATTCAAGATTCAGCCGCGCCCATTCGCGATCGTCAGGGACAAACTATTGGCGCGGTTATGGTGTTTCGTGACGTGACTCAGAACCGCGAGCTTTCACGTCAGCTATCCTGGCAGGCAAGCCATGATGCATTAACCGGATTGGTGAATCGCCAGGACTTTGAGCGGCAGCTTGAACAAGCATTAGACCTTGCTAAGTCAGACTACCAGGTTCATGCGTTGTGCTATTTGGATCTCGATCACTTCAAAATTGTAAATGATACCTGTGGTCATGTGGCTGGAGACGAATTACTGCGTCAAATTACTGTCATATTGCAGGAGAAGATTCGGAAAACTGACATACTGGCACGGTTAGGGGGAGATGAATTTGGCTTATTGCTCAATGAGTGTCCACTAGAGCAAGCTTTACGAGTTGCCAACGATCTGCTTTCGTGTGTTCAACAGTTCCGGTTTGTTTGGCAAGAGCAGGTATTCTCAATTGGAGTAAGTATTGGCTTAGTCTGTATCGACACGAATAGCGAGAGCGTTGCAGAGATGATCAGTAGGAGTGACGCAGCTTGCTATACCGCAAAGAACCGGGGGCGCAATCGCGTGTACGTTGCTCAGACTGACGACCAGGAGCGACTGCAACAGCGCGGGGAGATGCAGTGGGCTAGCCGCATTTCTCAAGCCTTGGAAAGTGATTTGTTTTGTCTCTATGTTCAACCCATTGCCGCTATCACCCCGGCGGCTCAAAACGGCGACCATTATGAAGTGTTGCTGCGGCTCCGGGATGAGCAGGGAAATTTAGTGCTGCCGATGACGTTTATTCCAGCAGCAGAACGCTACGACTTGATGCGCCTGATTGATCGATGGGTGATTCGGACTCTGTTCAGGAATTGGACAAGGGTTGTTGGCCATAAACAAAGTATGTATGCGATTAACCTTTCTGGCTCTAGCATCAACGATGATCAGTTCTTAGACTTTTTGTATAAGCAGTTTACCCTATACTCCATCTTACCCCAGTGCATTTGCTTTGAGATTACCGAAACTGTGGCGATCGCCAACCTAAGCAAAGCCAGCCAGTTCATTCAGTCACTTCAACGGATGGGCTGTCGCTTCGCCTTGGACGATTTTGGGGTGGGGATGTCGTCGTTTGCCTATCTCAAGTCTCTGCCTGTGGATTATCTCAAAATTGACGGGAGCTTTATTCGTCACATTGTCGAGAATCCTGTGGATAACGCGATCGTGACAGCAATCACGCACATTAGCAGTGTCATGGGTATTCAGACAATTGCTGAGTTTGTGGAGAATGACGCGATTTTAGAGCAAATTACGACATTAGGAATTGATTACGCACAAGGATATGCCATTGCAGTACCTCGTCCATTGGGCTAGCTCCGTTACTTATTTGCCAGACGGACACACTTGCTGCACTCTTTGAGGAAGTTGCCGGCACATCTGCTGGAATCCTTGAGGATTAATTTGCCACCAAGCAAATAATCCCAGACTTGTACCCCCCACAAGCAACGCTAACACACCCCCCAGCATTACCAAACCTTTACCCCGCTTAGGTTTTTTAATTAAAGTTGGTGGAATTTCAAAGCTCAGAACTGGTTCTTCTGAAAGATCCAAATCTAAATCCAAATCTAGCAAAGCTTGCGAAGTTTCTGTAAAAGAAATTGGTTCTTCTAGTTCTTCTAGTTCTTCTAGTTCTTCTAGTTTTTCTAGTTTTTCTTGTTCTTCTAGTTTTTCTTGTTCCTCTAGTTCTTCTTGTATTTCTGCTTCTATAATCTCTTCTGGCAACGCCGGAGTCACAGGTACTAAGTATTCTGGGGAGACACGGCAATAAGTGAGAACAACCGACGTATTATCATGCCCATTTTTTTCGTTTGCCAAGTCAATCCAGTTGCGAACAGCATCTTCAACTGTCAGTTCACCTCTTAACACGGGTATTGCATAATCCTGCCAAGATTGTTCCACCAAGTTTTTATCACTTAAACCATCAGAACAAAGTAGTAATATGCCATCTTCTTCCACAATGAATCGCTGAACCTTGAGACGCAAAGATTCTGCATCTCTTGTCCCCAATGCTTGAGTTAAAGCGCTAGCATCTGCTCTCAAGAGTGCTTTTCGATATAAGCTTTTAGCAAAACGCACTTCTCGCGTTGCCACATCATCATCTACTGTCAGTAGGTGACAATAATTGCGAGTAATCCAATAAGCACGGCTATCGCCAACATTAGCCAAGTAAAGTTCATGGGTATTATTTGATTGCCACCCAGTACTCGTCTGCACTCGTTGTGGAACTTGCAGCGCCATGACAATGGTTGTAGCCATGCGTTCTTTGCCTTGGCGTTTTTGTTCATTATTGCGGGCACTAATCAGATTATTTACCACCCGTAAGCTTGCTTCTAATTGTTCCTGCAATAACTCTGGTGGTACAAGTACAGTTTGTTCTCTAACCTCCTTGAGTAAAGCGCGAATTTGCAACTTTACAGACTGCACCGCCAACCTACTGGCAACTTCCCCGCCTTCATGTCCGCCAATGCCATCGCAAACAATCGACAAGTGAGGCAATAAAGGTTCATCTAAGTCACTTAAAGGATTTGGGTAGCAAGCGTCTTCATTTTGCGCCATAATTGGGCCAATATCTGTAGAGCCTGCCACCTTCAAAACTAATGGCAATTCTGCAGCAGATGCTAGTAGTAAATTATTGAGTTGAATATTAATAGTCTCTAACTCAACCTCAGTTTCATACATCTGTTGGACTATGTTCTGTAACCCTTTGGCTACTGATGCCTTTGCAGACGCTACCCAAAACTGCCAACACTCCCCCAGATTTCGTAAACTCAGTTTCTCATCTGCTGGTGTTTGGTAAAGTTCCACCAGTCGCACACACCAACCTTGGACTCTCAAATTGTCTACTACTAGTAAACTTTGGCTAAGTCCCAATTTTGATAAAGGTGTCCAAAGTTGGAGAATTTGCCACAGCCAATAAACTTGTCGTACCGCCGTTGCTTGCTCCCATGCCTCAACAATAGTTGGATAGATATTTCCTCTCTCATCTATCGGCACATTTTCTAATAAGAGGATATCAGTTGTATCTTCCTCAAAGTTACTAGCAAACCCATAAGCCTGGGGGAGATGTAATCGCTCTTGATATAATCGTAGGTAAGGAATTACTTCCGTTGGCAATTCTTCAGGTGCATCTGGCGACAGTCCCGGTTGAGTATCCAGCCAAATCTGGGGACTAATTACCTCATACCTCTGTGCTACCCTCGTACCTGGTGAAATTTTGGCAGACAATGAGCCACTAGCCCAAAGATAGCGGTGAACTAAAGGAGTTTGACAAGTGGCACAAACACTATCTCCAATAGGATTAATGGGGCTATTACAGCGTGGATTTATACAATAAATTATCAGTTGAGTAGAAATCATAAAGGTATAAATTTAACAAACAAATCAACTCATGAACTTCGATTAAGTTTAGCTGGCAAAGATTTGAAGGCTAGAATAGACTGGTTTTGTGTACCGCTAGCTACATCTTGTTACTAAAATTAATCAAAATTATTGGTAAAAATACCAAGTTTGGTTTTCTGTAAATAACTTACGTCTGGCTGTATCTAATCGTAGAAATGCATTTACGTCAATGTAGAGTTTAGGATGGCGCTATGCCAAGTTTTACTTTAATCTGGCTTCTGGCAGGAGCAGTTCTATGTTTAATGGAACTGTTCTTACCATCGGCGTTTGTCGCCTTCATGATGGGAATTAGCGCTTTGGTGGTGGCGCTGCTGTCTGGAGTGGGTTTGGGAAGTGTATGGTTGCAAGTTGTAATTTGGCTATTACTTTCCACATTACTAATCATGCTTTCTCGCCGGTTTTTGCAACCGCGACAACGCAAATCTAAAATTCGGGATGCAGTCATAGCTGAAACCTTAACAGAAATTCTGCCTGGGAAAACAGGGCGGGTGCGGTATGAGGGAAATTCTTGGCAAGCACGATGTGACGATGACAAATTTACCGTACCACCCCATCAAAGAGTTTATGTGGTTAGGAGAGAAGGTACTACTTTGATTGTGATACCAGAAAATTTGTTGAATTCTTAGTTATTTGTCATTCTCACCTCTGACATTTAATACTTAAAAATCAGGAGATTCACAATGGAACAGTTTTTTTTGCTAGTATTTTTAGCCCTTGGTGGTTCTGCTGTAGCGGGATCTGTGAAAGTCGTCAATCAGGGCAATGAAGCTTTGGTGGAAAGATTGGGTAGTTATAACAAAAAACTGGAACCAGGGCTGAATTTTGTAATTCCTTTTTTGGATAAAATCGTTTACAGAGAAACCATCCGGGAAAAAGTCTTAGATATTCCTCCCCAACAATGCATCACCCGCGACAATGTTGGCATTGAGGTGGATGCAGTGTTTTACTGGCGCATCGTGGATATGGAAAAAGCCTGGTACAAGGTAGAAAATCTCCAGTCAGCAATGGTAAACATGGTGCTAACTCAAATTCGCGCCGAAATGGGGCAACTGGAGTTGGATCAAACCTTTACTGCTCGTTCCCACATCAGTGAACTTTTATTACAGGATTTGGACGTTGCTACCGATCCTTGGGGTGTAAAAGTGACACGGGTAGAACTGCGAGATATTATTCCGTCTAAGGCGGTGCGAGAATCGATGGAATTGCAAATGTCGGCAGAACGACGCAAACGGGCAGCAATTTTAACTTCTGAGGGCGAACGCGAAGCTGCCGTCAATAGCGCCAGAGGTAAAGCGGAGGCGCAAATATTGGATGCGGAAGCTCGTCAAAAATCGACAATTCTGCAAGCGGAAGCTGAACAAAAGGCGATCGTTTTGAAGGCTCAAGCTGAACGTCAGCAGCAGGTTTTGAAAGCCCAGGCGATCGCAGAGTCTACAGAAATTATCGCCCAAAAGCTCCACACTAATCCCAATGCCAATAAAGCAGTTGAAGTTCTGTTTGCCTTGGGCTATTTGGATATGGGCGCGACAATTGGCAGAAGCGATAGCAGCAAGGTCTTATTTATAGATCCGCGCACTATTCCTGCTGCTTTTGAGGGTATGCGTTCCGTTATCTCAAATGGTCAAGTTGACTCTAACGAGTTGTTTTCTAAGCAAATACCAGGATTAGAAAATAACCGCCCTAGTTAGGAGTGGGGAGTCGGGAGGGGCATTGGTGTCAACTTAAGTTAAAACCCTTTTCAAACCTCACCCCCCTAGCCCCCCTTCCCTACGTTCGCGTAGCGGCACGAAGTGCGGGAATGGGGGTTTCAAAGCCTCTCTCCCTGTGGGGGAGAGGTTTGGAGAGGGGTTTCTAGTATAGTTTGCGACTTTTCAAACATCCTCTTAGATAAATCAACGACGTTCATCTGTACGCGCATTGATGACAGTTGCGCTCAATGACTCACCCTTAATCGCAAGAGAATCACGAAATTGTTTCATACTTGCTAATCGTTCTTCTTTTTGTAGTGGAGGAACTAAACGAGCTACAGCTTTATCTTGCTCTAGCAAAATTACTTCTTCTCCCTTAGCTACTCGTTCTAAGAGGGATTTTAAATTTATAGCTGCTTCTTCAACGCTAATTCTCAACACTGCATTACTCCTGTAGTTAAGCCTGAAGATCAAAGAAAATTTTCTACTCACACCATTTCTTTATAGAAATTCATATCATTAGCCTGCATAAGCAGGCTTTTTTCTGGTAGCCAAGGGTTTGAGTCTGTAGAAAAATGAAGTGCAACATCTCATAAAATTGGTATGATTATTGACCAATCCCACTAGATTGATTTACTTGGCATTGGCTGCACAACCCAAAAAACTCTAGGGTGTGGTAAAAAACTTTAAACTTATGGCTGGATTCTAACTGGTCTTCTAGGTCATGAACGGGGCATTGATTAATCGGAATTGAGACACCACATTGCAAACAAGTAAGATGGTGTTTATCTTGCTGCGCTAGGCTGTAGAGGGCTTCACCATTAGCCAAATTCCGCACTTGTACCATGCCTTCGAGTTTTAAGGCTTCTAAAGAGCGGTAAACTGTCGCTAAACCCATACTCTGATTGGTGTTACGTAGTTCTACGTAAATATCCTGGGCGGAAATGCCTTTTTTGATAGTTTTCAGTAGGTTGAAAATACGCTCTTGACTGCGGGTGCGTATGGCTCTCATAGACAATTATTTTAATATGCCACTGTAGTTGAAGCTGTTAGATGGGCTAATTGATCAATTAACTTTAACCGCTTCGTAATCTTATTTTCACTCAGTTGGAACAGAAAGTTATAGTATAGCGATCGCAGCATTCAGCAAAAGCCCGTGCAAACCAAGTATCTAGCCAAAATTTTCGTGACGCTTCGTCCTTCAGTCTTAGACCCTGCTGGCGTGGCTGTACAATCCGGTCTTAAGCAAATGGGATACGAGAACGTTGATCAGGTGCGGATTGGTAAGTACATTGAACTCACTATTACCTCGTCTGATGAGAAGAAAGCTCGTCAAGACCTCGATCGCATTTGTGACCAAATGCTAGCAAATCTCGTGATTGAAAATTATCGCTTTGATTTGATTGAGGTCGAAACACAGACTGGGGTATTTTAGGGATTGGGCATTGGGCATTGGGCATTGGGCATTGGGCATTGGTCATTAGTTATTCTCCCCCTGCTCCCCTGCCTCCCCTGCTCCCCTGCCTCCCCTGCTCCCCTGCTCCCCTGCTCCCCTGCCCCCACTCCCCACTCCCTTTGATTAATCATGAAATTCGGTGTTGTTGTTTTTCCCGGTTCTAATTGCGATCGCGATGTTGCTTATGTGACCAGAGACTTGTTGGGGCAACCTACTCGCATGGTTTGGCATCAAGAAACAGACATTACTGATTTGGATGTCGTTATCATCCCTGGTGGCTTTAGTTACGGGGATTATCTGCGCTGCGGTGCGATCGCACGTTTTTCACCCGTGATGCAGCAGGTTGTCGAACATGCCCAAAAGGGTAAGTTTGTCATCGGTATTTGCAACGGGTTTCAGGTATTAACTGAAGCTGGACTCTTGCCAGGGGTGTTGACTAGAAATCGGGATTTGCATTTTATTTGCGATCGCGCCCCCTTAAAAGTTGAGCGGACTAATCTCCCTTGGACGCAAGCCTATACGACTGGTGAAGTTATCACTTTGCCCATTGCCCACGGAGAGGGACAATTCTACGCTGACGCAGCCACTCTGGCAGAAATTGAAGATAACGGGCAAGTTTTGTTTCGCTATGAAGGGGAGAATCCCAACGGTTCACTCAACAACATTGCCGGAATTTGCGATCGCCAGGGCAACGTGTTGGGGATGATGCCGCACCCAGAAAGAGCATCTGACGCGATGCTGGGGAATAGCGATGGCTTGAGGCTATTTCAGGGATTGTTAGAGAAGGTAGCTGCATTAGCCTAGTAGTCTGTCAAGAATTAATTGACAGATAAATTCCCTGTAGAGACGGCGATTTATCGCGTCTCTGTAACCGTCAAAATGAATTTGACAGACTACTAGTACCTCAAGGCGGAAGTCAAAAGTCAAAAGTCAAAAGTCAAAAGTTTTGTATATCAAGTCTTAAACCTTTACTCTCTTTAGTAGTGGCAGGAAACAAGAGCAAAGCCGGAGCCGTTTCCGAAAGCTCCGAGGCAGTTTTCCTCCTGCTTCCTGCCTTTCTTGATAAATTAACGTACCTCTTTAAGAGTATCAATTTGCTTGGTAAACATCTCAGTGAATAAACTAAGCACAGTCCGTTCTTCGCGTACTTTTATATTGGCACTAATTGACATACCTGATTGCAAGGGGACGTTTTTACCCCTAATCACTAAAGATTGTTTATCTAAATTGAGCTTTGCCGGAAATCTATAAAACTGATGTGTTTGATCTGGCGGTAATGAGTCTGATCCTATCCCAGCCACTTCCCCTTTGATATCGCCAAACTCGCTGTAAGGAAAAGAATCAATTCTGACATCTACCTTCATACCTTTTCGGACAAAACCGATATCTTTGTTAGTGATGAAAACTTCAGCTATATAGTTTTCATTTGGGACTATTTGCAACAATTTTGTAGTCGGAGTCGCTACAAATCCAGGGTTTTTTGCTTGTAAATCGAAAACTGTTCCAGCTACAGGCGCACGGAGTTCTTGATATTTAACATTTAACTGTGCTTGAGAGATTTTACTATTGATATCTGCCAAACGCTGCTCATTATCTAAAATAACTTTCATGAATTGGCTATCAATTGCGGCAATGCGCTGTTTGTTATCAGCTATCTTATCCAAAATGTTTTTATCAGAAACAGCCACCGTATTGCTTAACTCTTGTTGCCCTTTTTGTATATCAAACTGGAGGCGTTTTTCTTCCTCACCTAATTGCGCTACTTCTGCCGTGCGGTTTTGTACTTCTTGTTGTTGGTTGAGATACTGAAGCTGAGAAATACCACCTTCTTCTGATAATATCTTAAGTTTACCTAAAATCCCCACTTGAATAGCTAAACTTGCTTTACTATCTTCCAGCTTATATTTATTTTGAGCTAGTTGTTTTTTGATTTTTTCTACTTCTAATCGCGCTGCTGAAGATCGAGAGTCTAATTCTTTTTTGGCAACTTGTAGAAGTTGTTGCTCATCAATCCCTAGTCCAGTACCTACACCAGAATTTTTTAATTGAGTCCGTGATAATTCATTTTCTCCTACTAACGCTGCCCGACTTTTCAGGAGAAAAGCAGCTTCTTGCGGCAAATTACCGCGCAAATATAACAGTTCTGATTCTGTGGCGGTACTTGCACCCATCAATCGGCGATAAATCTGGTTTTCTCTATTTAATGCAACGCGAATTTTATTTAAAGAATTTAATTCAGCAACAGAAGCAATGGAATCAAAAGTCAGCAATAAATCTCCTGCCTTTACTTCTTGCCCATCTTTAACATTAACTGTTTTCACGACTCCACTAACAGGAGCCTGAACATCTTTGACTGTTCCTTCTGGCTTTAATTGGCCTGTTGCTGGCACTACTTGCTCAATTTTGGCCAAATAAGCCCAAGCAATCCCAAAGCAGGCTAGGGCCATTAAAGTCACCATGATTGTCCGCGACCAAATTGGAGATTGGCGCAAGACAATAGATTGCTCAAATTCTTGAGTACTTGAGTTGATTAAAGACTGTTGAGCAGCTTTCTGTTGTTTTGTCAGTACTAATGAATCTTGCTTGACTCCATTTTTGTGATTGCCGTTTTTCTGATTCCCATTAAGTTGAGTCATAACGCTTTTGGATTTTGGATTTTGGACTTCGGCTTACTTCGACTTCGCTCAGTACAAGTCGCTCAGTCGAACGATTTTGGATTTTTTGTAGAGCAGTTGTTGATGCGGTCATTTCCCCCTGCCTCTTGGTTGCCATGCCCCCAGCAATGACTAATTACAAGTTCACATCTTGTTGCTGATACAGGTAAAAATAATGACCTTTAGCAGCCATTAATTCGTGATGACTACCTTGTTCTATAACCCTGCTATTATCCATCACTACAATCATGTCTGCATTACTTACAGTGTTCAGCCGATGGGTAATAAAAAATACTGTATCACCCTTGAATGCTTTGGCTAAATTGAGACATATTTGCCGCTCTGTGGGATAATCTAATGCGCTAGTTGCTTCATCTAAAACCAGTAATTTTGGTCGTTGTAAAACAGAGCGGGCGATCGCAATTCTTTGTCGTTGTCCACCTGAAAGTGCAGAACCCCGTTCTCCCACGCGCGTGTTGTAACCGTTGGGTAAGTTCATTATAAATTCGTGGGCGCACGCAACCTGAGCCGCTTCGATAATTTCTTCGGTTGTCGCATCGGGATTAGTTAGGGCAATATTTTCCTGAACGCTTCCGTCAAACAACAACGTTTCTTGGGGAACTACACCAATTTGTCGTCGCAGCGAATAGAGTTCAACTTTGGCAATATCATAACCATCAATCAAAATTCTGCCGGACTCAGTTTCGTAAAGTCTCAGCAGTAACTTCATCATCGTACTTTTACCAGATCCACTTTGTCCGACAATGCCGACAAATTTACCTGGCTCAAATTCGAGGTTGACATTAGAAAGTTGCAGAGGGCCACTTGTGCCAAAACGGAAGGAAACATTTTCGTATTTCACTGCTCCCTTAATCGCCGGTAAGGGTATATTGTAGCGGTCTGTTTCTCCTTCTTGTGGCGTATCGACAATATCGCTTAAACGTTCTAGAGACAAGGCTGTTTCTTGGAAGCTTTGCCAGAGTTGAGCTAAACGCAATATTGGGCTGGTGACGTAACCCGATATAATTCTAAAGGCAATTAATTCGCCTAAAGTTAATTCTCCTTGGAGTACTAAATAAGCTCCTACCCACAAAACGAGTAAGCTACTGAGTTTGTTGAGAAAGCTGCTGGTAGAGTTAGCGAGGGTGGAAGTTACAACAGTTTTAAAACCAGCAGCGACAAACCGAGCGTAACGCTCTTGCCAAGAAAAGCGCGATCGCAATTCGATATTTTGCGCTTTTACGGTTTGAATTCCTGACATCACCTCCACTAAATAAGATTGAGTTTCGGCGTTGCGTTCGGCTTTGGCACGTAACTGTCTACTAATGGTGGGAGAAGCAACTAAGGTGATAATCACAAATACGGGAATCGTGCTTAGGGCTACTAAGGTAAGTAGCCAACTATAAATCAGCATCACACCGATATAAACCACGGAAAACAGAGCATCTAACCCCACCGTTAAGGCCGTACCAGTCAGGAATTGCCGGATATTTTCTAATTCGTTGATCCGAGTGGAAAGTTCACCCACCGGTCGGCGTTCAAAGTAGCGCAGGGGTAGACGTAGTAAGTGGTCGATAATTTGCGACCCTAAACCCATATCAATCCGGTTCGTGGTATCAACAAATAAGTAGGTTCTTAAGGTAGTCAATACCGCTTCAAATATACCGACTACTAATAGCAAAATCCCCAAAATATTTAGTGTGCCAATACTATTTTGAGTGATAACTTTGTCGATAATTAACTGAACCACTAGAGGATTCGCCAACGCTGCCAACTGCACGAAAAAGGAAGCGACAAAGACCTCTATCAGGACTCGGCGGTGGCGTGCCAAATAGGGTATAAACCACCGTAAACTAAAACGCTCTTGTGGTGTTTGATTCGTTGCAGTGAGCAGTAATACCCTAACTTTGGGCGGAAAGTCGGTTGGATCAACATCTAATTGTTCAATAAATTGAGCGGGTTTGCAGCGCACAATTCCTTTGGATGGGACACCCACAACCATAGTATTTGCATCCGCTGCATATAAAACGGCAAAATTGTCATTATAACGAATCAATGCTGGTGTAGGAATGCGTGCCAATGAAGCGATTGGTAGCTCGATCAACTGCGCTTTCAGTCCGATTAACTCTGCCAGGTAAGCAGTAACTTGAAACGATATGACACCCTGACGTTTGACTTGCTCAGTTAAGATACGGCGAACCACTTCTCGACGAAACGGCATTTCTAGGTGCTTCGCGATCATTTGGAAGCAGGCGAAGGCTGTATTTAATTCTCCCTTACCACTAAAAAACGGGTATTTTTCTTTTGACGAACTTTTTGAGGTTGGGGGGGGTGTCTGGGGAACTATTTCGTCTGATGCATAGGGAATATCTAATTCTTCTTGGCTATCTGATTTGGTGTTACTTACCGCAAGTACTATCTCATGACTATCTTCTAAGATCAAATCTGACGGATGTATCCCAACCAACCGGGCGGGGTTTTGACTTATGACTTGAATATTGTCTCTGTCATTATCCGATTCTATGCGATCGCCAGGTGAGAAATTCGTTACTGTGCCTCCGCCACTCAAAAACCAGACCCTTTCGTTATCGAGTTGGTTGAATGGAGTGGCCCCTGGAGGGAGGTAATGGATTTTCGCCTGGGGTAAGGCGTTTTCTGCCACTTCTTTAAAATTTAAAGTAGCGAGCGGTTGCTGTTTCCAATACGAGCTGAGAATATCGAAAACTTCCACCAAATAGCTGCGGTTCTTGCGAGCATTGGCAAAATCTGGATATAAACCCAGAAAGCTAAAATATGCCGATGCACTCACGGTTAAACATACTACTTCGGTGGAGGCGATCGCTGTTTCACAGGCGACATCGCGCAACAAACCAATTTCGCCAATAATTTCCCCTGGTTGCAGCAATTTTAGGGTAATTGGCATTTGCGTGTGGGGATCGTATCCCAACAGGCGCACTTGTCCCTCATAAATGATCGTTATGTGTTCCGAAAGACCTTCTTTTCCGATGATTTTCTGACCTATCCGATAGCGCCAAGCTTGCACCTGTTCTGATAGGTTAGCGATCGCTGCATCTGGTAAGTGATCAAACCCTTCTAGGGTGGTGACAAATTCGAGGAAACTGTTCTTAATATAAGTCATATCAAACAAGTAAAAGTGAGGAATTAAGCCGAAAACATTAGGGAGTATTTGTTATTAACAGTGGCAGTGTTTGCTTTTATGCTAGTAGGGGCAAGACTTCTATGGAATTCTGGTGTCTGAATATGTAAAATTACAGAGGGAATGTTCGTCTAATTGCAGGACTGTATTGATGTTCACACGGTTACAATTGTTATGCGTTTTTCAAAATAAAATATAGCGTTTCTCGTTTACGTGAGGTACACCCGTAGGGGCACGGCACTGCCCATTGGTGTCAACTTAAGAAAAAATCTGCTTTGAGAAGACGTTTTGCCCTCATCCCCTAACCCCTTCTCCCAACTTGGGAGAAGGGGAACTGGAGAATTTGCTCCCCTCTACCAATTTTGGGAGAGGG
>Ga0105048_10002325_pt1 | contig 30813 bp, 29 predicted proteins | sample MAT05_FD_78382 | JGI IMG/M metagenome (GOLD analysis project Ga0105048, IMG submission 78382) | Freshwater microbial communities from Lake Fryxell liftoff mats and glacier meltwater in Antarctica - MAT-05 | ecosystem: Environmental > Aquatic > Freshwater > Ice > Liftoff microbial mat | place... | reverse complement strand
GAATTCCTAACGATCCTTACAACACGCCGCCAGCCGCTTACAACGCCGGCCAGCCCGGCTACGAAGGGCCGCCGTCGTCTGTCAACTTCAAAGACGGCAAGATCCTCGGTGTCTCCGGGCAGCGGGTGATCTCGATGTTGAACCTGCGCACCGAAACGTCAACCACAGGTAACGACGGCTCGTTCGTCGCTTGCGACGGCTGGGACCCGACAAAGATGAACCTTGCGGCCGACAACTACCCGGCCGTCAACGTAGCGTCCTACGCAACTTTCCAGCGCTTCGGATCGGGCGGAGCCCCAGTGTGGGTGAGCGGTTACTTCACCAGCAACACTTACCCGGCAGTTCCGCCGACCTTGATCGTCGAGTACGGACAGGGAACCGCCGGAATCGGGATGACATGCAACGACGCTGACTCGACCGTTGGTTGGAAGAGCAATCCGGCGGACGCCGCATTCGGCAACGACCCAACCCAGACTGCCGATGGCGTGTACACCGGCGTCAACCTCGTCCGTGTCCACATCGTGCTGCCGTCATCGCCAACAAGCTCCGGCACCGACGTCGGTATCTCGATCGGTCTGCAGCTCGCCGATCAACCTGTGGGTACGATCGTCCCGAACTATGGATCGGTGAAGATCCTGTTCGGCCCCGACGGCTTCACCCGCGATCAGGTGCTGAACTCGACGGCGACCAACTGGGTGCCGACGACATACAACTTCGAGGAGAACAGCGGCAATCAGGGCGACCGCATCACCATGACCGAGGTGTACGCACGCATCGTCAAGGAAGTCAAAGACCCTGACACCGGCGTGTTCGGCGCGACCACACCAGCGGTGACCGGTAATGACCTCGTCGACTTCCGGATCACCCCGACAGTCACTGCTCCGATCACGGTCGGCGCCACCTCGGACACGTTCATCGAGGACTGCCTGCCCCTCAACCAAGTCTTCGTCAGTTCCACGCCCGCAGTAGACATCGCCCAGCCGGCATCGCCACCCGGATCAGAGATTCTCTGCGCCGCCGGCGAGACATACCTGCGGTGGAACCTCGGCGAACAACCGGTCAACGCCGTACTCGTCCCGATCGTTTACACGGTACGGATCAGCGCCGGCGCCACCTCCGGGGTCAAGACCAATCGGGCGCTGATCACCGCAGCAGGCGATGCCTCACTGATAGCTCAGCGATCCGACGACGCAGCGGTGCAAGTCGTGCAACCGGCTGGAATCGTGATCGACAAGATCCCGCTCACCCCGCTCGTCGAGGTCAACCGATCCACGGAGGTGAACAAGGATCATCTCTTGTGGAGCGTCGAGTTCACGAACATCGACACCTCTCCTGGGCCGAGCAATGTCGACATCGTCGACGTGCTGCCCAAACTGGGCCTGAATGGCAGCGACTTCGACGGCACGCTCGTGTTCGACTCCGCGACCGTTACCGCAGGCAACGAGATGGCCCAACCGGTGGAGATCCTTTACACCAAAGCACCCACCATCAACGTGTCGCCGTCACACGCGACCAACGGCGCCCTCGGAAGTACAGTATGGTGCTCGACGTTCACGGTGGTCGGGCCGATCATCGTTGGGTCAGGGGTTGCTGCGACGGACTGTCCGGCGTCGGCCGCCCAGGTGACGGGCCTACGGATTCGCCGGGTCGGTGTCTTCGGCCCTGCAGACCAGATCGCCGTCACGGTCCAGATGACCCCGACCGGCAACACCGCCGGCGACATCTACGCCAACCAGACTGCAGGGGACGCCGTCGGCCTCCAACTCGAGGTGGGTCCGGTGGTCGCCACAGAGACAATCACCGCATCACAGATTGGTGACCTCGTGTTCGATGATGCCAACGCGAACGGCGTTCAGGACATCGGCGAGGCAGGTATCAGCGGCTTCGGTGTCCAACTCTCCGGCACCGACTCCGACGGCAACCCGGTGCTCTTGACGACAGTCACTGACGCCGGCGGTATCTACAGCTTTCCGAACCTGCAATCCGGCAATTACATCGTCACCTTCACCCCGGCGTCACTGCTTGCCAATCAGCACTTCACCGTGCAGAAGGCCGGCACCGACGATGAGGTCGACTCGGACGGCAACACCCTCACCGGTGTCACCGGACCGATCGTGCTCGCACCGAACACCGTCGACTCCACCTGGGATCAGGGCGTGTTCACCGCCAATCCGGAAATCATGCTGGTGAAATACATCAACGAAAACGACGCCAACACGGCACCCGGAGTCGGGGTGGGATATGGGTCGACGATGAACGTCACCTTCGACATCACGAACACCGGCAACATGCGACTCGCCCCGGTGGTGTTGACGGACGACACCATCGACGTCGCCGACATCGCCTGTCCCGAGACGGCATTGGATCCCGCAGCCACGATGACGTGCACCGCCACCTATCCGGCACCGGCACCCGGGGTGCAGCACACCAACATTGCAACTGTCATCGGAACACCGGTGGTATTGGCCGACGGCACCGAGCTCGACGACGTCACCGACACCGACCTCGCGAATGCCTACGTTCCTGCCGGTGGAGTGTCGATCACAAAGTCGGTCGTCGGTCCGGAGAGGTTCCCGGGGTACGCCTACGAGTTCGGGCTCGCTTGCACGTACAACCAGGTCCCGCTCACGCTGCCCGCTACCGACGCCAAGTTCACCATCGTTGCCGGGGCGACCAAAGCAGTCGCCAACTTGCCTCAGATGGCAGTGTGCATTGCGACCGAACTCGAAGCCGGAGGGGCGAACAGCACCACCGGCGCCGTGAACGGTGGGGCCGCATCAACGGGGTCAGCGTTCACAGTCACCGTCGGATCCACAACTTCGACATTCGCGTTCGTCAACACGTTCTTCGAACCGGCGTCACCGACCACCATTGTCGTAACGCCCACTCCGCCGCCAGTGTCAACCCGGCCGCCTACGATGCCACCGGCCGGTCTTCCAGCCACCGGCGGCGACGTCGGGGGCCTGCTGTTCTGGGCCAAGGTGAGCCTCGCCCTCGGCTCGGCCATCCTCATCGGCCGACGTCGTCACAGGGCACTTTGAGCAGTTCGAGGCACACCACTGAGGCGGCTCCCGCTACCGAATCGATATGTTCGACCATATCGATTCGGTTGGGGGCCGCGTCGAGGGTGGGGGGGGTCTGCACGTGTCCACCCACTCGGAGATGCCGGTCCACGTTGGACCCCACAGTGCAGCCAGCCAGGTCGAGCGTGAGGCGGTTGCCGTCCAGCAAGGTCGCGCCACCTGCCACCCGCCACCCGCCAGGCATACCGGAGCGGGACGGGTTTGCGCCCCGACCCGTCGCGGTGTTGTAGGTGAACACGCTGTTATAGAACTCTCCAACACGCCGATGCTGGAGAGTGCAGCGCCGTTCGAGCAGTTGTTCCCAAACGCCGGGCTACCACCGAACGTGCTGTTGTCGACAACGACCCGTTGCGCTGGCGCCAACTCCTCGACTGTTCATCTCCTCAGTTTGGTCGAGCTAACGTGAGTCCACCGTCAGCCGGTACCTTGACGGACGTGACACATCCGTCCTTCAACATGCGTCCGTTCGCCACCCATGACGTTGCGGCGGTGCTGGCGCTCAACAACGCCAACGTTCCCGAGCTCAACACACTGGATGCCCCCGAGGTGCAGCGATTGGCCGCACTGGCCGAGGTGGCGCTCGTCGCCGAGGTGGACGGTTCGTTCGCCGGCTTCTGTTGGGTGATCGGGCCGGGCCAGCCGTACGCCAGCCTGAACTACGGATGGTTCAGCCGCCAGTACGAGCAGTTCGTGTACCTCGACCGGATTGCCGTCCACCCCGACTTTCGTCGCTACGGCATCGGGCGCGGCTTCTACGAGACCATCGTGCAGCAGTTCACCGGCACGTGGCCGGTGTTGCTCTGCGAGGTCAACGTGCGCCCGCGCAACGAGGGTTCACTGCAGTTCCACCACTCCATCGGCTTTCGCGAGATCGGCCAGCAGGACACCGACGGCGGCGCCAAGACCGTCAGCCTGCTGGCCCTGCAGCTGGACGCCGCCCAGTCCTGATTCGTTGGACGCCCTAGACGACGGGCGATTGGCCGGGTGCGAGGGCGGGCCAGACTGGGCTGTACTCCAAGTAACCGCTGCCAGGCAGGCGCGAGGGCTGCAACGGCCACTCCGGGTTACCCCACACCTGATCGTCGGGCGACGGGTAGCGGGCGTAGAGCCACGCCGAGACGACGTACACCAGTTCCTGTCGGATGAGCACTTTGCGGCCGCCCGCCCGTGGGTAGTCGTGCAGCATGCCCAGTGTGACGCTGACGGCGGTGCTGGCCACCAACTGCACTTCGTCATCAGGGACATCGGGCACTCGTTCGGCGATGACGTTGCTGACCATGTCCACCATGCTGCGGTAGAGCGGGCCACCCTGGCTGTCGGCGCCGCCGGTGAGGCTGAGCGCGACTGTGGCGGGGTTGGCGTCGATGTGGTCACACAGCGCGCCCACGACGCGCTGGATGAGCAACGGGGTGGAGGTGTCCACCTCGCTACCCAGAGCCGCGCCGAAGACCTCGACCATGCGCTGCACAGTGCGCTCGACGAGGGCGCCGACGACCGACGGGATGTCGGGGAACCAGTAGTACACCCGCCCAATCGACATCTCGGCGCCGATGGCCAGCTCGGCAGCGGTGAAACTGACCTGCCCGTCCTTGTGGATCAGGTGCTCTGCCGCGTCGAGAATCGCATCGATCGACTGTTGGCTGCGTCGCTGACGCGGTGCGGTGCGAAGTTCCTGCATCGACGGGATCATAGGGCACCAAACGATTCCACGTACGATAGAGCTCATGCGTTTGGCAGCGATTCAGCACGACATCGTGTGGAACGACCGTGACGCCAACTTTGCTCGCTTGGCGCCGATGATCGCAGCGGCAGTCGCCGGCGGTGCGCAACTGGTGCTGCTCACCGAGACGTTCTCCACCGGGTTTGCGGTCGACGACCCGGCGTTGGGTGAACCCGAAGGCGGCCCTTCCTCGCAGTACCTGGTGCAGCAGGCCGCGCTGCACGGCGTGTGGGTCTGCGGCAGCTGCCCGGAGATTCCGGCCGACTCAGACCCCGCTGACACCCGTCCCGCGAACAGCTTCGTGCTCGCCGGGCCGGACGGCACGATTCATCGCTACCGAAAGATTCACCCGTTCACGTTCGGCGGGGAAGATCGCCACTTCCGCCCTGGCGACGCCCTCGTACAGCTGGAGATCGAGGGCGTGCGCGTCACACCGTTCGTCTGTTATGACCTCCGCTTCGCCGACGAGTTCTGGGGTCTCGCAACCACCACCGACCTGTACCTGGTGCCCGCCAACTGGCCCGAAGGCCGGCGCAACCATTGGATGGCACTGCTGCAGGCGCGAGCCATCGAGAACCAGGCGTATGTCGTCGGCTGCAACAGGGTTGGCGAAGGTGGTGGCCTGAAGTACGTCGGCGATAGTCGCATCGTCGACCCGCTCGGCGAGCTGTTGGCCACCGGTTCGCAGGGCGAAACCATCCTGTTCGCGGACATCGAGCCGGCCACCGTGGCGGCCGTTCGCGATCGGTTCCGCTTTCTCCCCGACCGTCGCTAGTCAGCCCAACGTGCGCAGGCGAGCAACCGCTTCGTCGAGCACTTCCAGCCGCTTACAGAATGCGAAGCGCACCAGGTGCCGGCCGGCGGCCTTGTCCGCGTAGAGCACCTCGTTGGGTATCGCGACAACGCCGCAGCGGTGCGGCAACGCCCGGCAGAAGGCCATGCCATCGCCGTCTGGCTGCAATGGCCGAATGTCGACCGTGACGAAGTACGTGCCGCTGGTCGGGTAGACGTCGAAGCCGGCCTCGACGAGGCCGGGCACCAGCCGATCACGCTTGGCCTGCAGGTCGTTGGCGATTTCAGCGAAGAACTCGTCGGGTAACCCCAGGCCGAGTGCGATTGCCGGCTGGAAAGGTCCACCGCCGACGTAGGTGAGGAACTGCTTGGCCGTGCGTGCGGCCTGTACGAGCGGCGCCGGGCCGCACACCCAACCGATCTTCCAACCGGTGGTGTTGAACGTCTTGCCACCGCTGGAGATGCTGAGCGTGCGCTCACGCATGCCCGGCAGCGACGCCATCGCTATGTGATGCATTCCATCGAACACGAGGTGCTCGTACACATCGTCGGTGATCACGATGAGGTCGCGCTCGATGGCGACGTCGGCGATGAACTGCATCTCATGCGCGGTGAACACGCGGCCGGTGGGGTTGTGTGGAGTGTTGAGCAGGATCAACTTCGTCGCGGGGGTAACCGCGGCTCGGAACTCGGTCGGGTCAAAGGTGTAGTTCGGGGGGCGCAACAGCACCGGCTTGGCGACCGCGCCAGCCATCGCTATGCACGGCGCGTAACTGTCGAACATCGGGTCGAGGACGACGACCTCGTCGCCCGTGTCGAGCAGCCCCAGCAGTGCACCGGCCAGAGCTTCGGTGGCGCCGACCGTGACCAACACCTCGGTGTCGGGGTCGTACTCCAAGCCGTAGAAGCGCTGCTGGTGCGCCGCGATCGCATTGCGCAGGACCGGCATGCCAGGGCCGGGCGGGTACTGGTTGAGGCCGCCGTTGATGGCCTCGATGGCAGCATCGAGAATCGCGCGCGGCGCATCGGTGTCGGGAAATCCCTGGCCCAGGTTGATGCTGTCGGTGGCCAGCGCGACAGCCGACATCTCGGCGAAGATCGTGGTGCCGAACCCCTGCAGCTTGGAGGTCAGGTACGGCTCTCGTTGCGACGGCACGGTGGCAAGGCTACGACACGATGTCAGTCGACCAGGTTCTCGGGGCCGAAGCTGTGGGGCAGCAGCTCGTCCAACGTGAACGTCCTGCGCAGACCCTCCGGGCCGCAGGAGTGGATCGGGGTGTCCGGCGCGGCGAACTCGCGCAGCTTCTGACGGCACCCGCCGCAGCAGGTGCCGATCATCTCGCCGTTGCTGATGGTGAGCACCTCGACGATGGTCCGCTCGCCCGCCGTGATCATCGCTGCGATCGCGCTGGCCTCGGCGCACCAGCCCTGCGGGTAGGCGGCGTTCTCGACGTTGCAGCCGGCATAGACGCGGCCACTCTCGCTGCGCACTGCAGCACCCACGGGGTAATGGCTGTACGGCGCGTGCGCGTTGCCGTGGGCAGCGAGCGCGGCGTCGAACATCCCCTGCTGTGCGAGTGTCATCGAAAGTGCAGCCATCACCCGACGCTACAGCCCACCGCGCCATCGATTCAGCAGGTCTCTCGCAGTCAAACCATGACATGGTCGCAGTCACCTGCGGGCGGAAGCTGTCCAGTCGTCGGCGATGGTCAGGGTCCACTGGCCGATCTTCAACTCGACACCAGGTTGCAGCAATGCCAGGTACGGCGGACTCCCGACCATCGGTGTCGTCGGCCGCAGTGCGCCGTCGACGATCTGCACCTCGTGCACAGCGATACCACTGGCCGGCAGGTGATCGTCGAGGCCCTCGGCGGCCAGCAACTCGACCGTGTAGAGCGAACCTGCGCCATTGTCGAGAAGGAGCAGGCGCTTGCCCCTGTCGCCCTGCGATGCGGACAGCTCGACCGATACCTCGTCGGTCGCGACGACTACATCCCGCGCGGGCAGCCAACCAGCGAGAAACAGGTTGAGCGCCAACGTTCCCGGGCCATCACGGCGGGTGGGGTCCACGTCACGCGGGGCTGCGCTGTTGCTCATCAGGTCGAGGCCGCTGAGGTAGTCGCCAGCAGAGTCGATACCGCTGTGCACCCAGCCCAGCGAGTGGCCGATCTCGTGTTCCACCAGGTCCATCGGCGGGTCGTCGCCCCAGTCCGGATGGAAGTCGCTCGCCCCAACGTAGGCCGAACGACGAGTCGTCACGATCGAACAGGCCCCATTCACCGGACACGGGTCGCCGCCGATACCAAAGCCGCCCGGTTGGTCGGCGGCGTGCTCCGCGTCGGCGACCACCAACACCGCATCCGTGTCACTGCCGGCACCAGCGAGCGCGCCGTCGACACACGCCTGTGGTTCGTCATCTGCAGCGATGGTCACCTCGCCGCCAGCGGTGAACACCGGCCGATACTGACCGTGCGAGAGCGTCTCGAAGTACGCCGGCACGCGACGGTTGACGACGTCGGTGACGCCTTGCGGTGTCAGCGAAAGCCGAAGGGGTAGGCCGCCGTACAGCGCGGCGGTCGAGCCCAGCGGGACGTGGCAGATCCAGACCTCGAAGTGGTCGTCGCCAATAGTTCGCGCGCCACCCGCTGACGGCGTGGCCAGCAACTCGGCGAGCACGGCGGGCAGCGGCTGGTCGCCGGCCGAGCCATCGTTGCCGCAAGCGCTGACCACCATCGCCAGCGAAACCACAGTCGCAATTGCGTTGATCAGCCGTTGCCTGCACATGAGGGCAGGCTAGGTGCGACTGCGTCGGCGCCGCGTGTCAGCATGGGTACATGCGCGTCTCACCACTTCGCCAACGACTCCTCGGCAACCCCTTGTCGCGCACCCTTCTCTCGATCTGGGCGTGGCTGATGATCGGCGTCGTCGTGGTCGTCTGGGTGCCGCTCACGTTCATCGTGTTCATCACGACGGCACCGCTCGACAAGGGCCGCTACCGCGCCGGGTGGATGTTCCGCCGCCTCTGCGTCGTGCACACGTGGGTGAACCCGTTGTGGACATTTCACACCAGCGGGCTGCAGGTCACCGACCCGCGACGGCCGTACGTGGTGGTGGCCAATCACGAGAGCTTCGCTGACATGCTGCTGATCTCACACCTGCCGTGGGAGATGAAGTGGCTCGCGAAAGAGGCCTGGTTCAAGTTCCCGCTGGTCGGTTGGCTGATGATGATGGCCGGCGACATCAAGATCGTTCGTGGCAACAAGCAGAGCATCGTGACCGCGATGAAGGGCTGCCGCGACCGCCTCGACAAGGGCGTCAGCGTGATGGTGTTTCCCGAGGGCACTCGCACCCGAGACGGCGAGATGGGCGAGTTCAAGGACGGCGCCTTCCGGTTGGCCATCGAGACCGGCCATCCGATTCTGCCGATGGTGGTCAACGGCACACGTGAGGCCATGCAGGCGGGGGACTGGCGCTGGAACGTCACCAACGCCGAAGTGCGAGTTCTCCAACCCATCGAGACCACGGGTATGACCAAAGCCGATGTGCCGGAACTGCGCGACCGCGTCCGTACGATCATCGCCGACGAACTCGCGTCGATGAGGGCTTGAGCGTGCCGAGGTTGTTCGCCAGCGGTGACGATGCAGATCTCGTGCGCGCCGAACGCGACGTACGCGCGACCTTCACCGGGCTCGACTTGGACCTCGGTTCGCTGTCGGCTGTTTCCAACATCTTTCGCGCCGCAACCGCTGTGCGCAACCACATGGAAAGCGGTGTGCTCGCGCAGCACGATCTGAGCTGGAGCGCGTTCACGACACTGTTCGTCCTGCGCGTGTGGGGCGAGATGGATGCGCGCTCGCTGGCAGCAGAGGCCGGGGTGACGGCGGCGACGCTGACCGGTGTGATGAAGACGTTGGAAGCGCGCCAGCTGTTACGGCGCAAGAACGATCGCGCTGACGGCCGACGAGTGTTGGTAGGGGTGACGGCCAAGGGCCGCAAGGCGGTCGACGAGATCATGCCTGCCTTCAACCGCCACGAGAGCCTGGTCACGCAAGCCCTCACCGACGACGAACAAGTCGAGCTGGCGCACGCGCTGCGCACCATCCTGCGCACCGTCGAAGCCATCGACCTGTGACCAACCTGCTCCTGGGAGACATGATGGAACTGCAACCTGCTGCCACCGGCCTCAACGCCAACCGGCTCGACCGCATCGCTGCCCACCTCGATCATCACTACATCCAGCCTGGCAAGATCGCCGGCTGCCAAGTTGCGGTTGGCCGTCACGGCTACCTTGCGTACGCGGCGTCGCTCGGCCTGCGCGACCGCGAGCGTGGTGTCGCCATCGGCGACGACACCATCTTTCGTATCTATTCGATGACCAAGCCGGTCACCTCGATCGCGCTGATGCAGCTGTTCGAGCAGGGCATGTTCCAGCTCGATGATCCGGTCGCTCGCCTGTTCCCGTCGTGGCGGAATCATCGGGTGTGGGTCTCGGGTACTGGCGACGACATGGTCACCGAACCGGCGCGGCGGCCGGTGTCGTTTCGAGATCTGCTCTCGCACACCAGCGGCATCACCTATGGCGGTGTGCTCCCGGGCATGGGCGACCAGCACCCGGTTGACGCGCTCTATCGCCAGCTGAAGATTCGCAGCGCGGGTGTTCCCACCACCATGGCCGAGTTCATGGAGAAGCTCTCGCAAGTACCCCTGCGTTTCCAGCCGGGCACCGCCTACATGTACTCGCTGGCCACCGATGTGTGCGGCGCACTGGTGGAGACGCTTTCAGGTCAGCCGTTCGCCGAGTACCTGCAGGAGCACATCCTCGGCCCGCTCGGGATGCCCGATACGGCGTTCCAGGTCACCGCTGACAAAGTGCATCGGTTCGCTGGCAACTACGCCCGCAACGCCGACAAGACGACCACACTGATGGACGACGCGACGACGAGCGTGTACACGAAGCCGCCCGTGTTCGTGTCGGGTGGCGGCGGGTTGACCGGCACGATGGCCGACTACATCCGCTTCTGCGAGATGCTCCGTCGCGGCGGCGAGCTGGATGGCCACCGCATCATCGGGCCACGCACGCTGGACCTGATGCGTCTGAATCACCTGCCGGGAGGCAAGGACCTCGCATCGGTCGACGTCGACCTGCTGGAACTCCGTGGCAGCGTCGGCGTCGGCTTCGGCCTCGGGTTCGCTTCGACCATCGACCAGGTGGCAACCGGCGCGCTGAGCCGTGGCGACTACTACTGGGGCGGCGCTGCCTCGACGGTGTTCTGGGTCGACCCGATCGAGGACCTGTGGGTCGTGTTCATGACCCAGCTGATGCCCTCCAACTCCTTCGACTTCCGCGGCCAGTTGCGCAGCCTCGTCTACAGCGCCATCACCGACTGACGGCCGTAAACAGAAATTCCAGAGGTCGCCCGGTATCGAAATGATACCATCGACCCATGGCCATGACATTGCGACTCACCGATGATGAGCAGTCCGCGTTGCGGGCACGCGCCGACGCCGAAGGAATCTCCATGCAGGATGCAGCGCGCCGCGCAGTGCGGGAGTTCGTCGATCGCGGAGCGCATCGCGACCGTGTTGCCGTTGCCGGAGATGCGATCTTGGCGGCTCACGCTGACGCGCTCGAGCGTCTCGGACGATGACAGCGAGTCACGTCGAGTATCTCGACCTCGACGACATTTTGGAGCTCGGTCGACGACTCCTGGGCGACCCTGTCCCCGTGCGCGACATGGGCCTGTTGGGGTCCGCCGTCGCTCGTCCCCAGACAACAGTGTTCGGCCAGGACGCCTACCCCGACATCTGGACGAAAGCGGCGGCGCTGCTGCAGTCGATCGTGAACAACCACGCGCTCATCGACGGCAACAAGCGACTCGGTTGGCTGGCGACCGCCGTGTTCTTGGAGCTCGATGAGGCCTCAGTGGCGCACGCGGCCAACGACGACGTGTACGACTTCGTGATCGACATCGCTGCCAACAACCTCGCACTCGAGCTCATCGCCGAAGGCCTCATCCGGTTGGGTGCCTCGCCCCGTCCGTAGAACTCAGCGGCGGGCGGAGGCTTCCTTCACCAGCCAGAGGAAGGCTGGGTCGACGTGGTCACTCAACATCTCGGGGTGCCACTGGACGGCGAACACTTCTGGGCGACCCTCCAGCTCGAAGGCTTCGACCACGCCGTCCTCGGCGGTGCCCGTCACGATCACGCCCTTGCCGGGACGGCCAACTGCCTGGTGGTGAAGGCTGTTCGTGGGAATGTCACCGCCATAAATCTGCTCGGCGCAACTACCCGCAGCAACCCGAACGGTGTGGCAGCGCTCGATGCGCGGAGTGTCCCACAGTGCATGCGTTTCGTGCTCGTCGAGGTGCTGCACCAACGTGCCCCCGAGGGCGATGTTCAACAGCTGCGCACCGCGGCACACGCACAGCATGGGAATGCGTGCGTCGAGCGCGGCTCGGATGAGCGCCAGTTCCCAGTCGTCGCGGCCGCGCTCGATGGCACCGAGCTGCGGGTGTGGGTCCTCGCCGTAGAGCGCAGGGTCAGGGTCGGCCCCGCCGGTCATCACCAAGCCGTCGAGGCGCTGCTTGATCTGCATCGGGTCGGTGTTGCGCGTCAGCTGCACGGGTAGCGCGCCCGCCTTCTCCAGCACCTTCGGGAACTCGCTGAGATGCACGTCGACTTCCTCGCCGTGCAGCGCGGCGTACGCGAACAACGGAATCGATTCCGCGGGCCAGCGACGACCTGAAAGACCGATCAACGGCGCGCTCATGCCCAGCTGACTTTGACCGGGAGGCGCTTCATGCCACAGATGAAATTGCTGCGCAGCCGCTCGACCGGGCCGACCACTTCGACGCCAGTGATGCGCGGCAGCAGCTCCTGGAACAACAGCTTCAGTTCCATGCGCGCCAGCTGCGCGCCGAGGCACAGGTGCGGGCTGCGCAGGTTGAACGCAACGTGGTCGTTCGGCCAGCGGTGGATGTCGAAGCGGAACGGGTCGGTGAACTGTCGCTCGTCGAAGTTGGCCGAGCTGAACCACTCGAGCACCTTGTCACCCTTGCGGATGGTCTGCCCGTGCATCTCGATGTCTTGTGTCGCGGTACGGCGGAAATGCATGGTCACAGAGGTCCAGCGCAGGACTTCCTCCACCGCACGATCCACCATCACGGCGTCGCCGTCGATGCACGCCTGCCGCAGTTCGTGGAACTGCTCCGGGTGCTCCGACAGAGCCTTCAACCCCCCCGCCATCGTGTAGCGGGTGGTGTCGTTGCCGGCGCTGATCATCAGCACGAACAGGTTCTTGAACTGCAAATCGGTGAGGCACTCACCGTCGATGGTGGGTGCGAGCAACGCCGAGATGAGATCACTGCCCGGGCACTCGCGACGCAGCTCGGCCTGCTTCTCGGCGTACTTGTACAGCTCGAGCGCGGCGGGCGAACGGAACGGGATGTGCTTGAACTGGTCGGTGTCGGTGTACCCGACCGCGTAGTCGGTCATCTCAGGATCGAGGTTGCCCAGCAGCGCATCGCCTTGAATGACCAGCCAGTCGCCGTCACTGTCGGGCACACCCAACATGCGGCCCAGCATGCGCATCGGCAGCTGCTTGGCAATCAGCTCGGTGTAGTCGAACAGTTCGGTGCCCGCCGCTTCCAACACAACATCGCGCGCGAGACCGCGAATGCCGTCCTCGTAGCCGTACACCTCACGTCGGGCGAACGGCTTGCTGACCAGGCGGCGGTAGCGGGTGTGCTCGGGCGGGTCGTACTCCAGCATGTTGCGCCGCAGGTCGAAGTCGTCGCCCTCGATCTCTTCCAGGGTGACGCCCTGTGCGCTGGAGAACAGCTCCACGTGCTGGCTGACGTGGAGCAGATCCTCGTAGCGGGTGACGGCCCAGAAGCCCTTGCCGCCGTCGTGCTCGGGCCACCAGCTCAGCGGCTGCTCGTCGCGCAAACGGCGAAACGTGGCGTGCGGAAAGCCGTCGAGGTACGAGTCAGGGTCGACGATGTCGAGGTTCGCGCGACCGAACGCAGCGATGCCGTTGGTGTCGATGTTCGGCCCGGAGCTCACGGTGCACCAGTGACCAGTGTCGTGCCGCCGGCGAACGTGGTTGCCACGCTGCGCCAGTAGCCGCCGATGACTTCGCGCACTTCCAAGCGGGCGACCTCCTCGACCGGGCTCGGTAGCAGTTCAAGTTCGGCGTCGCCGCGCCATGCTTGCCCCAGCTCCACATCGCGACCGCTCATGGTCACCAGTTCGCTGTAGCTGTCGGTGCCGTCGCCCTCGATGCGCGGCATGTAGCGCGAGTGCACCATCGGGTGGCCGTTGACGAAGCCGTTACCCGGGCTCTCCTCTCGCAGCGTCACGTTGGCGTTGACGATGCGACGGTCGTAGTAGCCAACGGTGCCCGAGAAGCGACCGCCAGGCGCAACCCGCGGGCCGGCCTTACCAAGCGTGACGGGGCGGGTCTGCCAGATGCTGCCCAGCTTCTTCGGGTAGCCCTGGAAGTGGCCGCGCACGAGCGCGAACTCCTTGTCGACCCAGATGAACACGCAGCGGCTGTAGATGGTGCCGTTGAACATGCAGCGCACGACGATGAACGCCTCCTTGTACTGCGAGCGCACGGGGTCGTCGAGCTCGCTCAGGTCGCTGCCGCAGCTCTGCCAGTCGGCGAAGATCATCGCGACCGCGCCAGGGTCCTGGTCGTCGGGCACAAGGGTGAGCGGGTCGGGCAGCAACTCGGCGATGCGTGACGGGTCGGTGCGGTACTCCACCGTCAGCAGGTCGCCGCTGTAGTGCCACGGCATGTGCGGCAGGACCGAAGCCCCACCCAGCTCGGTGCGCGGAAAGATGAAGCCGTTCATGTGCGTCATGACGGTCACTATAGTTTGGTCCCTAACTAGTCCCGTACCGAGGTGAGCGACCGGGTCACACCTTCGGCGTTGAGATGCGGTACACCCGCATCTCAACGCCGAAGCTGCCGGGGGGTCTCTGACAGGCTGATAGTTTGCTCCCGAACAAATGGCGCGCCGAGTGGCCGAAGGGAATGCGATGGCCGACATCAGAAGGATCTTGCTGGATGGATATCCCACCGTCATGGTCCGCGAGGGCTCGCTGCTCGTGGCCCGCGACGGGCGCAGCATCGGCGTCGACGAGGCCGTGCACCTGTCACCGGTGGAGCCGACCAAGATCATCTGCGTCCACCTCAACTACGTCAGCCGGGTCAGCGAGTTCGGCGTCACCCTGCCGCCGGCGCCCACCTACTTCCACAAGCCGATCAGCGCGCTCAACAGCCACAGGGCTGGTGTCGTCCGCCCGAGCAACTGCAAGTGGCTGAACTACGAAGGCGAGATCGCCATCGTCATCGGTCGCACCTGCCGCAACGTCTCGTACGCCGAGGCAGGCGACCACATCGCCGGCTACACCGTGGCCAACGACTACGGCCTGCACGACTTCCGCGACACCGACAGTGGCAGCATGCTGCGCGTCAAGGGGGCGGACACACTGTGCCCCCTCGGTCCCGGCCTCGTCACCGACTGGGACTTCCACGACAAGCGCATCCGCACCATCGTCAACGGCGACGTTCGCCAGGAGGACAACACCGACACGATGGCGTGGGACATGCACTACCTCGTCGCCGACATCGCCCGCCTGATCACGCTGGTTCCCGGCGACGTCATCCTTTCCGGCACGCCGGCAATCAGTCGTACCGTCTACCCCGGTGATGTCGTGACGGTGGAGGTGGAAGGTCTGGGCGCGCTCACCAATCACATCGTCGACGGACCGGTGCCCGTCAGCGATGAGGTCGGTGCGCAGCCGACCGAGACCGACGAGGTGCTGTCCACAGCGATGGGTGGCGAGTGGCCGCCGCGCGGCACCCGCCGGCCCGCGCCAACACCGCGCGAGGCCCTGCCCGTCCCGCGCATCCGCCCGAATGCTCCGGGGTACTGACATGGCTTCCACACCGTTCGCAGGTGGCACCCGGGTCGACGTCGGCGGCGTGTCGGTGTGCACCGATCACTACATCGGTGGCGAACGTGTCGCGTCACCCTTCACGTTCGAAGACCGGTCGCCACTCGACTGGTCGGTGAAGCTCGCCGACGTCTCGCGCGGCGACGCACAGATCGCGCAACTCGCGGTCAGCGCCGCGGTCGACGCCTTCCCTGCGTGGGCCGCGCTCGGCGCTGCGGGGCGAGCGGAGACCATGCATCGCCTTGCCGATCTGATCGACGCCAACATTCCGTCGCTCGCCGCAGTCGAGTGCCTCGACATGGCGATGTTGGAGGAAAGCCTCCGCCTGCGCGTCCTGGCACGCGGGGCCCGAAACTTCCGTGCGTACGCGGACCTTGCACGCGAGTACGAGGAGAGGTTGTGGTCGTCGAACGGCACGGCCAACCGCGTCATTCGCATGCCCGCCGGCGCCACCGTGGTGATCACACCGTGGAACGCACCGTTCATGCTCAGCACATGGAAGTGCGCGCCCGCGTTGGCAGCGGGTAACACCGTGGTGCTGAAACCGGCCGAGTGGAGCCCGCTGTCATGCAGCCTGCTGGCCGACCTGGCCCACGAAGCCGGCATGCCGGCGGGCGTGTTCAACGTGGTGCAGGGCATCGGCGAGGAAGTCGGCGCCGCGCTGGTCAGCGACCCGCGCCTGAAGCGGATCAGCTTCACCGGTTCGCCTGCCACCGCCCGCCACATCGGCGTCGCGGCCGCTACCAACATCGTGCCGTTCACCGCCGAGTTGGGCGGCAAAGGTCCGTTCGTGGTCTTCGCCGACAGCGACCTGCCGGCCGCAGCGCGCAAGGCCGCAGGGCAGTTCGACGACAGCGGGCAGGTGTGTCTTGCGGGCACCCGCCTGTTGGTGGAATTCACCGTGCGCGACGAGTTCCTGCGCATGTTCAACGAGTTCGCCGACCAGCACGTCTTGGGTGATTCACACGACGCGACCACCACGATCAGCCCGATGATCCACCCCGAGCATGTCGCCAACGTGGAGGGCTTCGTGGAACGTGCGCGAGAGGCGGGCGACACGATCGTCCGCGGCGGGCGACGTTCCCCCCTCGGCGGCAACGACGGGTTGTGGTACGAGCCGACGCTGATCGAGCCAAGGTCGAACGACAGCGAGGTCGTACAGAGCGAGATCTTCGGCCCGGTGCTCACGTTCCAGACCTTCACCGACGAAGCCGACGCGATCAGGCTGGCCAACAGCACCGCGTACGGACTGAGCGCAATCGTGTACACCAGCTCGCAAGAACGCGCCGAACGAATGGGCCGCGCGATCCGTGCGGGAACCGTGTGGACGAACTGCTTCCTGGTGCGCGACCTCACCGCCCCCTTCGGCGGCTGCGGCATCAGCGGCATCGGAAGAGAGGGCGGCGACTACGCCCTCGACTTCTACAGCGACCTCAAAATGTTCCAAGTCCTCGACGGCACCACCAGCTGACCCAGTCACTTGCAGCTGGCCTTGAGCTTTGCAACCTGGACGGGGTCGTTGAGCAGCGTCTCGGGCATGGTCGGTGGCAGACCATCCGCAATCGTCGGAAACTGACCTCGCTGGATGACCTCGAGGTAGTTGTTCGGATCCGAGTACAGGTGGCCACAGAGGATGCTGGTCGACTCTGCGAAGTTGGCAACCACTGCAACGGTGAGATCGAAGCCGCTGAGGCCGGTTGTGTCGGGCGCAGCGTCGAGCAGCAACAGCGACAGCCTGTCCGCGGCTGGCCACTGATTCTGCAGGTCGAAGGAGAAGGGCACGACCTGGCCGTCCGCTAGTTGGACGAAGAAGGTTGGCTGCGCTCCAACCCAATCATCAGCGGCCATCTTGTTGAACACCTCTTGAGCGAACAAGAGGTACGGCGTCGGTTGGTCAGAGTTCATGCCGCCTGCGAGCGGATCGGAGACTGCCCATGCAAGGCCGGACCCAGCGAAGACAGGCGGGTCCGGAATCAGTGGAGCCGGCCACGGCGGGCGCGGCGGATCGGTGACCGGTGGGTCGGTTGGTGGCACAGTCGTCGGTTCGACAGTGGTAGCAGTTGTCGTTTCCACCACCGTCGTTTCCACCACCGACGTTTCCACCACCGACGTTTCCACGACGGTGGTCTCGTCGATAGCCGTGGCTGTCACCGGACCAGTGGTACCCGGGTTGGCGCCACCTTCGTCGCTGCCTGTCAGCTTCCAGACGAGGAGACCGATGCCCACGACGGCAAGCGCTACAGCGACGCGAGGCAGCCACCTCTGCGAGGCGTCGGGCACGGGCGCTGGGACGGCCGGTTCGCCCTGCCCAGGCGCGAGAAAGTTGGGTGGTGCCGGCTGTGCTGTTGGCACCTGCATACCAGCGACCGGCGACCAGATGGGCGGCGCCAGCCCCGGCTTTCCGGTGGCTGGTGGCCCTTCAGCTCCAGGGCTACTGGCGACCGACCCACCGGCGACTGGCGGCGCCAGTGGCGCTGACCCAGCAACCGGCGGACGCATGACCATGCGATCGACATCGTCGTCACCCGCTGGCACTGCGGTGCCACACTCCGAGCACATCCACTGCCCCGGCGTCAGCTGCGCATTGCAGTTCCGACAAGTGTTGTTGGTCATGTCAGCTCACAGTCTCTCGAAGCATGTGTGGCAGGGGAGGCGTTCGAGCAGCACATCTCGACCCGCAGAACCGGCTCGCCTGACCTGCGAACCGTACCTCGCCAAACCGGCTTGGCGACAGAGTAGAGGGCTCGTCACGAACACCCCATGGACATCGACAGCTCCGCTCTCGGAGTTTGTGCGGGGATCAAGCGTTCACGGGCGAGCGTCAGCGCCCGTGATTCATCGATAGGTGCGACAGAATCCAACTTGAGAATGTGACATTTTCCAATTATGAATGCTGAGAATCTGCCGGTTCAAGATCGATGCACGTATGAGCGGGCTGATCGGCCGGAGAGCAAGAGGTCTCATTACCGAGGCACTCACCGGGTTTCGGGTGGTGATCGTCAACGGCCCACGCCAGTCAGGAAAGTCAACGCTGCTTGAACTGTTCGCTCGCGAGACCGGCAGCCTGGTCACTCTTGACGACCGGGACGTACTGCGGGTCGCCCGCACTGACCCGCGTGGTCTGATAGAGGGTTACCCGCGCCCGCTCATGATCGACGAAGTGCAGCGCGGTGGCGAGCCGCTCGTTCTCGCAAACAAGGCAGCCGTCGACCGCGCCCCCAGGACATGGGCGCTTTTGTACTCGCTGGTTCCTCGCGGTTCCTCACGGTTCCTGGTCTCATCGAGTCGCTCGCTGGCAGAGCCCGCATCATCGATCTGTGGCCCCTCACACAGGGGGAGATCTCAGGGTGAGCGGACAACTTCATTGACCGGTCACTCGCACCTACCGCCGAGCTTCGCAGCACCCCTGCAGTATTTCTCAGCCGGCTGGATGTCATGAATCGGGTCACACTGGGCGGCTTCCCTGCCGTCCACTCGATGCCAACGGCGCGGCTGAGATCAGCCTGGTTCGAGGACTACACCCGAACACTCGTGACCCGCGACCTCACGCTCTTGAGTGCGATCCGAAAGCTCGATGATCTCCCACGGTTGGTGCAGTTGCTTGCAGCCCGCACAGCTCAGGAGCTCAATGTGGCCTCGCTGGCACGCGAGGCCGGCATCAACGGTGAGACACTCCGTTCATACCTCTCATTGCTCGAAACGATCTACCTCCACCTTCGACTGCCAGCGTGGTCAACCAACTTCACGTCACGGGCAAAGCACCACCCGAAGGTGCACATGGTCGACACAGGGCTCGCCGCCGACGTCCTCGGCCTCACCGCCGATCGGTTAGCGACGCCGACAAGCCAGATGGCGGGCCCGCTGCTCGAAACCTTTGCGGTCAACGAACTCGTACGTCAACAAGCATGGTCCCAACAGCGGGTGCGTCTCGGCCACTTCATGGATCGCAAGCAACGTGAGGTCGACCTCATCATCGAGTCGGGCGACGGTCGAATCGTCGCCGTTGAAATGGAGGCCGCGAGAGACGTCGACGGGACGGATTTCAAGTGGCTTGCCTATCTCCGGGATCGTCTGGGCGACCGCTTTGTCAATGGCATCGTCATTCACCTCGGCGAACGCCCGCTGCCATTCGGCGACAGGCTGACGGCGCTCCCCGTGTCCGCCGTCTGGACGTGACTCACCACATCCAATCCACAGTGACCCTGCACAGGAGATGCCGTCGTGGGTGGGGCTGGGGTGCTTCACTGAAAGGGTGCATTCGGGAGCAGACACCAGATGAGCGGGCTCGGGGCGCGCGTGGCACTCGTGGTCGGCTCGCTTGCCGCAGGCGGGCTCGGGTGGTTCGGCGCGCAACAATTCGGTAACGAGGACGCCACTGCGACAGCACTGGCGGCAACCGACCTCTTCGAGTGCCCTGTCACCGCCGACCCAACCGCGGTGGTGTCCGTCGGCCAGGTGCACGCGGGCGACACGGTGTGGCTGATCGGCACCACGGACGACCGGTGGGCCGTCATTCGCAATCCTGACCATCCGGAACAGCCGGCCTGGCTGCCACTGGCGCTCATCCAGACCAACACGTCGCCCGGTTCGCTGCCACAGCTGACGTGCACCCAGGCCGCGGTCACGGCCACGACGCTCGCCACGGGCGACAGCGGGCCGACCACCACGCTCGGACAGAGCGTCGCCTCCACCGTGGTGCTCGACAGCACGACCACCGAAAGCAGTACCAGCACCTCCACGAGCACGACGATCGCGAGTGATCGCGAACCGCCGCTCGTGACGGTGACCACCGACCGGGCCTTCTTCTACGTGCTCACCGATCGAGCACCGTGCAGTCTCGAGACCACCCTCGAGGCCACCATTGTCGTGGCCGACCCGACGCTGCCCCTCACCATCCGCTCGATCGTCGCCACGTGGGACGCACCCTCGGGCCCGCAAACCGCGAACCTGGTCCCGGTGGCCGGTAACCGCTTCTCGCTCCAGGTCCCGACCAATGGTCCGGCCGGCGGCGAGACCCCGCTGACCCTCACGGCCACCGCCACCGACGGCGCGGGCAACACGGGCAGCGGCCAAGTCATCGTCTCGTTGCGCGATCCTGGAAGCTTTGGCTGCTGACGATGCGACGTGCTCGACTACCTCTCTCAGCCCTCGTCGGTGCGCCTCTGGTGATGCTGTTGATCGGCGTCGGCGTCGGCTGGTTCATGCGCGACACCACCGAGACCAGCGGCGACCGCACAGCGGTCACCGTGGTCGGGGCGACTGTGCCGGACGACCTCGACGCGTTGGCCCCGCAGCAGCGAATCGCCACGCCGCCGAACCCGGCCGTCATCGACCCGGCCACCATCATCGGTTTCCGGCCCGTCGGCACGTTGGAGGTTCCACCCAGTGCCGCAGTTGACCTTCCCATGGGCGCTGGCGGCACTGCCTCCGCTGTCGACGCGATCACACATCGACCCGCAGCGGCCGCGGCGACACCTCCTCGGACTGCCGGCGCGCCAACCGCTGTCACTGCGCTGCCATTGCTGGCCACGCCCGAGAGCACGCTGCCGCTGCGCCCGGACCCGGCACTCGATCCCGGCGCCGTGACCACGGTCGAACAACCGACGTTCACCGATCCATGCCTGGTTGCGACGACGCCGTGCGCCGGACTGCCCGCCGTCATGAGCTCGGACCCCACGACCGACCCCACGCCGGACGCCCGGCTGGACCCGCTGCAGATCTCGCTGCCCGTCAGCGGCGAGGGCTATGCCGCGCAGTGTGACGAGATCCAACAGGGCGAAGTTCCCGACCCGATTCTCTCGCCCGCCACGCGGCCGACGGTGGTGGTCGTGGTCAACCAACCCTCCTCGCTTGCCCTGACCGGCGAATGGGCCGACGGCGCGATCGTCGACAAGACCACGATGGTCACGTCGCCGGCCGACGACGCGGAATGGAAGCGGTCATGGGACCAGGACCGGGTGCAGCGCCACATCGTCGCCTGCCTCACTCTCCCGCTCGACGATGTGCGCGCACACGCCACTGCCGGCGTCGGTCTATTACGAACCGACGTCCTCGCGATCAGTGCGACCGGCCGCGCCGACGTCAGCGGCGAGGTGACACTCAACATTCCGACCGACGGTGACGACGCACCGTTCACTGACCGTCTGGTGGTCGCCGACCGTGGCGAGCAGCGCCGCGCCGACGGCGTGCTCTACCCGACGGTGCACGTGCACTACGCGTTGCTCACCGAAGCAGTCACTGCCGACAACCCCCAGCTCGACGCGGCGGCCACGCACGTCTATGCCGAGCATGCGTTCATCGAGGGTGCCGACTGCAACGGATGGGCCGAGAATCAGCAGGGCCGCGACCGCACCAACGGCGCGCTGCTGACAGTGGTCAGCGAGGAGCGCAACGTTGCCGGGCGCGCCCGCAACGTCACGGTCGTCGACGGTGAGGTGTACCTGGACCCCACGATGCCCAGCGATTGGGAGGGCCAGTTCTGCGTTCGCATCATCGCTACCGATCAGCCGCCGGGCACCCCCGGCGCGGCCTCGCCGGACCCACTGACGCTCGCGCTGCGCGGCACGACGGTGCGCAGCCCACGTACGGCGACTTACGCGCTCAGCGTGCTGGTGGACGGCATCGAGGGGACGCTCCGCGCAACCTGGACCACACCTGCGGGCACCCCCTTGTGCACCGACGCCACGCTGACAGTCGGAGAACCCGGCGCCACATGCGCCGTACCCACCCGCTTCGCGGCTGACGGCGTGTGGGTCGTGGTCGGCGGCGGCGACGAACAGTTGGTGTCCGCCCGGGTGCTGATCAACACTGCCTACTGCAACCCCGACGACCCGTACGGTGCACTCGCCGACGGATGTGGTCGCGGGTTCACGCAACCGCTGCAGATCCCGAATGGCGACGGCGAACTCACCCGAGTTGTCCTGCAGGTGGACCGCACCGCAGTACCGGGGATGCTGTGGCAAGACCCGTCGCACGCCTGGCAAGTCGGCCCAGTCACCTCCTTCACCTCCGCCTTCTAGCCAGGGCACGGATTCCACCCATTTGCGCGCGCAACGGAGTTCTGGGCGCGAGCCGTCCCAAAACTGATTCTGGGCAAGCTGAGTCCCGCCTTCCGGGACGGCCGACACCCAGTACCGGCTGGACCGACGCGGCTCGGGCGGTACGGTGAGGGCATGAGCCACGGTCCGAGCATCGCCCGGTTCACGCATGTGGCGCTGCCGTGTTGCGACATCGACGCCACGATTGCGTGGTACGAGACGTTCACGCCGCTGCGCCTGCTGGACCGCCGCGAAGACGCCGACGGCTACGGCGCATGGCTGGGCCAGCCGGACATGGTTGACAAGCCGTTCATCATCGTGCTGGTCAGCTTTTTTCGCGACCAGTCCAGGGGCCCACAACCCACGCTCGCCCCGTTCGCCCACCTGGGCATCGAGATGCCGACCCGCCACGACGTCGACGAGATTGCAGCTCGCGGCCGCGAGGCAGGCTGCCTGTCGTGGGAGCCGCAGGAACTGCCCGCTCCGGTGGGCTACGTCTGCGCCCTGACGGACCCCGACGGCAACGTCGTCGAGTTCAGTTTCGACCAGGGGGTGTTCGGAAAAGCGCGTGAAGTCTGGGGTTGAGGTCCTGCGTGACGGCAGTCATCGTGGAAGTCTTCGCGCAGCCGCAACTCTCGTGCACCCCCTTCGTACACTCGAACGGATGGCCGTACGCACCCCACCTCCCGGCCTTCAGCTGAGCTGGGTCGATGGTGAGGCCCTTGCGTGGCAGCCCGGGCGGGGCGTGTACGGCGGCAACCTGCACCACGAGGTTGCGCGCGTGTCGCGCCGGCCGAGCATGGCGTACAACGGTTCTACTCGCGTGCTGCCGCTCGATCTGCCTGACGGCCGGGTGAACGTCATGTGCCAGCGGCTCGATCCCGCGACTCTTGCATCGCTCGGCCAGCTCGACGTATTGGGCACCGAGCTCAGCGCGTCGGTCGCCTGGTTCGGCGCCATCTATCGCTACGCCGCCGAGCTGGTCACCCGTGGTCGGGTACTGCCGGTGCTGACCCACATCACCGACATCTGGTGGCTGGCCGAGTGGCAGCCGCTGGCCGGCGACGTCGAGCTGGCCGAAGCCGAACTGCTGAAGGCCATGCCGCCGGTCGTTGCTGCCGGGGCGCCCGTCAACCCGGTCGAGGTGCTGCGCTCGATGGTCGACCGTCTGTGCCGGCTGACGCTGTCGGCCCGTGGCTGGCGCGAGAACCTTCACGAGACTCGCTCCATCAACCCGCGTGCGGTACGTCTCGTCAGTCGCGCCCTGATCGCCGGGACCGGCCAGTTCACGGTTGCCCCCGAGTTGGGCGAAGCCGTCGCCCACATCGCCACCGAGTTCTCGCTCATCACCCGCCGCGCGGAGGGCGAACCCATCGTGCGGGTCCGCCTGCGCCTGGGCCTGCCACGCGAGAAGACCGCCGACGAGCTGTGGGACGAAGTCGACACACCCACCACCTCGGACAATGGCGAGAGCGCCGAGTGGCCGCTCGGGCTCGAACTGGTGGACGGTGACGACCGCGGCCGGTGGTGCGCAGCCGAACAGGTGATGGCCGGCGGGCCCGGTGCGCTCGCGCTCGCCCACGACCCGCGCTTCATCCCACTGCTGCAGCGCCGCTTGCGAGAAGCCGGCGAGGCAATCGCGACAGCCGTGCCAGAGCTGGCCGGGTGGCTCGAAAGCGCCATGGTCACCACGCCACACGGCATCGATCTCGACACGGCGGCCGCTGCGTTGGAGGGCATTGATGCGCTCGCGACAGTCGGCATCGAGCTGTTGGCGCCCGAGAAGCTCACCCGCCGGCGAACGTCAACGCGCGCGACCGCGCAACCAAAGGACGCTGCCGGCAGCGGCCGGTTCGCGGCAACCGCACTGGTCGATTGGCAGGTCGTCGTCGACAACACGCCGGTCCCCGATGATGTGCTGCGCCGCGCCGCGGAGGACGGAGCCAACCTGATTCAAGTCGGCGGTCGGTGGGTGCAGATCGATCGCGCCGAAGCACGCCGTGCGCTGGCCAACCTGCAAGAGCACCGCACCGACCACGGCGAGATGAGTGCGCTGCAACTGCTCACACTCGCCGCCGAACTGCAGCGCGAGCTGGAGGCAGCCGGCATCGAGGCCGACGACAGCGGTACCGACCTGCTGCAGGCCACCGGCTGGGCAGGCGAGCTGCTCGACGGTTTGCCCGACGAGGCGCTCGCCGACGGCGACGTGCCCGACACGTTCACCGCCACACTGCGCCCGTACCAGCGCCGTGGTCTGGGTTGGCTGCAGTTCCTCCATCGCCTCGGCCTGGGTGGTTGCCTGGCCGACGACATGGGCCTGGGCAAGACGCCCACCACGCTGGCCCACCTCGCCGGCATTCCCGGCCCACACCTGGTGGTCTGCCCGCTCTCGGTGGTGCGCAACTGGGAGGCCGAGGCTGCCCGCTTCACACCGTTCATGCGGGTGATGGTGCATCACGGAACCGGCCGGCTCACCGAGGCGGCATTCGTCAACGCGGTCGCGCAGCACGACCTGGTGGTGACCACGTATCAGGTGGCGGCCCGCGACCTCGACACGTTCCAGCAGGTGCCGTGGGCCACCGCCGTGCTCGACGAAGCACAGGCCGTGAAGAACCCCGACACGCGCACGGCACGCGCCATGCGTTCACTGAAGGCCGGGCAGCGAATCGCGCTCACCGGTACGCCGGTGGAAAACCGGCTGGCCGAGCTGTGGTCCATCTTCCAGATCGTCGCTCCCGGCCTGCTGGGCAACGCCACCCAGTTCCGTCAACACTTCGCCAATCCCATCGAGCGCGAGCACGACCCAGTGGCAACCGCCGAGCTGCGCCGCCTCACCGGCCCGTTCCTGCTGCGGCGAACCAAGGCCGACAAGTCGCTGGTACCAGACCTGCCCGACAAGGTCGAGCAGGTTGCGTGGGCACCACTCACCCGCGAGCAGGCGCACATGTACCAGGCCGTGGTCGACCAGTTGCTGGCAGACGCGCAGGAGGCCACCGGTATGCGCCGCCGCGGCCTGGTGCTCGCCGCGCTCACACGCCTCAAGCAGATCTGCAACCACCCTGCACATGCGTTGGGCGACGGCTCGAAGTTGGCTGGGCGCTCGGGCAAGCTTGCACGTTTCGACGAACTGGTCACCGACCTGCTGGACACCGGAGAACAGGCACTGGTGTTCACGCAGTTCCGCGAGATGGGCCTGTTGTTGCAAACGCACCTTCACGAGCGTTTCAATCAGACGGTTCCATTCCTCCACGGTGGGGTCACCAAGAACGGTCGCGACAAGATGGTGCAGCAGTTCCAAGCTGGCACCGCCACGTCACCGCTACTGCTCGTCTCGCTGAAGGCCGGTGGCACCGGCCTCAACCTGACCGCCGCCAGTCAGGTGGTGCACTACGACCGGTGGTGGAACCCGGCCGTCGAAGACCAAGCCACCGACCGCGCCTGGCGCATCGGCCAGTCGCGTACCGTCTTCGTGCACAAGCTGGTCAGCGAGGGCACCGTCGAGGAGAAGATCGACGCGCTCATCAACGACAAGCGCAGCCTGGCCAACGCTGTCGTCGGCACCACCGGCGAGGCATGGCTCAGCGAGCTGAGCACGGATGCGCTGCGCGACCTGGTGGTGCTCGATCACTCCAAGATCAGGGGCGCCTCATGACCATCGTGCTGGTGCCCGGGCAGTTCCGCGGCGATCCACATCCGGTCGGCAAACTGGCCAGCACGCTGCTCTCCGTGGCCGTTGCGGGTATGGCAGACCCGCCTCGGTTCCGTCGGGGTAAATCGTTGGTCGTCGAGGGTGCGGTCACTCGGCTGGACGTCTCCACCGGCCGGCTGGTCGTCACAGTCCTCGGCAGCCGCAACGATCCATATCAGGTGATCGTCGCCGTCCACCCGAGCGCACGCCCAGACCTCAGTACGCCGGAATTGTTGCGCACTCAGATCAACCGGCTCACCCCCGAAGGCAGCGAGCTGATGACCAGTTGCAGCTGTCCCGACGATGCCGACCCGTGCAAGCACGTGGTCGCTGCGCTGTTGGCCTTCGCCGCCGAATTGGTGTCGCGGCCCGAGTTGGTCGTCGAGTTCCGCTGCGTAGCCGCTGGCGACGAAGCCCCAGCTCGCGCCCTGGTTGGTTCACGCGCTCGCGGCAGCGAACGGCACTTGCGGTTGGCCCCGGCGATCAAGGAGCGGGTACGTGCTCCCGAGCCGCCCACTCCATGGGAGAACCCGGAGTGGATCGAGTTCCTCGGCGCACTGCCGCCCCCAACACCCGACGTACCGCGCGAGCCCGCGCAGGTGCGGCGGGCGATGCTGGGCACCATCGACCTCGGCAACTGGGTGCAGTCCGCCATCGACGAACTGTCCTCGTTGGACTAACGCTGGACTCACGCTGGACTCACGCTGGACTCACACGTCAGGGGCAGGCAAACTCGAACGTCGTGCTCAAGCCACTGCCGGTGTAGGGCTCTACGGCAGAGCCGAACGAGGTCGCCGAGATCCATGGGCCAGCGGTGTGCAACGCCGATGGCCGCAGGACGACGTACATGTACGTCGCATCGGGCGGCAGATGCAGCGACTGCAACACCGACCTGGTGGTGAGGTCCGGCACCGAGGTGAACACCCCTGCGGGCACAGCACCGGCCCACGTGGATGGGTCACCGGACTTGTCGAGTGGTTCGGTGACGAACGACCACACCTCGTACCCCACGATCAGCGTCGGTGCCACACAGCTCGGCCCGCTGTGCATGCGGTCGTAGAACGTGATCTGCTTCGCGGCCAGGTCGTAGTCGAACGTCACCACCGCGTCGCTGCCATCGGCGGGCAGCACGAACGTCTGCACCACGCCCGACTCGCCGACACTTGGCTTCAGCTCGAATGAAACCATCGTGGTCCCGGCGGGCACGATGCCGCTGAAGCTCCACGTACCGAGCACGGCGTCGACGATCACGGCCGATGGTTGCCTCGAGCCGGATGACCGCCATCTGCCGCAAACTACCAGCGGCCGGCAATCCTGCGTGGCCCGCCTCTCCAGACCGTGGTGTAATGAGTGTCATGGAGTACACGCCAATCTCGCCAGCCGACTTCGCCGCTCTCGAAGGCCTCGACGACTGGCGGTTCGTACTCGGCGGAATTCGCGCCAACTTTCGCGCCGGGTCGTTCGCCGCAGCGGCTGCACTGGTGACGCAGATCGCCGCGGCCGCCGACGAGCTGGTGCATCATCCCGACATCGACGTCCGCTACCCGGACCGCGTGCACGTTGCGCTCATCACACACGCGACCAACGGCATGACCACACTCGACGTCGACCTCGCTCGGGTGATCTCCGCCCTGGCCCTCGCCGCCGGGGCAACTGCCGAGCCGGTTGCCACACAGGCCGTGGAGATCGCCATCGACACGCTCGATGCAGATCGCATTCGCCCCTTCTGGGCAGCGGTGCTGGGCTACCCCGACAAGGGGGATGCGCTGGCCGACCCGCGACGCCTCGGTCCCTCGCTGTGGTTCCAGGAAATGACCGAACCACGCGACGAGCGCCAGCGGTTCCACATCGACGTGTCGGTACCGCACGATGTCGCCGAGCAGCGAGTCGCAGCCGCGTTGGCGGCGGGCGGCACGATGGTGAGCGATCAGTTCGCCCGCAGCTGGTGGGTGCTGGCCGACGTCGATGGCAACGAGGCCTGCGTCTGTACCTGGCAAGACCGCTGACAACGACCAGCGGTGCTGGCCTGCCTAGCTGCCGAGGCGCTTGCCGCCGAAGATCGTGATCTCCTGGCGCAAGGGGACCAGGTCGCGACGGGGGGCACGACGGTCGGCCTCGGCAAGAGCACCGGCGACGTGGCCGCGCAGCTCGTCGTTCTCGGCCCGCAGGCGGATCACTTCCAGCTCCAGCGACATGACCCGCCGAATGCCTTCCAGGTTCATGCCCTCGGCGGCGAGCTCGCTGATACGACGCAGACGGTCGATGTCGATGTCGCTGTAGCGACGGTTGCCGCCCTGCGTACGTGCCGGCTGCACCAGCCCGCGACGCTCGTAGATGCGCAGGGTCTGGGGGTGCATACCGGCCAGTTCGGCGGCAACGGAGATGACGTAGACGGCGTGCTCACGTGATCGCATTCGTCAGCCCTTTCCCTCGGCACCCGGCAGGTCTTGCCTGGGCGACACAGTAGTCGCCACGGCGAACGCCTCGACTGCGGCAAGCTGCTCGTCGGTGAGGTGAGTGGGCACCTGCACGTCGGTGGTGACGATGAGGTCGCCGGTGCCCTTGGCCGTGGTGAGCCCCTTGCCCTTCACCCGGTGACGACTGCCGGATTGAGTGCCACGACGCAGGCGAAGGATGACGCGAGCCCCCTCGAGCGTGGGCACGTCGATCTCGCCACCCAGGGTTGCCTCGGCGAACGTGATGGGAACCCGCACGGTGAGGTTGTGGCCGTCGCGCCCGAAGAGCGGGTGCGCGGCGACGTGGCATTCGACGATCAGGTCACCAGCCGGCCCACCGCTGCGGCCCGGCGCACCGCGACCCTTCAGGCGAATCTTCTGCCCGTCGGCGACACCGGCGGGGATGCGCGCCTGGACCTCGCGAGCACGGCGTTCCACCCGCGTGCCGTGGCACGTGGGGCACGGCTGATCGATGGTGACGCCTGCACCGCCGCACACGCGGCATGGCGACGAAAAGGAGAAGAAGCCCTGGTTGTCGTCGACGACACCACGCCCGCCGCAGCCTGAACACACCTTGGGTTGCGTGCCCGGCTTCGAGCCGCTGCCCTGGCAGGTACTGCATTCGGCATCACTGGTCAGGTGCAGGGTGGTGGTGAGGCCCTTCGCTGCATCCACGAAGTCGAGTGTGAGTGTGGCCTCGACGTCGGCGCCGCGCTGCGGGCCGGCGGCCGCCGACGCACCGCCGCCGCGCCGCCCGCGCCCGAACATGGACCCGAGCAGGTCGCCCATGCCCTCGCTGCCGACGTTGAAGTTGTAGCCGCCTTGACCGCCGCCTGGGCCGCCTTGGCCGGCCATGCCACCGGCAGGGCCGAGCCGACGCACCTCGTCGTATTCCTTGCGCTTCGAATCGTCGCCCAGCACGTCGTACGCGCCGCTGACCGCCTTGAAGCGTTCCTCTGCCTCATCGTTGCCAGGGTGCGTGTCGGGGTGGCTGTCACGCGCCAGCTTGCGGTACGCCTTGGTGATCGACTTCGCGTCAGCATTCTCGGCGACGCCGAGAATCTTGTAGTAGTCCTTTTCGTACCACTCGCGCTGCGCTGCCATGGTGGCCCTGGCCTCAGCCGCGAACCTTCACCATTGCTGCCCGCAGGACGCGACCGTTCCACGTGTAGCCACTGCGCAGCACTTCGCTGACGATGGGGCCATCGGCGGCGCCGTCGCCCGCTTCGTGCAGCACAGCCTCGGCCAGGTTGGGGTCGAACGGCTGCTCGTGCAGGTTCATGGTTTCCAAGCCCTGCTTCTTGAGCTGCACCAGCAGCAGATTGAAGATGGGCTCGACCTCTGCGGGGTGCTGCAAGAACGCGGCTTCGCAGGCATCGAGAACGGGGAGCAGTGCTTCGGCCATCTTGCCCGTGGCGCGCGATGCGTCGTCGGATTGCTGGGCGGAGACCCGCCGGCGGTAGTTGTCGAAGTCGGCCTGCAGGCGAAGCGCGATGTCCTTGAAGGAATCGCGCTCCACCAGCAGTGCTTCGACGTCGTGCTCGAAGACAGACTCGGCGTCAGCAACATCGTTGCCCCCGACCGACTCATCGGCGAGACGGCGCAACCGCATCATCTCCGATGTCAGATCGTCGTCGAGTTCGATGTCGTTCGGCGGCACACCGGGGTTCGTGTCGTCGCTCATCGCAGGGTCACTTCGCCGATTCGTCGTCGACGATTTCGGCATCGATGATGTCGTCGTCGGCACCCGGCCCGTTGTCGTTGCCCTGGCCGGTGGCAGCCGAGGTACCCGCTGCGTTTTCGGCGGCGGCCTTCTCGTACAGCCGCTGGCTGAAGCCCTGGCTGGCCTGCATCAGCGATTCGTGCGCGGCCTTGATGGCATCGAAGTCGTTGCTGTTGAGCGCCGTACGGAGTTCGTTGAGCGGGCCCTCGACGGTGGCCTTCTCGGCCTCGTCGATCTTGTCGGAGTTGTCGCGCAGCACCTTCTCCATCTGGTACACCAGCGAGTCGGCGTTGTTGCGAATCTCGGCCTCTTCACGGCGCTGCTTGTCTTCCTCGGCGTGAGCCTCGG